>Ga0065720_1003862_pt1 | contig 12006 bp, 10 predicted proteins | sample Thericmetagenome_FD_59107 | JGI IMG/M metagenome (GOLD analysis project Ga0065720, IMG submission 59107) | Thermophilic microbial communities from the Joint Bioenergy Institute, California, USA of rice/straw/compost enrichment - eDNA_2 v2... | ecosystem: Engineered > Solid waste > Grass >... | reverse complement strand
CCCTTGATGACCCGAGTCTCGATCGCCTCGATGAGTGCGGCCCCGTGGTGGGGGTAAACAACGGTTTCGCCGACACTGAAAACCATAGGTTCGAAACCCACTTCCGCGATGCGTGCGAGCGGAACCATAAGTCCCGCCCGCGATGCGTGCGAGCGGAGCCAGACGGCCCGTCCGCGATGCGTGCGAGCGGTACCCAGAGGCCCGGCCGCGATGCTTGCGAGCGAACCTGAAGGTCCGTCCGTGTGGCTAGCCTAACACGCCCGCTCCGCATCGTCGCCCCGGCCCGGTGGGCATATGCGCAGGTCAGATGCCCTGTGGGCGGATTGCCCCCAAAGATGACATGAGTGATTCACGTACCAGTGGTCCGATCCGGCCGGCCGATCAGGCCTCCTCCGGGCGGTCGCCGAGGGATGACGAGAAGCCCGATGACGGCACGGACTGCCGGAACGCTATGGCGGTGACACCGCGGATGCGCAACAGTAGGAAGACGGCGAACCGGGAGCCGGCACGGCGTGGGCGCGCCGGTATGCAGGCAAGGGGGCGCGGGGCATGGGCGATCTCCGACCCGGAAATGGCGGCGGCACGCCGCCTGACGATGGCGCCTACCCTGACCTGCCCGACCTGCCCCCCGAGTGGGGCACCGTCATCATCCCCGATGATCCGGCCGAGCTCGCGGCCGAAGCGGACGAGGTGCGGCGCGAGCTGCGCCGGCAGGCCTGGCGGAACCGGCTGCGGGCGTTGGTCGGTCTGGGCCCCCGCCGCCGTGGTGAGCCGTCGCTCGGCGTTCCGCTCGTGATCATGGCGGTGGCCGTCGTCACCACCCTGCTCAGCTTGTTCGTGGTCACCTGGGACCACCGTCGGGCCACGACCCCGGTCGGCCCCGACGCCACGTTGCAGCAGACGGACCCACCGCTGCCGGCCGTCACGCTCACCGACGCCTCCGGCTCACGGGTGCGCCTGGGGGATGTCCTGCCCGCCCTCCTGCTCATGGTCGAGGACTGCGACTGCGACGAGCTGATCACCGAGATCGCCGCGGCCGCGCCGAAGCTCGTCACGGTCGTTCCGGTGAGCGCGGAGGCTGCGTGTGCGGTCGGGGCCGAGAAGAACGTCCGGTGCCTGGCCGACCCCGCCGGGGTGGTCACCAGGCGGTTCCCGGCCCCGGCCGATGTCGCGCCGACCGTCACCGCCGACCCGTCCCCGCCACCGAGCGCCGAGGCGACGGCCGAGGCCGACCCGGCGGCGGATGAGGCCTCGCCCTCCCCGTCCGCGTCGGCCCCGCCGCCCCCGGTCGCGGTGGCCGTCGCCGTCGACGGCAATGGGGTCGCGCACGAGCCGATCGTCGTCACCTCGGTGCGTGACGTGAGCGCCGCGCTGGCCGCGCTCGCGGCGGGTGACTGACCGTCGACCGCACTTGCCGGGCCCCTGACCCGTTGAGTGGGTCGTGGGAGGCGTGAACCGTGTCACACTCGTCGTTATGGCCCCCGCGCGGCCGCGCAACGATCTGCGGCAGTACGAACTGCTCGCGGACGAGTGGTGGCGGCCGTCTGGCGCGTTCGCCATGCTCCACTGGATCGCGGCGGCACGGGCCGCGCTCATCCCGCCGGCCGCCCGTCCGGGCGCGGTGCTCCTCGATCTCGGCTGCGGCGCCGGGTTGCTCGCGCCGCACGTGGCCCGGCTCGGCTACCGGCACGTGGGTGTCGATCTGGTCACGGTGTCACTGGACCTGGCGCGACGGCACGGGGTGGTGCCCGTTCGGGCCGACGTCCATCGTCTTCCGCATGCAAATGAATCGGTGGATGTCGTCAGCGCCGGGGAGATCCTCGAGCACGTCCCTGATCCGTCCACTGTGCTGAGTGAGGCCTGCCGGGTGCTGCGGCCCGGCGGTCTGCTCGTGCTGGACACCATCAACGACACCTGGTGGGCCCGGTTCGTCGCGGTGACCGTGGCGGAGCGGATTCCGGGTCTGGCGCCTCCAGGAATTCACGATCCCCGATTGTTTGTGTCGCCGGAGGTGCTGCACGACGCCTGCGCTCCGCACGGCGTACGGCTGACCGTCCGGGGCATGCGACCCGCGGCCGGGGCGCTCGCGCGGTGGCTGCTCACCCGGCGCGGCACGGTGCCGATCGTGCCGACCGGGTCGACCGCAGTCCTCTACCAGGCTTGGGGCATCAAGGAGGCTCGATGACGACGATCGTCACATCGACTCGGGCGGCGGCTACATCGACTCCGATGGGGATTCCGGGGGAACCCGATCGGGTCGCCGCGACGGTCGCCGGCATCGGGGTCGCCCACCCGCCGCCGGCTGCGCAGGAGGACCTGTGGGAGGGCTTCTTCGCCACGCACTACGCCGGCGTCGCCCCCGGTCTCGCCAAGCGGATCTTCGCCAACTCCGGGGTGCGGCGCCGCCACGGGGTGGTGAACCCGTTGGTGGAGGACCCGTCCCAGTGGAGCACGGCGCAGCGCATGCGCCGGTACCTCGTGGAGGCCCTGCCGTTGGGCAAGGACGCGCTGGCCAGGGCGCTGGCCCGGGCCGGGCTCGCGGCCACCGACGTCGGCCTGCTGGTCGTCTGCTCCTGCACCGGGTACGCCACGCCGGGCCTGGACATCCTGCTGGCCCGCGATCTGGCGATGGCCGCCGACCTGCGGCGGGTCTTCATCGGGCACATGGGCTGCTACGCCGCCCTGCCAGGGCTCGGGGTCGCGGCCGACTACGTGGCGCAGCACGGTCGCCCGGCCGTGCTGCTCTGTGTCGAGCTGCCGAGCCTGCACGTGCAGCCCTCCGAGCGGGACGTGCAGCAGGTCGTCGCGCACGCGCTGTTCTCGGACGCGGCCGCGGCCGTGGTGCTGGTCCCGAACGGGTCCGGGCCGCGGGTGGTCCGGGTGGTGGCCCGTACGGACCCCACCACCGCCGACTACATGACCTGGCACATCACCGACCTGGGGTTCCGCATGGGACTGTCGCCGGAGGTGCCGGACGCCCTGGCCCGGCACGTGGGGCCGGCGGTCGGCGACCTGCTCGGACCGTCGGGTTTGGACACGACCGCCGTGTCCGCCTGGGCGGTGCATCCCGGCGGCCCGCGCATCCTCGAGGTGGTGGCGCAGCGGCTCGCCCTGCCCGGCGACGCGTTGGCCTCGTCGACGAAGGTGCTGGCCGAGCACGGCAACTGCTCGTCGGCCACCGTGCTGCTCGTGCTCGACGACCTGCTGCGTCGCGCGGGTGGCCTGCGTGGCCCCGCCGTGGCGATGGCCTTCGGTCCCGGCCTGACGTTGTACGCCGCCCTCCTCGCCTAGCCGCCCGGCGCGACGCGGGGCCGGTAATGGTCGGGTGTCCGGTGACGGTCGGGCGCTGGGTGACGGTCGGGCGCTGGATGACGGTCGGGCGTGGATGACGGTCGGGCGTGGATGACGGTCGGGGATGTGTGATGGGTTGGGGACATGTGATGGGTCCTGGCACGGCCGGATAACGCCACCACTACGCTGATGGCCGTCCGGCAGCGGCTTTCCGGCCGGACAAGCAACACGGTCCGGACGTTCGAGGAGGCCACGTGACCGCCAGCCGTACCAGCCGCCGCCCCGGTGACCGCCCGCGGACGCGTCCGTGGTTTGCCATGGCCGTTGCCGTCGGCGTCGGCACGGCGCTGGGCCTCGCCGGCTGCTCGGCGGGGCTGGTCACCCAGACTGCGACCCAGGTCGCCCCGGTCGTGGGGATCGACGTCGACGCGGGCGACATCGCCCTGCGCAATGTGGTCATCGAGTACAGCGGGCCGGAGGGCTACGAGGCCGGTAGCGACGCCCCACTGGTGGTCCGCATCTTCAACAACGGCATGGAGTCCGTCACCCTCGTCGGGGTCACCGCGGATAAGGCGGAGGCGGTTGTCCTCGCCGGTACGCCGATCGTGGTCTCGCCCACCGGGGAGCCGACGCAGCCGCCGTCGCCCGAGCCCACGACGTCGCCGGACGAGGAGGCGTCGCCCTCCCCGACCGACACTGCGGAGCCGACGGCGTCCCCGACCGCGACACCCACGCCTACGGCGACCCCCCAGCGGCCGGTGACCGAGGACGTGTCGGTGACCATCCCGCCTCAGTCGTACGTCCTGCTCGTCCCCGGGGAGAGCGAGAGCGGCTACCTGCTGCTGACCGGCCTGCGCGAGTCGATCATCCCGGGCGAGTCCGTCACCGTGACGTTCACCTTCGACAACGGCACGTCGGTCGAGGTGCCGGTTCCGCTGGCGCCGCCGGTCCACGAGGTGCCCCGGGCCACCCCGATCGTCGACCCCGGCCACGAGCCGGGGCACTGAGCCCGGCCTCGGCCGGAGCCCGGTGCCGGCCTGGGCGCGTCTGTCCGGCTCTGACGGTGGGGCGGGTTAGCCTCGCCCGGTGACGGTCGGATCGAAGGGCCCCAGCCGGGCGACCAGCCCCGCCGGCCGGGCGGGCGCCGCCAGCGGCCGGGCGAACCGCACGACGTACGAGTGCGAGGTCTGCGGGCACACCACGCCCAAGTGGGTCGGTCGCTGCCCGGGCTGCGACGCCTGGGGTTCGATCGTGGAGGCGGCGGTGACGCCGGTGGCGCTGCGGACGGTGGCGCCCCGTCGGCCCACCGAGCCGGCCCGGCCGATCGCGACCGTCGATGTGGAGGCGGCCCGGGCCCGACCGACCGGGGTCAGTGAGCTCGACCGCGTGCTGGGCGGCGGGCTGGTGCCGGGCGGCGTGGTGCTGCTCGCGGGCGAGCCCGGGGTCGGCAAGTCGACGCTGCTGCTCGACGTGGCTCAGCACTGGGCGGCCAGCGCCGCGGCCGAGGCGGGTCCGGCGCTGGTGGTCAGCGGGGAGGAGTCGGCGGCTCAGGTCCGGCTGCGGGCCGAGCGCATCGGCGCGCTGCACGAGCGGCTCTACCTGGCGGCCGAGACCGATCTCGCTGCCGTGCTCGGTCACCTGGACGACGTGCGGCCCGGGTTGCTCGTGCTCGATTCGGTGCAGACCTTCTCGGCTCCTGGCGTGGACGGCGTGCCGGGTGGGGTGACGCAGGTCCGGGCGGTGGCGGCGGCCATCGTGGCCGTGGCGAAGGAGCGGTCGATCGCGACCGTGCTGGTCGGACACGTCACCAAGGACGGTCAGGTCGCCGGCCCCCGGGTGCTCGAGCACCTGGTCGACGTGGTGCTGCAGTTCGAGGGCGACAAGTTCTCCTCGCTGCGCATGGTGCGAGGGCTCAAGAACCGGTTCGGGGCCGCCGACGAGGTCGGTTGCTTCGAGATGCACGAGCGCGGGCTGGTGAGCCTGCCCGATCCCTCCGGGCTCTTCCTCACGCGCTACGCCGAGCGGGTGCCCGGCACGTGCGCCGCGGTCGCGATGGAGGGGCGCCGGGCGCTCGTCACCGAGGTGCAGGCGTTGGTCGGGGCCCAGGTCGCGGGCTCGCCGCGGCGGACGGTGAGCGGGCTGGACTCGGCCCGGCTGTCCATGGTGCTGGCCGTGCTGCAGAGCCGGTCCGGGCTGCGCCTGCACGAACGCGAGGTCTTCGCCGCCACGGTCGGTGGGATCCGGGTCGTCGAGCCGGCCGCCGACCTCGCGTTGGCCCTGTCGGTCGCCTCGGCCTGCAACGACCTGCCACTGGCCGCCGACCTGGTGGCGATCGGCGAGGTGGGCCTGACCGGGGAGATCCGGCGCGTGGGCGCGGTGCCGCGCCGGCTGGCCGAGGCCGCCCGGCTCGGCTTCCGGTTCGCGTTGGTGCCGCCCGGCTGCGGGCCGGCGGCCACGAACGAGGTGCCGGCGGGCATGACCGTGCTCGAGGTGCCGACCGTCCGGGCCGCCCTGCACGCCGCCGTGTCCCACTCCTCCGCGGCCGAGTGAGCGCCGCTGCTGGGCCGAGCCGCCGACGGAGCGCCGCGGTCAACTGAGCACGGTCACCTGAGCACGGCCAACGACGGGGCGCCGGTCCGCGGACGGCTAGGCCGACGACGTCCGGAGGACCACCTGCACGGGTTGGCTGAACTTGGTGTCCAGGCGGGCGACCAGCGTGTAGGTGCCGGCGTCGGGCTTGGTCTGGTCGGACGGCGTGCACTCCTTGGTGTCGTTGCCGGTCCGGCTGCGATACCCGTTCCAGTAAATATCGAATCTCTTTACTGTGCCTGGTTCCAGGGTCTCGTTGAGGTTGTAGTCACTGAACTTCTGGTCCCGGCAGTCGTCGGACGACCAAGCCACGGTCCCGTCGTCCCGGAGCAACTGGAGCTCCTGGGGGATGCTGCCAATGTCGCGTTCACAACTTCGAGTGGAAATATTCTTGATTGTCAAGGTAAACGTGGCGCCTTGGCCGACCACCAGCGTGGTCTGGGAGGCGCTCGCGGTCAACTCGATCTCGTCGTTGGTACACGGGCCGCTCGTCGGGACGGTGACCGGCAGCGTGAACGCGGTCGGCGTCGGAGTCGTCGTGGGCGACGGCGAGGTCGTCGGGCTCGGCGAGGTGCTCGGGCTCGCCGCGCTCGTCTGGCCGGCCGGGTCCGCGTTGATCTGCTCGTCGGCGTCCGGCCCCCGGGTGCAGGCGTAGACGATCCCCACCACGATGAGCGCGAGGACACCCAGCACGAGCAGCCGGCGTCGCCAGTAGACGGCGGCCGGCAGCGGACCGACGGTCAGCCGCATGGTTGTTCACCGTATCGGCAAGCGCCGGTCTTCCGACGGATGCCGCGCCGGATCGCGGCCGCGCGGTCGTGATCTCTACAGGTAGACCTTGCGCTGGTAGACGGCATGGGCTCCGGCGACGCGGTCCAGGAACAACAACCCGCCACAGTGGTCGATCTCGTGCTGGAGCGCCCGGGCCTCGAAGGCGTCGGTGGTGATCTCGACCCGCTCGCCGGTGCCCGCCACCTCGCCGGCGACCGTGAGCCGGCCGGCCCGGCGTACGTCACCGGTCAGGTCCGGCACCGACATGCAGCCCTCCCGGCCCACCTTCCACTGCGAGGCGGAGACCACCACCGCGTTGCAGAGCGCGATCAGCCCGTGGCAGGTCCGGGTCTTCGGATGGCCGGTCACGTCGACGACGAACACGTGCGCGGGCACGCCGATCTGGACCGCCGCGAGGCCCACGCACCCCGGCGAGACCCGCATGGTCGCCACCAGGTCGGCGGCGAGGTCGGCCACCGCGGTCGGGTCGACCGGCTCGGCCGGGTTGCTGAGGACCGTAGCGGGGGCCCGGACCACCGGCCGCACCCGGCCGCCCTCGTACCGGACCTCGCCGACCGGCTGCTGGCTACCGGCGTTCACAGCACGTCCGTCTCGGCCGGCGACAGGGACGCTTCGACCCCGAGGTCGGTGGCGAGCCGACGCACCTGGGCCGTGAGCCCGTCGATGTCCACTGTGGTGGGAAGATCCACCTCGGCCACGAGCATGTACAGGCCGTCGGCCAGCCGGGTGGTGAGGTCCGTGATGTTCCCGCCCACGTCGGCGAGCAGCCGCGTCACCGCGGCCACGATGCCCAGCCGGTCCGCGCCGTACAGGCGCAGCAGGTAGTGCCCGCCGCTCGGCGCCGCCGGCCCGTCAGTCGCCACCTCGCTGACCGACACGATGAGGCCCTCGGCGGACAGCGGGGCCAGCGCCGGCTCCACCTCGCTCGACGGGACCTCACCCGCGCAGACCAGGGTCATCGCGAAGTGACCCCGCAATCGGGTCATGGTCGAGTCCGTGAGGTTGAGTCCCAGGCCGGCGAGGACCGACGACACGTCGGCGATGATCCCGGGCCGGTCCCGGCCGATGACCGTGATCGCGTACTCGTGCATTCGCCTATCCTCGCGCCCCGGCCGGGGCCGGTGGTCGGCGGGATCCTCCGTCGGTGACCGCGACCGCAGGCTGGCATGATCCGGCTCATGTCCACCCCAGCGCTCGTCGCCCGGGCGCGGACCGATTCGCCCGGGGAGCCGCCGGACCCGGCCGGGACCGCCCGGATGGTGGCGCGGGTCGTGGCCTGGTACGACACGGCCGCCCGCGCCCTGCCCTGGCGACGACCCGGCACCACCGCCTGGGGCGTGCTGGTCAGCGAGGTCATGCTGCAGCAGACGCCGGTGGCTCGCGTGACGCCGGTCTACGAGGAGTGGCTGCGGCGCTGGCCCGAGCCCGCCGACCTGGCCCGCGAGCCGGCCGGTGAGGCGATCCGGGCCTGGGGTCGGCTCGGGTACCCGCGCCGGGCGTTGCGCCTGCACGAGTGCGCCACGGTGATCGAGCAGCGCTACGGCGGGGTGGTGCCGCGGGACGTGACCGACCTGCTCACGCTGCCCGGCATCGGCGCCTACACGGCGCGGGCCGTGGCCGCCTTCGCCTACGGCGCGCGGGAGCCGGTCGTGGACACCAACGTCCGCCGGTTGGTGGCCCGCGCCTGGCTGGGCCGGGCCGACGGCGGTGCGGCGACCACGGCTGCCGATCTGGCCCGGGTGGCGGCGCTGCTGCCGATCGAACCGGCCCGGGCGGCCCGCGCCAGCGCCGCCCTCATGGAGCTCGGCGCGCTGGTCTGCACCGCCCGGCAGCCGGCCTGCCCCGACTGCCCACTCGCCTCGGACTGCGCCTGGCTGCGGGCCGGGCGGCCCGAGACCGCCGAGCCCCGGGTCGGCCAGCGGTACGCCGGCACCGACCGGCAGGCCCGCGGCGTGCTGCTCGCCCTCTGCCGGGACAACCCGGACGGCGTGGCCGGCCGCACGCTGGTCTCGGCCTGGCCCGACCCGGTCCAGGCGCAGCGGGCGCTGACCGGCCTGCTCACCGACGGATTGGTCGTCCGGATCGGGCGGGACCGCTACGGGTTGCCCGGGTTCGGGGGACGGACGCCCTCGCCGCCGACCCCGCGGCCCCGGACGGCCGCCCGGCGGCGGACCGGCACCCGTGGCGTCTGACCGCTACCATCCGTCGCGTGACCCCTCCGGCCCGGCGGTCGGCGGTGGTGCGACCCCGGGTCGCCATCCGGCCCCTGGTTGTGCTCACCCTCGCCGTAACGACCTCTGCCGTGGTGACCGCCTGCGCGTCGCCGACGGAGCCGGCCGGGCCGCCCGACACCGGACGCATCGTCACCGTTGACTGGTCGGATGGGCCGCTCACGGCGCCGACCCGCGCGCCCAAGCCGGGTGAGCTGGGGTGGTATCTGGACCGGCTGCCCCAGTTCGATCCGGCCCCGACGCCGGAGCCGGTGTGGCTGTCGCGCTACGACGGGCACGCGGCCCTCGTGGCCGACATCCCGACCTCCCAGCCGGTCGCGTTCCTCACGATCGACGACGGGGCGGTCCGCCACCCCATGGCGTTGGAGCTGATCGCGGCGGCCAAGGTACCGGTCACGCTGTTCCTCACGACGAACTACGTGACCGGGAACGAGGCCTGGTTCGCTGCGCTCCGCGACACCGGGTACGTGACGATCCACAACCACACGGTCTCGCACCCCAACCTGAGGACCGGCGGGTACGACGTCGCCCGGGACCAGCTCTGCGCGGCCAGCGACCGGTTGGCCGCCGCGTTCGGCACCCGTCCGACGTACTTCCGCCCGCCGTACGGCGAGTACGACACCAGCACCCTCAGGGCCGCGTGGGCCTGCGGGCTGCAGGCCGGGTTCCACTGGCGGGAGACGGTCGACGCCGGCACGGTCTACTACCAGCGCGACCACGGCCGGATCCACGCCGGGGACATCATCCTCATGCACTTCCGGCCGGCGTTCCCCGATGACTTCCTCGCGGCCCTGCAGGCGATCAAGGATTCGGGGCTTGTCCCGGCCCGGCTGGAGGACTACGTCCGCGTGGGCGACGGCACCCCACTGCCCTCGCCGTAACCACTCGACCCGTGACCGGGTCCGGCCAGCCAACGCCCCAACACATGCCCTCCGGGCCCGTCACCCCCCGCCCAGCCGCCCAAACGCAAGGCCCCCGCCCAGCAGAGGGCGGGGGCCTTGGTCGGACCGTACGGTGGCCTGGCTCAGGCGGCGCCGGGCTCGGTGCCGGCGTCGGCGGAGGTGCCGAGGCTGGCCGGCAGCGAGTCGGGCACCTGCCCGCCCGCGTCGGCCCCCCGGAAGACCAGCTTGGTGGTCTCGTAGTTCTCCGGGTCGCCGTCGGTGTCGACCACCACGATCTGGCCGGGGCGCAGCTCGTTGAAGAGGATCCGCTCCGACAGCGCGTCCTCGATCTCGCGCTGGATCGTGCGGCGCAGCGGCCGGGCGCCCATCACCGGGTCCCAACCCTTCTTCGCGAGCCACTTCTTGGCGTTGGTGGTCAGCTCCAGGCCCATGTCCTTGTTGCGGAGCTGGGTCTCGATGCGGGCCACCATCAGGTCCACGATCCGCAGGATCTGCTCCTGGGTCAGCTGGTGGAAGACGATGGTGTCGTCGATCCGGTTGAGGAACTCCGGGCGGAAGTGCTGCTTCAGCTCGTCGTTGACCTTCTGCTTCATCCGCTCGTAGTTCGACTCGGTGTCGTTGGTGCCCTGGAAGCCCAGCGTCACCGCCTTGGCCACGTCCCGCGTGCCCAGGTTGGTGGTCAGGATGATCACCGTGTTCTTGAAGTCCACGATGCGGCCCTGACCGTCGGTGAGGCGACCGTCCTCGAGGATCTGCAGCAGCGTGTTGAACACATCCGCGTGCGCCTTCTCGATCTCGTCGAAGAGCACCACGGAGAACGGCCGGCGGCGCACCTTCTCGGTGAGCTGGCCGCCCTCGTCGTAGCCGACGTACCCGGGCGGGGCCCCGACCAGCCGGGACACCGTGTACCGGTCGTGGAACTCCGACATGTCGAGCTGGATCAGCGCGTCCTCACTGCCGAANAGGAACTCGGCCAGCGCCTTGGACAGCTCGCTCTTNCCGACGCCGGACGGGCCGGCGAAGATGAACGAGCCNGAGGGCCGCTTGGGGTCCTTGAGACCCGCGCGGGTGCGCCGGATCGCCATGGAGACGGCCTTGACCGCGTCCTCCTGGCCGATGATCCGCTTGTGCAGCTCCTCCTCCATGCGCAGCAGGCGGGAGGTCTCCTCCTCGGTGAGCTTGTAGACCGGGATGCCGGTCCAGTTCGCCAGCACCTCGGCGATCTGCTCGTCGTCGACCTCGCTGACCACGTCGAGGTCGCCGGCCTTCCACTCCTTCTCCCGCTGGGCCTTCTGCGCCAGCAGGGTCTTCTCGGTGTCGCGCAGCTGCGCGGCCCGCTCGAAGTCCTGGGCGTCGATGGCCGACTCCTTGTCCCGGCGGACCTGGGCGATCTTCTCGTCGAACTCGCGCAGGTCCGGCGGCGCGGTCATCCGCCGGATCCGCATGCGGGCACCGGCCTCGTCGATGAGGTCGATCGCCTTGTCCGGCAGGAACCGGTCGGAGATGTAGCGGTCGGCCAGCGTGGCCGCGGCCACCAGTGCGGCGTCGGTGATCGAGACGCGGTGGTGCGCCTCGTACCGGTCGCGCAGGCCCTTGAGGATCTCGATGGTGTGGGCCAGCGACGGCTCGCCCACCTGGATCGGCTGGAACCGACGCTCCAGCGCGGCGTCCTTCTCCAGGTGCTTGCGGTACTCGTCGAGGGTGGTGGCGCCGATGGTCTGCAGCTCGCCACGGGCCAGCATCGGCTTGAGGATCGACGCCGCGTCGATCGCGCCCTCGGCCGCGCCCGCACCCACCAACGTGTGGATCTCGTCGATGAACAGAATGATGTCGCCGCGGGTGCGGATCTCCTTGAGGACCTTCTTCAGCCGCTCCTCGAAGTCACCGCGGTAACGCGACCCGGCCACCAGGGCGCCCAGGTCCAGCGTGTAGAGGTGCTTGTCCTTCAGCGTCTCGGGCACCTCGCCCTTGACGATCCGCTGGGAGAGCCCCTCCACCACGGCGGTCTTCCCGACGCCGGGCTCGCCGATCAGGACGGGGTTGTTCTTGGTCCGGCGGGAGAGCACCTGCATCACCCGCTCGATCTCCTGCTCACGCCCGATCACCGGGTCGAGCTTGCCCTCCCGGGCGGCCTGGGTCAGGTTGCGCCCGAACTGGTCCAGCACCAGCGAGGTCGAGGGAGCGGACTCGGAGCCGGCGCC
>Ga0065720_1003994_pt1 | contig 12011 bp, 21 predicted proteins | sample Thericmetagenome_FD_59107 | JGI IMG/M metagenome (GOLD analysis project Ga0065720, IMG submission 59107) | Thermophilic microbial communities from the Joint Bioenergy Institute, California, USA of rice/straw/compost enrichment - eDNA_2 v2... | ecosystem: Engineered > Solid waste > Grass >... | reverse complement strand
CCGTTTGTGATACCGATTATTGCGAAAGACGACGAAAATGGCGAAAATAACGCTTCGTGATACCGCAGAAAATCGCATAAGACTGCGGTTCTATGCATTTCTTTCGCACAAAAATAGTCGAAATGGAAGGCAGTATTGGGTGATCGAAATTCAAGCGTATCTAAGACTAAACGGCATTTTCAAAATGTGTGATACCGTTATGATACCGTTTAGTTAAATACGCTCATCACCTGATGCTTCCGCTCCGTGTACAAATGGCCGTAAGTGTTGGCTGTTTGCTTAATGTCGTCATGGCGCATCAACTCTTTGACGAGGTAGATGTCCACGCCCTTGTTGATGAGGTAGGCTGCGTAACTATGGCGAAGATCGTGGATGCGAAGCTCAGGGAACACCTGCTTGAATTTCTTGTGGTAATGTGAGTAGTGGTACGGCGCTAACCCGCCGAACACATACATCTTCTCATTGAATCCGTAGATCTTTTCTGCGGATTCTTTTTTTATTCTCTCGAGCATTTCCTTGATAAACTTCGGGAACGGAACATACCCGACGCTACCGGCCGTTTTTGGTGTCGTTGGAACTCTGGTGATGATGTCGAGCGTTTTATTTACGTGAAGCTGGTTTTGCGCCAAGTCAATATCCATCCAAGTTAATGCCAATGCTTCACCCACGCGCAGCCCTGTGTAAAACAACAATCGGGTGAGCTCGCAATAATAAAGGTGATCGAGCTGGGTAACGCGCTCTTCGAACTCTTCTCGGCGGATGAAATTGATATTAGGCCGTACCCGCTGAATCGCACCGACAGCGATTGTCGGATCGGCTTTGAGCCCGAAGAATTTTATCGCATGATTGATTAGCACTTTGAAGTTACTGTATACCGTCCGGGCACTGTTCAAAGACGTGAAATTCTGCTCCAGGTCCGCTTTGAAATCCGCGACTTGCTGAGTGGTGAGGTCTTTAATCTTGATGTGCCCGAATCGTGGTTTAATGTGCAAGTTGTATTCGTTCGTTCTTCGGCGGATCGTTTTCTCCTTGAGCTTCTTGTACTTGATGTTGTGTTCGAACACCTGGTCAAACGTTACTTCATCGGAAAATAGATTCTTCACAGACGCCAGAAACTCGGCCTCGGCCTGTACCGCATCGCTGCGCCTCTTAAATCCCCTCCTCATAGCCTGCTTGCTTCGTCCGTAAATGTCTTTGTAGCGCACTTTGAAATACCAGGTCTTGCGCTCCTCGTCTTTGTAGACGGGCACGCCTATCACCTCCACAGGAACGTATGTTCGGTTAAATCTATGTAAACGGCCATTCTCGGCCGGGATCGACCGGTATTAGCTGAACTCTTCAATTACGCCGAGTGGTTCAAAGCAAATGGTGTAGCGCCCGCGGGTCACGTACAGACCGTATTTCTCCCGATACCGCTCGATGGCGGCTTGCAGGAACGGCTCCGTCACCCCTAGGAATTCCGCGAAATCGTGCCGGCTGCTCAAGCGGGCGTGGTGCGCCTCAATGATCTTCTCCAGCGGAACCAGCCTTTCGTATGCCCACTGCCGGGCTGCTCGCTCTTGCTTCCGGTTGCGGATGTTGCGTTGGTCAAGGATGTCTCCGACGCTGGTATGGTAATGACCGAGCTCCTCGGCGAGGATGCACGCTTTTTCACTGCTGGTTGCGATACCGCTGTTGATCCAGACGATCCCGTCCGCGTACAGCCCCTTGATCCTCTTCAACGGCTTCTCATAAACGTCGACTCCGTGCCGCTCCGCTTCCAAAATGAGATCGTCGTAGAGCATGGGATCACTCCTGCTTCTTCTGCTGGCGCTTCATCCGAACAAATTCCTTGAACCGTTCGATCTCTTCGAGCTCTTCTTCCGTCCAGTCTTCCCCGTCATGGTGCGCGGCGATGGTTTGGACACCATAACCTGGATTGCGCATGGCGTCTTCGAAGACGGCCTTTTTATATTTCGCATACTCTACAATCATTTGAGCTTCCGACAAGCCCTTTTTCTGATAATGGTGAAGTAAGTTTAACGGAATGTCCGTTAAAAGATCCTCGCTAATTTCGTCCAGACTATAACCTGCTGCTGTAAACAAAGATTCAGCGTCCACAATCCAGTCATTTTCATTATTCATGGCGATTGCTAAAACCGTATCGATTGAAGGTTGTGTGTATTCGACACCTGAGCAAAGCCTGTTTAGATAATGCTCATCCAATCCCGTATCTTTCGCAAAGTCTGAAATTGATCTTTTATATCTCGCCATGTTGACAAGTGAAGTGAATTCACCTTTGTCAAAGCCGTATAACAAGAAATCTGTGGAGACCTCAAAATATTCAGCTACCTTCTGCACTTTATCAATTGAAGGCGAGTTTTTGTCCCACTTATAGATAGAGCCACGACCAAAGCCAAGGTCCCTCTCGAGTTGGGCTATCGTTACATTCCTCTGATTGCACAGCCTCTGAATATTTTCTAACAAAAGAAACACTCCCTACCCCAAATTAAGTGCGTTAAATTTTACGCATTAGGTGTTGACATGCGTTAAATTTGACGCTAATATTGGACTAACAGCATTATTGTTGGCAAAAAAGGCAACAGAAAACCAGAGGGTTTACCAAAACCCACCTCCAAAAAACCGTCCCTCAACGGTTTATTAAGCTATGCCCCTTATTGATATTAGAATATTTTCGGTTGCCAGTCAACAATTTTGCTGAAAATTTACAGAAAGTAGGTGATTCGTTCCATGGTGCAGTACACCGAGTTCGGCGCCGAAGCCCGCAAGATCATGCTGATTAAGAACATGAAAATGAAGGACGTGGCCAAAGAGCTCGGCGTCTCCACGTCGTATGTCAGCGAGATTCTCAGGGGCACACGGGCCGGCGAGAAGTACAAACCTCGGATTGCCGAGTTGCTCGGAATGAATCTTGAGGAAGTGAGCTGATGGGACCGATGAAGCACTTCTATGATGCGAAAGATGTCCAACGGCTTCTCGGTTGCGGCACGATCCGGACCGCACAAATGAGAATCAAGGCGATGAACGACGAGCTGAAAGAAAAGGGCTACTGGACGGAACGCGGGAAAGTGCCGGTCGCTTTCTTCCACGAGAAATATCCGTTCATTCCGAGGTCCGGCGAGCAGTCAGAGGTCCTTACGAAAGCGAGGTGACCACCGCATGAGCAAGCTCATTCTCAACCCGGAGTATCGCCTGTATGAGCGGAATGGACAAGCCTTCTGCAGCAGCCGGCAAGTGGCCGAGGAATGGGTTGTGATGCAAGGAACGGAAGGTCGATACAGCATATCCTCTTTTGGTCGGGTCATGAACAATCGAACTGGACTCATTCTGAAACCGCAACTATCCGGTCCTAAAGGAAGCCAATATTACTACGTTGCCATTTACCACAACAGCATCAAGCGAAACTACAAAATACATCGTGAAGTAGCGAAGCACTTCATCCCTAATCCGATGGGCCTTCCAGATGTCAATCACATCAACGGCGACAAGTTGGATAACCGGGCTGAGAATCTCGAATGGTGTACAGCATCATATAACAACAAGCATGCTTACATGATCGGGCTGCGGGAACCAAACCAAAAAGTGAAGGGCGAGCGAAACGGAAGAGCCAAGATAAATGCCGAGCAAGTACGGGAAATCAGGGCGCGTTTCGAAAAAGGTGAAACTCGCTATTTGCTCGCCAAAGAATTCGGGCTTAGTTATACGACGGTTAACAGAATCGTTCACCGGAAACTCTGGCCTCATGTTTCGTGAAACACTCCAGCGCGCCGATATCGGTCTGATCGTGGCGATCCCGGACTTCCAGCAGCGAAAAGAGACGCTGGCGAAGTATTACGAACGCTTGAAACTCAAGCGGATCGCGTGAGGAGGCGAACGCAGGGTGAGCGACAACATCAAAATCACCGAACTGCCCGACGGCAGCGCAATCGTCGAGGATGAAGACGGAATAACCATTTATTCGGCCGAAGAAATCGCTGAAATGGAGCGGGATTACGTCGCCGCAATCCGGCGAGCTCTCGCGAATCAGAAAGGAGCCACCACCGCATGACTGCTCCGCGCATCACCATGATCGCCCGATTTTCTCGGATACCTGGAAGGTGGTGAATAGGTTGGAAAACCAAAAAGAAGCCGCCCGGAGGTCGGACGAGCTCAAAAGGCTGCATGAAGAAGGCAAGATCACGCTGAACGAGATGCGGATCGCCATGGGGTTCGAGCCGATTGACGAACCGGAATTCGAGCAATTGGTCAAAAAAGCGTGATCTGATAATCCGCGCGTTTACTGGGATTGTTAAGGAACACCAACGTTTCATAAGGCATGTTCAATCCATCGCAAACGCCTGGTATAAGGTCCAGAAATTCTTCATGAGGGAGGGAAAGCCCTAATTTCTTCTTCATGTAATGATGCAGTTCTCTTGCATAGATACGGTTGAAGTTCTCACCTAAGAAAAGCATGTCGTACGATTCCATGACATTTCTGAGATCTTTTTCAGACCTGATGTTCATCGAGGATTGACGAAGCTTAAGAAGCGTGTCTCTCAAAAGTTCAATCGTTTCCAAACTATCACTCCTTTCTAATGCAAGTCTACCAAAAAGGAAGGGAGTAAAGAAAGGAGCAACCACCGCATGACTCCAACCATCACATTCATCGCCCGCCTCATCCACCGGCAGACCGGCGTCGCTTGTCACGGCACATTTGAGGCCCCGCTCGACCCGGCCGACGCGCTGATCCGGGCGCATGAGCGATTCGGCAGCACGCACCACGTCAGGACAGTATATCCCGAGGATCATCGCTGGCGTATCGGCTGGCACGAAAAATTAGCGGCTGCCATGATGGGGCCGGCGGAGGAGGCGACCGGGCGATGATCCGCGAGGACGGATACGCGCACCCGGAGGACCGGGTGGACAGGCTCGGCAGGCTGTTCGTGGCGCTCCAACTGCATGACCGGTACGGCATCACGTTCGAACGCTGGCTCGAGATGGTCGAGTCGGGTCTGTGGGCGGAGTGTGTGGCGTGAAGGGAGGTGAGTCGGCCGTGTCGAGAAAGCAGCGACTCCGCGTCTGTGGCAATCTCGCGCAATTGATGTTCTGCGCGCAGTCGCCGGCAGCCCGGCGGGTGTACAAACAGCAACTGGAGCGGACTGCAGCACGCTTGAAAGGAGGTGACAACGCACAATGACCGGTCATCTGATGCCTGACCGCATCGACGACATCGACGTGATCGACGCCTGGAAGATCCGGCGTGACATGGAGCTGGAGGAGCAGGCAGCGCAGGAAAAAGAAAAATCCACCGCGGCAACGGTGGACAAATGAATCAGCTATCAGCCCCATCATACCACAGGTGGGGCGGAAAGGGGAAGAAGTATGAAGTACGTTTTTACATGCGAGACGATGGAAATCGGGGGCCACAGACTGCGCCGAATCAAGGCCGTCCGTGACATCCCGGAGATCGAGGTAGAGAAGGGCGATCTGGGCGGCTGGATCGAGTCCGAGAAAAACCTTGATCAGGACGGCTTCGCTTGGGTGGACGGCGACGCTTGGGTGTACGGCGACGCTCAGGTGTTCGGCGACGCTCAGGTGTTCGGCGACGCTCAGGTGTTCGGCGTCGCTGAGGTGTACGGCGACGCTCAGGTGTACGGCGTCGCTGAGGTGTACGGCGACGCTCGGGTGTACGGAAACGCTCGGGTGTTCGGCGACGCTCGGGTGTACGGAAACGCTTGGGTGTTCGGCGACGCTCAGGTGTTCGGCGACGCTCAGGTGTACGGCGACGCTCAGGTGTTCGGCGACGCTCGGGTGTTCGGCGACGCTTGGGTGTCCGGCACCGCTCGGGTGTTCGGCGACACTGAGGTGTACGGCGACGCTCGGGTGTCCGGCACCGCCGTCATCGACTCGTCCGAAAAGATTTTTTGGGCATCATCCGTCGGTTCCGAAAACGGCACGCTGACCGCCTACACGACCAAAACAGGCGGCATCGAGGTGAAGCGCGGATGCTTCCGTGGAAGTCTGGAAGAGTTTGAAGAAGCCGTGCGAAGTCGGCACGGCGGGACGCGGCATGAAGAGGAGTATCTTGCGCTGATCCAATATATCCGCCTGCGGTTTCGTGATGTGGTGAAGCCGAAATGACCGAAATCACCCTCGAGCTCGACGGCCAGGAGGCCGCCATCATCGGCAGCGCGCTGCTGGAACAGGCGGACCGATGCCAAGACCGAGTTCGAGCCGCGATGAACCGGCTGATCGCCACGAAAGTCTACGAGGCGCGGCGCCGGCATCATGAGGCGGCCGGGGCTGTGTTGAAGGAGCGCTATATCAAAGGAGGAATCATACATGCCCATCACGATCACCATCGAAGGCGCGAGCGCTGACGAAGTCCGTCAGCTCGTGCAGGACCTCGCCGAGACGATCACCGGCATGCGGCCGGAAGACGTCCCGGTCGACACCAAAGTATCCACGCTGGAGCAACCGGCGCAGCCGAGCCCGAACAGCGGGGGCAATCCGGTGCCGCCGATGGCAACCACGGCAACGAGCGGGGGGACAGTCAACGTGCCGGTTGCGCCGGTTGCTCCGCCTGCCGCGGCTCCGACGACTCCGGCTGCCCCGGCGACACCGCAAGCACCGCAGCCGCCTGTCGCTCCGGCCGCGCCGACTTCTGCGCCGCAGTACGATTTTAACCAAATCGCCACGGCAACTATGCAGTTGCAGCAGGCCGGGCACAATCTCTATGAGATATGGGCTCCGTTCGGCATCCAAGCGCTGAACCAACTGCCGAAGGAGCGCTATGCCGAGTACGCGGCAGCGCTGCGCCAGCGGGGTGCGAAGATATGACGGCGGCGCAGGAGCCGATCCGCGATCTTGAGGTCGACCTTGCGATCTGCGAGGCGGCAACGCCGGGACCGTGGGAATGCAAGTACGGTCAAACAGCCCATCACATACGCAACTTGGAGTTGAAGGTTTCAGTTGCCCTAGCAGCTAGGGGGACAAACGCTCACTTTATCACCGAAGCCCGCGAAGGCTGGCCGTACGCAATCCGGCGGGCGATGGTGGCGGAGGCCGAAGTCGACCGGTTGCGGGATGAGATCCGGATGCTGCAGAAGCAGCTCGAGCAGAGAGGTGTAAAGGTATGACGGCAATTGCACACGCGGAGCGCGAGCATGCGCTCCTCTCCGCCAGCGGAGCCCATCGCTGGCTGCGCTGCACGCCGAGCGCTCGGCTGGAGGAGACGCTGCCGGACCGGCGGACGAGCTACTCCGCTGCCGGCACGCTCGGCCACGAGATGGCGGAACTGAAGCTCCGGAAGTATTACACCGACCCAATCGGACCGCGGAAATTTACGAACATGATGAAAAAGTTCCGCGAGAGCGAGCACTACAGCCCAGAGCTCGAAAAGATCGCCGACACGTTCGTGGACTACTGCAAGGCTGTTGGCATGCAATTCAGCTCGAGCCCCTACGTCATGATCGAGCAACGTGTCGACTATTCGCATGTAGCGCCGGGCGGTTTCGGGACGGCGGACTTTATCGCTGTCGGTGATGACCTTATGGTGATCGCCGACCTCAAGACTGGTCAGGGCAAGCCCGTGCCGATCCAGGGCAACGAGCAGATGCGGCTCTACGCACTCGGCGCGCTGAAACTGGTCGCCGGCATCTTCCCGGTCTCTCGGGTGCGCATGGCCATCATCCAGCCAAAGGTCTACGACGAGCCGCAGGAGGATGAGATCACGGTCGAGGAGCTGGAGCGCTGGGAGACCGAGATCGCACCGATTGCGCAGCGGGCCTATGCCGGCGAGGGCGAGTTTGTGCCGGGCGAGCACTGCACATTCTGCCGGGCGCGGGAGACATGCCGGGCACGGATCGAGCATTTTTTCAGTGCGGCTGAGCTTGCGCCACACAAACCGCCCATCATCGGATGGGACGAGGTCGGCGAGGTGCTGCGGAAGGCTGAGGGCATTGTCAGCTGGTACAACGATCTGAAGGATCTGGCCCTGTTGCACATCCTCGACGGCGGCGAGGTGCCGGGCTGGAAGGCAGTCGAGGGCCGCGGCTCACGACAGTACAAGGATATCGACGAGGCGTTCGGCGCGCTAACGACAGCTGGTATCTCCGAGTCAATCTTGTACGAGCGCCGGCCGCTCACGCCGGCACAGCTCGAAAAAGCGCTGGGCAAACAGCAGTTCCGCGAGTTGTTGGAGGTACCTGGGCTTGTCGTCAAAGAACCGGGCAAGCCGACGCTTGCGCCGATTGAGGACAAGCGTCCTGCATACTCAAAAGCCGCAGCGGTTTTTGCCGCTGACAATACACAAAACTGAAAAGGAGTCGATCAGTCAATGAGTCAAACGAATCAAACGAGTGTTGTAACGGGTGAAGTGCGTCTGAGCTACGTCAATCTGTTCCAACCACGCGCAGCGCAACAGGGCGGAGAGCCGAAGTACAGCGTGACGATCCTGCTGCCGAAGAGTGACACGGCGACATATCAGCGCGTCCAGCAGGCGATCCAGGCGGCGTATGAAAAGGGCGTCGTCGAAAAGTGGAACGGCGCGAGGCCGCCGCTGAAGCACACGATCCATGACGGCGACGGCGTGCGTCCGAGCGGCGAGCCGTTCGGTCCTGAGTGCCGCGGGCATTGGGTGTTCACGGCCAGCAGCAAGGATAGGCCGGAGATCGTGGACGCCAATCTCAACCCGATCATCGACCAGTCAAAGGTGTATTCAGGTGTCTACGGCCGGGTGCATATCAACTTTTTCGCGTACAGCCAGAGCGGAAACCGCGGCATCGCGGCCGGCCTCGGCCCGGTGCAGATCCTGCGCGACGGCGAGCCGCTCGGCGGCCGCGTGACGGCGGCAGATGCGTTCGGTGCCGCTCCGGCGCCGTCAGCTCCGCCGGCATACGGCCAGCCGGGGGTGAATATGCCGCCCGCGGCCCAGCCGCAAGGGTACGGTCAGCCGGTTCCCGGTTACGGGCAGTCTGCCGGATACGGTCAACCGGCGCCGCAACCGTCGGCTCCCGGTCAAATGCCGCAGCAGATTGACCCGATCACCGGGCAGCCGCTGGGCGGCGGCATCTACGGTATATGAGCCGGCTGAGCGTGGACATCGAGACGTACTCAAGCGTCGACATCAAAAAAGCGGGCCTGTACAGATATGTGCAGGCCCCCGATTTCCAAGTGCTCTTGTTTGCGTACAGTCTCGACGGTCAGCCAGTGCAGGTGGTGGATCTCGCGCAAGGCGAAGCAATCCCGCCGCACATCTTGCAGGCGCTCTTTGACCCTGCCGTCGAAAAACGCGCCTGGAATGCGGCCTTTGAATGGTACGCGCTCGGCCGGCACTTCAGCCTGCCGCACAATCAGCTGCTGACGTGGCTCGCGCAATGGCGCTGCAGTATGATCCACGCCTACTATTGCGGCTATCCGGGCTCGCTGGCGGCGGCCGGCGAGGCGGTCGGCATCTCGGCCGACAAGAAGAAGCTGTCTGTGGGCGGCGCGCTGATCCGGACATTCTGCGCGCCGCAGAAGCCAACGAAAGCAAACGGCGGCCGCACGCGAACGCTGCCGCACCATGAGCCGGAAAAGTGGCAGCTGTTCAAACAATACTGCGCCGGCGATGTGGCGGCCGAAATAGCCATCGCTGACAAGCTCGACGCCTTCCCGGTACCGGAGCAGGAGTGGGCGCTCTGGCGAATTGATATGGCGATCAACGAGCGCGGCGTGGAATGTGACTGGAATCTCGTATGGTCAGCAGTTCGGATGCTCGAAACAGAATCATACGCGCTTGTTTCTGAAGCCATCGGGTTGACCGGCATCGAAAACCCACGGTCCGTCCAGCAGCTCATCAGCTGGCTGGAGGAAGAGACCGGCGAAGAGGTGGCGGATCTCAGGAAGGGCACTGTCGCGAAGATGGTCGAGAAGCTGGAACCGGGAAAAGCCCGCCGGGTGCTGGAGATCAGGCAAGAGCTTAGCAAGTCCAGTACCAAGAAGTACGCCGCCATGCGCGAAACGATTTGCGACGACGGCCGCATTCGCGGGCTGCTGCAGTTCTACGGCGCAAACCGGACGGGCCGGTGGGCCGGCCGGCTGGTGCAGGTGCAGAACCTGCCGCGGAACAGCCTGCCGGCGATTGAGCTGGCGCGCACACTGGCCGCCCGGGGAGAGGCGGCGTCGCTGAAACTGCTCTATGGCAGCCTGTCCGATACGCTCTCGCAGCTCATCCGCACGGCGCTGATTGCCCGGCCGCACACCCGTCTCCACGTCGCGGACTTTTCCGCCATCGAGGCCCGGGTACTCGCATGGCTTGCCGGCGAGCAGTGGAGGATTGACGTGTTTCGCACGCACGGCAAAATCTATGAGGCGTCGGCCAGCCAGATGTTCAGCGTGCCGATCGAATCGATCACAAAGGGCTCCGAACTGCGCCAAAAGGGCAAGATCGCGGAGCTGGCGCTCGGCTACCAGGGCGGCGTCGGCGCGCTTGTTGCAATGGGCGCGCTGGACATGGGGCTGAGCGAGGATGAACTGCCGGAGATCGTCGAGCGCTGGCGAAATGCAAACCGCGCCATTGTGGGGTTTTGGCGCAGCATCGAAGGGGCGGCGCTGCATGCCGTCCAAACCGGGGAGGCTGTGGGGCTCCGCGGGCTGGTGATCGCCCGGGAAATGGACAGCCGGACCGGGCAGGACTTTCTGACGATTCGTCTGCACAGCGGCCGGAAACTTTACTACCCACGCCCGCACGTCGTCGAAAACCAGTTCGGCCGCCCTGCGGTGCACTATCACGGCACCGAGGGCGGCAAGTGGACGGTGCTCAGCACGTATGGCGGCAAACTGACAGAAAACGTCGTCCAAGCGATCAGCCGGGACTGTTTGGCAAACGCCATGATGAAGCTGGACGCGGCCGGCTTTGAAATCGTCATGCACGTCCATGACGAGGTAGTGGCCGAAGTCGAGGGCGACCGGTTGGAGGAGATGCTGGAGCTCATGCGCGAGCCGATTCCGTGGGCGCCGGGGCTGCCGCTGGATGCGGCCGGCTTCATCACCGACTTTTACATGAAGGATTGAGAGGTGATTGCCAATGCGTACAGGCACACCTATCCCGAAACGGGAGACTGAAATGAAGGCCCGCGGCAGCGGGCCGGTCATCACGTACCGGCTCAGCCCGGAGGGGTTGGAGCGGGTGCGCCGCGGAGAGCGGCTCGAGAAGAAGGAGGAACAAACCATGTCAACGACAACTGAGGCGCCGAAAACGCCGGACAAGATGGAAGTGCTCCGCCGACTGGCGGCCGGGTGGAAGATCGCCCGGATTGAAGAAGAGCTCGGAATGACCAAGGGTGCATTGCAGTACTGGCTCGGGAAGTGGGACCTGAAGGGCGTCAAGGGAGAGCAGGCCCAGCAGCTGCTCGACGAGCTATTGATTGACCAGCGGGCCGAATACGTACCTGTTGATCCGAAACCACTCAAGTCATCCGAACTCGTGCAAGAGCAAGTCAAAGACGAACTGATCGAGCGGCTGAAAAAGGAGCTGGCGGAGAAAACGACCCGGATCAATGAGCTTGAAGCGGCCAATGTCCGGGCGGTGGCTCTGGCTGGTCAAGCGGCGGAGAAGCAGCTTGCTGAGATCGAGCAGCTCCGCGAAGAGCGCGACGCGCTGCTCCAGACGGTCGAGCGGGCTGTCGATGACGGCAGAGGACGCGAGGTGAGCAGCACCGAGGCAATCGAAGCGGCCACGACGGGACTGACAGGTGGGCTTGCATACCATACCGGCGCCGCGATCGAGCGGCTCTGGCGCTGGCAAACGGTCGAGGATTTGCGGCTGGCTCGCCGACATATCGATCGGCTGGTTGAGTCGGTCGTGGTGGAGGAGACCGCAGGATGATCCGGAAGCTGACCGACGAGGAAATCGCCCGGAGCCGAGCGGCCGCGAAGCGCGCCAACCAGACCCTATCCCGGCGGCGAAAAGAGCTGTTCGAGCAAGTCGCCAAACTTCGGCGCGTCAGCTCAACTCCTCCATACGAGCGAATTGCACGCTTGCTTGACGA
>Ga0065720_1020968_pt1 | contig 12018 bp, 13 predicted proteins | sample Thericmetagenome_FD_59107 | JGI IMG/M metagenome (GOLD analysis project Ga0065720, IMG submission 59107) | Thermophilic microbial communities from the Joint Bioenergy Institute, California, USA of rice/straw/compost enrichment - eDNA_2 v2... | ecosystem: Engineered > Solid waste > Grass >... | reverse complement strand
GAGCCGGTGCCGGACGGGTCGGTCCAGGTGTCGACGACCTGGCCGTCGATGCTCGTCTGGAAGGTCCGCCCCTCGACCCGGATGCTCAGCTCGTAGGTGACCCCGACGTCGATCGGGTACGGGACGGTCCGGCGCGCGTCTGTCGGGAACCCGCCGTTGACCATCCGATGGGTCTTCAGCGCGTCGTCGGCGGCGTGCAGCTGCCACATGTAGCCGTTGCGGTTGTCGGGGGCCCGGACACGACGGCCGCGGCCCGGGTGACCGGCGTGACCTCCAGCGTCACGACGTAGTCGGCCCAGTCGGTGCCCGGCCGCGCGATCGTCACGTCGCCGCCGGTGACGCGACCGCGGCCGGCGACGATGCTGAGCGCACTGAGGTCGGGGTTGCCGGGCGGCCGTCGGATCCACGCCGCACCGCACCAGTCCTCGTCGCGCAGACCAGTCTCGAACGACGCCCATCCGGACCACGGCGGCACCTGCCCGTCCTTGTCCCACGTGCGCACCCGCCACTGGTACGCGCGGCCCCGCCGGCTGGGGGCGGTAGCTCAGCGGGTTAGAGCAGGGGACTCATATCCCTCGGTCGCGGGTTCGAGTCCCGCCCGCCCCCACCGGGTTCCCAGTACGTCGTCGCGCGACCTTCTCGACTTGGCATCGGCACCGTTTCGTAACTTCTCCCGGTTACTGTTCCGCCAGTCCACTCCAGCTCTCTGAGCTGCGTGAGTGAGCCGGCATTCGCGCCCTGAAGAGGGACTCGTCGGCCCTTGATCAAGCGCCTTCGAAGTGCTTATAGTGTCGACGCGGAATGAAAGCGACTTTCATGGAGTGAAAGTGAACGAGCGCAGAGACTACTCGAACCAGTCCGTCTCGCGCGCGTTCCGGGTACTGCGGTGTTTCGACATCGCACGACGGCCACTCCAGGCATCCACCATCGCCGAGATGACCGGACTCGCCCTCCCGACCACGTTCCGCTTCCTGCGGGTGCTCGAGGCGGAAGAGATCGTCGAACGTCTCGAGAGCGGCGCGTACCGACCGAGCCTGGCGCTCCTGCGTCTCGGGCTGGCAACGATTGACTCGATGGATATCGTCCAGTTCGCCGACCCCAGACTGCGGGCTCTCGCACTGGAGACCAAGGAGACGGTGAACCTCAGCGTCCTCGACCGCGGTGAGGTGCGCTACCTCATTCGGGTTCGCAACGCCGACCTGGTGACCGCCGACATCCAGGTGGGGTCCGTACTTCCCGCGCCGTGCACCTCGATGGGCAAGATCCTGCTGGCTTACCTACCGGAGGCCGGTCTCGATGAACTGATCGATCGGCTCGATTACGCGACGGCCCGCGGTCGCAACGCCATCCGCTCTCCCGAGGCGTTGCGGGAAGAGCTCGCGCGCGTCCGGGAACGTGGCTGGTCGACTCAGGACGAAGAGCTCGAGTACGGGTTGCGTTCCATCGCGGCCCCGATCCGAAATCACCGCGGTAGCGTCGTCGCCGCGATCAACATCGCGGTCCAGGCTGTTCGCTGGACGATCGACCAGATTGCGGAACGATTCCTCGGACAGTTGTTGGCCTGCGCAAACCAGATTTCGAGAGACATCGGCTACACGGGGCGACACGACAGCGCGCCGCCGCACCGGGTGGGCGACGCGCGCTGACCACGGAGAGAGGAAGCATCGAAGGAAAGATGGTCATCGAAGTTGCTGAGGCGGTCGAATGACCGAACACTGGTTGAATCTCACCGGCAAACGCGTACTGATCGCCGGGGCCGGCGGGCTCGGTGCCGCAATCTGCGCCGGATTCCTCGAAGCAGGCGCGCGCGTTCACATCGTCGACGTCGACGAACACATTCTTGCCCGGACGCTCGAGTTGGGCGGGACGACCTGCTCCGGAACCGTCGTCGACATCGCATCCCGTGCGGGAGCAGAACGCGCTGTCCAAGACGCGGTCGACGCCCTTGGCGGGCTCGACGTGCTCATGCACGCGGTGGGAATCAATCAGCGTGAGCCGATCGACGACATCGACGAAAAGGGTTGGCAGCTCACGATCGACGTCAACACCGCAAGTTTCCTGTGGCTGGCCAAGGCGGCCCGCAAGCACCTCCGGCGCGGCAGCCGCATCGTGGTGATCTCGTCGGTCTCGGGGGTGCTCGCCCACCCCAATCATGGCTCCTACGCCGCTAGCAAGGGCGCGCTCAACCAGCTTGTGCGCGTCATGGCGGTCGAGTGGGCGGCCGACGGCATCGCCGTCAACGGTATTGCGCCCGCTTACACGATCACCCCGCTCACCGAGGCCTATGTGGCCGCCGGGCATGAGGCCGAACTTATTGCCCGTGTTCCCACCGGTCGGCTCGGTCGCCCTGAAGACGTCGTGGGTCCTGCGCTGCTCCTGGCGTCGCCGCGGGCCGAGTACGTCACCGGGCAGGTTCTGCTGATCGATGGTGGACGCACGCTCGATTGAACCCTCCGGAGCGACATGACTGACTACGAACGAACCACCATCCACGAGGCAACCCTGGCTGGAAGGCCGGTCGAGTGTCTCGTCATCGACGCACACGCGCATCTGCAGACGCCATCGTCGACGGCAGCGCATGTGCCGCACGCCGATCCCGAGGGGATGATCGCCGCGATGGATGCGCTTGGCATCGACGTGGCATGCATCAGCATCCTCGGCGCTGGCGATCAGAACGAACTCATGGTCGAGGTCGTCGAGCGCCATCCCGATCGATTCGCTGGGTTCGTGCTCGTCAACCCCCGGTACCCGAACGACATCATCGAGGTGCTCGAGCGCTCGTTCCGTAGCCCAGCAGTCAAGGGCATCGGCGAGGTGCACCCGACGACCTACTGGCACGACTATCCCGTGCTTGGCCCCAACTACCAGCCGGTCTGGGAGTTCGCCGAGGCCCGCAACCTGCCGGTCCTCATCCACTCCGGGCCCATGAGCGAAGCGCAACGCTGTCGACCGAGTGACATCGGCAAAGTGGCCGCCGCCCATCCGAACATGAACGTACTCATCGGACACTCCGGTGGCTACGACTCATGGGAGATGCTCGAGGAGGCCATCGAGACCGCGCGCACCCACGACAACGTCTTCCTCGAACTGTGCGCGATGGGGCGTTACACGGGAATTGTGGAACACATGGTCGGTCGAGTCGGCGAGGACAAGATCGTGTTCGGCACCGATGCGCCATTCCACGACTGGACCGCCGAGATTGCGCACGTCGCGTTCGCACGCCTCTCCGACCGGATCAAGGAGAAGATCTTCGGTCTCACGATGCAGTCGCTCCTGGATCAGGTGAAGGTGCCGGTATGAGCGGGCTCAACTTCTTTGACGCCAACGTCGTTGTCGGCCGGGTGGTTCGCCCCACACCCCCGATGCGGGTGACTCCCGAAGACGTCCTTGCCGACCTCGCGCGACACGACATTCACGAGGCCCTCATTGCCCACGCGCACGCAATCGACCGCTCCCACGAGGACAACGCCGGGATTCTGCCGATCGTCGCCGCGCACCCCGGAACACGCCCCGTGTTCACGGTCCCGCAGCACTCCTCGATCGACTTCCCTGACCCCGACGCGGCCATACAGTCGATGCTCGATGCGGGCGTGGCAGCCGTACGGGTGACCCCGAGCCGCTACAACGGATACACCTGCGATCCGTGGGCGCTCGGACCTATCTGGAGGCGGTTCGACGACGTTCGGATGCCCGTTCTCCTCGTGAACACCGACCTCGGCCGGTACCCCGACCAGCCCGCCCTGGGTTTCAGCGCCAAGAACATCTACGAGACGGCGAAAACGTTTCCGCGGGTGCCGCTGATCATTGTGCGGCTCAACTTCTCCGCATTGCGTGTCGTCGTCCCGTTGATGCGCGAGTGCGCCAACGTCTACGCGGAGCTTTCGTTCTTCACGGCGCACCGCGGTTACGAGACCCTTGTCCGTGAGGTGGGTCCCGACCGCCTGCTGTTTGGAAGCGGAATGCCTTGGGGCCCGCCCGGACCGGCGGTCGTCGCGACGACCTACGCAGCGATATCCGAGGACGAGAAGCGGCTGATTGCCGGGGACAACCTCCGGCGGCTCATCGGAGCTATCGGATCGTGATGCGCCGGGTCTCGGCCGCCGGCACACCCGGGCCCGGCGACGTCTCGGGGTCCGGGGGCGCTCGCGGGCGCCCATCCAGGTACAGCGTGTCCGGGCTGCTACGCCCGCTGGCCAAGCTCCCGGGTGTCGGGGTGGCGAGCTTCGTCACGATCAGCGTCATCCTGTTGGTCGCTGTGGTCGGGCCAATGGTCACTCCGTACGATCCGGTCGAGCAGGACTTCGGGGCACTGCTCGCACCGCCGTCGGCCGAGCACTGGCTCGGGACCGATCAGCTCGGCCGCGACGTCTTTTCCCGCGTCGTGGCCGGGACCCGGATCTCCCTGCTCATCGGTGTGGCCGCGGTCCTGCTCGCCGTGACGGTCGGCACCGTGCTCGGACTCTTGGCCGGTTTCCTAGGCGGCTGGGTCGACACCGTGATCATGCGGATTACGGATCTCTTCCTCGCGTTCCCGGCGCTTATTCTGGCGATGGCGGTGTCGGCCGCTCTCGGACCTAGCCTCCTGAACGTCCTGATCGCAGTCGGGGCCGCCTGGTGGCCCGAGTACGCGCGGCTTGCCCGAAGCATCGGCATGGTCGAGCGTCACGTGCAGTACGTCGACGCCGCACGCGGACTCGGTGTACGTACCGTGCCGATACTGGTAACCCACGTGTTTCCGGCTGCGGTCCCGCCGCTTCTGGTGAAGGCCACAATGGACGTTGGGCTGGCCATCGTCTACATCGCCGGGCTCAGCTTCATCGGTATCGGCGTACAGCCACCGACTCCCGAGTGGGGGCTCATGATCTCCGACGGTCGCATCTACATGCAGAACGCCTGGTGGATCGCGACCTTCCCGAGCCTCGCGATCCTGCTCACGGGCTTCTCGTTCAACCTGGCCGGCGAGTCACTGCGTGACCTGCTCGACCCGCGTCACCAAGCAACAAGGAAGGGAACGAATGCAGAGCCGAAACTCACCTAGACCGAGTTCAACACTAGCGGCCATCGCTGCTGCGGCACTCGGGCTCATTGCTTGCACCGCACCCCAGCCCGCCGAGCCGCAGACACCGACGACCCTCACCATTGGATGGGCGGCCGATCTACTGACCCTCGACCCGCCGAACGAGTCCGGCACTGCTGGCATCGCCGTCCTGCACAACGTTTACGAAACGCTTGTCAGCTACGACTTCACCGCGGGAACCCTCAAGGGCAAACTGGCAACCGAGTGGGAAGTCTCCGACGACGGTCGGGTCTATACGTTCCAGCTAGCCGAGAACGCGACGTTTGCCAACGGCCAGCCCGTGACCGCCGAAGACGTGCTCTTCTCGTTCCAGCGCGTCGTGGACTGGCCCGAGGCCATTCAGGGTAGCCAGATTCGCCCTGCGCTCGCCGAGGCGACCATGACGTCGCCGGATGACAAGACCGTTCAGATCGCCTTGGCCGCACCCAACGCCAGCTTTCTGCCGTCCCTCGCAGGGACCGCCGCGAGCATAATCTCCAAGTCCCAGGTGCTTGAAGCTGCTGGCGAGGACCCCGAGGCGCAGCGCAAGTGGCTGAACGAGAACACCGCCGGATCGGGACCGTACCAGGTGACGGAGTGGGTTCCGAACAGCTACGTCACCCTCGGCGCGAGCAAGAGCTGGTGGGGTGGGACCCCGACGTACGAGTCGGTCGAGATCCGATCCCTTCAGGAGTCCTCGCAACAGCAGGCAGCCCTCCAGCAGGGCGACATAAACGTCGCGATGGATCTGCTCCCGCAGCAGGTCACATCCCTGACCGGCGACTTCGAGGTTCTCGAAGGTGTCGACCTGTCGACCTACTACCTCTCCCTCAACCTCGCATTTCCGCCGTTCGATGTGCCGAAGGTCCGCGAGGCAATCAAGTGGGCGATCGACTACGACAACATCATCAACGGTCTGTTGGCCGGCAAGGCCGCCCGCGCCGGTGGCGTCATAGCGGAGGGCCTTCCCGGGTTCGACGCCTCGCTCGCCGACGACTACTCCTACGACCCAGAGAAGGCCAAGGCGCTCCTGAAGGAGGCCGGCTACGCAAACGGCTTCTCCTTCGACCTTTACTACGTCACAGGCGACAGCATTCGCGGGCTTGGTGTCCCACTCTCGACGCTCGCCGAGAAGATCCAGTCCGACCTCGGCGATGTCGGCATCAAGGTGAACGTAGTCGCGCAGGACCTCAGCACGCTGTTCACCTCGTATCGAGCAGCCAAGCTGCCGGCCCTGATCTGGTACTTCGGGTCGACGATCCCGGACCCCGACCAGATCGTGAGCGCCCACGGCGACTGGAACACGCAGGCGACGACCCGGGTGTCGTTCAATGACCGCGCGATCACCGAGAAGATCCTGCGGGCCCGCGTCCTCACCGACCCGGATGAGCGGGCGGCGATCTACAAGGAGATCGGCGAGCGGCTCAGTGAGATCGGTCCGTACGTCTTCATGTTCCGCCCGATTCCGGCGGTCGTGGCGACTCCCGACGTGTCTGGATTCACGCTTACTCCGATCTGGTCCTTCAACCTGTCGTGAACATGCCACCGCGGGTCGTCGCGGGAGGAGGTGAATCACGTTGCTCGTCGCGCAGATGGTGCTGCGCCGGGTCCTGCTCATGATTCCGATCCTGTTCGGCGTCACCCTGGTCACCTTCCTGCTCGCCCAGGTGATCCCGGCGGACCCCGCGGTGGCCCTCGCGGGTAACACCGCTACGGACGAACAGGTACAGGCGATCCGCGAGCGTCTCGGCTTGGACCAGCCCATTTGGGTTCAGTACGTCAACTACCTGGAGCGGCTACTCGCTGGCGACCTGGGCACCTCGATCTACTCGAGGCGCCCGGTCGCCGGTGAGATCGCGCTCTACCTCCCAGCCACGATTGAACTGGCGACGGCCGCCATCATCGTCGCACTCGTGATCGGATGCACCCTGGGCGTGCTCGCGGCGGTGTACCGTGGCCGCTTCCTCGACCACGTCGGACGCCTGTTCGCCATCTTCGGCGCGTCGATGCCGGTGTTCTGGCTGGGCCTTCTCCTCGTACTCATCTTCTATACGGTCCTGGGCTGGTTCCCAGGCGGCGGTCGGTTCGATCGCAGTGTTCCACAGCCGTGGCCGTGGACCGGATTCCTTGTGCTCGACAACCTCCTGCAGCTCAACGGCCCCGCATTCATCGATGCGCTCGCCCACCTCGCTCTCCCGGCGATCACGCTCGGGATCATGGGGGCTGGGACGATCGCCCGCGTGACCCGCGCCAGCATGCTTGAGGTGCTCTCGCAGGAGTACATCCGGGCAGCGAAGGCGAAAGGTTTGACCCGTCGCCGCGTCCTCGTCGTCCACGGTGTGCGCAATGCGCTCCTGCCGACCGTGACCATCGCCGGACTCGTCTACGGCTCACTGCTTGGCGGCGCCGTGCTCACCGAGTCGATCTTCAGCTGGCCCGGCCTCGGCCGCTACGCGGTCGACGCCATGTTCCGCCAGGACTTCCCCGCCCTCATGGCGGTGGTGATGGTCATCGCCATCGCATACGCAGTCGTCAACCTCATCGTCGACATCGCCTATCTCTTCCTGAACCCCACCTTGCGTAGATAGGAGTCATGTCAGTGCGCCAACCCTCAACCCGTATCGGAGGCGTGTCGTGAACGCCAACCCGAAGGTCATGGCCATAGCCGCACATCCCGACGATGTCGAGTTGCTGTGCGCCGGAACGATGGCACGGCTGGCGAAGGCTGGCCATGAGGTCGTTCTCGTGCACATGACCTATGGGGACAAGGGCGGCCGGGACGACCCGGATGAACTCGCGCGCACCCGACACGCGGAAGCCCTCGAGTCGGCGTCGCTCATCGGGGCGACCGTCGACGGCCGGTTCTGCGGCGACCTCGAACTGTATCCGGACGAGCCCACGATCGCGCGGCTCGGTGAACTGTGGCGACGCCATGCTCCCGACGTCGTCTTCACGCACCGTCCCGACGACTACCACCCCGACCACCGCATCACGGGTGAGCTCGCGCTCGCTACGGGGGTGCAGGTAGCGCCGCAGACGCCGATCTGGTTCATGGACACGATCGGCGGCGTCGAGTTCGAACCGACCGTCGTGGTCGACATCCAGGAGACCCTCGACCTCAAGATCCAGATGCTCGAATGCCACCGGTCCCAGATGACCTGGATGTCGACGGCCCGGCACACTCACATGCCATACATGGTCCGCTCGGCCGCGGGCTGGCGGGGCGTGCTCTCCGGCCTCACCGCCGCCGAGGGATTCCAGCCGGCGGTAGCGGGAGCGACCTGGCCGTTCGAGGAAGTGCCGAGCCGTCCTGTCCTCGGCTCGCGAAAGGAGACAGCATGAGCGTCGGCGTCGCTGCCTTCGAGTACCACCAGCCGATCGAGGAGGCCCTCGATCGCGTCCTGCGCGTCGGAGCCGACCGGTGCGAGCTCGCAACTCCTGGCAACGTGACTCCGGAGACCGCAACGGCGGTCGCGGAGGCCGCCAGGGACCGCGGCATCACCGTGACGTCGGTCGCCAGCCTCAGCAAACCCAACGCGGTCGATGACGATGCTGAAGTCAGTCGGATGATCCAGCTTCTCGACGACAGCATCCGCATCGCCACGACGATCGGTGCGCCGTTCGCCATCACCTACTTCGGTGGACACCCGACCCGCCCGGTCGACGAGGGGATCGAACGCTACGTCCGGCTCACGCGGAACAGCGTCAAGCTCGCTGAGGATCTCGGTGTCACGATCCTCATCGAGAACCACTTCAGCCACGCTCCCGGCGAAGTGACCAACACTGCGTCCGGATGCGTCGACCTTGTCAAGGCCGTCGATTCGGCGGCGTTCGCTGTCAACTTCGACCTTTGCAACTTCGCCATCGGCGGCCAGACGCTCGATCGGTCGTATGACGTTCTCATGCCGTACGTGCGGAACGTGCACATCAAGGATGCCCGTCCGTACGACCCGGTCGCCGATGAAGGGTACACGGGCCGGATCGTGACCGACCTCAACAACGGCGACTTCGTGTTCGTCCCGGTCGGCGAAGGCATCACTCCGAATGACCGGATCCTGGCGCGCATGAAGGCGGACGGACTCGACGTCCCCATCACGATCGAGGGCCACGTGCCTGACGACCGCGTCGACGACTGCTTCCGTCGCGGTCTTGAGTTCGTGCGGAAGGTGGGATTCTGAATGAAGGTTCTCGCGATCGGACTCGAGCCGGTTGACCTGATCACTGCGGCGGGCGGCACCCTCGCCCTGTACGCCAAACGCGGTGATGAGGTGAACGCTGTGCTCGTCCGCACAAGCGATCTCACGGAGGAAGACTTTGCCCGTGCTTCGGCGACGTTCGGTGACCTTGGGGTGACCCTGCAGCCGGCCGCGGTCGTCCCCGCCATCCGCGACGAGCGGGGTTCACGCGACTCGATCATGGACACCATCCGCCGGATCTCGCCTGAGGTCATCATCGGGCCATCCGACAACTCGATTCGGCCGGCCGAACGCGATCTCGCGCGCCTCGTGTTCGGCGCCGCGTACTGCTCGTGCGTGCCCAACTACCCGTCGCCGGGCGGTGTCGAGGCGTCACCCATCCGGCCGGTCATCCTGCACACCGATCCGACGCTCGGTTTCCGGTCGGGTACGCCCGAGTACGTGGACATTGAACACGGATGGAAGGAAAAGCAGACCGCGATCGGTCGCTACCCGAACGCGGAGAAGCACCTTGCCGAGGCCGAAGCCCTCGCTGGCGCCCGCGGGGTGCAGGTGCAGTGTGAGCGCGCAGAGGCCTTCGGGCAGGAGCCGGTTTGGGGTCGCCTGCGACCCACCCGCGTTCTGCCCTGACCCAGACGGACTGGAGAAGCCAGGAGAACGAACGATGGGCCGAGTCAAGCACAGCATCTTCCGCACCCTCTACACGCCGCCGGAGGAAGTGGAGATCAAGGTGCCTTACAGCTTTCTCGGGGCGCCCTACGGTGACGAGGAGCTCGAGGCCGTCACTCGCGTGATGCGCAGTGGGTGGCTGACCACCGGTATGGAAACCCACCTGTTCGAGGAGGAGTGGCGCATCGCGCACGGCGTCGAGTACGCGTACACCTGCTCCAACGCGACGACGGCATTGCACATGGCGGCTCAGCTGTGCCAGCTGAAGCCCGGCGACGAGGTCGTCACGACCCCGATCACCTTCGTCTCGACGAACCAGGCCGTTCTCGCCCAAGGGGCGGTTCCGGTCTTCGTCGACGTCGATCCGAAGACCTTCAACATCGACCCGGAGAAGATATCTGCCGTGATCACGCCCAAGACCAAGGCGATCTTCGTGACGCACGTGACGGGTCAGATGTGCGACATGGACGAGATCATGGCTATCGCAAAGGCGCACGGCCTGTTCGTGGTCGAGGACTGTGCCCACACGCAGGGCGCCAGCTACAAGGGCCGGTTCGCGGGAAGCATCGGCGACGCCGGATGCTTCAGCTTCCACGCGATCAAGAACATGACCACCCTCGGCGAGGGCGGCATGATCACGACAAACCGGGACGAGTGGGCAGTCAAGATTCCGTGGCTGCGGTCGATGGGAAGTCGTTACCCGGGTGACCCGCACGAGGACGGTACGCCGGGCCCGCGTCCGTACGGGGTGGACGATGTCGATGGATACATCCCCTCGAACCTGAGGATGACGGAGGCCCAGGCGGCCGTTGGCCGGGCGCAGCTCAAGAAGCTGCCTGGCTACATCGAACGCCGCCGCGAACTCGCACACCGGTACAGCGAGGCTCTCGCCGACCTCCCGGGCGTGACGCCGCCGTATGAGGCGGTTGATCGCGTCCATACATATCACATCTACGTCTTGCTCATCGACCCGCAGAAGGCCGGCCGCTCCAACCAGGATCTCCACGCGGCACTCCTGCACAACCACGGGATCCACACGGTTCCCGGGCTTTACCGGCCGAGCTACCTGTTCGAGCTGTACCGCAAGCGTGGCTACAAGCCGACGGCGCCGGTCGCGGAGTGGGCCGCGGAAAACTCGCTCCAGCTCCCGCTCTACCCACACCTGACCAATGAGCAGGCCGACTATGTGATCGCAGCGGTCCGCAAGGAACTGGGGCACTGACGATGTTCGACCGGCAGCGGCTCGGGTTGATCAGCCTGGACTACGACTCACCGCGCGAGGCACTCTACGCTGCACATGAGCGTGGTTTCGGCCACCTCGAGGTCTATGTCGATGCGGTCGAGGACCGGGAGGTCCGCTCACTGGCTACGTGGGCGGACCACCACAGCATCCGACTGACGACGATCTCGACACTCTCGAAGCTTGCAAGCGCCGAGGACGACTATCCCCAGCATGCGGCCGCGGTTGCTCGGTCGATCCGGCTCGCTGGCGAACTAGGTGTTCCCCGGGCGGGCTTCATGTTCGGCGGGACTGGCCATCTCGATCGGAGGGCAGCACGGGACCGCTTCGTCGAGCGGGTTCGTCCGATCGCTGAGCAGGCGGCCCGCGTCGGCGTCCAGCTTGTGATCGAGAACGTCTTCACGCGTACCGCGGGAGTCGACCTCGAAAGTGTCGACGACATCATCAAACTCTTGCGTGTCGTGCCGCCCGGGACGCTCGCGCTGACCTTCGACCCCGGAAACCTCATGATCGGCGGGGAGGAGCCATACCCGTACGCCGTCACCCGCCTGGGGTCGTACATCAGCGTCGTGCATCTGAAGGACGTGACCCGCCACGTTCCTGAGCGGCACGGACCCGACTCTAGTTGTCGGCCGCTCATCGAGGCACGTCGTGGACGGTCGATCACTCTGCCGCTCGGACAGGGGGCGCTCAACATGGATGGTCTTGTCCGAGCGGTGACGAACGACCTCCCACATGTTCCGCTCCTTCTCGAGCCGTTCCGGGTGGGCCGGTCGCGGGAGGAGTGGATCGATCGCTCGCTGGCCTGGCTCGACGAACTCTCCGAGGGCAAGGAGCGCGATGGCTGACGTGGCTGG
>Ga0065720_1020967_pt1 | contig 12021 bp, 14 predicted proteins | sample Thericmetagenome_FD_59107 | JGI IMG/M metagenome (GOLD analysis project Ga0065720, IMG submission 59107) | Thermophilic microbial communities from the Joint Bioenergy Institute, California, USA of rice/straw/compost enrichment - eDNA_2 v2... | ecosystem: Engineered > Solid waste > Grass >... | reverse complement strand
AACCTTCGACAAGAGGCTTGCAGTGTCCTGTTTATTTTGCAAAAAAATTGGCAACTTTTTATGACGAAAATGCCTTGTCACAACGTGAATCTCTCAGATTTTGGCTAGGCTACATTCCGAATTCATGTTCAATAAAGTGCTCGAAATAATCATTATTCTTTTTTGACAATCCCGCACGGTACGCATTCCGCATTTTTCCTGAAAAACTATCGAAAATAAACCTAATATCAGTTTGATGTGCTGGATCTTTTTTTAAAAAATAATGAAATTCATTTCGAAATAGATCTGGGATATCCCCTTTTCCAACGACTTCGATTGTCACAGCCCTGGATATGCTCATCTTAACCCTCCACCGTTAGTTGTAAAATTAGCTCTATAAATACGCTCCAATTTTCCTACAACATTATGTATATCATAATCATCAGACAAATAAACCACGTCATTTTTCTTAGCATTCATATAGTGAAGAATAGTATCTCGCCAAGTTTCAATTGAATCATTGAGACTTAAACTGACAGTTCTATTACTGAGAATCGCTGTCTTATCAATATTCTCAGAAATCACACACCATAACCCACTTGCTTGAGCTTCGATTAATGAGATTGGGAAGCCTTCATAAATTGACGGAAATACGAATACATCCATATCTGCTAGTAATTCAGGGATATCATCTCTTATTCCTAAAAAATACACCTTTTCCTCAAGTCCTAGCATTTGGACTTTTTTTCTAATAACATTCATTAATTCACCGTCGCCTATTAAAAAGAGAACTGCCTTCTTTTCGACTTGCTCTATACAATTGAAAACATCCACTATGAAATCATGATTTTTTTGATGTGAGAATCGTCCAACATGGCCTATAACGAAGCAATCATTCGATAATCCCAACTGTTTCCTGATGTTTGAGTTGCCATTCTTGACGTCTTTAAATTTGCTTAAGTCAACTGCGTTATTCACTACCATAGAAGAATTAATATTGTAGTAATTATTAATTTTAGATACCATATCGTTTGACAATGCAATAGGTATACAATCCAAGTATCTGAATGCAAGCCAATTGCAAAACTTATCGATACCTCTTGCGTCTTTTTCCGGCGTGTTATGAATAGTGTGGAATAAACGCGCTTTTCTATATGATATTAATGATGGGAGAAGATATTTCATTGTGTACAAATGACTATGTATAATATCTGGTTGATATTTATCAATTTCGTACTTGATTTTTGGAATCATCGATAAATCGAATCCAGGTTTTTTGTCCAAATAAATTACATCCAGTCCTTGTTGTTCGATCGATTGATCATATATCGATCCACTTTTTTTATACATAGATATAGCTCTGATTTCTACACGATCTCTATTCATGAATGTTAGATAATCTAATACTACTTTTTCAGCTCCACCAACTCCAAAATTCGGAATAACTTGTAGAACTTTAAGTTTATCCATATCGGATCTCCTTTTGCGAATCCGGATTTAATTGACTAAATTCATATAAAAGTTTTCAAGAACTTCAACAGTCTTCTTTATGTCATAGTTAACATCCAGTTTACTTTCGACGATATTACTTCTATCGTAATTGCTGTCATATATCTCAAGGGCTTTTATTGCCCAGTTTTCGGGACTTTTTGTTACTGGTAAGAAGGTAACTTGACCGGATATATCAACTTCATTGGTAATACGATCTGAAATAATACAAGGCAATCCTGAAACTTGAGCTTCTATTAACGCAAGAGGAAGGCCTTCATATAAAGACGGGAAAATAAACAAATCAAATGCTTGTAATAAATGAGGGATGTCATCTCTAACACCCAACATTTTTACTTTATCCTTTATTCCTAAATTTGAAATTTTCTCTGTTATTTGATTAGCATTGCCCCCCCCTCCAACAAGTATCAATACTGAATTTTCTCTCAGTTTGGTTATTTGATTGAATATATCCACTAAAAAAGATTGATTTTTGACCGGGTCAAAACGACCTACATGGCCAATAACGAGTGTATCTTGATCGATATTGAGTTGCTCTCTTATTTTCTTTCTTGTTTCCGGGGAATACATGAAAGTCTCAAAATCTACACCATTATTAATGATTAAGACATTTTGAGAGTTTCGATTTCCAAAAAGCCAATTGGCAGCTGAATTGGAACAAGCAAAATAATGAGTTGCATAATGCCTTAGTAAACTTCCAGCGTACGATTTATAAATACGCGTAAGCCATCCACCTGAACTCCTGGTATTGTGAGAATGAGCGATCCGGTATTTTACGCTCTGTTTATAAGCTTGTTGTAAAACTAGTCCACTAACCTTATCCATATGGGAATGTACAATTGAATATTCATTGTGTTCCGCGAAAAACTTTCTCAATGATTTGATATAAGAAAAATGGCCAGAATCAGTTATATAAGGAATTCTGTAAATTCTTCCGCCCAAATCTTTTATTTCTTTATCAAATACTCCTTCTCTCGATGTTAAAAAATCAAATTGAATTTTTCTCCGGTCTATGTTTCTGTAAATGTTCATGAGAAGACTTTCAGCGCCGCCACGATTCATATTTACCACGCAATGCAAAATTCTAAGCATCTATTAACCTCCCTTCCACCATTGACTTATTGATTAAAATGTTAGAGTTATTTTTCTTTCGTCTATTCATTAGATAGTTATAAGCAAACACAATGAGTATTAATATCCATCCAACAGCTCTTAACCTCGTAGCTGTGCCAATATTATCATTGGTAATCGCAATTAAGCCAATCCAAACAAGCGCGTGAAGAATCACATAACGTTGCACTTCCGTCAATGTGTTTCTATTCCTCCAAAGATATATCAATATAATTGTCATTGGGATGGATTCCGCGATAAAAATGACCATTGAACTTAACCCACGTATATGCCACGGTAATGGGCCAATCAGATTACCAAGATAACTGTGCACGTAGTTAATGATAAAATAAACAAAATTCGGTTGATTTAAACGAATCCACATCTGACTTCCGGCTGAAAGTTCCAATGCTGAGTGACGGTAACTTAATGCATCATTTAATGACATATTGATATATGGAACCTTTAAGTTCATAAAGAACGTGTAATAAATAAAACCAATTCCAAAAATGATTATACATAGCAAAATTAACCCCTTATTTTTTGCCTTTAGTCTTTTATAAATGAAATAGATTAATGTGCTAAGGAGGAAAGAAACTAAAGCATATCCTCTAAACTCCCCAAGCAACCATAAGACTGGAATAATGAAAATAATCAAGAGAATCCTGCTATTCGCATTCTTTTGAAAAAGCACTTTACAACTCAGTACAATTGCCAGCAAGTACAACGAAAAGATCCAAATATCCCTGAAAATTGATATAGTTGTATTGATAAGAAGGCTGGCATAACACATGTATATGATGTAAATAAAGATACCTGAATAAAAAATGTTTTCCTTGTTCTGAGAATCTAATGGATTAGTATTGGAGAATAGTTTAATCAACTTTAAACTTAATACTGATAACAAGATAACACCCAGGAAGTTTAAGAATCTTATTAGAAATGCATTTTCAATCCCTGTTATTTTGATAAGATTCCCTATTATCAATACATATATGGACGTGATTATTGCACTTTCATCACCAGCAACTACTTTATGGGCTTGTTTCCAATAGAATATCCCATCATCGTTATTTGAAAACTGGTAACTTACACCATCATTTCCTTGCTCCATTGCAAGATAAAAAAATATTGTTGTCAGGATGAAATAAACAACAAGCAAAAAATAAAACATTGCTTGATTTAAAAGTTTTATACGACTCAATTGTCTCACCATTCTTTTTATCTTATTATCTAAAGGAGATAAATTCTCATTAATTCTTGCAAGACATTATCTAATGAGTATTTATCAAGTGAAGAAGGCGAAATATGATTTCTTTGATTTCTTTCCGTTCTGTTGTTATAGAAGTATGTAATCCAGTCAGAGAGTTCAATATCATCTTTTGGCTCTATTAATCGACCTATCGAATCATCAACCACCAAATCAACATTTCCCCTGATTTTCGAGCACACAACCACCAAGCCACTTGCTATAGCTTCCATTAATGAAACTGGCAATCCTTCTCGAAGAGAAGGGAAGACAAATAAATCTGCAGCTTGATAGATCTCATGAATATCTTTGCGATATCCTAGAAATTTTACTTGGTGTTCTATCTTCAATCGGGCCGATAAATCCTTCAGATAATTTTCTAAAGGTCCTTTACCGCAAATCGCGTAATATACATTAGGATTGTTTAGTCTTGCAATAGCTCTGATAACCGTCTCATGGTTTTTATTTTTATTTAATTCACCTACAGACAGAATGACGAAGGCATCATTCCAAAACTCTAATTCAGCACGTTTGACAAACCGATCAACCCCGGGGTTCCTAAATTTTGAGATATCCAAGCCGACACCAGGGACATATTCAATTTTATGACTCTTCATCTCTTTTTTCGATCTCTCATAATCTTCCATGTTAATGGTTATAAGCACATCCGTATATCGAGAAAGCCAACGTTCTACTGGGTAATACATCAACCAATTAATTAACGGAGCCCCTTTGTAAAAATGAAATCCATGAGCCGTGTAAATGACTTTCACTTTATCCATCTTTCGACAAGCAACTCTTGTAATTGCCGATGCTATAGGTGTATGAGTATGTACGATATCATATTCGCGTTCAATGATTAATTTTTTTAATTTCTTATAGACTGAAACATTTTGAAGCTTTAACGGAGATCGATCAAATTCAATATTAAAGATATTGCAACCATATTTCTCTAAGCGTTCATCCAGTTCCTGATGCACATGACAAGCAACATCGACTTGGTACCCCTGATTTACCAGCATTTGAATATGAGGAATTAAAAATGCATTAACCGTATCTGAAATTGTCGTAACATATAAGACCTTCACTTTTAACTCTCCAGTCTAATCCATGTTTATGTTGATGGCAGCCCCGACTCTTGGTTTCATATTCTGTCTTGACCCATACATATAACTTCTGTGTCAGGAACAGTATGTTCATTTGTTATACACTCTTTTGGCTGGAACACCTACATAAGTTCCAGGATGCATTATGTTATCTATTACAACAGCTCCTGCTCCTATTATGCAGTTGCTGGTTATCTTCAAATTATTACTTATAACACTGCCTACACCTAACCATGTCAACATGCCAATATGAACTGTTCCGGAAATATGCACTCCTGGTGAGATATGAACATAATCGTCGATCACATTATCATGGTCTACTGTAGCACCAGTGTTGATGATGCAACCCTTGCCTATTCTCGAACTGCAATTAATCACTGCACCTGCCATGACGACACTGCCAACTCCAATTTCCACTTCCGCACCGATAACTGCATTCGGATGAATTAGTGTAGGGAAGCTGGCACCTGCAGCTTCCAGCCTATCTTGCAGCTGTTTTCTTGTTGAATTTTTACCTATGCCAACTATCATAACGAAGGAAAGACAAATAGATCTGAACACTTATATATTTCAGGCATATCCTTCCTATATCCCAAAAAAATAATTTTTGATTCAAGGCCTAACTCTTGCGTTAGTTTTTTCAGATGATTCTCTAGATGGCCTTTTCCGCATATTGCATAACATACATTAGTGTCTTTTATTTTATCTATGGCCCTAATAATAGTTTCGTGATTCTTGTTTTTATTAAGCTCTCCAACTGATAAAACTAAAAATGCATCGTCTGGAATTCCTAGTTCTCGCCTTTTTTTGGTTTTATCTATTTTTACCTCAACATATTTCTGGACATCAATGCCTACCCCTGGTGTATAGATTACTTGTGCTGAATGGAATGAACGTTTTGCTCGTTCATAGTCCTCCTTATTGATAGTTATAAGCACATCAGTATATTTTGCGAGCCAACGTTCAATAGGATAGTACGTCAACCAATTAATAAAAGGAGCTCCCTTATAGAAATGAAATCCATGCGCGGTATAGATGACTTTTACGTTTTTCATATTTCTACATGCCAACCTAACACACGCAGATGCTACTGGCGTATGGGTATGTACAATATCATAATCTTTACTGGATATTACTTCTTTTATTTTCCTTAAAGCCGTTATATTCTGAAGTTTTAATGGAGACCTGTCAAAAGGTATATCAAAGACATTACATCCAAATCTCTTTAATTTTTCATCTGGTTCTTGATACACATGGCATGCAACATCTACTTGAAACCCTTGTTTTACAAGCATTTCAATATGAGGGATCAAGAATGAATTAATCGTATCCGATATTGTTGCAACATATAGGATCTTCACTCTTATAACTCTCCAGTCTAATTAATTCTATTCATTGCGGATATAATTGCTGGCAATTCCAATAAACTTCTAATCTCGTAGTCTGCACTAATTCCTTCTAAATAGTTTCTGTTATTATATATGCCATCTCTAATAATTCTTATTGTATTAACCGGATGAAACTTCTTTATATAAAAATCCTTACTCGGATTATCTCCGATGTATATCATTTCATGATAATCAACTTCTAGACGTTCTTTCATCATCTCGAATGCAAGAGGATGAGGCTTCCAGAAATCGCTCCCTAGTTCGTCTGTATAGATCACAACATCAAATAAATGATCCGCATTTAAAATTTCCATTTTTCTTTTTTGAGTATTTTCAAATCCATCAGTAATGATTCCAATTTTTATATTTAAGTATTTGAGTCTTTCCAAGCATGGTATCACGTCATTATAAAATTGAATGGTAGGAAGATGGTTTCTATATTCATTTACTAAGAAGTAAATGAACTCACTTGTATAAGGATAATGAAGCTCATCCAGTAATCTATTAAAGACATTCCTGCTGTCAAAAGAGAATAGAATCAATAGACGTTCGAAAATCTCTTTTTCTGAATTATTGACCCACTTCTTCAACACCTTTGAGACATGCCTATAACCACTCTCAATATAAGCTCTTTCCGAAATTAACGTGTCATCCAAATCAAAAATAACAGCTTTTATCATTTTACGATCTCCATATTCTCGTCAAGACAAATGCTGCTATCAAATCTCAGGAATGTTAACTTGTCTCGGTAATTTTCGTTGTATTCAAGTTTTTCACCCATTAATAGCCGATAGAGATTTTCACATGAATCGGCTCCACTTTGGATGCTCATCGGGGCACCTCCGCCAAATCTAGGATTGATTTCAATGTATTTGATCCCATTCTTTGTCTTCATAAGTTGAACAGTAATGTGACCAATGGGTTTGAGTACATAATATCCTTAATGCGTCGATTACGGAAATGAGGTCATAGCTGCTGCCCAATGTCCCTACATAGGCTATCCATATTTCCCCTTCCAACTTGCTGTTCTTCATGGAACTGACAGGGAAAAGATCAAACTGGTGTAGATCCGTGCCGAGATAAATGCAATGACCTGACTGAAGTTTCTTATTCACCTTCAGCGCTCTGTTCATGTAGGTTTCAGAAACCGCCACGATTTCATCAGCGGATTGATAGATGTGATCGGCCATCTTTTCCATGGGATAAAAGATCAAATCACTTACGACGGGGATATTGAACACCATTCTAAATGCTTCCGGCCATAAGTCCTGGACATCAATGATGAATTTCACTTTATTCTTTCGGGCATACTTTGAAACCGCCATTGCCGCATCCAATGAGGGCACTGCACAATAAATCACATCCGGCTTTTTCCTTGTCTTGAGGTATTTTTTTAAATTGCGTCCCATCATAAAGTGACTGTAAAATCGTTTGATCGACACGTTACGCGAATATGACGGTTCAGGGATATACGTGACGTTAAAGTGAAGCCCCGCTGTTTGTTTATCTCGTTTCTTCTTTTTCGTATGAGAAAAGTCCGAAGTTACAAATTCAACAGCATATCCATTGCTCGCCAAGAGATCGGCAAGATAATTAAATCGCCCATTTCCTTCACCATCAAAGTCGTTGCAAAAGTGCGCGACCAGAAGAACATCCTTCCCCATTTCATCACCTTCAAACGCACAATATCCGAATGCCGTTAAGATTGGGGCTCCGGACGATCATGCTCTGTATAGTGGAAAGTAAGTATGATTCTTGTCGAAGTTCACATCTTGCTGCATTCGAACAGTTACCAACTCGTCATAAATATCTTGTCTAAAAATCTTTTTCCCTATGTAATAATCCACAATGCCTCGAGGGGAAAATCCTTTCTTGTATGTAAAGATGCCGTCATTTGCCCCGTACCCTCCGCCCAGCACATACCTCTTCAGTCCTTTTTCTTTTGCCCATTTTATAACCTCGTATTTTAACAAGGAGTTTGGATTGAGATGAAAATAGTTTTCATCGGTGCCGCCCAAAAAAAAATAACAATTTTCCGGACCATATATCACCAACTCGGTTGAGACAACTTTCCCCTCATGTAAGATGTGAAAATACACGATGTGATCCGTCATGCTATTGATCGCATGGAAAAATTGTTTTGAAAAAAAGAACTGTTGGCTGGCGTTTGTGCGTTGCATCGTACTGTAATAGACATTCAAGAAATCTTCCAGCTTTTGTCCGGTATGGTCGATTTCAACACTCAAGTTTCCATTCAACGCTTTTTTGATGCTTCTTCGTCTCCTGTGCTCAAAATCCATAAAAATCGAATCGAGCGGCAGCTCCAGATTTCGTATGACATTTTGTGATTTCAGTTCACGAATGCCGTCGTAGTATGTTTGATAGCCATTCAGTAAATGAAACCTGACAAATTCGCTAATATAACCATGTTCGTAACAATACCGGTTATAGGCTTCATTCACCGCTTGATAATTGTCACCCTCAATTAAAAAGCCGCCATATCCATAGGGCGTGGAAATATCAAAATACTTTCCCGGGGGAAGAACATCGCAAAACGGCCGGCTGCGTGCAATATCCCGGATCATGGCAACATTGATCGCTCTTGTGCTGTCATCTTCATAATAAAGAAGGACGGGATCGCCATCACCGTGAATTTGAAAAGCTCTCGCATATCCGTTCAAGTATTGAACGTCGTAATTGTTGAAGCTTCTAACAATCTTATCCCAATGCGATGCCTCTTCCGCCTTTACCAATGTAATGCGGTTATCACTCACCATCTATATCACCTGCAATTTGTTTTGTCATATATCTTCTTTCGGTAGCAAACCCCAACTTCAGGTATAGATTGATAGCAATTGGATTGCATTCAGAGACATTTAAATCGATCGTGTTTATGCGAAAACTCCTGGCGCAGTTTTCTGCTTCGCGGATTAATAATGTCCCTATTCCTTTCCCCCTGTGTTTCGGGTTAACCGCGATTTGGTTAATATGTAATCTCGGTTCGCCAAAATAAACGTGTTTATACAGCCATATAAATCCCGCAAGCTCGTCATCATAAATTGCCGTTAACACAGTGGCGCTTCCGTCATGAATATACTTTTCCAGAGCTTCGATTTTTTCTTGACTGATCTTCTCCGCCAATTCGCGGGATATCGAAAAATTGGAACAATACGTATCAATCAAAAAATCGAGGATATGCATCCGGTACCTGGGAAGATCCGTACTAGTTAACTCTTTGATAATCAAACATTTCTCCCCTTTCGACGTTCAGATCCTTTAATGACGACTGATCGACGACCGCGACTCCTTCTCGCTTAACAGCTTTTATCAGCGTTTTCATGATGATCTTGATATCCGTCATAAACGAAACTTCATTGGCATACTTTACATCCAAAGCCAACCTGCTGTTCCAATCCAAATGATTCCTTCCGTTGATTTGCGCCAATCCCGTGAGTCCCGGTCTGACCGTATGCCTCTTCTTCTCTTCCTCTGTGTAATAGTCGAGATATTCAACCAACAGCGGTCTCGGCCCGACGATCGACATATCGCCTTTCAAAATATTCCACAGTTCAGGCAGTTCATCGAGCGATGTCGATCTCAAAAATTTCCCGAACTTCGTCAGTCTCATGCTGTCAGGCAACAATTCGCCGTTCTCATCCCGCTCATCGGTCATCGTGCGAAATTTGTACATCGTGAAGATTTTTTCATGCAAACCCGGCCGCTTCTGTTTGAAAATGACCGGACTGCCCAGTTTCAATCTGACCAGGATGGCCACGATGAGGATCACCGGACTTAACACAATCAGAGCAATCAAGGAAAGCGCAATATCCATCGGACGCTTGAAATATCTCCTGTATATACCGCCATGGGATCTCATTTCGCTAACCACAGTCCTTTGATGATCGTGATAACCCGCTCCAGTTCTTCATCCGTCATTTTGGTATCCGACGGCAGACAAACCCCATTCTCGAACAACTTCTCCGCGACATCAGAGCCCACATAGTCATACCCTTTGAAGACCGGCTGCAAATGCATCGGTTTCCACACCGGCCGCGATTCGATATTTTCACGCTCGAGCGCCGTGATGATATCGAGCGGACGCACAGCGCCTTTAACTAACATGGACGACAGCCAGAAGTTCGGCGTGTTCCATTCGTTATGCGGCATGAACTCAACGCCGTCCAGGCCGCCAAGCTCTCTCTTGTAGGTTTCATATATATAGGTCTTTTTGGCTGCCCGCTGTTCCAGCACTTTCAGCTGTCCTCTGCCTATGCCGGCCGTAATATTGCTCATCCGATAGTTATATCCCAGTTCGCTGTGCTCATAGTGACGCGCCGGATCTCTTGACTGGGTCGCCCAAAACCTGACCTTCGCGATTCTTTCCTCGTTGTCCGATACGAGCATCCCTCCGCCTGATGTGGTGATGATTTTGTTTCCATTAAAGGAATAGATTCCGTAGTCTCCAATCGTCCCTGTATGTTTCCCTTTATAACAGGTGCCCAGAGACTCCGCCGCGTCTTCGATGACAACCGCGTGATGCCTGCGGCAGATCTCCATGATCGGGTCCATATCGGCCGACAATCCATACAGATGGACGACGATAACCGCCTTGGCATTCGGATATTTTCTGAACGCTTCTTCCAGGGCATGAGGCGACATGTTCCAAGTTTCCGCGTCACTGTCGATAAATACCGGAATCGCACGCTCATAGATGATCGGATTAGCCGTTGCTGCGAAGGTTAACGTTGAACAGAAGACGATGTCTCCCTCGCCGACTCCGGCAGCCTTAAGAGCCATATGGATGGCTGCTGTGCCGGAGGACAGAGCCGCCGCTGCCTTCGCCCCAACCTTGGCCGCAAGCTCTCGCTCGAAACCATCGACATTCGCCCCGAGCGGTGCGATCCAGTTCGTCTCGAACGCCTCCTGGATATATTGCATCTCGTAACCCTCTTCACTCATATGAGGAGAAGATAGGTAGATTCTACTGTTCACGTATGTACCCGCCTTTCGAGATGTCTCGTTTGCCGTAGTTTCCTTCATATGCAGAAAGTGCAACTCGCCACAGAGTAGAAAGCTGCAGTTATCCAAGTGATCACTGAAAGTGAATATCTTGATGTTATTTCAATGTTGTGGCTACTTCCATCTTCGCATATTCATGATCGGATGAATGTGAATCTTTAAGTTTGTATGTTGGAAGCGGCGGAGGCGTCTCCTGGATCACATAAGATGGCACCCACTGCTTCAAGAGATGCTTAACCTCCAGCGGTGTAACTGTGTCCTGCCTGTCCACGATCGCACGGAACGCTTCGATCATCGCACTTGCTTCCGCTTGGCTTAAGTATTCGCTGCGTGCGATGAAGATCCGATCATGTACAGTGGACCGTGTGCCCTCCTCCTTGGTCAGCAGCTCCTCATACAGCTTCTCGCCTGGTCTGACGCCGCTGAACTGGATCGGGATCTCCTTCTCCGTGAAGCCGGACAAGCGGATCAGATCCTTCGCCAGATCCACGATCTTCACCGGCTCGCCCATGTCGAGGACGAAGATCTCTCCACCTTCAGATAAGGCACCTGCTTGAACGACGAGCTGCACTGCCTCCGGGATCGTCATGAAGTACCGCGTCATCTCCGGATGCGTCACCGTGACCGGGCCGCCAGCCTCGATCTGCTTGCGGAACAGCGG
>Ga0065720_1001277_pt1 | contig 12021 bp, 11 predicted proteins | sample Thericmetagenome_FD_59107 | JGI IMG/M metagenome (GOLD analysis project Ga0065720, IMG submission 59107) | Thermophilic microbial communities from the Joint Bioenergy Institute, California, USA of rice/straw/compost enrichment - eDNA_2 v2... | ecosystem: Engineered > Solid waste > Grass >... | reverse complement strand
TAGCCGAGCCGTAGCGCCGGCGCGACCGACTTGGATAGCGATCCGATGTAGACGGTCTGCTCGGGAACATGGGCGTAGAGCGCCGCCGCCGGCTCGGCCCTGTACCACAGTTCGCAGTACGCATCGTCCTCCACGACAAGCGTGCCATGGCGGGCCACGACCCCGGCCAGGTCGGCGCGGCGCTGGGAGGACATGTTGGCACCAGTGGGGTTCTGGTACGTCGGCATCAGGTAGATCAACTTGGTCGGGGCGCGGCGAAGTTCCCGGTCCAGGGCATCGGGCAGCATGCCCTCGCGGTCAGACGGCACGCCGACGACATCGGCTCCAAAGACACTGAAGAATCCGGTGCCGGCGCCGTAGCTGGGTCGCTGACCAGGACCCGGTCGCCCGGGTCGAGCACGGCAGCGCACACGGCGAAGAGCGCTCCCGTGGCGCCGGTGGTCACATGGACCTCGTCCGCCCCGACCTTGACCCCGCGCCGGTGCAGCACCGGCAGCAGCGCCTCGATCAAGGGCGGAAACCCCTGCACCGGCCCGTACTGGAGAATCCTCCGACCGTACCCGGCGGCAGTCTCGGCGGTGATGGCGTCGAGGACCTCAACCGGTAGCAGCCGCTCGTCGGGCGCACCCGCCGCGAACGAGATGATGTCCGGGTTGTCGCGAAACTCGGTGAACAGCTGCTGGATCAGACTCTCCCGTAGGCGTCCAGCGAGCTCGGACAGCCCCGTCACCACTTGAGCAGTGGCCCCGTCGTTGACCCACTGTTGCCAACGAACCGTGCTGTCGGAGTCCTCCCAGTCGCTGGGGAGACCCAGCTCCCCGGCGGCCGCCCGATCCTGGAGCGCCGCGACCGCCGCGCGAGCCGCCTGCTCATAGTCGTCCACGACCACCATGTCGTCGTGGAAGGTCGGATCCGTTCGAACCTCCAACGCCAGCAGCGAGCTCCGGCGGCTCAGGTTGACCCCGACGTGCAGCACGCCCGGTGGGATATAGGCGAACTCCCCGGGGCCGTGCAGGTGCGGTGTCATGTCGGGGCCGACCAGAGTGGCCGCCCACCCGCGCAGGCACATGACCACGATTTCCGACCGCTCATGGATGTGTGGCCTGCTCATCCAACCGGGCCGCATGAACACAGCGCCGGCCGACAGTTGCTCAGCCCCGACGCTGTCTCGGGTGATCACGGGCGCAAGGGTCTGCTGATGCGACGCGATAACCGACTCAATCTCGAGCAGCGACACAACCCGNGCGGCCTGTGCAGAACGTCCGCACATTTCAGCGTTCAACTCCACTGACAAGGTCTCCCTGCAGTAAACGATCAAACGGTCGCCGAGACAGTACGGTCGCGCGTGGGGGGCGTCAACGGACAGTGTCCAGTCCCCGGAAGCCGATTCGCGACAATAACAAATCTGCCCAGACCCGTAACCGAATCGAACCGCGGCCGTTGATAGTCGCCCAACTTCTCTGAGGCCCAGGGGCGCCGGTTCGTGATGTCACGGCGTGGTGACCGCGCACATCCTGGGCGGGGCCGTCATCGGGGCGTCGCCGCGCCAGGGCGTCGTCGACGCGTACCACCGGGTGTACGGCCACCCCGGCCTGCACGTCGTCGACGGCTCAGCGGTGGCCGCCAACCTCGGGGTGAACCCGTCTTTGACCATCACGGCCATGGCCGAGCGCGCGATGTCCTTCTGGCCCAACAAGGGGAAGCCGGACCCCCGCCCCGCCCTCGGCGAGCCGTACGCCCGCATCGCCCCGGTCCCACCGGCCCGGCCCGTGGTCCCCTTGACGGCCGGCCGAGACTTACCCGCATGAGCGGGGCGGCGCTGCCCGCCGTGGCTCGCGCCAGCCGGCCCACCGTCCACGTGCCCAGCTCATGCGGGTGGCGTTCCTGATGCTCGCCAGCCTGGGTCGGCGGCCCCGACCGTACGACCGGCCGAACAGTCCACTATGGATGGACCCTCGGGTCGGGCCCGCTGGCGTGGCTGCGGGGATCGCGGCCGCCGCGCACCGGGCGTTCCCACCGGGCTGCGGCGACGGTGTCCTGCTGACCGTCATCTCGACGGCAGGATCGCGGGTTCGGCGGCCGGCGCTGGTCCGCCGCCCGCCAGCTCCGCCTGGACCCGCTCCGCCTCGCGGAGCAGCCGGTGCCCGCTGGCCAGCACACCGGTCGCCAGCACCAGGGCGCCCACACCGACGTAGAACGGCACGTGAATGTTGGTCGCCTCGACCATCTTGCCCGCCGCGTACGGCGCCAGGCCGCCGCCGATGAAGCGGACGAAGCCGTACGCCGCGGAGGCGACCGGACGCTCCACTGGGGCGACGGTCATCACCGCCTGCGTGGTGACGGTGTTGTTCACGCCGATGAAGATGCCGGCCACGATGATCGCGCAGATGAGGACGGGCGGCTTCTCGGTCCAGATCGCGATGGCCAGGACCACCAGCGCGAGCAGGGCGAAGTTGGCGTACAGCGTGCGCGGGATGCCCAGGCGGCGTTGAAGCCAGGGTGCGCCGAAGACGGAGAAGACGGCGACGAGGATGCCCCAGCCGGTGAAGACCAGGCCGAGATGGATGGCGTCGAGGCCCATGGGGAACGGCGCGTAGCCCAGCACGGTGAAGAACGCCCAGTTGTAGCAGAGCGCGGTCAGTGACATGGTGAGCAGCCCGCGGTGGCGCAGGGCGCGCAGCGGCTCGGTCAGCTTGGTCCGGCGGGCGGGCGGCGGTAGTGGCTCCACCAGCACCAGCGTGGCGATGAGTGCGATGGCCATCAGGGCGGCCACGCCGAAGAACGGGCCTCGCCAGCTGACCTGCCCGAGCAGCCCACCGAGCAACGGGCCGACCGCGATGCCGAGGCCGAGCGCGGTCTCGTACAGGATGATGGCGCCGGCGAACCCGCCGCTGGCCGACGCGACGATCACCGCCAGGGAGGTGGCGATGAACAGCGCGTTGCCGACGCCCCAGCCGGCCCGGAATCCGACAATGCCGCCGATGCTGTCCGAGGCGCCGGCCAGGGCGCTGAACACCACGATCATGGCCAGCCCGGCGAGCAGGGTCCGCTTGGCGCCGATCCGGCTGGACACCCAGCCGGTGACCAGCATGGCCACCGCGGTGACCATCAAGTAGCTGGTGAACAGCAGGGTCACCTGGCTGGGCGTGGCGTCCAACTCCGCGGAGATGGCGGGCAGGATGGGGTCGACCAGGCCGATGCCCATGAACGACACGACACAGGCGAAGGCGACCGCGAAGACCGCCTTCGGCTGCTTGAACGGGCTGCCGGCGGGCCGGGCGTGAGGGCTGCTCAAAACGACGCTCCAGTGTCGACGGTGCGAGGATTGGTGATGGTCTGGTCCGGCTCGGGCCCGTCCGCTGTCTCCGGGCTTTCCGGTGCATCGGCAAGCCGGACCAGCGCCTCGATCGCCGGCACCGCTGCCAGAAGCGCATCCCGGTCCGCTGGGCTCAGCCTTGTCAGCAACTCTGCGAGCCGCCTGACGCGTACCTCGCGGCGGTGAGCCAGCGCGGCCCGGCCGGCGTCCGTGATGCCCACCCGGACCACCCGCCCGTCTGACGGGTCGACGTCGCGGGTGACCAGCCCTTCGCCCTGCAGCCGGGAGACCAGCTGGGTCATCGCCGGCTGCGTCACGCCCTCCCGGGCGGCCAGCTCGGTGAGCCGCTGCGGCCCGCATCGCTCCAGGGTGGCGAGCGTCGCTGCGGCAGTGATGGAGAGCCCGCCCCGCGGGCTGAGCCGGCGCAGGAGCACCCGGACCAGCTGCTCCAGGGCAGCGGTCAGCGCTGGCGCCGAGGCGATTTCCATAAGGAACTTATATCAGAGGCTTATGGTTTCCCCGAGCCGACGTGAGGTAGGTCTCGCGGCCGGTCCGGTTGGCCGCGCGGTCGGTCGCGCCTCAACAGTGGGAGTAAGCGATTGGGTTGGTGACCGTACGTCATCAGCCTGTCGCGTTCTGTNGGTGTGACGCGAGGTAGAACATCGAATAGGATCAGTGGATAGCGGTCGGTCGNCCCGAAGCGGAGTCTCCTGCATCTGACAGTGCCCGGCCGCTACTGTCGGATTCGCGGCAGACTGACTGTCCGTGACCACGCTGCAGCAGCCTGCGCAATCCGCGCGCTCGTCTCGGTTGAATCGATCGCATCGGACTTCCCGGGCGAAATCCGGCCGGCCCGCGGCCCTCCAGCCGATCCGCCGGATCGCCGCCTACGGGATCTGCACCGACGAGGAGGGGCGGGTCCTGCTCGTCCGGGCGTCGCGCCGGTCGAGCACTCCGCTGCGGTGGTCGCTGCCCGGTGGCGCCGTCGACCACGGCGAGGCCCCCACCGACACGGTGGTGCGGGAGACGGCCGCCGAGACCGGCCTGTCCGTCTCGGTCGTGCGCCTGGTCGACGTGCTGGCCGACCTGCGGGCGGTCGCGAGCCGTGGTCTGAGCATCCACACCGATCGGCTCATCTACGAGGTCCGGGTGCGCGGCGGGGCGCTGCGCGACCGCATCGGNCAGCCCACCGACCTGGCCCGGTTCGTGACCCGGGAGGAGGCCGCGCGCCTGCCACTGCGCGCGTTCACGGCCACCGCCCTCGGGCTCCCGGCCCCCGCCGAGCGCCTGCCCGACGACACGGGCAGCCTGCCGTCCTTCCACGCCGTGCCGGGCCCGGACGGGCTGCCGCGGGCCCAGCGCTTCGCCGCCTACGCCGTGGCGACCGACCCGCGCGGGCGGCTACTGCTGACCCGGATCGCCGAGGGATACCCCGGGGCCGGCCTCTGGCACCTGCCCGGCGGCGGCACCGACTACGGCGAGCAGCCCGGGACGGCGTTGATCCGCGAGTTGGCCGAGGAGACGGGCCAGCGCGGCCGCCTGCTTCACCTGCTCGGCGTGGGGAGCCACCGCGATCCGGCCTCGCTCGGCCCCGAGGGCTACCCGATCGACTGGCACGGGGTCCGGGCCTTCTACCGGGTCATGGTCGACCGACCCACCCGGCCGCGGGTGCAGGACGTGGGCGGCTCGACGTCGGAGGCCCGCTGGTTCTCCATGTCCCAGGTCGCCCGCCTGCCGCTCACCGAGGTCACCCGGGACGCCCTGGCGGCGCTGGATGCCCAGTCCCGGAACCCGCAGTCGACACCGTCCTCGGGGGGCTGACGCTCACCGGCGAGACCGGCGCGTAATCGGCGAATGCTACGCAGCGTAGCGGGCAGTGGTGTCGCGTCTGTCCGCTATGCTGGTCAATGTCCGAAAATTTCGGCGATCCGGGGCATCGCCAACCGGCCTGACGTATGCCATTGTGTAGGGCGCTCCGGCGGCTCTCTCAGCGTCCGTTCAGCAAACCGTCGCCGGGACGCCACCTGGGCGCCGTCCCAGGGGCACCGACTGTCAGGAGGTCGAGCGTGGCGAGAGTCTGGCGCCGGCGCCGGAGTTCCGATACCCCCCGCCCCGCCGGGCGTCGCTGGTGGCGCCTCCGCGGGCGCGGCTCCCGAGCGACGCAGCTCATCGCCCGCGTCGGCTGGCGGCGACGCCAGCAGCGGACGGGTGACGCCGGGGTGTTGGTGGCGCCGGCCGGCCTGACGGTCGCCCCGCCCCGGATGACCGGAGCGCCGGCCCTGCCGCCGGCGACGCGCCCCGAGCCCGTGGTCCACCGGACGCCGGCCCCGCGGTCGGAGACGACCGCGCCGGTGCGCACGGATGGGCGGTCGCGGTTGGACCGCCCCGTGCCCCTGCTGCCGGGCGAGCCCACGCTGGCGCGGCGGATCAGGTTCGTGGTCGTCAATGGCTTCACGGTGGGCAGCCTGGTCATGGGACTGGTCGCGATCTTCCTCGCCATGTCCGGTGACCCGGCCCAGCTGCGCCTGGCCGCGGTCGCGCTGCTCGCCTGCGTGGTCTTCGACGGGTGTGACGGCGGGCTGGCCCGGCGGTTCGGCGTGGCGAGCCCGTTCGGCCTGCAGCTCGACTCGCTGGCCGACCTGAGCTCCTTCGGGGTGGCCACCGGGATCGTGACCTACCAGTGGCTGGTCAGCCTGGAGGCGCCCCGGCCGCTCGCGGCGCTGGTCTGCGTGCTCATCGCGGTCTGCGCCGCCCTCCGGCTCGCCCGGTTCAACGTCTCGCCGAAGAACGGCGACCACTTCTGCGGCGTGCCGACGACCATGGTCGCGGCGGTGCTGGCCCTGAACATCCTGCTCGGGCCGGAGTCCGTGCCGGCGATGGCCCAGGTGGCGTTCGCCGGGGTCTACGCGCTGGCCATGGTGACGCCGTTCCCGTACGTCAAGCTGGCCCGGGTCCTGCGGCTACCGCTGTGGCTGTGGGTCGTGCCCGCGATCTGCGCCATGGTCAGCGTGCCCGGCACGTTCGTGGCCGTGGTCGGCGCCTACCTGCTCAGCGGCCCGATCCTCTGGCTGGTGCAGCGCCGCGACCACGACCCGCGCCCCGCCCTCGCCTGATCGCCGGCCCGCACACGACGGACGCCGGCCCGCACGCCGACGGCCGAGCCGACCGGGACCGGCGTTGGGGCCGGCCGCGGGCTAGACGAGGCGGCGGTGGGCGGCCCAGCGGGAGAGCTCGTAACGGTTGGAGACCTGCAGCTTGCGCAGCACGTTCGACACGTGGGTCTCCACCGTCTTGATGGAAATGAAGAGCTCCTTCGCAATCTCCTTGTACGCGTACCCGCGGGCCAGCAGGCGCAGCACCTCGCGCTCGCGGTTGGTGAGCTGGTCCAGCTCGGGGTCGGCCACCGGCGTGTCGGGCCGGGCGAACGCGTCCAGCACGAACCCGGCCAGGCGCGGGCTGAACACGGCGTCGCCCTCGGCCACCCGGCGTACGGCGTCGGCCAGCTGCTCGGGGGAGATGGTCTTCGTCACGTAGCCGCGCGCCCCGGCCCGGATCAGGCCGATGACGTCATCGACCGCGTCCGACACCGACAGCGCGAGGAACCGGATCTCCGGGTGGGTCTTGCGGACGGCCTCGATCACGGCCCGGCCCCCGCCGTCGGGCATGTGGACGTCGAGCAACACGACGTCCGGCCGCAGCGAGCTGATACCGCTGATCGCCTCGGCGACGGTGCCCGCCTCCCCGACCACGTCGACGTGGGCCCCGAGCTCGGCCCGCACCCCGGCCCGGAACATGGCGTGGTCGTCCACCAGGAACACCCGCAGCGGTTGCTCCTGCGTCATCAATGGTCACTCCTTCCCGTCGCGGCGACCGCGCCCCGCCGGATGGACAGCTCAACCTCGGTCCCCTCGCCCGGGGTCGACCGCAGCCGGGCCGTGCCGTCGTGCCGTTGCATCCGTCCGATGATCGATCCGCGGATGCCGTGCCGATCTTTGTCCACAGTAGACATATCGAAGCCTACCCCGCGGTCGCGCACGAAGACCGTCAGACGATCATCCTCCACCTCCGCGTAGAGCGAGACCGTGCTCACCTTGGCGTGGCGGGCCGCGTTGACCAGCGCCTCCCGGGTGGCGGCGACCAGGGCGGCCACCCGCTCGTCGTGGTCGGCGTCCCCGACCACGACCGTCTCCACCGTGATGCCGTACGCGTCCTCCACCTCGCCGGCCACCTGCTCCAGCGCGGCGGCGAACCGCTCGTTCGGGGACGCCGCCGGCCGGTACAGCCAGCTCCGCAGGGTGCGCTCCTGCCCGCGGGCCAGCCGCACCACGCTGTTCGGGTCGTGGGCGTGGCGCTGGATCAGGGCGAGCGTGTGCAGGACCTGGTCGTGCACGATCGCGGCGACCTCGGCCCGTTCCTGCTCCCGGATGCGGGCGATCCGCTCCTCGCGCAACTGGCCCACCATTCGCCAGAGCACGGGGGCCAGGGCGAGCACGAGACCGGTGAGCGCGAGCGCGGCGAAGAGCAGGCCGAGCAGCGTGGCCATCAGGCTCTGGTCGGGCGGGGCGAAGAAGCCCAGGATGCCGATGATGCCCACGACCATGAGCAGGCCGCCGCCGATGACCCGGACCAGGAAGCGGCCCCGGTCGGGGGCCGGCTCGACGTCCGCCCGGGTCGCCGGACGGACCGGGGTGCGCACCACCGCCGGCGGCGTGGACTGGACCGGCGCCGGGGTCACCTCCGCCTCCGCGGACCGGCCGAGGCGGCGGCGCTGCGGGTCGGCCTGGTGCCAGATGGTGCCCGCGCCCAACGCGACCACGGCGATCAGGGCCACCAGCACGGGGTCGAACGGCAAGCCCCGCAGCAGCCCCTCCGCCTGAGCCATGACGATCAGCAGGCCGAGCGTGAGCGCGGCGTACGCCACCCGCTGGAGGGTGAGCCGCCGGCGCGACATCCGGCGGGGCGCATCCGGGCGTACGGGCACCACCGCCCAGAGCGCGACGTAGAGCAGGCCGCCGAACCCGCTCGCCAACAGCAGGCCCACGAAGACGAGCCGGACGATCGGGACCGGCGCACGCAGGTGCTCGGCGAGCCCAGCGGCGACGCCCGCGAGCACCCGGTCATCGGGGTCGCGGTACAGCCGCCGGTAGCGAGGTTGCGCCGAGGTCACACCGCCGATGGTCACACGCCCTCCGACCAGCGACCAGAGGTGTCTCCCCGGAGGCGAACGGATCGCATCCCAGGGTTACCTCAGGGTCGCCACCCGATGTGGATCAGGAGGAGGACCGGTCACGATTCGGTCATGACCGCGTCGCCTCCACCCCCGGCCGCCGGACCAACGCCCGGCGAGAGCCCGACGGAACCCACCGGTTCGACGGGGCTCGCCGGTGTCCCGGGGCCGGCTCCGACTGGACCCACCGCTCCTCCGGGGCCCACGGGTTCCCCTGGGTCTCCTGGTTTCCCAGGGCCCACTGGCTCGCCCGGCCCCAACCCTCACTCCGGCCCCAACCCTCACTCCGGCCCGGCCCCCGGTCCCACGGGGACCGAGGTCCCGCCACTGACCGCCTTCGCGTGGCGCCACGGGCTCATCCGCCCGGTCGCGGGCCGGACCTTCGCCGGCGTCAGTGGGGCGTTCGCCCGGGCCACCAACACCGATCCGGTGCTGTGGAAGGTGGTCCTGGTCGTCCTCGCCTTCTTCGGCGGCATCGGCGTGCTGATCTACCTGCTGGCCTGGCTGCTGCTGCCGGCCGAGGGCGACACCGCGAGCCCGGTCGAGGCGCTCGCCGGCCGCGGGCACTCCCGGACGACCTCGACCCGGACGATCATCGGCCTGGTGATCACGGCGCTCATGCTGGCCGCCTACGTGAGCGAGCCGTACCGGTGGACGCCCCTGGTCGCCATGGTGCTGCTCGGCGGGGTGCTGCTCCTGCTGCTGCACGACCGGTCACGTGGTCCCGGCCCGGCCCAGCCCGTGGCCCCGCCTCCGCCGGTGGGTCCGCCGGTCACCGAGCCGCCGGCCGCTCGGCCGGGGATGCCCTGGGCCGGTCAGTCGTCCGGGCCAGTCGGCCCGACCGGACCGTTCGCCCCGCAGGGACCGTTCGCGCCGCCCGGGGCCCCACCGGGAACGCCGCCACCGGTGGGGCCCCCACCGCCGGCCGTCCGTCGGCAGCCGCCGCCCCCACGGCCGCGCTCCCGGCTGGGTCTGCTCACGATCTCCGTGGCGGTGCTGCTGCTCGGCGCCATGGTCGCCGCGGACCTGTCGGGCAACTCGATCCCGCCGCTGGCCTACTTCGCGGTTCCGCTGGCCGTGATCGGCGTCGGGCTGGTCGTGGGTGCCTGGCTGGGCCGGGCGCGGTGGCTGATCCCGCTGGGCATCGTGCTCACGGTGGCGCTCGGCAGTGGGTACGTCGCGTTCGGGGACGGGTTCTGGGGTCGGGCCGGCATCGGGGTGATCAGCCTGCAGCTCGACTCGGTCGACGAGATCCCGGACCGCTGGCAGCGCGACGTCGGGGCCGTCGACGTCGACATGTCCGATGTGGACTTCTCCGGGACCCAGACCACCGTGGAGATCCGGGTCGGCGTGGGCGGCATCGAGATCACCGTTCCGTCTGATGTGGACGTCACGGTCGACGCCACCGTCGGTATCGGGTCAGCGGCCGTCTTCGGTGAGCAGTGGAACGGCCTGGGGGCCGGCTCGCGCACCGTCACCGACGTCGGCCCCGACGGTCCCGGTGGGGGCGAGTTGCACATCATCGCCTCGGTCAACACCGGAGCGATCGACATCAGCCGCGACCGATGAGTCTGCCCTGACCAGCTGGGAGCCACCGTCATGACAAACCAGAACGACTCGCAGGTTTCGCTCCGGCGGAACTCGGCTGACCGGACCTCCGGCCGGCACCGGACCGACTACGTGTCGCTGATCTTCGGTCTGATCTTCCTGGCGGTCGTCGGGTGGTGGGCCGCCGCCTACTACCTGGACTGGGAGATCAGCGTGCATCTCCCCGACGCCGGGTGGATATTGGCCGGTGCGTTGATTCTGCTGGGGCTGATCGGCATCGGGGCAAGCATGCGGCGTGACCGCCGGGAGGGCGAGCTCACCGACGGGGGCGGGCCGCCGGCCGACCGTCGCGCGCCGACCGCCCCGTTCGCGGCCTACGACTGCGGGCCGGACCCGGACCAGCCCACGGCGGGCGACCCGGGCGGGCATCGGCCTGAGTGAGCGCGGACGGGTGCCTATGCTGGTGCGGTGATTCCGACCGACCCAGCATTCGGCTCGTACCGGACCTCGCCCGACCGGCCGCTCAGCGAACGCCTGGTGGCGGTCGCCGAGGCCCTCTTCGCCACGCGCGTCTCGCCGGTCGCCGCCGCCGCGCTGGTGGCGGACTTCGCCCGCCACCCCGGCCCGAAGCACGGCCTGGTGGTCGGCGCCGGACCGGCCTCGCCGGTGCTCACCGCAGCGATCGACACATTGTCACCCGACGACCGTCTGACGGTGGTGGCCGGAGCGGCGACGGAGGACGTACGGTCCCGGGTCCGCCTGGCCGGCGCCTGGGTCGAGCAGCGGGTGACGGTGGTCGAGTCGCTGGCCGACGCCCCGGAGTCGGTGGACGCCCTCATCGTGGCCGAGCCGCTGACCGGCAGCGCCGATGAGACCCGGGCGCAGTTGGAGACGCTGGGCAAGCACCTTGGTCCCGGGGCCGTGGTGAGCGTGGCGGTGCCGGTGGCCCCACCCGGGGCCCGTACGGGTCGGGCGGTCACGCTCGGCCTGGCCGGCGGGGCGGGGGAGGAACTGGCCCGGCAGGCGACGCTCTTCGGGGTCGGCTCCGACGTCGTCCTGCGCAGCCGGCCGCCGCTGCGCGTGCACCGGCTGCGGTACACGCCGGCCGACCCGGCGCTGGCGGAGCGCCTGGCGCCGCTGGCCCGCACCAGCAGCGTGCGCCTGACGCCTCGGATGAGCATCGATTCCTCGGGCGTGGCCGCGGCGGCCCTCTGCCTGGGCACGGCCGCGGCGCTGCGTCGCCTGCGTCCCGGCGGGAAGCTGTGGTGGCTGCCGGCGCTGGCCGCCGCCCCGGTGGCCGCGTTCTTCCGTGATCCGCAGCGCGAGGTGCCGGCCGATCCGGCGGCGATCGTGGCGGCCAGCGACGGCAAGGTGCTGTCGGTCGAGACCGTGCGGGACGACCGGCTCGGTCCGGACGAGTTCCTGCGCATCGCGGTGTTTCTCTCGGTCCTGGATGTGCACATCAACCGGTCCCCGGTGGCCGGGCGGGTGGTGGACCACTTCGTGGTCGACGGCGGCTACGCGAACGCGATGCACCCCGAGGCGGAGCACAACGTGTCGGCGTACACGGTGCTGGAGACCACCCGTGGCACGGTCGCGGTCGTCCAGCGCACCGGCCTCATCGCCCGTCGCATCGTGCAGCGCTCTCCGGTCGGGGCCCTGCTCGCCAAGGGGGAGCGGTTCGGGTTGATCCGGTTCGGTTCCCGGACGGACGTCTACCTTCCGGTCGACCGGGTCGAGCCCCTGGTGCACGTGGGCGACCGGGTCGTGGGCGGCGAGACCGTCATCGCCCGCTGGACCGTCTAGCACCCCGCTGGACCGTCCAGCACCCCGCCGGACCGTCCAGCGTTCGGCGCTCGGCTCAGGCCCCGGGCGGCTCTAGAGACCCTGGGCGACCGCCGCGGCTACCCGCAGCCAGGAGCGCTGGCTC
>Ga0065720_1004084_pt1 | contig 12024 bp, 12 predicted proteins | sample Thericmetagenome_FD_59107 | JGI IMG/M metagenome (GOLD analysis project Ga0065720, IMG submission 59107) | Thermophilic microbial communities from the Joint Bioenergy Institute, California, USA of rice/straw/compost enrichment - eDNA_2 v2... | ecosystem: Engineered > Solid waste > Grass >... | reverse complement strand
GATGGCAGCCACATTGTAATTTGCGGGATATACGTGAGGATCATCAGGTCCAGGATGAGAAGCACGATGAACGGCAGGATGGCGCGTACCAGCCTCTCCAGCTTCACTTCGGCGATACCTTGCACCACGAACAGATCCAGGCCGACAGGCGGCGTGATCAGGCCGATGGACAGGTTGACCACCATGATCAATCCGAAGAAGATCGGATCGATNCCCATCGCATCGATGAGCGGCATGAANAGCGGCGTCATGATGGTGATGGCCGANGTGGTATTCAGGAAGCAGCCGACGATCANCAGGATGATNTTCATCAAGAGAAGAATGACGTATTTGTTGCTTGTGAGATCCGAAATCAGATTCGTCAACATTTGCGGCACCTGCTCGGCGGTGATGACCCAGCCGAAGAACGTTGCGGCCGCAATGATGAACAGGACCATGGCGGTCGTGACGGCGACGCGCTGCAGAATTTGCGGGATGTCTTTCCATTTCAGATCCCGGTAAATAAAGGCGCTTACAAACAGCGCGTAAGCCGCCGCAATCGCGGCCGATTCCGTCGGGGTAAAGGCGCCGGTGCGAATCCCGCCGATGATGATGACCGGCATGAGCAAAGCCCAGAATCCCGATTTGAAGGCCTTCAGGAACGGTTTGACTTCGAAAGATTGCCGTTCATTGTCGCCGTAGCCTTTTCTCCGCACGGTCCAGTAGTTCATTGCCATGATGGACAGCCCGATCAGTATCCCCGGGATGATGCCCGCCATGAACAAGGTGCTGATCGACACCCCGGCCGTCACCCCATAGATGATCATCGGGATGCTCGGAGGGATGACCACCGCAATGGTCCCCGCCGTGGCGATGGTCGAAGCGGCGAACCCCCTGTCATAGCCTTTCTTTTCCATGGTCGGGATCATCATTTTGCCCACCGCGGCCGTATCGGCCGCGCCCGAACCCGAAATGCCCGCAAACAGCATGCTGGCCAGTGTCGAAGCCTGGGCCAATCCCGCGCGCAGCCAGCCCACGCAGGCCAGGGCGAAATCGGCGATCCGTTTGCCCATGCTGCCCACCATCATCAATTCCCCGGCCAGGATGAAAAAGGGAACCGCGATCAGCGAAAACGAGTCCACGGCGGTGAAGAAACGCTGCGGGAGTACGACGAGCGGCACGCTCACCGGGCTGATCATCAAGCCCGCCAGAGCCGCGATCGCAAGCGCAATGGCGATGGGCACACCGATGAACATCAGAACAAACAGCAAGATAATGATGGTTGCCATCAAGCGTGCACCTCATTTGCCGGAGAGCTGTTGTCATCATTCCCGTCCGACGCCCGGCCCGACAGGATGTTCACCAAATCATTCACGGAATGGATGAGACAGAATGCGGAGCAAACCACAATGGAACTGTACATATAGAACATGTTGATCTTCAGCGACGGCGACCTTTGAATGCCGGCCACTTTAGCCATGTCCCATCCTTTTGCGATAAGCAGGATGAAGAACCCGATACATATCAGTTCCACGATGGCCGACAGCACCGTCTTGACTTTGGCCGGCAGCATGTGCGTCACCAGTTCGACGGTGGCGTGTTGGCGCAATTTGTAGACCACCGCCGCGCCGATAAAGACGCCCCAGACGAACAAGTACCGAATCGCCTCTTCAATCCAGATGAAGGTGAAGCGATTGGCGCCGGGAAAAATGGAAAGCATCCAACTGCTGCTCAGAACGAATCGGGAAAAGACCTGGTAGACGGTCAGAATAAAGGCTGCCCCGAAACATACGGATACGAACAGTTTGGAAACTTGTTGCACATAGTGACTGGCCAGCGACATCACTTTGCTCATAGCGCTTTACCTCCCCGCCTGGATCCGGACCGGGCGTACCGCCCGGTCCGGGTCAGGCGCCGCTCCCTTATTAGGTTCTGCTTTGCAGATTGTGATAACCCCATTTTTGCCGGGCTGCGGCAAGCGTGGAGCCGGAACGGATTTCTTCCTTGATCCGGGCCTCTTTCTCTTCGATTTCCTCGGCGATCTCCACTGCTTCTTGCGCCTTGTCGTACGGAATGACCAGAACGCCGGAATCATCGCCGTAGATGACGTCGCCCGCGCGGACCTGAATGCCGGCGATGGTCACCGGTTGATTGACCGATTCGAGCTGCACGCGGTCCTTGCCGGTCACCATGAAGATGCCTTTGCTGAACATCGGATAATTCATCGCGCGGATATCGCGCACATCGCGGCACGCGCCGTCGATGACGGTGCCCGCGATGCCTTTCTGCACGGCATAGATGGTCATGATGTCGCCCCATGAAGTGCAGAAATCGCGACCGCCGTTGTCAATGACCACGACTTGGCCGGGTTCGACGTCCTCCAGAAAGTCGCCGACGTTTTTCTTTTCCACGCCGCAGGGGATGTATTTGACCGTGAACGCCTGGCCAACCATCACCTGTCCGGAGGTCACGGGCTTGATGCCGTAACAGCCGCAGGGAATGCCCATCCGGTCAAGCGCATCAGACAAACTTGCGGCATCCAGACGCTTGATGCGCTCGAGCAATGCCGGTTCCAACCTGGTATACATGTTTTCCACCTCGTTATTGTACGCCTTTGGCTTTCAAGGATTTGTCGACCCAGCTTCGGTCCAGTGTGCCGGCTTCCAGGTCGCGCACATAATTGCGTTCGTACTTCAAGATGTCTTCGGTGCGCCGGATAATCTCTTCGGCGTGCTCCTGCGGAATGACGACCACGCCGTCATCGTCGCCGAGCACGATATCGCCCGGGTTGACGGGAGTGCCGCCGCAGCTGATCGGCACGTAAATCTCGCCCGGACCTTCTTTGAACGGCCCGGCCGGATTTTTGCCCTTGGCGAATACCGGATAACCCATCCGGCGAAGTTCGTTCGAGTCGCGGATCGCGCCGTCGATGACGAAGCCGGCCACACCGTTCTTGCGCGCGGTCAGGCACATGAGCTCGCCGATCAGCGCCCTTCCGACGCTGCCGTCGCATTCGACGACGATCACGTCTCCCGGGCGGGCGATGTCGATCGCCTTGTGGATCATCAGATTGTCGCCGGGCGCCGTTCTGACCGTCAGGGCGACGCCCGCGAGATGTGTCCCGGGATTGTTCACATGGTGGATCCCGGTCATGGTGTGAAAACGCCCAAGCGCGTCGGCCACATTGCTGGTGCTGAAATTTTTGAACCGGTCGACGATTTCCGGCGAAGGCATGCGCTCAGGTCGGGGCAATATCCGAAATCCGATCATCGCTTGATCCCACTCTCTCAGAAATGTTTTGCAATCTCGGCATCCGCAATACGGCCGGATGGCGGCGCTCAGAGGCGGCTTTTGCGAACATAGACGAAGCCGTCCATGATTTTGCGCGCCGTCCGGGCGAAGGTGACTTCCTTGGCCGTCCAGGCGCCGTTTTCCGATTCGGCGCGGGCGTACACCTGCATCATGCCGCTCGGATGGCCGATGCGCACCTGCCGCGGGTTGTCGTGCGTCCCGCTCACTTCGTGGACGACGCTGCCTTCGGCCAGGGCCGCGATGGCGGCGCTTGTCGCTCCGCCGACCGGGAACGCCTTGTGCATGCCGCCCAGCGTGCACATGCGGGCGACGAAATCCATGTCTTCCGCTTCGATGGACGTTCCCCCCGAGATCAGCTCGTAGCGGCTCGGCGGGGCAACCATGATCTGATAGGGGATCATGGTCGCTTTTTCGTCCAGACCGCACATGTCTCCGGCGATTTTGCGAATCTGCTCGAAGATGTCGTAGGTCGTCTGCGAGAACTGATGCGGCATTTCCACCCCGGTGCAGCCGATGTCTTCGGCTTTGAAGAAGACGGACAGATTGCCGAGGTCCACGATGGTGATGTCGATCGATTTGCCCAGCAGGGGAACGTGGACCCGGTCGCGCACCCGGCCGGTGGGGAACAACTTGCCCGTCACGCCGCCGTAAGTCTTCGAATAATCCAGCCCGACTTCGGCCGACGTTCCCGGCACGCCGTCGATCCGGCAGTCTCCTTCAACGGCGGGCTCTCCGTCCCTGATCCGTACATGGAGCGTGATCACTTTGTCCGTATTGGTGTTGTAGACCCTCACGCTGGTGATCGGCTCGACCGCCTTGATCCATCCGTGGTCGATGGCGTAGTGGCCAACCGCCGAAATGATGTTGCCGCAGTTGATGTCGTAGCTGACCTCGGGCTTGTCAATGCCCACTTGCGCGAACGTGTAGACGACATCGGCGTCCTCGCGGTCCGAAGGCGCCACAATGGCGCATTTGCTGGTCAGCAGGTCCGCGCCGCCCAGTCCGTCGATCTGCCGTTTGTCCGGGCTGCCGAATACCGCCAGCAGGAACCGGTCGCGTTCCTCGGGTGTCCGGGGAATGTCATTTGCATGAAAAAAAACGCCCTTGCTTGTCCCTCCGCGCATGATGACGCAAGGCACTTTGATCTGCTCGCTCACGTCGGTTCACTTCCTTGTGTGACAAATTGATCCGGCCCGCGCCTACAGCGCCTTGCGCAGAATCTTTTCGTAATCCCGGGCGGTGGCTTGCCTTGGATTGTTGCGCATGAGGCGCTCGATTTTGACCGCCTCGTCGGCGATCATGGCGAGGTGCCGCTCTTCGATGCCGATTTGGGACAGCCGGGTCGGAAGACCGATATCTTCAAGCAACTGGAGCACCGCTTTCGATGCCGAGAGGGAAGCTTCTTTGGGCGACATGCCGGATAAGCTCATCCCGAACGCTTCCGCGATCCGCGTCATTTTCTCCGGCACGACGGGGGCGTTCAGCTCCATCACGTACGGCAGAATCAGACCGGTGACTTCGCCGTGCGGCGATTTCACAAGACCGCCGATGGGGTAGGCGAGCGCATGGGCCGCCGCGTTGCCCGCGTTGGAGAACGACATGCCGGCAAGCAGGCTGCCGAGCAGCATGTTGGAGCGCGCTTCGATATTGCTGCCCTGATGAACGGCCAGGGGCAAGTTGCGGGCGATCAGCTCGATCGCGCGATAGGCCAGCACATCGGAAATGGGCAGCGAACCTTGAAACAGCCTTTTTCCCTGCGCCTGAACGTACTGGTAGGACAGGGCCGTATACGATTCGATCGCGTGGCTCAGCGCGTCGATACCCGAACAGGCCGTCACGTAGGGCGACAATCCGACCGTGAGCTCGGGATCGAGCAGCGCGACGGACGGACGCAAATGATTGTCCGAGACGCCGACCTTCAAGTTGCGCTTGACATCCGGTCAGCACCGCCACCGGCGTCACTTCCGAACCGGTGCCCGCCGTCGTCGGAATGGAGATGAGGGGGACGACGGGACCCGGAACCTTGTGCTCGCCTTCGTAATCGAACGGGTGACCGCCGTGCGCGATCAGAAGCGCGGCGATTTTGGCCATGTCCAGACTGCTGCCGCCGCCCAGACCGATGACCAGATCGATCGGCGGCCCGCTCCGGGCGAATTCGTAGCATTCGAGCGCTTTCTCGGCGGGCGGTTCCGGAACAACGCCGTCGAACACCCGGACATCATAATCGTTCAAATATTGCAGCATGCGATCGACGAAGCCGGCCTGTTTCAGCCCCGGGTCGGTCACCAGCAGGATGTGTTCGGGTCGGAAAGGCGCCACCACGTCGCCGATTTGCCGCAGGGCCCCGATTCCGAATACGATCTTGGGTGAAGAATAAAATTCCCAAATTGCTCTCATTCAAATCGCCTCATGATCAGTTTAGGTTCAGTACGACCAGTCTTTCGTCCGTCATCTCCCGTATGGAATAATGAGGCCCTTCCTTGCCGATCCCGNTGTCCTTGATTCCGCCGTAGGGCATGACATCCGCCCGGTAAGTGGAGACGTCGTTGATGATCACGCCGCCGAATTCGAGCGTCTGCGCGGCGCGCATGGCAAGATGGAGATTGGAAGTGAACAAGCCGACCTGCAGGCCGAGATTGGACGCGTTGGCTCTACTGAACGCTTCTTCGATGTCGTCGTAGGGCAGAATGCTGATGACCGGGGCGAATACTTCCTGGCAGACGACTTTCATCTCATCGTTCACGTCGACGAGGATGGTCGGTTCCAATACCGCTCCAGACCGCTTGCCGCCAACGGCCACTTTTGCGCCCGCTTGCACGGCTTCGTTAATCCACGATTCCGCGCGCTTCGCTTCCGCTTCGGAGATCATGGGGCCCACATCGGTCTCGGGATCGCGGGGATCGCCGCATTTCAACCCGCGGGCATAAGCGGCTGCCTTCTCGACGAAGTCGTCATAAACATCGCGATGCACGTAAACGCGCTGCACGGAGATGCAGGCTTGTCCCGCGTTGGCAAACCCCCGCGCGACGCAAAGCTCCGCGGCGCGGGCCAGATCCGGCGCGTCCCTGTGGACGATGTTGGGGGAGTTGTTGCCGAGCTCCAGCGCAACCTTCCGGATGCCGGTCTTGCTCTTGATATGCCGGCCGACTTCCGGGCTTCCCGTAAACGTGTACATATGGATGCGCTCGTCTTCCAGCAAATACTCGCCCGTCTCCCGTCCGGAGCCGTTGACCACGTTCAAATATCCCGGCGGCAGCCCGGCTTCGGTCAGGATGTCCGTCATGACGCAGGCGATGATCGGGGTGGCTTGCGCCGGCTTGAGCACGACCGCATTGCCCGCGGCAAGAGCCGGTCCCACCTTGTGCGCGGTGAGATTGAACGGATAGTTGAAGGGCGTGATTGCCGCCACGACGCCGACGGGCACGCGCATGACGAACGCCATCCGGTTGTCTCCCGGGCCGAGTCCGAGCGGCACGAGCTCGCCGCCGATCCGCTTCGCTTCTTCCGCGGAAGCGAGGAAGGTCTGAATTCCGCGATCGATTTCGGCGTACGCGTCTTTCACGACTTTGCCCGCTTCGCAGATCAGGATTTCGGCCAGTTCGTCACGGCGCCGTCTGAAAATATCGACCGCCCGCATCAGGATCGAATACCGTTCCTGCTCGCTCAGCCGTCTTGTGTTGAACGTATCCAGGGCGCAGGTTACCGCCTGGTTCACGATTTCCTTCGTGCCTCTGCCGACCCGGGCATACTCCCGGCCCGTAAATTTGTCGAACACCGGAAGCGTGTCCGGACTGTCCAGCCATCGGCCTCCGATGAAATGTCCGTATTGCATGGTTCTCTCTCCCGGTAAAAATCAATAGTTTTTGTCTGCAAACGGATCGTACATGTGGTAGCGATTGTAGTGCAGATCGTCCGATATCAGGTACCGGTAGATTTCATCCGCTATGTCGATGCCTTCCCGCTCGCTGCGCTCCGCGCGTTCCCGGCTTCCCTGTCCGGGGTAGCTGACCCGGTCGAATCCTTCGGCCGGCTCCATCTCGTTCAGCTCCCGCATCATTTGCGAGACGCTGGCCTTGAACTCACGCACATCGGTGAAAAAGGCCGGGTTGATAACGATGTGGAGTTGCCCCATGTTTCGTCCCTGCGTCAAATCGCCGTACAGCTCCGTCACATGTCCGCCGAAGGGCAGACCCAGCAGCATCCCGGACAAAATGTCGACCATCATGGCCAGGCCGTATCCCTTGGGTCCGGCGAGGGGGAGCAGGCCGCGGATGCGGAACGGATCCGTCGTCGGTTTGCCATTCTCGCCGACCGCCCAGGTATCCGGAATCGGCTCCTTTTTCACCCGGGCTTCCAAAATTTTACCCCACGATTTGACCGAGGTGGACATGTCGAAGGTCACGATGTCGTCTCCGAGGCCGCGGCAGGCGAAAGCGATCGGATTGGTGCCGTAATACGGTTTGGTGCCCCCGTGGGGCACCACCATCGGATCGGCCTGGCAGACCGAGATCCCGATCAGATCTTCCTGTGCGGCTTGCCTGACGAAGTAGCCGAGCGCTCCGCTGTGGGAAATGCTCCGGACTCCGACGACGGCGACGCCGTTCTCCTTGGCGATTTTGATGGCCTCATCCATGGCGAGTCTGGCGGCCGCCTGGCCCGGTCCGTTGTCGCCGTGGAAGATGGCCGTGCAGGGGCCGGTCTTTTCGAACCGGAACTCGGGATTTTTGTTGATGCCTCCGCGGTCGAGGCGCTCGCAGTAGTACTCCACACGGATCGCGCCGTGCGAATGGGCGCCCCTGAGGTCGGCGTACACCAGCACATCGGCCACGCTGTCCGCGATCTCCCTGCCCAGGCCCGCCCGCATCAACTTGTTGCGAATCAGTTCCGTGAGCTGTTCTTTCGAGACTTTCATACCAATCCCCTTAATCCGGCGGAGAAGAATCTTTCCGGTTCATCATTTTGAAGCAGTCGCTTCGTGACAAAACGGATATGGTTGGAGATGGCTTCCTCCGCCCGGTAGATATCCCGCGTTTTGATCGATTCGATGATCTCGTGGTGCTCGTCGGTTGCGTCCTTCTGATCCACGTAACCGCGAACATGGTAAAATCGGGCGATGTGAAGATGGCAATGCAGTCCGTTGTAGGCTTCGACCAGGAAGGCATTTCCGCCGGCCTTCATCAATGTTCCGTGGAATTGCTGATCGTAGTGCACAAAGTCCAAAATCTCCTTGTAGGAGGAAGCGGTGTTGACCTGTTTCATCGCGTCGTTCAGTTGCTGCAATTGATCGGCCACACCGAAGGTGTTGGTGTTCATACGGATGATGTTGAAGACCGCGCGCAATTCCAGCAGGAGCCTCGCTTCCGACAATTCCCGCATTTGAACGGGAGTCAGGATTTCGCTTACCCGATATCCCTTGTTCGGTTCGAAGATGACCAGTTTCTCGGAATGCAGCCGGCTGAGCGCTTCCCTCAGCGGGATGGCGCTTACATTGAAATGACGGGCCATGCTGCTGATGTTGACCTTCTGGCCGGGCTCCAGCTTCCAACCGAATATCATTTCCTTCAGGAGGCTGTAGACGTACTCGGTTTTTTCGCCGCGTTCATTTTCGCTCATACCGCACTCACCACACCATATTGCTAGTTTTTGGACCATGATAATTGCATGTTTTGTGCCAAGTCAATGCTGCATCCGGCCGGCGGACGAACGCCTTGCCATCTTCCATCAGACCGAACCCGCTATCGAATGATCCGGTTTACTGCACCGCCCGGATGCGTTCGATGAGGTCCGCACCGTACTTGTCCGCAAACTTGTCGTAAACCGGCGCGGCCGCTTGTCTGAACGATTCGAGGTCGGGATTTTCTTCCACTTCCATGCCTTGCTCTTTCAGGAAGTCGACGTAGTTTTGCTCGGCTTCAAAGCTCAGTTGCTGGTTGTATTCGGAAGCTTCCGCCGCCGCATCGAGCACGATTTGCTGCAGTTCCGGATCGAGCGCGTCGAACGCAATCTTGCTGACCAGAATGGCGCCCACGTCGTAGATGTGACCGTCGAGCGTCAGGTACTTTTGCACTTCATAGAACTTCAGGTTGACGATTTGGCCGAGCGGATTTTCCTCGCCGTCCACCGCTTTTTGCTCGAGCGCGGAGTACAGTTCGCCGACCGGCATCGGCACCGGGGTCGTTTCCATTTGCTTCATCAGTTCAATGAACACTTCCGACTCCAGCACGCGCATCTTCAGACCTTTGAGATCCGCGGCCGACTTGATCGGGCGCACATTGTTCGTAAAGTGACGGAAACCGCTCTCCCAGTGGCCCACGTTCAAAATGCCCACCGCTTCCAGTTCCTTCGACAGCTCCTTGCCGATCTCGCCCTTGACGACCTTGTGGGCATGATCGACATCCCGGAACAGGTAGGGAAGGCTGTAAATGCCCATCTTCGGCGCAAAGCTTGCCGTAACGGACAGCGTGCCGGTATAGATCTGGATCGTGTTGATTTGCAGACCTTCAACCATGTCGCGTCCGTTGCCCAGTTGGCTGCTCGGGAAAATGTCGATGATCAGCTGGCCTTCGGAGCGCTCTTCAACCAATTGCTTGAACAGTTCCGCAGCCTTCTGGTACGGGCCTCCGACCGGTTGCGTATGGCCGAGCTTCCAGTGAATCGGATCCGCCTTGGGTTTCGCGGGTTCTTGCGATTCCGAGCCGGAAGAGGCGGAAGAGTCCGAAGAACCGGAAGAGCCGGAAGAATCGGTGGAGCCAGCGGAGCTGCCGCCGGAGGCGGAGCTTCCGGAATTGCCGCCGGAGTTGCTCTTCTGCGAACATGCGGAAAGCACGAGCAACGCGGCCAACACCAGGAAAAGCAGCAGTTTCGTTCGTCTCATGTCTCGTTCATCCCCCGATAATCCAAGATGTTTGATTGCTGAGCGGGCGATCGCCATTTCCGCACAGCTGGCTTTGGATCATGCCGCGAATACGGGGCGTTTCGGGTGCGCATTCCCGCTCCTTGTTGCGACAGCGCTTTCAAGAGAAAACGCTTGCAACAAGGAGGACTCCCGCAGATTTCACGGAACATAATCCTGAAGTGTATATGATTTAATTACACTCTAGACTGGATTATAGCAGAAGAAAATTTAATTGTATATACTTTAGTCGAAAAAATAATGATTATTGCGGATGNAAGGGTTTTAATAGCGCGATTTATATATGATTTAGATGGNTTATAGTATATTATTCGTCTCGGATTATGTACAAAAACTGTCAGGATTCTATACAAAAAAGTGAAATCGGGAGGTGAGGATGAGGCGGGCTTTCGGTCATCNGGGAATCGCGTGGTTGTGGGGCGGTGTGCTCCGCACGCCATTCAGCGCGCGGAGCGTCGGTCCGTCATCAAGGGCGACAGGCCATTTGTCGGACCGAATCTGCGATGTTAATGAGAAGTCCGCAATGNAATATCCCTTGAGTCCGTGCGGCTCAAACCCATGTTCGTTTTCNATGAACTGCACGGGAGTGGTGGCTGCCGATCCGTCCGTTCTGATCCGCCATATGTCGGCGCTGTCTTCATNCTCGTAAAAATCCAGGATNTAAATCTCGGCGTTCTCCCNCAACGCGGACGCTTCTCCCGACAAGAAATCTTCGCACAGCGCTTCGACATGCCGTTCTGCCGCCAGAATCATGCTGTCTTTGCGCGGAGAAGAGCCGTAATTCGGCTTGCGTGGTTCATGGATTTACATAACCTAAAACCATCGGAATTTCCATCTTCTTCATTCGCCGGAGATGTTCGGATCAGCCTGATCCTGGCTCTGCCAAGACGCAAATTCGCAACAATTATAGCCCTTTCGCGTCATGCCGCAGCCCGTCCGCCGCGATACACTGGAAGCGTATGTGAACCGGAAAGGACGGGATCCTGTTGATGAAGCGAATCATGGCGGCTGCGGCGGCGATCGCCGTGTTCCTGCTGGCCGCGTTGCCGGCCTCGGCGCATGTGACGATTTCGCCGGGAGAAGTGGTCCAGGGATCGTACACGGTGTTCACGGTGCGCGTGCCGAGCGAGAAAGAAGGCACCGAGACGACCGCGGTGCGCGTGGTGTTCCCCGAGGGTGTGTCCATCACCCGATTCGAGCCGAAGCCGGGCTGGACCATCGCATTCGAACGCAACGCGAATCAGGCCATTACCGAGGTGACGTGGACGGCCGAACCCGGGCAGGAACTGGATGTGACCGAGTTCACGGAGTTCCGCATGTCCGGGCGCGTGCTGCCCGAAACCGATCCCGGCAGCGTGCTCGTCTGGAAGGCGTATCAGACCTATGCGAACGGAGAAGTCGTCGAGTGGATCGGCGCGCCCGACACCGATTCGCCGACTCCGGCGCCGGCGACCCGGATCGTCCCCGGAAGCGCGGAAGACGACGGCCACGGCGGAGCGAATCCGGCGGCTTCGACCACGTCGAAGGACGACGGCTCATACGATCCGCTGATCGTGGCGCTGATCATCGTTCCGTGGGTGCTGTCGATCACGGCGCTCACCCTGTCGCTCATTCTTCTGCTGGAAAAAAGGAAACAACAATCCCGGAACTGACCGCCGCACCGTGTCAACTCATATAAAAATGTTACCGAAGGGCAATGGATCACTCACGTAATTTTGTTACCCAGTCCCGAGTTCGACAGTAAATCGGCAATTTTAGGCACATGAAAAATAAAGAATCGCATAACAGCAAGGTTTTTGGGGACTGAAGATAGAAAAAAA
>Ga0065720_1020965_pt1 | contig 12025 bp, 7 predicted proteins | sample Thericmetagenome_FD_59107 | JGI IMG/M metagenome (GOLD analysis project Ga0065720, IMG submission 59107) | Thermophilic microbial communities from the Joint Bioenergy Institute, California, USA of rice/straw/compost enrichment - eDNA_2 v2... | ecosystem: Engineered > Solid waste > Grass >... | reverse complement strand
GACAAGTTTTTGAGGTTGGATGGCAAAATTCATTCGCTGTACAATTTGCGTCTGCTATGCAGTTGTAACAGGATCCTTGGTAGCATGACGGCTTATTAGGGATATTGTTGCAATCTGAATGGTCTTCGCAAGGCTTACAATGAGTCTCGCATCGTGAAGCATCAGGATATGAGGAGCAATCAGATGGTGAGGAACAGGTTGGGAGTTCGCAAGTCTGATTCTCCAAGCAAGTAAATAATGCACATTGTGAGGAGTCATCACAAGTAACGCATACACCATCTTTACACCCCAAGTTATCAGGGCAATCCCACGCTGAACGGCAATATATACATTTTCCATTGCGGCATTTAGGTCTGTCTGGATGTGAGCAATCTGCATCAACTGAACAAGGTTCGCAGACCCCATTTCTTGTATTGCATTTCATCTTCTCTGGATCAGTGCAATTAAGATTTGAAGTACATGTCCCCTTACAAATCTGTTCTGTAGTGTCACAAGTCAGGCCATCTGAGCATGGATTGTCATCATTGCATCCCACACATTGGTTTGTAGTAGAATCACAAAATTTCTTCAAGGTATCATGAACGCAGTCATTATTATTCAGGCACTGCACGCAAGCTCCACCCTTGCATTTTCTGTTGGGATTAGTAGTACAGTGGCTATCTTTACTACATTCGGAGCAAGCGCCTGAAACGCATTTTTTGTTGTTCGGACACTCGTAATCATATCTGCAAGTACGACAGGAGCCAGTCCAACTTTCACAAATGGGTTTGTTAAATGGGCAATCCTCACTATTTTTACACTCGACGCATTTCCCCCATGCCCCACATCGCTTAGCGCCTGAAATATGAGAGCAGTCATCATCTTTGCTACAGCCAACACATTTTCCACTAGAGGTATCACATTTAGATTTATCAGCCTTAGTACAATTAGTGTTAGACAGGCATCCGCATCCTTGATCTATACATGGCTTATCAGCTGGACAATCAGAATTTGAATTACAACTCACACAATCAAAGTTAATGCACAGTTTTCTGTTGGGACATGGAACATTTGGAGAGCAAACTCCGCAATATGTATAGTCTTCTACTAGAAGACACTTGTAATTTGCATTGTTGTACGCTGATTGACACTCAGAATCTGTTGTACAGCTTCTGCACTTCTTCTCATTGTTAATCGTTTTACAAACAGCCTTAAATGGTTTACATTTGTCAGCGCTTGTACTGCAAAGGACCGTACATGCTTTGTCATTCTTTGATTCATAAGCCTGGCATTTGGTACCTCCAATATGTTTGCAATCATCATCTTTGGTGCATTTGTCGCATTGTTTATTCCATACCCCTACACATCTTGACAGTCTAAAGTTAGGACAGTCTGAATTTTTCTGGCAGGGCCAAAGAGCTCCTTTACAGAGAATAATGATCAAGGATAGCAGAAGGTGACATAAAATCTGCTTCATTTACAATAATAATTTTAAATTATTTTATTTCAATCTTTTGCTGTCTGGATAATAATCTGTATATCGATAAAAACTTTGAAAATAGATTTCTCCAGTTGGTATAAAATCGCCTCATTACCAACTCTTTAATTTTATCCTTGTTTTGTCAACAGCCCCAATTGCCTCTTCATTTCTTCATAAATGAAGGAGGTAAACTTCTAAAGAAAATAAAGAAGAGCTCTAGATGCTCAAAAATATGATTTGCAGGATAAAATGAGATATGAACCTCTAAAATCCCAGTCTTTAATAAGAATCTCTTAAAGAAATTCTTGGTTTTACTTCTTCGAAAAAGTAACAACATACAAGTATAGATCAATTTTTGAGTAAGTAATCGTCATGTTTTAACAAGAAATTTTTAGAACTCGTAATCACAATTATTTGAAACGTTTCGATTAGAATTCAGAGTTTTGATCTGCATGTATTTTCAAGAGTGAATCTAAGAAACAAAAATAACGTTTTTGTCAAAAGATAGTATAAGCATCTAACAAAGAAAAAGAAAAAGAAAAAAGACTAATTTATGATTATGAACCAAAAGATGTTGAGCTTATTTGTCAAAATGTATTTTCAAAGGATCTAAATCTCCATCATCTTTTACTAGTTGGAGAGAAACAGTCTGTAGTACTACTTCTACGTTCAACACAGGCACCATAAACACAATAAGGAGCCAATGGGACTGACTGCAGTCAGTATCCGTGATACAAGAAATACATTTATAGTTATCACTTTTGAAGCCTTCTGAAATTTGCAAAGTCGTGAAAATGAACACTCAGCAGGGAAACAGCCCTAGTAGAGTGTCACGTCTAAGTGGACTGCAGTTATCATGGCTCGAACATTTGCAAATTAATTGAATCACAAATTGGCTTGGTAATATCAGTGTTGTAGCAAGTACCTTCAAAGCAAAAGGGCTTATTTGGAACATCAGTACAGTGGGCGTTATTTCACAAGGAAGACAGTGGACATTGCATTGAGTAGCTTCAGGGGTGGAGCTGCATTCTGATTGCGAAATGCATGTTTTCTTTTGGGACACCATGAGAACAAGTAAAAGGGAGATAGTCGGAAATACTCCAGCAAGGCCAGAGAGCAACCTAGCTCACTGATACTAAAAAGGAGATATGGTACAATCTTCTTCCAATTAGATAAATAAATTTATATTTATTTTCTATATTACTTTTCCTTATTTTTAAAGTGTCCAAAAATTAATAATTTCCCATTTCATAAGCCTCTTAATAACTGTCTTACAATAATATAAGAATGAGATGTCCTAATTCCGCACTACAAATCAAAGGGCCATCTGTTGTAAACTCAAGGAAAATTTACATGATGTAGACTACTGTCTAGTCCAAAAAAACTATACACTATTTAATACTTAGACATATAATCTATCTAGCTTATAAAATATTCATTACTATGTTTGGGGAAGTTCTTTATTCACACAATATTTCTCAACAATCTTGTGAAGATCAGCTTCCATAATAGGTTTCGTGAGATGTTCTTCTATTCCTATTCTCATGCATTCTTCCTTCACATCCTCACTATCATTAGCAGACAATGCCAAAATAGGAATTCTTTCTATCTCTCCTTTCTTCATCAGCTCACGCAGCTTCTTCGTGGCTTCATATCCATCCATTACAGGCATTTGCAAGTCCATCAATATAAAGCTAAACGTCACTCCCTCTCTAGCATGTTTCAAGACTGCATCTATAGCCAGCTGACCATTCATGGCAGTGACAACTGTGAAAGAAAGTTTTTGTAGAAAAGTTTGTGCAACAATCAGATTGAATGGATTGTCATCTACTAAAAGTACAGCTTGGCCCCGTCCTCTTGGGCTTGAAGCTACAGACCCCTTTGGAGAGGCTCTAGGAGTTCTTAAGGAGGGTTCCCTAATCGAAATGGTTAATAATTGATCATTTGTTTCATCAAGATGAGACATTGAACCTCCTAGCCTTGTGGGAAAGTTTATAACAGGAACTTCTAAGAAGTTTTTCTTGTCTGTTGATTCTGGCTGAGTCTGCATTGGAGATAACAAGGGCTCAAGTGCAAGTCTCGATCTATGGGTGCTCAAAAGATGGGTTCTTGACTTCTTTTCATCAGACCAACACTGCTTTTCTTCGAGAATTACACTAAGAGAATCATTTAATGAGTGCTCTGGTTCTTCTAAGGACGCTATCCTGAAACCAAAGGTACTCCCTTTGCCATAGGTGCTTTCCAATTTAATCTCTTCTCCAGGGCAAAGTTGCTCGACAAGTTCCTTACAAATAGACAAACCTAGTCCAACTCCTTCTCTGTTTATTGATTCTGGGTCCTCTGGTTTACCATACATCGAGAATAATATTTTCTTATTTTCCTCTTTTATCCCTATTCCTGTATCAGAAACCCAAATATAGACCTTTTTAGGATCTTCATCATCTTTGCGGGCTCCTAGTGTAATGCCTCCTTTGAAGGTAAATTTCAAGGCATTTCCAACGAGGTTAATTAGGATTTGACTAAGACGACTTCGATCTGTGTTGATTTTCTTTGGAACATTTTCGGCGATGTTAATATCAATGGCAATATGCTTTTGCTGACATTGGAATTCGAAAAGAGACTTAACTTCTTCGAAGAGTTCTAGCAGATCAGTCATACTTAAATTCAGTTTGAATTTATTGAACTTTAGCTGTTGCAAGTCTAGGATCGAGTTTACTAGATGCAATAAAAGCATAGAACTCTTCTTAAAAATAGATAAGTTATACTTTAGTTCAGGATCGTTTGTCTGACCCTCCATGATCTGTATCATGCCCAACATACCATTAAGGGGTGTTCTGAGTTCATGCGAGATTGTAGCAATGATTTTATCTTTATTGGCTGCTGAGATTTTCAGAACCATAAGTCTCTGTTGGTCTGTGATATCATTGAAGAGGAGTGCCATGTGATCATTGCCATCCCAAAGAATCCAAAAGAGCTTAACTTCAAAAGTTCTCTTCTTATCTGTAGTAGTGTTAGCAATTAAGGTCATTCTCTCTGTCTTTTTGGTCGAGGCGAATTCATATATTATGTCATTGAGATCTTTATCTCTCATTGTGGTAATTTTTCTTCTCAAAGTTCTTACATCTTCTATCTTTTGATTTATTTTTAGAGCCTTGAAATAGCCCTCTTTGTCCTTAGGAGGAGTTCCAAATATCCTTCTAAAGGATTTATTATAATAAACCCAGTTAACGGGATCCGAGAGAATGAGTAGACCTTGTGGCAAAGCTGAAGCGAGCAAGTCTTTGAACTTGGTTAGTTCCTCTTTGTCAGCATGTCCAGTTTTGAATAGTCTTCTCTCAGCCTTTTCTTTTTGGTATCTGGATACTATAGCAGCTAGGTCACAAATTGCCCCGATAATAAAAGGGATGATCTCTTCTCCTCCAAGAATGGCTGTCCTGCATAAGAAAAAGGTGAGATACAATAACATGAGATCACTAAATCTGATAAGATAGTTATGAAGGCATGTGAACAGTTTTCCAAAGAAGTATCCAGCATAAAAGGACATATATGGGGTCTGTGTTTCTATTGCATAGTCTTCTACAACAACGATACCAATTAGTCCCACTGAAATATAAACTACGCAGAGGATTTCAGATAAAGTCTCAAATTTATAGCTCAAGTAGAAGAGCACCAGGATTCCGATGAAGAAGCAGATGCAATATCCGATCTTGACATCAACATAACCTATGAAATAGAGAACAAAGTACAAGACGTTGATCAAGAATGTGATAATCATTAGCGTCTATGATCATTACCAAGGAAATCAATTTCTTACAAAGAAAAAGCCTCTGACTGCTGAAAGCTTGAAGGCCATATATTCTGACTCAAGTTGTTCATTCGGGAATCTGAGCCCAAGCATAGTAGTTACCCGCTGAAATATCATATTGCTTAAATTTGATAAGAAATAAATTTATTAGACCTCTTAACGCTGTCATACGATCCAAATACTCTAAGATCGTGGATTCTTCACTCTTAATAGCTAATCCAGGTTTCATTCTTCAGAGAAGCATAGTCCAAACATCATTTAGCTCTATATCAAAAATCATCATCCATCATGAATATCCTTGAGAGTAGCTTTTGACTGCAGAAATAGCTGTTATTCGGCAGTACACTATTACAGCTATGCATTAAATTCAATTCTGGTTTGGTGGTTTAAAGTTGCTAGAGAGAAACTTTGAATAAAAATTAGGGAATTTCAAATCATTAGATCAAGAAATAGAGAGAGCCTTTGAAAGAATAAACACATTAGATAATATTGGAATCGTATAAATTGCGATTCGCTACCATATGCATGAAGAATAGAAAAAGGCCAGATGTGAAAATAACAATAAGGCGATTCATGAAACAGTCATTAGTTTACAACAAAATTTGTAGATTTTAACCAGGTCAGATAATGAGTAAGAAAGTATTATTATGTTAACCGCTCCCTTATGATTCTCTATCAGGCCTATTATCCAATGATTGGCTCAATGAAAGAGTAGAGCTGTTCAACTTTGGGCTCCCAGGATGAGCTGACTGTAAAGAGGAAGGAACTTTATAGAAAGGAGGGTTTGATTTAGTATCAGCAGTAGTTATATCGTAGTTGTACCCCTCGAAGAGTCCTACACAAAATCAGGAAATTTTAAGAGCTATACCTTGAACGGAGTTTCTTCTAAGGAGAATCGCGTTTTGCTTTAGAACCTCTGAATTTTCGTCATCGAATTGGTCGTTAGCTTGCTGCTTGACTTCCATCTCTTCCTAGAAAAAATTACACTTTGAATAACCTTATTGTACATTAGGAATAAAAGGAGGGTCGAGCTCCTTATTTAAAAGTTTGTCCCAGGGGTAATTTTTTAGCCAAGGATGGGCCTTAACTTCTGCTGGTCCGTCAAGTCCCAATCTATTTATAGGCTTTCTTTGGATAAGCTAAAATTTATATCACACTTTTTCCAATAATACTTTGTTTATGAAGTCGGCTGCTTCGAGAGACCAGCCTTCTGGAATTTCATTTCTTTTGATTTGGACTTGTTTAGCCAGGATCTGATCCCTAATTTCCTTTCTATTCTTTCCCACATATGGTCTCTACCAAATTATTTTTGGAATATTTTCTATTACTCTTCCCAGCATACATTCATATGCGATAACACCAAGTGCATAGTAATCAACAGCCACCCCATGGTTTTGTCTGCACATAACCTCAGGAGCCATATATCCTGGAGTGCCACTAGTATCATTTTGATTATCTGGCCTCCAGACTCTGGCAATACCGAAATCAGTGATACGAAGATATCCTACAGAATGAGTTTTTGATGAGCCTGGAGGGTACCTTTGCTATCAAAGACAAGGTTTTCAGGCTTTATATCTCTATGCAGAATTCCATTGCTGTGCAAGTACTCAAGTCCAGCAACTACACAGGCAACGAAAAATTCTAGGGGGTTATTATCTCGCTATTCGATTGGTACTGGTCTGCTCCTCAGTAAATCTTCTTAGTTTGCCAATATGATATCTCAAATCACCTCCTGGCATTAGATCCATGACTAAATAGAGATTTTCTCTGTCTTGGAAAGCATATATCATGTTGACAATGAATCTAAAACAGATAAGAAACAGCTATGCAATAGTGTACGGGTGTTTGAGAACACTGAGAAGTTGGCGTTCATTCATAACGGAGTTGACACTCTTTTTGGTGATAACTCTATTCAACTTTTAGAGGAAATGATGGGTTTAATGAACCTTGACTTTGACATCTCTTTCATGGCGTAGAGAGTCTTGGTCTTTTTCTTCTCAACCTTCCAGACCTAATTATGGTAAGTGAAGGCTTATTTTCACTTACTTTGCCGAATCCTCCTCTGCCAATAACATAGTGGAAGACAAAGTTGTTCACAGAAATCGCTAGAAGGGGTCAGAGCTAGGCTAACATTAAATTGTACTTGAGGTTTTTTCTGGAGCCTCAGTCTTGAAGTTGCAATTTCCCATTGATATTAGCAGATAGATTATAAAATAAATTAATCAATTTTTCTTTATTCTTGCTAACAAAAATAATTAATTTCATATGCAAACATATCTTTGCTGATGTTCCTCCAACTAACCTCATCCATTCGTAAATCTTTTTCATTTAAAAGACCTATCTTTTCTCCTGCTGTCACATATAATTTCTTCTTTTCTAAGTCCCAACCTGCAACAGACCCATACAATTTTGATCCCAAAATAAAAGAAGACATCCTCCACGAGCGTAGATTTGCTCAAGCTCTGAAAAATATAGATTCTTTCCCTGTAGATATCGGAAGGGATATACACCCTGAACAAAGAACTGATCTTCTCAATGTATTCAATAAAAGTACTTATTTGAGAGTCATGGCCAGCGAAGAATTCAAGGAATGGGAGAGCATGTATAATTTATATTGCAAAGCTTTAGAAGAAAAGAATCCCTCCTTATTGAAAGGCAAAGCAGAGATGAATGTGATCAAGAGAATGGATAAATTCTTTAGGGATATCTCAGGACTCGGTTTACAGTTGGAAATACTAAGAACAGACGAACCTAAAAATATTTTGAGTATAGCAGTTCATAAAACAATTGAAGGAGTTTTCATTGACAGAATTTTGAACCTCCACTCCTCAGATTATTTTATGAAAATCTCTAAGGAAAAGCAGAGTTACGAGCCTGCTAAGGGTAAGAAATGGGCTGAGAATGCTACCACAAAATTACCTAAAATAGACCCTAAAGAGCTTGTGGATGCTGATCTTGAGGTTAATTACCTCGAAAAAGATCGATCTAAAATGTCCATCAATCAATATTTCATTGAAGTTGAGACAAATTCCAGAATAGTCCTTACTAGAAAAGATGCAGGACAAAGAAAAGTCATATATGGAGCGGAAGAGCCAGGATGGGAGACCCATTATATGATAATTGAGAATAGAAGAGATTTATTCAAAAAGTATCCATATTACATTACAGATTTTGATTTCGTGTTGAATAAAAATCCTCATATCTTTGGTACTAAGTAACCATGTGAACATGATGTCAAATATCGGAAAGATTAAGAAAAATATTCAAAACACTAATTTCCATTGTATCAATAAGCAATAAAATGCATAGCAAAGAATTATTTCAATCTAAGAACTTCTTAAATCTTATCAAAGCACTAACTAATTTAGCAATTTCTTCATTAAAATTGTTCTTCAAACTTTCTCCTTAGTATTCATCTTGCCCACAAAAGAAGTGTTTCAGCTCCTTAGTTTGATTAGAGTCCTAATATATGGAAAAAGATATATTTAGTTATAGATGTGGTAGTTGAAATCTTAAGATCTAAATAATCGCAAGAGAGATAATTTTTGAGGTTGACTTAATCTTGCAAAATCAATAACGAGATTCATCATTATGTAAGAATACATGCTTTTCTAGTTTGTAAACAAGGATAAAAGCATTTGACAAGTAAATAATTTAAGAAGAATGAAGATTAAGTTCATTTAAAGAACAATCTTTTCATTGAACTCTTCTCTCCATTTTCTTTCCTTTTCTCTGTCTCTTTGTCTGGCAAGTTTCCTCTTCAGTCTCTTAAGCTCTTCTAACCTTCTAGTAACCTCTCGAGGAATTTGTTTCGCTTCCTCTGCAGGCTTCTTTTCAATAGTCCAAAGTCCAAGAAGCTTTTCTAACTGGTCTTTTTCAACCATAGAATTGAGCTCCTGGATCTTGTTCTTGAGTTCTAGAAGAGTCTTCTTGATTCCTCTGACGTATCTCTTGAATTCTTTAGAATGAGGATTGACATTCTCCAATTCAAAAGAAGTGTTGATGGGGTCCTCAAAGGAATCAGTGATAACAGACTCAGTCTCTTCAAGGTTGGCTTGTTCAGCCTTCTTCTTTTTGAAGACTTTTGTCTTGGGAGAATGGTCTCTGACAGGATAGTCTCTCTCAAATCCTTCAAATTCATCTGAAGCTAATACTTCAGAGTTGAAGTAATGAGAGAATCCCTTCTGAGTACCCTTATATTTGTGTGTCATGGTGTACTATAATTCTTGACTGATATTATGATTTTTATAATAAATTCCACCCCTTATATACTCACACAAACCAATAGAATCTCTTCTCTTCCGATATATTCCGATCAGTTTCCAACAGAACTAATTCGAAAACTATTCACGCAACTCACTAACAGAACGTTCTGCTTGGACTAATATATCTCCTAGACTTATACTAATCTCATTCAGCACCCGGAGACTTTTCAATTTGATTATTAATATAATATTTTCATTTATTTCTCCTTAAAACTAGTTCCTCTCTATTCTGTACTTTCATAAAAATAGAGATTCCAGGCCTGTAATTAGGCTAGAGAAGGGCCTTTGTAACACAACACTGGTATTTGTAAGTATCTAGTTTCAGCTCCCTCATTTTAGTCTAGCATGATCGTAAAGAAAGCAAGAAGTGTACATTCTATATTCTATTGTTAGCATATTATTGAAGGAATAACTAAGACGAGCGAAGAACTGAGAAGCTCGTAGACAATGCTGACTTGAATTAGCAGGAAAAAATTCGCGCACTCTTAGAAAATTTCAAAAAACAATAAAATTTTATGGAAGAGGAAATTCCCAGAGAGGACCTGATAAAGTTCCTCCTCGAAAATTACCGCAATCAGATTAAGGAGCTTCTCGAGGCCTCCTCCCTAAATTCTTATTATGATCTCTATATTAAGTAAGTCCAGTCCCACTCAAATAAATAGTCTAGCTTAATTACATTCTTGGACGCTTTTCCTACCTTTGGACTTACTTTCTATAACCAGCCTATCAAACTTCTTGGGACTTTTGAATCTTGTGTTGTGGAAGCCCAGAAAGTCTATAAATCTGAGGAGTAATAGTCCGATATCACATATATTTATCCTTGTAGTGAGAATAGTCAAAGAGGAACATCTCAGATGGCCATAAAAGAGCTGATCACAGTGCGATTTGAGGGTGTACCACTGTTCCCAGAAATTTATAGAGGATCTATAAGTAGTCTTGATGTTACAGATATTGATAAATTCATTGTTGTTAATGCCACAGTCATAAGAGTGGCCAATAGAAAGTCTCTGGAAAAATCAAAGCTATTCCAGTGTATGAGCTGCCATCATGTGATAAAATGCTATGCTGACCACGTGAATATGAATAAAATAGATGTCCCTCCAAAATGCCCAAATATTGTAATGAAACAAAAGAAAGGAAACCCGTTCTGGGATATGATCAATAAAATGAAAAATAAGAATAAAGAAGGTGGAGGGAATGCTCCCGCAAAGGGCTCTGCCTCAAAATCCTATGAAAGTCAATGTGGCTGCACAAAATTTGAAGCAGTCCCTGATTCACAGCAATTTGTTGACTACCAAGAAATCAAAATTCAAGAATCATTCAGAACCATTAAGCCAGGAAATATCCCAAGAACTATTTGGGTCATCTTAGAAGTATAGATATTTGATATTAACTTAACTTTAAGGGAAATTTGGTTGATAGTTGCAGTCCTGGTGATGATATAAGGGTATCTGGTATTCTTATAAAACGCTGGAAGAGGGTCCATAATGGTTCAAGGCCTGATGTCACCTGGTGCTTGTTAGCAAATGATATAATTGTAGAGAATAAAGAGAAGGGTATAATTTAAAAGTTTCCTGGTCATCGATTAGACACCAATAATAATAAAACCAGTATATCTAAGAGCAGCTTGTCTGCACCTACAGGCATGCTTTCCTGCGAAGATGAGTTCGAGTTATACTGGATGGACCAAGATAGGTAAGCGGAAAAACAAAATTTTTGAGATCAATAGAACACTAGAAACAGAGATTGAATCCAGAAACTTGCTGATCAAGAGTGTCTGCCCCTTATTGTTCGAAAGATATGAAATAAAACTAGCCCTTCTACTATGCCTAATTGGAGGAGTGGCTCTCCAAAAAGACGGAACAAGAATCAGAGGTCTTTGCCATATGCTCCTGGTTGGTGAGCCAGGCACAGGCAAATCCCAGCTCCTCAGATATGCAAGTAATTTATCCCCAAGAGCTGTCTTTACAAATGGTATTGGATCCACAGCAGCAGGTCTCACTATTTCTTGTATTAAAGAAGCAGGAGAATGGATGTTTGAAGCAGGTGCCCTTGTGCTCGCAGATATGGGAGTTTGCTGTATTGATGAATTCAATCTTTTGCAAAGAAGTGATCTTGTTTCTGTACATGAAGCTATGGAACAACAGACTATCAGTGTTTCCAAAGCTGGTCTTAATTGTACTGCTTATACAAGAGCCACTATGATTGCTTCTTGCAACCCTATTTTGCCAGGGCAAAAGTACAATCATGATCTAGATTTGACTCAAAATACTGGGCTTGCTACTCCCTTGCTGAGTAGATTTGATTTAATTTTTGTTGTTGTGGATAATGTTGAGGCTGACAAGGACGAAAGAAACTGTGAATTTATCCTTTCCAAGGTATATTCTAATCGACTTATGTTGAGTTTCAGTTTTTGAAGCCTGAAGAGAACAAAGCTGAAGAAAATAAAAAAGATGATGCTTACTGGGACACAGAATATCCAGATCTTTTCGAGAA
>Ga0065720_1020964_pt1 | contig 12025 bp, 9 predicted proteins | sample Thericmetagenome_FD_59107 | JGI IMG/M metagenome (GOLD analysis project Ga0065720, IMG submission 59107) | Thermophilic microbial communities from the Joint Bioenergy Institute, California, USA of rice/straw/compost enrichment - eDNA_2 v2... | ecosystem: Engineered > Solid waste > Grass >... | reverse complement strand
TTCTCCCAGCTGCCAGCGGGCACGCGCGCGCGGGCCCGGACGACCCAGGGAACGGTGGTCGGGTCGTCGAACTCGCCGAGCAGGATCCGGGCGGTGAACAGGCGCACGAGCGAGGCATCGAGATTGGCCTCGGTGAAGACACCGAGCTCGGTGACCACGCGGTCCTGGACCGCCGCCGGCAAGCAGTTGGCATAGTTGAACCTGTCGTGATAGCCGAGCTGGCAGTTGAGGTCCACCCCGGCCGCGTTGGCGTAGGCGTGGCGCGTGATCTCGTCCACCGGCTCGGCCGACCCCGGTGGTCGCCACTGGTGGCCCTGCTGCATCTGGAAGATGGAGTCGCAGTCGGACGTATAGAACCCGGTGAAGCCGAACGTCTGCCGGCCGAGCGTCTCCAGCAGGTGCACGTGCGCCGACGCCGGCACCCCGTTCACCGCGTTGTAGGCGGTCATGATCGAGGCCGGCTGACTGGCCCGCACGATCGCCCGGAACTGGGCCGTGTAGTACTCGCGCAGCGTCCGCTCGTCCATATCGGACGAACCGTCGAGCCGGTTGAACTCGCTGTTGTTGGCCGCGTAGTGCTTCAACGTGGTCGTCGTCTTGAGAAACCCGCCGCCCTCGGCCAGCAGCCGGCCGGACGGGTCCTTGCCCTCCATGCCGTTGACGTACTGGGCCCCGATGGCCGCCGTCAGGAAGGGGTCCTCGCTGTACGCTTCGTCGTTGCGGCCCCAGCGCGGGTCCCGGGCCAGGTTCACAGTCGGCGAGTAGAAGTTCAGGTCCAGCGTGTTGTCCCGCACCACCTCCCGGGCCTCGTCGGAGATCGCGGTGGCCACCTCGTAGACCAGGTCCGGGTTCCACGTCGATCCCAGGGAGAGGCTCACCGGGTACGACGTCGTGTTCATCAGTCCGGGCGGGTTCTGCCCGCTGACCCGGCCCTCGCGGGCCACGCCGTGGATCGCCTCGTTCCACCAGCCGTACGCCCGGATGCCCAGCCTCGGGATTGCCGGCGCCTGGCTGCTCACCATCTGGCTGGCCTTCTCCGCCAACGTCATCCGGGACACGAGGTCGGCGGCCCGCTCCGCCGGCGAGTACGACGGATCGCGATAGATGGCTGGTGGTAGCTCCGGCGGAGGAATCGGCGCCGAGGCGCCGAGCACCAGTCCCAGGACGACCGTGGTGAGCACGAGACCGCGGCGGCGCACGCGCCGGCTCGGCCGGGTGAGGTACGGCACCCGCTATCCATATCCCCCCGGAGCCGCAAGGTCAACCCTCGCCAATCCCCGCCCAAATCCCCGTTGATCTAGGGCCTAGCGTGGTGAGTTGATCTCCAACCATCGCTCCAAGCCCTAGATCAACGCAGCGGAGGGGCCAGTATCAGCGGGGATGCGGGGGCGGGTCGGCGACCAGCCAGGCGGTGGATTCGCCTGGGAGCGGTCCGTCGGTGGGCGCCGAGGTCAGCACGATCCGGCCCCACGCGGGCGGGACAGCATATGGCTCGTCGCCGAAGACGGTGACGGAGGTGACCGCGCCGCGCCGGAAGGCGACGACATCGGGGCGCCCCGGTACGTCGATCCACTCCAGCGGCCCCGCCCCGGCCAGCCGAACCCGGCGCTCGCGCAGCGCCCGGGCACACAGATTGAGCGTCGACGACCCGTCGTCCCACTGTAGTGTCACCGCGTAGTCGGCGAACCACGGCGGCTGCGGCAACCAGGGGTGGGGGCTACCGAAGCCCAGGCCCGGTTCGTCGGGGCGCCACGGCAGCGGCACGCGGCACCCGTCCCGGCCGTACTCGGTGCCCCCCGAGCGGAACCAGATCGGATCCTGCCGCGCCTCGTCGGGCAGGTCGAGCACCTCGGGCAGTCCGAGTTCCTCGCCCTGGTAGAGGTAGACCGAGCCGGGCAGCGCGAGCACCAGCAGCAGCGCGGCCCGGGCGCGCCGCAGGCCCCGCGCCACATCGACCTCGCCCCGAGCCCGCACGGCACCGCCCACCGGGTCGGGCGACCCGACCGTCCCTTCCGGACGGATGAGCCCGTAGCGGGTGACCGCGCGATGCACGTCGTGGTTGGCCAGCGTCCAGGTGACCGGCGCTCCGGTCGCATCGATCTCGGCCAACCCGCGCTCCACCGACGCCCGGAAGGCGGCGGCGTCCCAGCCGGTCATCAATAGATCGAAGTAGAAAGCCTGGGACAGCTCGTCGGGGCGCAGGTACCGGGCCAGGTCGGTGACGGTCGGCACCCACACCTCACCGACGAGCGGGATCTGGCGCTGATACGCGTCGGCGATCGCCCGCCACCGCCGCAGCACCTCGTGCACCTCCGGCTGGTTCTGCGCGTAGCCGTTGTAGTCGGCCGACCCGTCCGGCGGAAACGGCCAGTCGGGCAGATCGGGGTGCTTCACCAGCATGTGGGCGACATCGATACGCATGCCGTCCACCCCGCGGTCGAACCAGAACCGCAGCACGTCGTCGAAGTACGCCCGCACCTCCTCGTTGCGCCAGTTGAAGTCGGGCTGGCTCGGGTCGAAGCTGTGCAGGTACCACTGGTCGGTCTGCCCCACCCGCGTCCAGGCCGGGCCGGCGAAGACCGAGCGCCAGTTGTTCGGCGGCTGCTCGCCGGCCGGACCCCGCCCGGTGCGGAAGATGAACCGCTCGCGCTCGGGCGAGCCGGGCGGCGCGGCCAGGGCGGCCTGAAACCAGGGGTGCTCGGCCGAGCAGTGGTTGGGCACGAGGTCCATGACGACGCGCAGGCCCCGGTCGTGCGCGGCCGCGAGCAGGGCGTCGAGCGCCGGCAGCCCACCATAGCGCTCGTCGATATTCATATAGTCGGTGACGTCGTAGCCGTGGTCCGCCCCCGGCGAGGGGTAGCAGGGATTGAGCCACAGGCCGTCCACGCCGAGCCGGGTGAGGTGGTCCAGGCGCGCGGTCAGGCCGACCAGATCACCGACCCCGTCGCCGTCCCCGTCGGCGAACGAGCGCACGTACACCTGGTAGATGACGGCCTCCCGCCACCACGGGTCTGACCGGACGACCGACGGTTGGAGGTCGGACGGTACGGTCTCGGACGGCATGGCGCCGCGGGCCACGGGCACAATGCGCCGAGCGGCGGGCTGAGTCATCGGTTCTCCTCGCGATCGCTGGTGGGCCGCGCGGCCCGGTCGGTGGGGCGGATGAGCAGGACCTGCCAGGCCCGCAGCGGCGGAAGGTCGGCGTACAGGCAGCCGTCCTCGGCCCGCAGCGGCAACGGCGCGAACGCCACGCCCGCATCGGGGTCGGCGACGTGCAGGCGGGGGACCTCGGTGCCGGTCGGCCGCACCCGCAGCCGAAGTCCGCCGACGGGCACAATCTCGGCCTTGGGCGTGTCCCACCCCGTCTCGGTCTGTCCGGTGAGGTTGATCAGGTGGACGACGGTGCCCAGCGGGGTCTGCACCACGCGCCGCCAGATCACGCCGGGTCGTGGCTCATGGCTCACCGGCGCCTCCGGGCTGGCGACGTCGATCTCGCCGTTGTGGCCCCCGACCACCGAGCGGGTGATGTCGGCCTGGTCCTCGGCGAACAGCAGGTCGCCGGCCGCGACCAGGAAGTCGTACCACCGCGCCAACCGGTCCATTGTGGAGGTATCGGGGCGGTGGTTGCGGACGTAGTAGGGGTCGACCAGCAGGCGGCCGTCCTCGCCGGCGAGCAGCTGGGTGGCCCCGTGGGAGAAGAGCGTGGCCATGGTCAGCCGGGTCGCCGCGTCGGCCGCTCGGGCCGGGTGCTTGGCGAAGACGCTCTGGTACGCGGCCAGCACCACGGGCCGGTGCGGGGCCAGGGCGCGGGACCGGGTCGCCACGGCCGCGAGGTCGGCCAGGGTGTCGTGGGGCTCCCAGACCTCGGTGTAGGTCACGTCCTGCGGGCTGCGCGTGGTCACCCACACCGGGAAGTCGTTGACGTTGTTGAAGATCAGGCGGGCGTCGGGCAGCTCGGCCCGGACCGCGCGGATCAGTGTGTCGAAGGCCTCGGCCAGGTCCACCACCCGTCCGTCCGGCCGCACGGCCCGGCGCGGGAAGCCGTACTGGTCGAGGTGGAACCCGGCGAAGCCACCCGCCTGCACGGCCCGACGCAGGTCCACCCGGAAGTGGGCCAGCCATTGCGGGTCGGACGGGTCCACGATGGACAAAAAGTCGGCCAGGGTGTGCGGCTGCCCGGTCGCGTCGAGCAGCGCCGCCTGCCGCCAGGCCGGCCACTCGTCGTGCCCAACCCCGTAGACCGCTGCGTAGCCGATCGGCAGGGTTCCCCCGGCCCGCAGGCCCGTCGCCAGGGCCGTCACCGTGGCCAACGACACCGGTTGCCCGAGTGGATCGGTCCACTGGAGATCAGGCCCGACCAGGTTCGCGTGCCGGTAGGCCCAGTCGTAGAACTGGGCCGCCGTCAGGTGCAGCCGCCGGAACCACCGCAGCACGCCGTCGACGTCCCGGTCCGGGGCGAAGTTCGCCACGAAGCCGTACCGCATCCGGGCCACCGGGTCGGCCAGCACCTCGACCGCCGTCTGCGCGTACGTGCTTCCGTCCCGGGTGCACAGGCGCACCCCGTAGCCGCCCTCCGGCAGGGGGCCGAGGTCGACGATCTGCTCGCCGGCGGCGCCAGGGGCGACCGGGATGCGGCGGACCTCGTCGCCCAGATGCTCGACCCACAGGTCGCGGGCGATCGGCGGGGCCGCGATCGAAACCAGCACCGGCTCACCCGGCGCGTACCGGGCCTTCGTCGGCAGGATCACACACGCCTCCACGGCTGGCTGGGCTCTGAGACCTCCGTTGATCTAGGGCTCAGGGTGGTGAGTGGATCTCCATCCACGACTCCAAGCCCTAGATCAACGCGGATATGGGCGAGGGCTAGGCTTTGACGGCGCCGGTCTGCAGGCCGGCGACGACGTGGCGCTGGCCGAGCAGGAACACCGCGATCACCGGCAGCATCCCGATGATCGAGGCGGCGAAGACCAGGCCCCAGGCGGTCGAGTGCTGACCCTGGTACTGGGCGATCGCCAGCGGCAGCGTGTACTTGTCGGGATCGTTGATGGTAGTCAATGCCCATGTGTACTCGTCCCAGGCACCGAGGAAGGCGAAGATGGCCGAGGTGGCCAGTGCCGGTCGCGACAGCGGAAGGTAGAGCGCCAGGAACCGGCGGATCGGCCCGGCGCCATCCATGTCCATGGCCTCGTCCAGCTCGCGCGGCATCCGCTCGAAGAACCCGCGCAGCAGGAACGTGTTGAACGCCATACCGGCGCCCACGTAGAAGAAGACCAGGCCCGACAGCGAATTGGTCAGCGCCAACGTCCGGGCCACCAGGAACTGCGGGATGAGGATGACCACGCCCGGCACCATGAGGCCCAGCATCATCGTCCAGAACAGCATGGTGCGGCCGGGGAATCGGAACCGGGCGAACGCGTAGGCCGCCATCGCCGCCAGCAGCGCGGTCGCCACGGTCGTCACGCAGGCGACCATCGCCGAGTTCAGGAAGTAGCGGGCGAAGTTGTTGGCCGACCAGGCCTGGACGTAGTTGGCGATGGTTGGGTCGGCCGGGATGAACCGCGGCGGCCACTCGAAGGCGAGCGCGTTCGGCTTGAACGACGTGGCCAGCATGTAGAGGAACGGCACGATCATGACCACGGCGCCGAGGGCCAGGGTCACGAAACGTGCTCCCATCCGCGTCCGCCGCAGTCGTGGCGTGTCGATGGTCATTCCCCACGCTCCGCCCGGTTCGCCAGCATCATCTGTCCAATGGAGAGGATCAGCACGACGACGGTCATGAGGACGGCGACCGCCGAGCCGTACCCGAACTCCAGGAAGTTGAACGTCTCGCGATACGTGTAGGTCAGCGGAACCTCGGTCTGGCCGGCCGGTCCGCCCTGCGTCATGAGCAGCACCGAGATGAACACGTTGAAGCTGCCGATGACCAGCATCACGCTGACGAAGACCAGCGTCCGGCGCAGCGCCGGCAGCGTCACGTGCCAGACCCGCCGCAGGTAGCTGGCCCCGTCGACCGCTGCCGCCTCGTGCAGCTCCCGCGGCACCCCGGTCAGCCCGGCGAGCAGGATGATCGCCGTCCAACCGATGCCCTTCCAGATGCCGAGCGCGCAGAGCGCGGCGATGGCGGTCCACCGGGAGTCGAGCCAGCCGATCGGCTCGTCCACCACCCCGAGTCCTTCGACCAGCACCCAGTTGACCAGGCCCCCGTCGGTGGCGAACAGGTAGCGGAACAGCAGGGAGACGACGACCCAGCTCGTCACCACGGGCAGGTAGAACAGCACCCGGAACACCATGCGGCCGGGCAACCGGTTCTGCAGCAGCAGGGCGACGCCGAGACCGAGCACGATCTGACCCGGCACGGTGACCAGCATGTAGACGACCGCATTGACCACACTCAGTCGAAACTGCGGATCGCCCAGCGCCCGCGTGTAGTTGTCCAGACCGACAAAGGTGTTGTCCGCGCCCGGGAACGGCAGCCAGTCGTAGAAGCTGACCTGGACCGCCTTCCCGATCGGGAGCAGCATGACGATCAGGAACATCGCGAACGCCGGGGCGAGGAAGGCGTAGGCGATCAGGGTTCGGGCGTCCCGCCGGCGGCCGGAGCCGTACGACCAGCGGATCGGCCGCCGCGCCCGTGGACCGGTCGGGCGGGGTGGCTCCCCGGCCCGGTCAGGCCGGGAAGCCACGGTGGGTACGGCGGTCATGCGCGCAACTCCGCGACCGGACGTACGGCGGTCGGAACGTACGCCGCGCCGGACCGTCCGTCGGGGGTCATCGGGCCACGCTCAGCCCTGGGCCAGCAGTGCATCGATCTCCTCGGCCGCCGCATCGAGCGCCTCCTGCACGCTCATCTCGCCGCCGAACGCGGCCTGCAACCGCCGCTGCAGCAGGTCGTCGATCTTCGGCCAGGCCGGCACGGGCGGGCGCGGCTTGGCCGTCTTCAGCTGCTCCACGAACGGGCCGTACGTCGGGTTGACCTCGACCACGTCCAGGTCGCGCAGCACCGACATCTGCCCGATCTTGGCGAACTCGAGCTGGGCCTCGTCCGAGAGCAGGTACCGGGTGAACTCCAGGGCCAGCGCCTTGTTGCGCGACCCGCGGAACACGACGATGTCCTCGCCCCCGACCACGCTCACGCTGCCCCCCGGGCCGGCCGGCACCGGGCCCACCTGCAGCTCGAAGTCGGGGTGGGCCGCCTCGAAGATCGGGTACATCCACGGTCCATCCAGGATGGTGGCGTACTTGCCGGTGGCCAGACCGTCCGATGTGGGCACTCCCCCGGTGCCACCGAGCACGATGTTCGGCATCTGCTCCTTCTGGAACAGATCGAACAGCAGGGTCACCCCGGCGACCGACTCCGGGCTGTTGAGGTAGCCGGTGGCCTTGGTGTAGTTCTCATCGGTGATGTCGCCGCCGGCCGACCAGATCCAGGGCAGCACGTTCCACCCGGACAGGCCGTTGTCGGCGAATGCGTAGATGTCCGTGCCGGCCAGCTTGTCCGCCAGCTCGCGCAGCTCGTCGAACGTGGCGGGCGGCTCGCTCACCCCGGCCGCGGCCAGCGCGTCGGCGTTGTACATCAGCACCCGCGTGTTGGTGTCCAGCGGCAGGCCGTAGTACCCGTCCTGGTACCGGTTCGTCTCCAGCGTGCCCGGGAAGACCTTGGCGGCCAGCTCCTCGAAGTCGGGCATCGCGGTGTCGAGCCGCTCGAGCAGGCCGAGCTTGGCCGCCTCCGGCACCCAGATGATGTCGGCCCGCATGACGTCGGGCAGATCACCCCCGGCCGCCGCGGTGATCATCTTCTGGTGGAGCTGGTCGTACGGCACGGCGACATCCTCGACGTCGGCGCCCGGGTACTTGGCCTCGAAGCCCGGGATGATCACCTCGCGCAGGGTCTCGAGCTCCTTCGAGTCCGCACCGTACGCGTGCCAGAACGTGATGGTGCCGGTCAGCTCGCCGTCGGTGGACGAAGGGTCCCCGCCGCTGCAGCCGACCAGGGCCAGTGCGGTAACCACGGCCAGCGATGCGCCGACCAATCGGTCGCGCCGCCTGGGTACTCTGTTCACGGTGCTCTGCTCCTTCTGGTGTGTGGGTGGGGTGCCGCTGTGGGACGGCGGCGTACGTGTCCCGGTGCGCGCTACCGCATCGGGACACCCGGGATCGGACCGGTAAACAGGTGGGAGATCGCGACCGCCGCCGCTCCCCGCGCCCAGGTGTCGTCGGGCAACGGACGGGTGACGAGCTCGCACTCCACGGCCTGGCCGAACGCGTGCCGGGCGAATGACTCCCGCGCGGTCTGCTCGAACAGGTCGCTGGCGGCGAGCCCTTCGCCGGACAGCACGATCCGATGGGGATTGAGAAGGTTGGCCACGACCGCCAGCGCCCGGCCGAGGGCGTCGCCGGCGGCGGTGAAGGCGGCGGTGGCGGCGGGGTCGCCCTCGCGGGCGAGCCGGACCGCCGCCCGCAGGTCGAGGTCGGCCCGGCCGGTGGCCGCGCGGACCCGGGTCAGGATGGCCTCGTCGGAGGCGAGCGCCTCGACACACCCCGTGTTGCCGCACAGGCAGCGGGGTCCATCGTGGACGATCGGCACGTGGCCCAGCTCGCCGGCCAGCCCGTGCGCCCCGTGCACGAGTGAGCCGTCCACCACGAAACCGCAGCCGATGCCGGCCCCGATCGTCACCACGGCGAAGGACGGCACGTCGAGCCCGGCCCCGAACCACTGCTCGGCGACGGTCAACGAATTGACGTCGTTCTCCACCACGACCGGCAGGTCCAGCCGCTTGGCCAGCAGCTCGGCGAGCGGGACGTCGCGCCATTCGAGGAAGGGTGCGTAGCGCACGAACCCGCGCCGGGCATCGACGTGGCCGCCCACCCCGACGCCGACGCGCGTGACCGGGCCACCCCCGAGGTCCGCGCTGAGGCCCTCGGCGAGGGAGGCCAGGGTCCGCACCACAGCGTCGACCTCGTGGCTGGGCAGCGCCACCCGGCGGGAGGCCCGGACGTTGGCGAGCAGGTCCACCGCCACCCCGACCGCGTGGGTGCCGGCCAGCTTGATCCCGAGCACGAACTCCCTATCGGCGACGACCCGCAACGGGACCAGCGGCCGGCCCGGGCGGGCGGTCGCCCCGTCGGCACCCGCCTCAACCGCCGGACCGGATTCGACCAGGTAGCCCGCCTCGAGCATGGGGCGGACGGCCTTGGACACCGTGGCCGGCGACAGCCCGAGGACTCGCGCGATCTCGTTGCGGGCGATCGGCCCCCGGGTCAGCACCGCGATGAACACACTCGCGGCCGTCGGATCGGCCGGGAGCGTCGGAACGTCCGGGTCACGGGGTCGCCGGGGACGGGGGGTCACGCGAACGACTATCCGACCTATTAGTTTCGTTCGTCAAGAAACCAATTGGTCACGACTCCGTAACGCCGCCGCGGTGGCCGGGCCGCCGTGACCTCCCCCGATCGCGAATCTTGGAATCGCGTACCCCCTATAGGGGGGTCAATATTCCAAGATCGCGAGTGTTGCCGGCGAACGGGGGCTCGTGATGCGTATGACGCAGCAGAGCGTCCGATCGGCTCGCGCGGTTGACCAGCCCACCCGGGCGTGACTACGGTCGCCACGAGACCGTGATCTGCCCCGATGTCACGACTCACGGAGGAGAGGGTCGGCCCGTGCAAACGTTTGACGTCGCGATCGTCGGCACGGGCGGGATCGCCGCCTACCATGCTCAGTCCCTGGGCGATCTCGACGGCCGGGTGCGCATCGTGGCCGCGGTCGACATCGACGAGGATCGACTCAAAGATTTCGGCGCCCGCTTCGGCGTACGCCGGCTCCACCGCGACCTCACCGAGCTGTTCGCCGCCGGCCCACCGGACATCGTCGATCTGTGCACTCCGCCCGGCGTACACGCCCAGCAGGCGATCACCTGCCTCGACCACGGCGTCACCGTCATCTGCGAGAAGCCGCCGGCGCTGAGCCTCGCCGAGCTGGACCGCATCGCGGCCCGCACCGAGGCCTCCGGGCCGCACTTCGCGACCGTCTTCCAGCACCGCTTCGGCAGCGGCGGTCTCGCCCTGGCCGCGCTGCGCCGCGAGGGCGCGTTCGGGGCGCCGACTACCGCGATCTGCGAGACACTGTGGTACCGGCCGGACGAGTACTTCGCCGTCCCGTGGCGTGGTCGCTGGGAGACCGAGGGCGGCGGGCCGACCCTGGGCCACGGCATCCATCAGATGGACCTGATGCTCGCCATCCTCGGTCCCTGGCGGGAGGTGGTCGCGGTCGCCGCCCGGCAGGCGAAGCCGACCGCGACCGAGGATCTCTCGTGTGCCATCGTCACCTTCGACTGCGGGGCGGTGGCGACCGTGGTCAACAGCCTGGTCTCCCCACGCCAGACCAGCTACCTGCGCTTCGACTTCACCGAGGCCACGGTCGAGCTGGCCCACCTCTACGGGTACAGCGACGCCGACTGGACGATCACCGGTATTCCTGGCCACGAGGAGCGCGTCCGTGCACTGTGGACATCCCGGCTCACCGGGGTGCCCAGCGGCCACACCGCGCAGTTCGCCCACGTGCTCGACGCGCTGGAGGCGGGCGAGCCACCGCCGGTCACCCCGGCCGACGCCCGGCTGACGATGGAGCTCGTGGCCGCCATCTACGCGTCGGCGTTCACCGGCCGCCCGGTGCGGCGGGGCGAGATCGTGCCGGGATCCCCGTTCTACGAACGGATGGAGGGTACCGGCGCCCCGTGGCCGACCGCCGTCCCCATGCCCCGGATGGCCCCGGCATGAGCGACCTGACGGTGGCCGACGACGGGACGGCCGTCATGGTCCACTATGGATCGACCCCGCTGCTGCGGTACGTGTACCGCCCCGACGATCCCGGGCTGGAGTCGCCGCGACCGTACGCCCATCCGCTGCGCACCCTGGCCGGCGACGAGGTCACCATCTACCGGCCGCACGACCACGTGTGGCACAAGGGTCTCGCGCTCTCGCTGCCCAACGTGGGCGAGGCGAACTTCTGGGGCGGGGTGACGTGGGTCCGCGACCGAGGCTACGTCCAGCAGTCCAACAACGGATCGATGCGGCACGACGCCTTCGACCTCGTCGCGGTCGAGGACGGCGTCGTGCATCTGCGGGAGCGGCTGACGTGGGTGACCGAGCCGGGCGAGCCGTGGTTCGCCGAGCAGCGCAGCCTGTCGGTCTCCGTCCACCCGTCGCTGGACGCCTGGGTGCTGCTGTTCGACACCCGGTTCACCAACATCAGCTGGGCCACATATCGATCGGCAGCCCGACCACCCGCGGGCGGCCCAACGCCGGGTACGGCGGGCTGTTCTGGCGTGGCCCTCGGTCGTTCACCGCTGGGGTCGTCCGGGTGCCCGGCGCGACCGGTGGCGACGAGCTCATGGGGGTGAGGGCGCCCTGGCTGGCGTTCACCGGCGTCCACGATGGACACAATCGCTCCTCCACCCTGGTGATGGTGGACTGGCCGGCCAACTCGGGCGACGGCCGGCTCACCCGGGGCGACGGGGGGAGTGGCCCCCGCTGGTTCGTCCGGTCGACGCCGTTCGCCGCCGTGTGCCCGGCGCCCTTCTTCGACACCGAGCTACCCGTTGCCCCCGGTGACACAGTGCACCTGCGGTACGCCGTGGTGGTCGCCGATGGCGACGGCGCCCGCGCCGAGGAGTGGGCCGCGCTCGGACGGTCCGCTGTGGACCGATGAATGCCGGACCGATGGACGCCGTGATCCCCGGGCTGGCCGGCTTCCCGGGCGCGACCGGCGTGACGCGGCTATGGGTCTACGACTGGCCGACGGCGGACGGGCTGGCCGGCGGGTCGCCGCACCTGCACACGGCGTCGGCCGAGGGGTACGTCGTGCTGAGCGGGCGTGGCGCGGTGCAGACGCTGTCGGGCGACGGCTACGCGTCCCACGAGCTGGCCGAGGGCGACCTCGTGTGGTTCACCCCGGGCACCGTGCACCGGCTGGTGAACGAGCAGAACCTCGAAATCCTCGTGGTGATGCAGAACGCGGGGCTCCCCG
>Ga0065720_1004909_pt1 | contig 12029 bp, 7 predicted proteins | sample Thericmetagenome_FD_59107 | JGI IMG/M metagenome (GOLD analysis project Ga0065720, IMG submission 59107) | Thermophilic microbial communities from the Joint Bioenergy Institute, California, USA of rice/straw/compost enrichment - eDNA_2 v2... | ecosystem: Engineered > Solid waste > Grass >... | reverse complement strand
TGAGTCTCCAATTCTCTGGAGAAATAAGTTTCTCTTCTGGATCAAGCTTGTAAATGAGTAATACTATCTTCAACGATTTTGGTCGGTCGAAGTTATTGTAACCTTTCACTTATCTTACTAGAAAAATTTCAAGTCTGCAGTGAACTATCCTAATGGTTATGTGACTGAAATTAAGTCACTATTGGGGGATTCAGAAAGCAAACCTACTTAAAGTAGGTTCTTTCAAAATTGAAATTGTAGTTAACTATTTTAGATTATTGTTTGAAAGAATTTGATTGAATTTGCATTTGAGCATATGTAGAAATTTCAGTCCTTTCTGAAGTCAAGATGATTTCCAACTTAAATAATTATTCATCTTTGTATCAAATATTCAGATGTAACTTAATTTGAAGCTGATTGTCCTTTGTTAGTGTAATTTTATTGCAATTACTTCTAGCTATATAAAAACGTGATATGTTAATAAAATGATATAACGAATCATTCCGATAAGAGCTTTTGCCTTAACTGATCTTTTGATGGACCGCTTTACTCCCAATCTTTCTCATATATTGCAGGAATGTGAACAAGGACATTCTGTACGCTGTTAGTGCCACCGGAACTGTACTAGTCATCTTAGCACCCAACCCCCCAAAAATTGAGCCAGCAATGATACCATGTCTCAAGTCCTTCTTATAGCTCTATCTTCATTCTCATTGGAGGGAGTATACAGTACGGATATCGACTTGGGCATTAAGTTGAGTAACATTGACTTTTTAATTTAGCATCATGGCTTCACTTTCTTGTACTTTCTCTATATAGTAATACATATATGATGAATTATGCATCCAATATTAGGAGAATCAACTGATTAACATATATAAGAGAAAATGTTCTTATTACCAAATAAATCATATTTTGTGACAAAGATGATCTTGTAAAAGCATAAGAATCAAAACACTATCTGATGACATGCATAAGAATGTCATAGCATGTGAACAAATTTAAACATCATAAAATCAACAATAAATTAGCAAACGTGCTATTATTCACAAACTCTAAACATTGGATTAATTATCCTGAAGCGATCTATATTCATTTGTTTTTAGATCAAATTCGACTGCTTCACAGTTGGTGAAATGCTTACCATCAAGCGGCTTTCCTACCTCATTAAATTCCTTAGCAGTCAGCATACGCAAGAACTGAGAATGCCCCACAACAGCCAACTTCTCTCCTTCTTTTAGTTCTTTAACCCTGGATTCAAGTTCTTGTCTAAATGTTGCAACTCTTTTGAGCATGCCTAAATGAGTTTCTGCAATAGCAGGATTTTCTTTTATTAATCTGAGGAACCAATATCCCGCCTTCTCATCTTGCTCTTCAACAGTTGGGAACTGTTTCTTTAGTTCTTTCAGTAAATCTTCCTTCAAAGTTTCTTCAATCATAGTTTCAAAAAACCAAAGGTGTTTGTCAGGGAATTTGTCAAGAGCTGAGAAATCAAAATCAGAAAAGTCCTCTAAACGTTGCTTTAGGTCTTTAGGAATACTAGAGGATAAATCTCCCATCTCGCTGATCAAAGGTTCAACTATGATTCTTGGGTTGCTCGGATGATCCTTGAAAATATACTTGGTAGTCTGCAAACACCTCTGGAGTGGAGATGTTATCACAATTTTAATATTGTGAGGCTTGAGGATGGCAGCAGCTCTCTGTGCTTGCTGTATTCCATCAGATGTGATACTACAATCGATAAGTTCTTCATTAAACTTGACTGAAGCGAATATATCACCCTGTTCTTTTAGTTTCCTATAAACATGGTTAGCTTCTGATTCAGCATGTCTAACCAGGATGACTTTAGATGCAGATTCCATGAGGTAAGTGCTTTTTACAACAAATAAAAATTACAAATATCAGAAATTGATTTGCATGAAAGGTTTTGGGTAAATTCTGACCGAAAGATCATTTTTTATAACTTTTGAGAAGATCTACAGTAATGCCCTAAGCACTCCTTAAAATACATGTACCGCTATACTTTTCAATCAAACTTAAGCAATGATCAAGTATCGAGTGTTGCTTCTTCGTATTCACATAAATGCAGTATTGTTCATATCATGAATCAAGAAATACAGAGATAAAGTTTTAACATTCGAAACGGACTACAATTTATCACTCTATGATTGATAATAGTCAAAATATTGAATATCTACTTATCAAACAAAGGGTACTTCGTGTGGCACAAAATATTTTAAGCTTGAATTTAAATTGAGCTCAATCTATTTGTTCGTGAACGGCCAAAAGGAGGTGGCCTTTGTCTGATTTCTCTGATCGTTCTCTTTGAGGTCCGCCCTCTTACATCATTCACAGTCTATAGCTAAAGCAAAGAATACCCCAGGAAAATAATAAATACCGAGTCTAAATGAATCAACTTAAGATTCTAATTTGGACAGGCATTACTCCTCTCACTTGCTAATTATATGGGTAATTATTTGACTATATACAATAAATATCTTTTATATTACTTTTTTACTTAGCAACAAGTACACAATAGGCAGATAATAATTAGATTTTTTCTAAGATTGCTGAACATGGATGGAATATTCGGACTCGATAGAATCAGTTGTCAGATTATACTCAACAACATCACAGTTTTTGAAATATCTTCCATCAGTCGTAAATCCATTTTCATCAAAGGCTTTCCCAGTAAATCTGATCAAGAATGCAGAATGTGATACCAGTGCCAATCTTTCGCCTTCTTTCAGTTCTTTAACCTTTTCTTTAAGTAATTGCTTGGCTATCAAAGTTCTCTCTCTTACATGATGTCCCTTTTCACATAAACTAGGATAACTTTCAAACATCTTTTTAGCAAGCCGTGTTCTATAACTCTTGTTTCTTTCCTCAACATCTTTAAATTGTTCTGATATAAGCTTCAGAAGGTCCTCCTTAAGAGTCTCGTTGACAAATGTTTCAAAAGCCCACATATGGAGATCCTTATGGCTGTCAAATGCAGAAAAATCATAATCAGGAAACTCCTTCTTTATGATCTCGATATCATCTGGTATGTCGCATGAACTCTCAAATATTTCTCTTACAATAGGCCAAACAATGACTTTTGGTTTGTTTTTATGGTTTTCAAAAAGGAGTTTTGTTGTTTGAAGGCACCTTCTCAGAGGAGAGGTGATCACTATTGTTATGTTCTCTTGGGCTAATTTTTTTGAGACTGTTTGGGCTTGTTCGACTCCATTTGGGGAGATGCTACAATCAACTAGCTCAGGAAGATATTTCAAAGGGAGCAGATCTTCACCAGCTTCTCTAGCTTTCTTAGCGTGGATGTTAAACTCTGACTCAGCATGACGAATTAAGAAGATGCTGTTATTTTTTTCCATTTCAAATGTGATCAGTCTTCCCAATAAAATTAATTATCAAGGATCAGATCATATATCAAATATCTATCAGGAAAGTTTTTTCAATACTAGAAGTACCTAGTGTATTGAATGTTAACTGTTGAGAGACTTTGATAATAGACATATGAACTTCATATATCCCCATAGAATATGAAACAAAACGAGAAAACAGAAATTTTATCACTCACAGATATCAAAATTTGGCTCCTCGTTCAAGGGATGTTATCAACATTATGAGGATAGTGTTCTCTCTGACTCGATAGAATGATTAGTCAAATTATACTCAACAATATCGCAATTTTTGAAATACCTCCCATCAACAGGCGCTCCCTTTTCATCCACAGCACTTGATGTAAACCTAATAAGGAAACCAGAATGTGAAACTAAAGCCAACTTTTCATCCCCTTTAAGTTCTTGAACCACACGCTCAAGAGCACTCTTTGCCATGAGAGTTCGCTCAAATATATCTTTTCCATGTTCACTGAGCGCAGGATATGTCATCTCCATTTTCTTAGCTAGCCACAGTCTATATGACTTAAGCTTCTCTTCCTCAGTCTTGAAAAGCTGATCCATTTCACTCAGGAGATCGGATTTCATAGTCTGGTTTGTCATTGTCTCGAAAAGCCAGAAGTTAGGCTGCTTATATTTTTCGACTTCCGAAAAATCATAGAGAGGAAATTCCTTCTTCAGCTCTTCGATATCTGAAGGTATATCACAAGAACTTTCGATTCTCTCTCTTACAATAGGCCAGACAAGTACTTTAGGCTTGTTTGGGTGATTTTGGAAGATATAGTGTGTAGTTAACAAGCATCTTCGGAAAGGAGAAGTGATAACTAACCTGATATTGACGTCTTTTAGGATTTCTCCTGCTTGTTTGGCTTGTTCTATTCCATCTGGAGAGATTCCACAGTCTATGTACTCTTCCTTAAATTTAAAAGTGAAGGGTTCAAGTCCTTCTGATTTGACCTTAGCACTGACAACGTTATACAAGGATTGAGCATGCCTAATTAAATAAATAGAATTCCTAGCTTCCATCTTTCAGAGATAAATTTTTTAAAAGAAAATAAAAAAAATTTATTACTATGAAAGAATTCCATCAAAATATGTAATAACCGTTTTCCATATTTCTTTAGATAATTTCAATTTTATTTCAAGGTAACTGCAGACTTCTCTTCCTTTTGAAAATTGTCGTTCCTTCCTAATTTTGATCCTTATTTTCATCCTACTTATTTTCATAGTTATTTGTATTACTTCAGATTCACAAATTGCAGATTCTAATATAAGGGGTTAGATAATGTTGGTATAATATACTATCATAAATCAAGACCTACGAACTTAAGGAATTAGGAAATACATTATTTCGGGTGAAAATACTCAACAAATAATTATACATTAATCCATGAGACATTCAAGAATTAAGACAAAGTTCTAGGAAAATAGGCTCATATTTGAGATTTTCAGAGATATTCAAATTTAGACGCACTGAAGTTATTCATGCTTTGGAAGGAACTATTTTTATCACACTTATTGCAGACTCGATGAGAATTATGATCCAAATTGTATCCAACACCTCAACTCATTGTTGGTCAGCATTGCATCAAGAGTGAAACCATCATAATCGCTATTATCAGCACACAATCTCGATGGACTCCCCAAACATTGCATACAGTTCTGATGCCACAATTGCTATCCTAGAATTGTGACATTAAATTCTTTTGATTTTCCGAATTGGTACAGGGACGGTCAGTTATAGAGAGAGCCGGGGTTCCTCCCTATAACAAGGTACATTTTGTGATTTGGAATGGCAGTCACTATGATCCAAAGATTGATCATAGATCTCAATATCTATTCTACAAGCACAATGAAGTAAGACACCCTTTACTTTTAGAGAATTCCCAGCAAAAATTTAAAATTATCCCTATTTTCAAAACCATGAATTATGAAAGTTAGGTGTAGGAAATAAGTTCTTGGACCTTAGAGACATGGTTTGGTGTATGAGAGTTAAGTCAATGAGCGTTACTCTTGCACAAAAATAATGAAAGAATACCAAATAGATGTCCTTAACAGAACTAATTTAAATATGGTAAGAGAAATCGGGTCACTAAGAGAAGAATTTCAAAATTTTCTCATGATTTACTACTGGAAAAGATGTTGGCATATCAATATGAAATCATGAATATTCTCTATAAATTTACGAGACGTCATATTATATCTTGGGGTTAAGTGGCTTGTCAACAGCGATCTTTCCAACGATTTCGAGGAGAGCCTTGTAAACAGGGTGCTTGTCAACAGGAGCCCAAATGATTGGCATAACATTATCAGGAGGCTGTTTCTTGATAAGATCATCACATCCATTAGTGCAGTAGGGGATGATGTTAAGGTAGAATTGGAAGAGGGCCCAAACACCGTGGATGAAGGCAAAGATCATAAAGCCTGGAATAATGGCGAGGATGAAGAAAATCAGAGACTTTCCTTTCAATTTGCCATTCGTAAAAATCAGGTATGGGTAAGAGATAGGTCTGACGAAACATTCACAGATTCCGAAGATGGGGCAGCAAACCCACCAGACAATGATGATCCAGAAGATAAGCAAGATAATATCTTTAGCTGACTTTCCCATTTAGTGCTTTCGAATTTATTTTATCCCAATTATTAATTATATTCTGTCAACGAATCTCAAAAGGAGTTTCCTTTTTGACAAATAAAATATCCAGAAAGAATTTAGGTTCAATAACGCCAAATTGATCATGGGATCACTTCATGCAGACCTTTGTACGTTGATTTGGAATAGATGGCCAACAACTTTATGTTCTCTAAAATGTTCAATAGCTTATTGAATATAATAATATCTAACCATTCTAGTTTTGGGTGAATGGAAAAGGTCTGAGGAGTTTAATAGTGCTGGTGTCAATTTTGAAGATCAGAATTAGATCCAAAAACACTATGGATCCGATGAAATCATTAGCCTGGGTTTAAAAAATTTACTAAGCTACAAGAGAACTGAGTTAGTGTCTGTTTTTGATTTCAGAATGCGGCCATAGCCCAATAGGTTGAGGAAACAGACTGGATAAAGCAGGTTTTTACTATTTTATTTAGATATCAATGAAAATCGTTTTGAGAATGTAAAATTGAATTTCAATTTAAGAAAGGAAATAGAATTTAATCAAAATAGCAATAATTCAATACAGATATCGGGTTGGACCCAAGATAATTTAAGCGCTAACAATCCAAATAGAATTGCCAATTGGCTTACTTTCGATCTGAAATGATTGGAGCCGTGCCCGATGATCGAGTTCGATTCAGGCATGATCAATATAGACATAAATTTCTGTAGAATATTATATATGTATCATACTAATATATATACATTTAAATAGGTCAAAAAAGAACTTAATACTTCTCAAAATTTTCTACAAGATTAGAATTAATAAGGCCGAGTCTTTAAAAGTCTATGTACATTTCTCTATCTAAATTTTCATATATTAACCCATGCTCTTTTCGCACAGAAGTTCTGTCAATCTCTATATCCAGTGCATGTCCTATCAGGAACAGCTCATCCTCTTTTTTAAAACGATCCAGATCTATTTTACCTATTTCAAAGTCTGAGGTTCTGTTACTGGATCCTGATCCCACCATAAGGGTTTCCGCATCACTGATATTAGCATGGGAGGCAGCACCTGATTGTGTGCTGAATCCCAAGCAGTAATCAGATATATGTTGATCTAGTGTGAAAGTGATAGGGTTATTTAATGGTCTTGGGCTTTGTAATCTCGCTTGGCTGTTTAGACCATTAAAGGCAGAATAAAAGATTTTGTAAGAAGAGAATTTAGGAATATAACAAGTTTTTGGAAGAGAAGTAGTAAGCTTGTTAGAAAGTGTAAGTATAAAAAGAGCTTTTCTTGTGAAGTTCATTGTAAAGAAAAAGAATTAAGAAATATATTATCTTTCGAAGGCGAAAGAATAATTTAAATCGGTCCGAAGTCTCAATCTCATACACTTAATTCGATCTAGCATTAAATTCCAGCTTCACTTTTTTATTCTCGAAGGTTTGATTAGTCGCTTATAGAATTAGACTCCTCTATTTGATGAACCCAAAGTGATTAATCAAATAGAATGTTTCCATTCTCAATTCTAGAACTCATTTCCCCACCACAATTCTATTTTAGAATTCTAGAAGGAAATGCACTTGCTGCCAAGGCCGTCTCCTACCATGAGTCTCTTTCCGTCTGCCTACTCTATAAAAATAAATATTAAGTTAGGTTTTATAATTTTCTTCAGCTACTTATCTTAGATCCATGTTAGTTTTGTGTAATCTCCAATACGGTTAAGAAGATAGTTTCAAAATTTTTTGTAGTTATTCTAGGGTGCTACTCTTCACTTCCTTATCCTTAGTCTTATTTCCAAAGGTTCTTTGAGATGGATAAATGATTCCGTTATCAATTGATTCAGTTTGGTTCAATAGATAGAATCTAAATCTAATGAGTTGAATTCAGCAAACCCAACAAAAAAAGATTATTCTGGAAGGATAAATAGCATTTTAGTTTTGCATTGAAATATACATCAATAACTTATAATTTCGCCCTTCAACATTTACTAACGCGTTGAAACTTCACGTCTTTAATTCCTTGACAAAGAATGTCAGAATTCGTCGTACAATTCTAACTATTTATCTGAAAGATCCATTTGAAATTTATTAGGAAATTGGAACTTCAATCCAAGCTTACCTAAAGAAAACTTATAAAACCTAATGATAGCCGATTCTCAAGACTCTCTTCTTCCCACATCTCCTAATCCCAAAAAATCAGAAGGAATTCCTTTCTTTCATCTGTTGAAGAACGCAATTCCATTCATGCTCAACAATCTTGCTTATTTCGGAGCAAGAAACATCTCTTATCACTTCCTTAAAGAATCCAATGAATCTCATTTAATTGCTGCTGCAGGATTGGCACTGACCTGTATCAATGTTATCTCAGTGGCCCTTGCAGGATCTCTAAATGTTGGTTTGACTTCCAGGGCTGCTCAAGCCTTTGGAGCAAAAGAATATCGATTGATAGGCATTTATCTCCACAGAGCTTCGATAATAGGGGCTATAGTGATGATTCCTTGCAACATCGCTCTATATTTTATTGACCGCATTTTTATCAATTTTGGCTATGATGCCGAAACTGTTGAAAATGCACGCTTGATTTGCATTTATTCGTATCCTGGAATCTTCGGTTGGATTGTCTCTAATACTATTACGAGTTATCTAACTGCTTGTGACTTATTTAAGCCTCCTGCTATTGTCACAACAATTTGTGCAGTAATAAATTGCATAGCCTCCTATGTAACTATCTATTTATTCGATCTTGGAATCATAGGATTTGCAATGAGCTTCAATATTCAAAACGTTTTCGGAGCTATACTGCTAGTAGTATATGTTAAAGTAAAAGATCCAGTCCCAGGATCAATTTTTTGGTTGAATAAGGAATCCTTCCAAAGCCTCTGGGAATTTTTTAAGTTTGAGTTTTCTGCCGGAGCTATGATTTTTGTAGAGTGGGTCTCGTGGGAAGTCTTATATGCTCTATCAGGAGCGATTGGAGTGACTGAGCTATCCTCCTTTACAATAGTATTGAATAATTTTACGTTGATGTACGTTCCTAACTTTGCCATCATGGATACAGCAATAGTCTTTGTCGGTAACTCTATGGGAGAGAACAATCCTCAAAAGGCTAAGAACTATGTGAAGGCAGCTATTTTAGCTAGTTCTAGCTTTTTATTACTTTCAGAGATATTTTACATCTTTTTTGTTTACCAAGTAATGGAGTTTTATACAGATGATCCAAAGACTATAGAACTAAGTGTTGCTGTCATGCGGCTGTATCAAATTGTTATGATTGCAGATTTTATTCAGCTTAATCTCATGGGATGCTTGAGATCCATTGGATATGAAAGGGTTGGAAGCATACTCATGACGGTCTCTTACTATGTCATTGGAATTCCCCTTTGCTTTGTGCTTGCTCTTAAAGAAAAGCTAGGACTACTAGGAATAGGCTATGGACATATAGTCATTGTCTATATCATTTTATTTGGGCTTTTGATTGTCTATGCCTGCTTTGTAGATTGGGAAAAGCAGGCTAAGATAATTAGTGACAAAATCAAGAAGGACAGCAGAGCTGTGACTCTAGAGGATCTTGGGGAGAATTTAATTCAAAATAGGCCTAAAAGTAGTAGTATCAATGAGGATGCTGAAGGTGGTTCAGCAATTAACGCAGCTTGGATATGAGTTTCCTTTCTAGCACTTCTGATTGTACATAACCATTGTATAATTGTCAAAAATCAAGTATTATTGATTCTAATGTAAAACTATATAGCTGAAAATGTCTAGTTCTAAACCATCATAATGAGTATCTGGATTAACAGTCACTCATTTGAAATGGAATTATGGATTGCATTTATTATTTATTGCTAGAAATCATCATATTATCTATCAATTTATTTTGTTCCAAATCTTTTTCAAATTTATTTAGGAATCCAGAAATACCCAACAAAACAGCTGAAGTCACACAAATAGAGCATAATTGCAGAGTCATTATGCTTCTTCTTTGCAATCAATTTGACATCACTTCATACTTAAGAACAATCAACAATTCGATTAGCAGATGTCAACTTTTGATAATAGTAGATTTTCTCTAGCTTCATCCCATGGACAGCTTGCTAACCTTAAGTTGAAGAAATCAGGAAGCATACTTATGGCAGTTTCTAACTATGTGATAGGAATTCTTGAACTTACATTCTAGCATTCTTTACAAAGTTAGGAGCACATTCGGCCACTGTATCAATCTTGTGTGTTTGCTCCTGGACTAGTAATAATTTATTTATAGTGTTGATTTCGAGAAATAGCCCAAACTAATTATCCAGAAAATAAAGGAGCACTGTATCGTTGTAACGTAAGAAAATTCTCATTCAAGATGATTGTAAAAAGATGGACATGGAGGAGAATGATAATGATTTGATTATTGAGATAGAATAGATAGTAAGCACAATGTATACTTTCTTTTTGTAGAAACTATTTACAAAATCTTGTTTGTCTTCTTCAAGCTGGTACCAAAAGAAAAATTTAATATTTCCCGGTAGAGAACCAGTGGTTGTGATTAATTTTTACTTCCTTAGAGAGATTGAAGTATTTCTCTGCTGGTCATCAAATACCATGCTTAGAAAATTTTCTAGCCTTTTTAACTTGCTAATTTATCTAATCCTAGCGACTAAAACCTCCTCTGAATTCATTGTTGTTAACCTAGAAGACACCACACATTTGTTCAAGTCGTTTCTTGGGCTATTACTGGATAGTTCTTCTTAAACTATGTATCCTACAATTTATTTACCTTAAATCTATCATTCGGTGACTCAACACATTCATCCTGACTTAATATTCTGGCCACTTATGAAAAATCTTCAGTGGGTTTAAATTGGTTCATGGAATTAGTCAAGAAAGCTGGGTTTGAAAAAGGTATCAATCATAAATTTATATCTTTTATTTGTTGATTCGCTAGATAAATCCAATTATTAAAAAATAACTGTTACTCAATGAAGCAGGACATGCTAACATTGTTGGGGCTCAAGTTCTCCATTCAGTCGGCAGAAACAAAATTCAATGAATACAAGATGTCACAGAGCCTTCTGATCTCTAATGTATGATTCTCTAATGATTTTCACCTTTTAGACTCTTTCCATACTGATTGCTATTATATTTTTGACCTTCTCGATCAAGATTTTCCAGGAACCCTTCGAAACTGTTCATACCATTATCGGAGTCCTTCTGATTGGATTACCAGTTCTAGTGTTTTTGATCAGGAAGAAACTGGCTAGTGGTTTAACCCTAGCAAATGTTCTACTAGTTTATTTCTACGATGCTTGTATTTGTTTCGTCTTTGAGGAAGTCATAAAGGAGGGTCAGGGTTATCATATTGTGGGATTGATGGAAGTCCTAACACTCGTTAGCTTGCCTGGAACTGTTACGAGAATTTTATTTATTATTCCATTGGCTGTGTTGACTCTGGTCAAAATGGACTGGCATGTCGTCGGTGGATACATAGCCCTGTTATTATTTTCCGTTCTTCACGAACGGGAGGAGCGGAAACAATTTATGGAGCAAACTGAAAAAGTTAATAAGTTACAACAATTTGAGCAATTTTTATTCGAAGAATGTCCAGAGGCTATCCTTGTAACCACGAGGGATCTTAATAAAGTAATATTCAAGAACACTTCCTTTGAAACGCTGTTTAATATTGGAACAGGAAAAGAAGCCATAACTAAATTCTTAAAAGACTTCAAGGTTAATTCAAACATAAAAAGCGAGAATGATCTTTATGAAAAAGAAAAATCAAGCCTATTGGACCTCTGCCAAAACAATTCCATTGAAGGCCCCTCCACAAATGTTCCATTTGATAGCCTGATTATCTCAGGCTCATCAGAAGACCCTCACTGCAAATCAAATAAATTTTATGAAGTAAAAATCAGAAAAGTAGATTGGAACGTTGATTCTGCATATGTGTTCATCATCAATGAACTCACAGAAGGCCAGAAACAACTCGCTTCTGTATATTCAAAAAGTTACCGAGAAAAAATCATAGCCTCGCTTTCACACGAGCTTAGGACTCCAATCAATGGTATTATAGG
>Ga0065720_1020962_pt1 | contig 12033 bp, 12 predicted proteins | sample Thericmetagenome_FD_59107 | JGI IMG/M metagenome (GOLD analysis project Ga0065720, IMG submission 59107) | Thermophilic microbial communities from the Joint Bioenergy Institute, California, USA of rice/straw/compost enrichment - eDNA_2 v2... | ecosystem: Engineered > Solid waste > Grass >... | reverse complement strand
GTCAAGGTAAAAAAAAAAAAAAGAGTGTATGATAATGACTTAGATAACTCAAGTCAAGAGAAGAGAGGCTGAGAAGGATGCCAGAAAGAAGGAAATTCTTGAATGTAGAAAATAATGCAACTTTTCTAATTGTTTTAGCCGTCTATGGTGCCAAAGCTGAAGAGAAAAAGGAAGGAGATGGACAAACACAAGAAGATGGCACTGTGGAAGAAACAAAGGCTCCTGAAAGAAACACCAAAATGCCACAAATTACAGCCATAGAAAACGAAGATACTGAAGAAGATTTGAAGAAATTTGGAGTAATTTTCAAAAGGATTTTTTATAAATGTCTTAGCGTTACTGGATCTGGTATGACTACTTCCCCGAGGGATTTGACAAGGAAATTATTGCCGCAGCTGAGGAATTACGAAAGATAAATATTGCTGTTAGACAAGATATGGCTGACTACTTCATTGAAACCACCCTTAAGACAAAGTCTAAGCCTGTGGGAACAAGAGGACATGTCAATGTTGAAAACCTTAAGAAGAGGAAGGAGGAATCTGTGGAAGATGAGAAGATCAGACCACCAAAGCTCTGGAACCATCCTGATATCGTTGAGAAGCCACACAACCCTAGGTAAGAATACTGAGAAGGCTTAGTTAATTATGTTTAGATCTCATGCAAATCCTTATCAATGCTACGAAGATAAAAGGGTTCAAGACATGGAGGCTAAAATTAGGTTCCTTGTAAACGAAATGCAAAGACATGCTGGCGCAAGATTGAAGGATTTGATTAAAGAAGTCATCCGTTATTTCAAGACCTACCCTGATGAGAAACACAATCCCATCCCATCCCCTTTGGACCAATATGAAGTTACTTATCCTTAATATATTAAGCCTTGATTGTATTTGTTTGTTTTGAATTAATTGGAGTATTCTTTCATATTGATCAGTGATATATGAAAATCTTCTATCAACTTCTCCAGATTTATTCTCAAGAGACCTTTACAAATATGTCAGTTTTCTGAGAGAATTTGGTTCCTATGTAAATCTTGGGACCATTGTATAGGTAATTGCTTTTTTACACAAGGATATAGATAGGATAAATATTAAAAGTTACGGCCATTAGTTTAGAAAGACTAAAAGAATGATGTAACTTAGAATTTTTGCTTAGTAAGGTATTTGGTATCTTCGGGTTTTGTTAAAATACCCTTAGGTAAAAAGCCTTCAATATTTGGAAGATGCTCCCTAAGCAATCTTTCTTTCTCTTGTCTGATGACTTCTTCTCTGAATCTGATTTCTTCCAACTTTTGCCTGTCTTCGTTAAGCTCTTGTTCTCTTTGTTGTTTGAACATGTTCAGCTTTTCTTGCCACAATCTTTCAATCTAAACTTTTAGACCAAAATCGAATATTCAATACCTCTTTCTTGTGTTCCAATTCCTTCATTCTTCTCTTCTGTTGGCTCAACTGTTCAAGCTTTTCATCTTGAGCAAACTTCTCAAGCATTTGTCTCTTGAATTCTTGTTCGATTCTAGCTTCTTCAGCCTTTCTAGCCTGCTTCATCGCGATATCTTCCTTCTCAGCTTGGATCATCAACTCCTTATGTCTAATTTTCTTTTCAAGCTCCTCTTTATCCTTTCTTCTCTCATTGGCTTCGTACTCTTCTTGTTGAAGTTGGAATCTCAACTCCTCCAAGAGGTTTCTTTCTCTCAACTTCTCTTCTTGTTCGGCCTTGATCTTTTGGTAGATTTGCTCCCTAAGACATTAAAGAAATATTCTTAAAATCTAGTACTTTGCAGCCTCAAGCTCAGCCTTAAGAGCTCTGTGGGCTTCTTCTCTGGCTTCCTTCTTTTCCAAAAATTCACGGTATTTTCTATTTTCTTCAGCCTCTAATTCCTTCTGTTTCAAGATATTTAGTCTCTTTTGTTCGAAGGTTTCAAGCATATCTTGATGAGCTTGAGCCTTCTTCCTTCTGTCTTCTTCGGCAGCTCTGATGAGTTAGTTAAGGTATTCAACTTTGCTTACTTCATATCCTCCTCGATGATCTTTCTGACGATAGCATCCACCTGAGCTCTTTCTTTAAGGTATTCTTGGTGGGCTTGGTCAATCTTTTCCTTTTTCTCATTCATTTGGTTGATCAAAACCTATTCGGAGTCTAGTTTGAATTATCAAAATCCTTACATTCTTATCCATAGTGGACTGGATTCTTCTCTCAATTTCTCTTTGGCGTTCCTTCTCCCATTGTTCTTGGTTATGTCTGAGCATTAGATCCTCGACCTCGGCATCTTTTTTCTATAACACATCAAGTAAACTAGTTCAAGCTATACAATCTCATCGAGTTTTCTGATCTGGTTCTCTGCTATCTGGGCAGTTCTTTCCTTATTAAGGTAAGCAGCCTTAATCTTCTCCTTGAGTTGTCTAATTTCTTCACTTTCGGCACAGATCTTCTCAGCTTCTCTTTGTCTTGATTCATTTTCGTACTTCAACCTTTGGAGCTCCTTGGCCATCTTTAATTCGAGGTCGGTGGAGACTTCTTTGGTCTGATAGAAGGAAGCCTGATTGTGTCTGGAATAAATTGACATATCAAAAGTTAAGTTTCAAATATAATAAAATTTAAAATAAGTTAGACTTTTAAGGAATATTGAAGATATCTGAAAAAGACAAATAAGGAAGCAAGATTAGTAATTGGCTTTGCCTTGGAACATTCGAATATAAGGAAAAAAGTTTGTAACTGCCAGAATGACATTTTTATTTAATTAATTTTTAAAAATTAAGATGTTTTGAGAGACTCTTTTATGCAGATTGTCATTTGTTCAAAAATTAATCTGTTAGCTTACTGCTACAATTCATATAATAAGGTCTCCAAAATATTGGAAGGCTTTTATTCTAAGACGAAATAGGGGAAGAATTTTGCTTTGGTCTTAATGAGGATTTTCTTGAAAGCAACAAGATTTAGAATCCCAAAACTAATATTGATAAATTTCAGATAGAAATCCAGAAATAAGACTGTCCATTGTTTTTGCCCCGAATATAATTGATATTCAGTGCTTTGAAAGAAGGTTTTGCTGCACTCCCTAACTTATAGTGTGCACTGGTATATTTCACTTCATTCCCTTAGGCTTCAAACAAAAAAAAAAAAATAATAATAATAAAGCAACCTGAGATTATTTAGTGAGAACGAAATGAATTCATCGAGTATGATAATGGAATCTATCTACGAAGAAACTAATAATTTAGATAATTCAGAAAAAAATTACAAGTATCCGAAGGTTCCCCTTTAGGAGCCTCAGTTTTATAAGTTTTTTTAAAATCCAAGTTTTTATTCTCCAGTTTGTCAGACAATTCAACAAAGGTACTGGAGCTGTTTCCTATGTTAAAAGGCCAACGTTTTAAATCACCCAAGTCACTTACTGTGTCAAATTTGTTCAAAAAAGCCTATGGATTTTCCAGTTAGTTTTCAAGTCAATTGCAAAGAAGAAATATAAGTGGGATAATTTTCAAGACTGTGAAGTAAGGTCCAAGGATCCTTTATTCTTTGAGAGAGGAAGAGATAAATAGGGCTAAGAGTAATCTTTCTATAATACATAAATTTGTTGAAATTTCGAAGAGACATATAGATATATTATATCTGTTGTACATTCTTGGTCCTAATAAATCTATCTCTGAGAATTATCGGAGCAAAATATCTATATTATGTTGTGCTAGCAATTAAGAACTTCTGTGAGTATCCCGCAACTTTTTAAATTAGTTAATTTGTGCGCTAAACATATATTCGATTTATTTTTTCGAAGAGACATTTGAATTTAATCTATGAACAGCCAAGATGAATCACAAGCTCTCTTCAAGAACAAGAGAGACCAATACGTCGTCGAGATTAGAAAGAAGAAAAATGAAGAGTATATCCAAGCCAAGCGTATGAAATTCCAATCTTTGGTCGATCAACAAACCGGAAATGATCAAAATACTGAGATGCAGACTGATCTTGAAGAAGTATAGCTAATTCGAGAAATAATCTTACCATTAGGCAAAGAGACAATTAGAAGAACTAAAGTACAATTTTAACAGTGCCTTAAATGCTGGTGACTTCCAACTTTTGGAAGGAATTCTTGAAGCAATCAGGAGAATAGTTTCCTTGGATGACAATCCTCCGATCGAAGCCCTATACAATACCAACATGATCCCTGCCATTATTTCATTAATGGACTATAAGAAACACAATAACGAGAAGATAACCATTGAGGCAACTTGGATTATTGGTAATACAGCCTCCAGTGATTTGAAATTTGTTCAATATATCGTCGACCAAGGCGCCATTGTCCGAGCCATTTCTCTCCTTGATCACCCCAATGAGGATATCAAAGACAATGCTGTTTTCATTCTTTCTAATATTGCAGGAGAAAGCTCTGAATATCGTGACATCCTTATCCAGAGGGATATTGCCTCTAGACTAGCCAAGGTTCTTAGTGCTTTAACATACTCCCCTACATTTATTGCACATTGCATGTGGCTCATTTCCAATATTTGTAAGAAGCCTTACCCTGAATTCTATGAAGTAATAGGTTTTTATAGCAGAGATAACAGTCTAGGTGACACCCTTCTTGGAGCCACTTGAGAAATGTCTCCAGATTGACAATCCTGAAATCCTTCATAATGTTCTTTGGGCTTTCTCCTATCTTACTGATGGAGAAAACGCACAAATTGAAGAAATCTTAATGCTTGGTATTGAGAATAGACTAGTAGAGTTACTCAGCCATCAAGATTTCGAAGTCCTGGCTCCTTGTTTAAGGACTGTTGGAAATCTACTCACCGGAGAAGATGATCAAACAAGAGTAAATGAGCAAAATTTGTGTCATAATACATTAGAAAATGCTTGAGGCTGGAGTTATTCCTCCCTTGGCCCGCTTTCTTGAAGATAATAGAATGATACTTAGAAAGGAAGCTGCTTGGGCATTTTCCAATATTTTGGCTTGTAGTTATAGGGAAATTCAAGACGTCTTCGAGTTTGAAAACATGTATATTATAAAAAGATTATTCGATATGGCAACCAATGACCTATTTGATGTAAACAAGTGCAATATCTTACTAAAATGTTAGGTCAGGAAAGAAAGCTTGTATGCTATCTGCAATTCATGTTGTGGATCCACTCTTGCCCAACTTCAACTTCTTATTGATAATGGAATTTTCAATGTTTTGTTGGACAGAATCAAGGCAAATGAGGATGTTAAGTTGGTCAGAGAATGCGTGAAGGCTATTGACAATATCTTGGAGGGTGCTGAAGAAACTCTTGCAATGGGAGGTAATGGAGAGAATCCCTATCTTATGAAGCTTGTTGAGGCTGGAGGTGTTCCTATCATCGAAAGCCTTCAAGAACATCCAGACAATGGAATATATAAGGCTGTGTCTAGGATTATTGATAAATACTTCTCTAATTATATTCAACAATAACTCAATTTAGCTTGATAATTGGATGTTTTATAGCTGAATATTATATTTCATAATTATGACTGTGTTCAATAGATGGTAACTGTTTTAGAATATAATTTGAACAAATTTGTTGCAAATTGTTTCTTTTTTTGGATTTTTTAAGCAAAATGTTGCCAGCAACGCCATACACCAAGAAACATGTATCAATTAAACATGGTATATAAAGTAGTTGACAACAAAATTCATTGTAAAATGTGTCTTCAAAAAGAAAGGATCCCTGTAAATTTAGTGCTTCTTGGCCTTCTTTTTGGTTAGTTCAGCCTCTTCATCATCGTCTTCATCTTCTTCCTCTTCATCCTCATCACCTTCTTCTTCTTCCTATAAAGTTAATGACCATCACATAATATTTCTTACTCCTTCACCTTCTTCCTCATATTCTTCTCCCTCATATTCATCTTCGCCTTCTTCTTCACCCTCTTCATCATCTTCGTCATATTCAACGTCGTTTCCTTGAGCATCTTGGTTGTCCAAGATCTTTAATTCCTTGAACATGGAGAAAATTTTTTCTCTATAGTCGCTCTTTTCACTAATGGGGCAGCCGAAAAGATCGAGTTGAACAAGGTTTTGTAATCCAACCAAGGGAGTAAGCTCATCATAATTTGCAATAGGATTGCCTCCGAGGGAGAGGGATTGGAGATCCTTTAATTCAGCAAGGGCCTTAAGTTGGTCACCGTGGAGCTTGTTATCAGTGAGTTCAAGCTAAAAGGTCCATTTTATTATTGGAAAAATTACTCTGATAAGTTTAGGAAGCTTAGGGAAGTTCTCCAAGGTAGTAAGACCGCAATCATTCAGGCTCAAGAATAAAAGATCACCAGCGTGTTTTTCTAAAATAATGTTAGAAACCAAGGAAACCGAAAAATGTGAAATTTGGGATGGTATTAATAAAAAATCTCGAAAAAGAATAGCTTACCTAGAGCCTCACAAATTTTGCTGTTGAATTTTCCAAAATGGTTTTGATCTAAGTTGATTTCTTGAACTCCTTCAACCTGATCTTCGACCTGTTCTTGGATGCTTTGAAGAACTAAAAGGATTACGAACGCAGAGCTAAAATTCAGTACCGTTTTCAATAACTTGTTCCATTTCTCAAGTCGCGATTTTTTTTTAAATTTATGGGTTCTAGACTGATTTGATGCCTTTGAATTAAAAAAAGCGCAAATGTCATTCAGATAAATTTGATCTCTAGGCACCCGGCAGTGGGCCTACAACATCAACAGAGGATAGAATTGTTCGTAGAATTAGGTTTGTGTAGAAAATTCTGCAAGCTTCATTAAATCTGGATTAATTTCATAGCTAGGCTGCCTGCGCAGTCCTGGCTGAGGTACGGGACCTCTTGAGAAAGATAGAATAGGAAAAATTTGTTAGCTTAGGTGAACATTTAAAGAATATGAATATCTGGGAGTCCTCTCGTCAAGGAAGATCAAGCCTTCAAGGGCAATAAATGTTTGATATTATTAAAGACTCCCTTTCAGAAATTGAGAGACCTCAATCTGCTTGGTATTATCATATTTCTTCATGACTTTGTTTAGTCATTTTTAAGAAGAGACAAGTCTCTTCCTAGCCAGATTTTGAGCCATCTTCCATTTATTTAAGATCGGGCCCAAAACAAAAGAGAAGGGGAAGAAAACAACATAGGAGGGAGAATTTTAGAGCTTTTTAAGTTCTGTGTCCAGTCTGACACTGTTCCTCAGTATAAAAGCTCAGAAGCTCATTCTAGATTCTCTAGATAGCTCAATTCTAGAGATAATGAGGACATCAAGTTTAATTAAATTGAGGGAATTAAGATTATAACTTTTTTCTATACTCCACTTGTCATCAAAAGAAAAGACCTAAGAATTCATTTAACAATACTTAGAAGTCAGCAGATGATGTCTTATTGGTTCTTAAGATAAATACAGCTAATATAATTAGATAAGAATTATTTTATTTTGAGGAATATTCATCTGATCTAATGTATCAAGAATTTCTTTATTGAAATGAGGAGTTCCGCAAACATAGTAATATCTTGATTGTGTATCAGCAATTCTTCTTAACAGGTTTAAATCTATTCTTTGTGATCCAATATTATCAACAAAATTGCTTTTTACTTGTTTTCTCTGTTTGACAAATGCATGAAAATTATTCAGGGAATATTTTGTGCTTATTTCAGCTAATTTTTCGATAATATCCCAGCCAAGATTTGTCTCTCCGAAGGCTCCAATTAGAAAGACTGACAGGTGATTCAACTGAGATGATAGATCAGCCCCAAACAATTGAATATTATTAGCAGCTTCATTTCCTACATTTTTCTTGAGCACTGTATGCATATTCTTCAGCAAGAAATAATTCAAAAAATCTAGGAAAGGAAAAATTCCAGTTCCTGCAAATAAGATAGTAACTGAGCCTTCCATATCAGGTGTTATTCCCAATCCTTGGCCATATGGACCATATATCTTGAATTCTTTGCCAATACTTGCCTTGCTAATAGATTCAGAGAAACCACCAAACTGATATTTCTTTATATAAAGCGAAAATACTTCCTTAGGAGCTAGATAATTCTCATCTATATTCAGCTTTAATGCCTTTTGTTGCTCAAGACACTCCTCAAAATATTTAACTAATCTGTTTCTCAATTCCTTGTTTTCCTTGTTTATAGATAGAGAGATACTGTAAGGCCTTATTTTAGAATTATTCTCTGCGGAATGCAAAAGAACATGTCTTCCAAAGGAACCAATATTAGAACAATAATTTTTAACCTTGAAACTCTTGCATGCAAAGTCATATCGACAAATTTCAGAATCCTGAGATTCTTGTTCTTTACCAACAAGAACCCATGTATGTGATCTGCTACTTTCACTTTCATTGGTCCTTCTGCCACTCAAAAGCTTAACTCCTTCTGAATCATCCAGTCTAGCCTCACTAAGAGATCTATTTACATTAAGAAATAGGGCTTCGCATTTATCAAGAGTCCCAATTCTATACTTTTCCATTACTTGAAACACATAAGCTGGATGAGTGTAAGGCTTCATATTTACATGTTCCAAGGCATGTCCACCATATAAAAATCTGGTTACTTCTCTTCCTATCACAGCTTTTATCATAAAATCCCCACCAGGGTGTGTAAAATCAGTCAGGTCATAAATACTATTTCCAACAAGTACCCACTTGATTCCAGGAAAATCTTGGATGATCTCTTCTCTAGGCTTTCCTTCATTTATTGCTAAAACTAGTTGCTTGTGAATTGGATTATTAGACTCTCGATGAGCTTCCGTTACATGAGAATAAGCATATAAATTCTTTCTCTTGTGATGTTCAGCTATGTAGTGAATTATAGCTAAACTCAGAGCACAATAAAAGAAGATATCCAAATACCTTCCATCTTTATAAAATAGGCACCCCAGAAAGATATTTAATTTTCCAAGAATATATGTCAGCCACCCATACCTAATCATTTGCCTCTTCGCTAGCATTATTTCATTATAGTTATTACTTTCTTTGATCTTCTTTTTCAAGTCGTAACCATAATACAGGCCCAATATAGAAAAAATGAAAGTAACAAAGCCAATAAAATTATGGGAGGTCCTGATAAAAGTTTTTCCAAAAAGAAAGAGCCCTTTATAGGCGATGATATAGCCAATTCCAAAGGTTGAAAACATAAATGATAAACTAAGAATAATTCCATGGATAATTTGGTAGTCCAATGCTAATCTCCTTCCCCTTAGGTGACGAGCAACCAAGATAGCAACATCAATCCCATATCCCCACCCTGCAGCAATGCATAAGGCATGAATTTGACTTGGAGTCATCTTAATAAAATTTATTTAGTCTTGTTTAGAGATATTTACTACACCTAAGTTGATATAACAGAAATCTTTGACTTGTATATTGACATTAGGCAAGATCAATTACTTCTCTTAAGAGAGTTAAACATTTTTCATAAAAAGTGATTAGATGAATATTATATGGCCCACACTCACAATTTATTTTGTATAAAGCATATTCAACTCAACTCCTGAATCATTTTCGAATTCAGATCTAGGTGCTTTAGGATCATCGGGATGCTTTTTCATAATCTCAAGCACTGGAGTTCCGTGATATTTAGAATGAAGTAAGTTCTCCAAAGTCATTATTCCATCAACAAGTCTAATTTTGAGAACTTCAAGCAAAAAGCTTACCCAACAGCAAGAGCTTCATCTGAGGTAAGAACAGGAGGCTTGAAAATTTTTTCTTCTATGTCGATGCTCTTGAAACCCTTGGCGCCAAATTGAGATGCTCTATTTTTAATGATTTCGCTCTTCAGTTCATATTCCATCTCATTCAAAATGTTTTGCATCCTATGCAATTATTACAAGAAGCACTTATGAACCATTTGGAGTCTTCAGGTTTTAAGTCTTTAGTAGGATCAAGTCTGACCTTATTCTCTCCATGATAAACGTAGTTCATTTCCAAGTTATTCTCTTTCAAGAAATCCTTGAAGGCAAGGGATCTTCTATGGTAACTAAATTCTCCAAATAATCCCTGGGGATCTAACATTTATTGAGATATTTCAAAATTCGAACTAGCAAAGCATTTATGACCTCCAGTAAGGATTATATTAGCAGCATTGAAGCTGACATCTTCAGCAAAACTGTAGATAGGTGCACTATGACTTATTTCATGGTTTACATTTTCATTACCCGGTCTTTCTGGAGAAGTTATTGATGATTGTGTTGATATTTTTAGCTTGAACAATTGATCCTATTGTCTGATTTTGGGATGTGCTGAAAATGTACCTCCTGGGGATGAAACTGAGACAGCAATCAGATGAACGTTGTAAAGATGTTTATATTTTAGAGCACGGAGGAGTCTCTCTGTCCTAAATAATAAATATAGATAAGGGTGATGCTAACATCTTAGGAACTATCTTTCCATAGAGCTGAATATGGATAACCCTGTCTAGAAATCCCATCTCTTTGAAATAAAATGTATAAAATTATGAGGATATTTCAATTAATACAGCCTAAAACGACTTGATCATATCCTAGGCTAGTCAGAACCCAATGTCTTAAAAGACCTGAATTATCACGGGTTCTGAATCGGCTTAGCTGAAATCAGCTTCAAAATCTTTTAATATTTTACACTTACTAACAATAGCTTTGTTTTCTTGAATTCAGTTACTATGCCAAGACATTTTTCAGCGTCTTTAAAATACTATCTCTAATAATGGATTGATAAAAATTGCCTTTCTTTAAAGAGAAAATGGTTAAACAAAAAAGAGCTAAATTTCAGAAAAGCTTAGTCCTAATTTGCAATCATATTGTATGATATTTTTACCAATACTTCAGATTATGGAATAAATATTCCATCTCTTAATAACTAAGCAAGAATGGAATACATTCGATAATACAATAACACAGAATTCTTGATTTTTCTTTATAGAGTCTCGACAATTTTCGCAATTCAAACTTAATAAATTCAAAGAAAAATTTAAATAATCTCATGCTTGGATTAATAACTTCGATCGGCATCTGGATTGCTTCATATTTCGTCCAATTGGGCTACCCAATCTATAGAACCTACCAATCTGTTAATGAGGGTAAATTCTCCAGACAATGGCTCTCATACTGGGTGATTTATTCTGTCTTTTTGTTACTTGAAACCATATTTGGTTGCCTCGACTGGTACAGAATGTGATATGTCGAAACTAATTGTATAGTTGCTGTGCTGGATTAGTTATCAAGGGATTAATTTGCCTGTGGCTTGTCCATCCTAACTATTTGGTAAGGATGTTAATTTGTAAATATTAATCGTCCTAGGGTGCCAGCTACCTTCACGCCAACTTCATTGAGAAAATGTTCCAAAATATTGAGCCAGTTATCGCCCCTTATCTAAGACCAATGTAAGTTTACTTACATTAGAATAATGATGATCTAGTCTTGGACTCCCTAAGAAAGACAAAAGCGAATAATTGATATTTGATCATATATGCTTCTTTTGTTAATAATCTAAATGCCAATCTAAGAATACGCTGTATTCATCCTAAAACTCAAAAGAAAAATACTCGCATGTGCTCTTATCAATATAATCACCTTCTTGCATTGCTTACAATTATTGGATTATTGTGAAGAGTTCCTAGCTAGTTTCAGCAATGAAAATAATGTATATTATTTATTAAACTCTTCTCCTCTTCAGTTGGCCCAAAATAGGGTCAATTGTTGAGAGATGTTATAATTTCCCCACACGTTGTTATAAGCAATCCTAAAACATAGCTACAATTTGAGAGTTATTACAACGTGGTTTTTTAAAGAACTAGAAGCTGGTCCAAGAGAACTTAGATAGGGTCTCTAATAGGGTCATAATCAAATCGAGTCGAAACTAATTGTCTAATAGTTTTATTGCAAGCACATCCTAATATACTGTGCATTCATTCATGCTTTTTTACATTGAAGCAACTTCAGTTGAGTGAATAATATAGCAAAGTGCGTTATATAGAAAATAAATTTAATTACCTTGAATTTCTTGCTAATTTCTTCTCTTTTTTCGTGCTAGTAGTTCCAAAGAAGATCTTAAATGAGAACAACAATCAATCATCATTTAGCAAGTGGACTTGCAAATA
>Ga0065720_1020959_pt1 | contig 12050 bp, 8 predicted proteins | sample Thericmetagenome_FD_59107 | JGI IMG/M metagenome (GOLD analysis project Ga0065720, IMG submission 59107) | Thermophilic microbial communities from the Joint Bioenergy Institute, California, USA of rice/straw/compost enrichment - eDNA_2 v2... | ecosystem: Engineered > Solid waste > Grass >... | reverse complement strand
AAAAAAAAAAAAAAAAAAAACAAATAGCGAAATCGAAATAGAATATTTCTTCGTTTCATCGAGCTGCGACCAGAATGCCCGTTCAGACACATCTGCCTGGCTGATTACCTAATGAAGCTTGATAAGTTACACGGAAGGCGCATTTTGACAAAACCAGTTTCACATCAGGAGGATGCAGGGTTCCAGGCAGATACCAAACTATGCTGTTGAACTCCAGAAATCAAGAAGCCACGACGGGCCGCGAAACAGAAAACAGATAAACTACTTCAACCCATCTGTCACCACCTTATCTTTTCATCCCGGCATCCATACTATCAAATACCAACCGTGCCCTATATAGGTACACTTGGGTGATCCATCCTATGAGCGCCAGCTCCCTGACTGCTTATGCCTGTAAAACCAACCAACGTATGTCGCGTAACGACCCATCGCGCTATGTATAACAAGATAACCCTGCATTTTGATCCCAGCAAAATCCGTCCAACGTGTTTCATCTGGCCGCCACAGTCATTATGTTTTAATCGTGTAAGCAGGTTGTGTTGAATGTACAAGCCGCAAGCCTCTTTGCTCAGCAGAATAGAGAGCCCCTTACTCTGGATCATGGGGCAAGAAGTTTCCAACGATTAGTGTAGGACTGGGATCTAAGTCAGTGGAGGCCCGTAAAAATTGATAAGAGACGAGACATACATCTTGTGCTCATCTCTGCGAATCCTAAACGAGAAGCAGCAGTTCACAACGTGGTTCACCGAGTCGTCCGGGCTTTTTAATGAGCAGGCCGTGAGCAGCGTGTCGTGCTGCGGGTCAAAGGCGATCGTGCCAAACTCTTCCCAATATCTCACGACAGACTCCTCCGTAAGGATCTCGTGTAACGAGATCTTGCCCTGTTGTATCATCTACCGTTAGAACATTGAACGCACAACATTCCAGCCGTTTGATGTGCTGGATCTGGTTACTCACGCCTCGCAGGTCCTCAACGGGTACCCGAATAAGTTCGGCCATCTCTTTGTTGCCCCTGAAAATCTCGCCCGTCCGCCTCCAGCAGCACGCGGGGACCGCCATACTGGCAAACACACGATCGTAATCCATCAGAGTCTTCTCGAACCACATCTCGACGAGGATCAGATCCATATCGACAAGGTCCTTCATCTTCTCCCGGAACTTTGGCCGGAACCGGTCGAGCTGTCGCAGAATCTTCTGCTTCGATGCAGGCGCCACGTGCGTGTCGAGGTAGTTCTGGAGCCGCGTGTACCCCTTAACGTAGTTGAACGGCCGCAGAAGCCCCGCCTCGTACTTGGCTTGCAGCACTTGCCGCATCCGTTCCTCCGGCGACGCGTTGCCCGACGGGTCGGCCGCCTGGAGGTAGTACTCACGCGTCTTGTCGATCGGCATCGTGCTGCCCGGACGAGAGATGGCCTTGCCCTGGTCGGCATTACCGGGCGCGAGCAAGGAACTCCCGGGTACAGCGTTGGACGGGATCATGGCGTTGTTGTTGTTGTTGTTGTTGTTGTTGTTGTTGTTGTTGTTACTACCACTGCCAAATCCTGAAGCCGAGCCTGACTGGTTCTGGTCTTCTGATACGAGGGCGTTGTCGTCTAGCAGGCTCGTCTGCAGGAAGTCATTTAAGAGATTGAACTCGTTCGTCACCTCGGGGGCGATGACATAGTTAGGGTGCAGAGCATGCATATCGTGATAATGGCTCTGGGAAGCCAGCCAGGCATCCGAGAAGCCGGCAACTGCGACACCGTCAGTTCGACTTCTGCCCGACGTTCCAAGGACACAGACGGGGTTTCAGAGAGAATAAGAGCGGAGAAAGCTCAAATGCATACACTGACTGAGGGTAGTGCCCAGAGCGCTGGCCGAAAAGCCCGATACGGGGGAAGGTTGCACGAGCTGGAGGGGATTATTACTCCGGCTTGCCAGAGTGGCGGCGTCAAAGGCGGCCTTCGCCGCCTGTCCCGGCCCGTTGCCCAAGGCCGCTGCGTCGAAGGAACCCGGCCTCATGCCCGTCGTGTTCGAGTTCATCGTGCTACGGGCAAGATCCGGCTGAGACGCCGCGTCTTGAACAGTCGAAGGAGCTATCGCGCTCTTCGACTTCCTTGAATCATGGTCACGGGGCTCATCATGGCACAAGTGCCCAATGTTGCGCTTGATACACCTGGTACATGGCCTCTCCTATCCTCACAAAGAATCCATCGGGTCAACGTCTGTCCGAACCGGCACCAATCATAGGGATCTCTCAAGCCCAAGGCTGGTAGCCTAGTGTTCTTGGGCTTGAAGAAGGGAAGAGAGGGGGAGCACATACGAGATCGCACGTCATGTGCTGGACAAGATCAGAGTAACACGGTTAGCCACCAAAATCAAGCCAGTTCTGATGTGTCCGTCTGGTTGCCATATCCGGGCATGTAAGAGTCTGTGTGCCGCTGCTGTGGTTCTTCGCAGTGGCCATCTCAGCAGCGCCACGCCGCAAAACAACAGCTAGCAGGGCCGCTCTTCATATGGGGGAGGAGGGAAGGGTCTGATAGGAAGCCCAACGCAGCAATCTGGCACATCGGCAACTTACCGATCGGCGGCAGTAGAGGCATGCTGCAAAGAAACAAGAGCAGGTCAGCCTATGAATGCTGGCAGCGGCCAGACAGGCGGGCAGAGGTGACACATCAACTCACCATGATTCACCTTGCGCCGTTTCTTGGGAGCCCCCTTGTTGTCGTCTGTGGTCGGCGCGCGCTGATCCTTGGATTTGGTTGTCTCGTTCTCGGGTTTGGAGGCCTTGGCCTCGCTCCCTCCTGTCCGCTCCATAGCTCCAGCTGCCGTCATTGTCTAGAGGATGCGGTTCCCATTGGATCTCGAGGTTACGCAGCGGGTGTCCAATTCGTAGCTCATCTGAGCAGGGCCGACGGCTCCTCGCAGCAATTGGCAAGGAGTCGAGGGCAGTTCCGACGCAGCGGCAGTGCGTCTCTCTGTGAGCACTGCCTGTGTTTGCTGTTGGCTCTGCCCAGCTATGTCGTTCTGCTGTTGCTCGTACCTCCTTGTTGCCGGGGCACACAACCTTAGCCACGCCTCTCCTCTAGATTACTCTGCTATTCCGTCTTGCTGGTGACTCCCACGCTCTGATCTCGCTGTGATATTGCTGCCGCCTGCTGTCGTTCCTGTCTCGGCTGCGTGTTCGGACGCTATGGGCCGCCTGACCTCGGCTCGACTTGCTGGGTGGGATGTGCTGCTGAATGTGAAGATTTGACATGCAGCCTGGAAAGGCTACGGAATGTAAGAGTGCGCCGCAGGTTGAGGCGAGCGAGTAAGCAGACCGAGCGGACGATGTTTGTTCCAAGTTTAAAATTACTCTCCACCAAGAAACCTTCCTCCGCAACGCAACGGGACTGGATGGAAACTGGGGGATCATGCGGCGCAGGCGGGTCCGCTCGGCCGGGGTTGATGGAATTGGCGTGCTCGCGGTGGGGCTGCCCTGGCATCATGCCCCACCACCACCGAGGGGACCAGTGGGCTGGTGAAGCGATTTGGCCTCGGTGGAGCGAATTCTACACAATGGGGCCTGACCTGAACGAGTTCGACATTTGTCAAGCCCATTGTCATTGACAAAGACTTTGCGCCCTTGTCAAACTGTATCACATGCAGCAACGGTGCGATGGCCCAGATAACGCAAAACCAGGAAGTCTAACCTTTTCCCAAAGTCGCGCTTATCCCTACATTCTGGTTCAACTCCCCAAAGCTCAACGCTTAACGGAATGACGCACACAAATCGGCCAGTCATCGTGTGCGTTCTTGCCGCTTTGAGCGGGTACGCAATCCTAGGCTCGCGGCCGGTGTGAGCTTTTGACAACGCTTGCTGAGAGGCCGGAAAGCTTCCGATTCACTTGACTTGCGTCGTTACATGGTTCGTGCCGCGCATTGGTCTTAGGCTGACGAACCTTTTTCTCGGGTGGGCAGTTCCTCGGGCCGCTGCCTTTGGACCGTCTGGGCATCACCTGACGCCAGCGCTAGCTCCAAATTTTGTCGGAGACCTCCGTCCTTCTCCTGCAGCCTCAAGTGCCTCTTTTGTGTGTGATGCTTCAAATGCTTTGGATTCTCAATTGGAACAGTTAATTCAACATGTCTCTATCCTGGGAACTGGAACAGATATAGCATCCTGTAGTAAGATGATACTGTGGGGTGAGACACAAAATAACTGGGCCCGCAATGTAAATGGTGTATGCTTCTTTGGGTGTGACGACAGGTCCGTGGAGACAACAAACTTCAGAAGATGCCTCGACTGGCAACAAGGCATGATCACGACATAGTTTGTACGTTATACACGTGCAAAACCAAAATACCTTAAAAAAGATAGATAATCATCGTCTGTCGAAAACCCCCCTGTCTTGGGCTCAGGCTCCATGTCAGCCCTCAATTCTGTGGTTGTAAATGAGGGTTAGGGTTCGTAGACGGTGGCCAGCACAGCTAACAATCACTGTCTCCGCAAAATCCTTGACACGACGATATAGGTGCCAACTCTTCTGAGTAACATCAATAATTCAACGAGTACTGACAGTCACATTAGTACAATTCTTCATCACTCGTCATTAGGGTTGAAGATTAGGAAGAAGTCAGACATATGTATTGTGAAGCTTCTCTCAAGCGAAAGAGGGAAAAGTTCCAGGCCAAGTGCTCCTCTGTGTAAATCTCGGTTTTTTAGACTATACAAGACCTGAAATGGCGAGGAATGAACGCTATATGCAAACTGACATCTTTTTTCTAACTCCTCGAAGTTGGGCGGATAGGAGATTGCCCAGCATCAGAATTTTGTGTTGCAAGAGTTAAGATATTAACAATTCTCAAGCATCCAGGTCAAGATACCTCTTAACACCTGAATATTAACCTCCATCCTAAGCCAATTGACAGATTTTCTGATCCACAAGCTTACAAGCTGTCTTGAGTTCAAACTTTGTCTTCCGACTAACGATAGGTAACGTCGTTCAAAGTTTCATACTGTGATTGTTTCATCAGTGGTAAATGATAACGCACAACGCTTCGGCACTAGGGTCGCCCATCATGAGGATACCCATACGCATCAGCAGGTTGAGATAATTACAAGACATCATGAGTCAATATACTTGTACCACATACTTCTTTGTCTGTCTGAATACAGCTTTGTCGGACATTATTATCTATTGCTTCAGAGGAAGGAGAGGCCGGTGGATCTGGCTTTGTTTGGTGGGTCCCTTTGGTCCCGAAGTCCCCCCTCGGCATTGGCTCGCGTCCGAGCCGCATCCCTCGTGCACGTAGCAACACCGCTCACCCCCGCGCCAGCAAAACAGCCGTAACTCTCTGTTTGTGGCTGGATGCAAGAAATGAGGAACGCAGCATTCCAGTAAACATCAAGCCTTTTCTTCGCTTGCTGACCGTGCAGGCATTGATGCAATGCCAGTACGGCTCTCTGCGCATCTTATTCTCCCACAATCAAAACACCATTCCCCGCCAATTGCCCCTTGCCTAGCTCTCCTTAGTCAAGAGCTCAAACCAGAGTCTTAAGACTCATGTGTCTCCGATTGTTTATTGAACCCACGTTTGCTTAATTTACCAGCTCTTAACTTCCTACACTCGCTCCCACGATGCCGCCGCCGAATACCCCAGAGGAGGGAGTCACAGCGCCATCAACTCGCCCAGCCTCTCCGCTGCAAGCCTTTGCCCCATCCCCGCACCCCAACGCGGCGAACGGCTGCGCGACACCTGGAGACTTCGGGCTGCTCGAGATCGACTACCAGGCTCTCGAATATGTCGGACCGGTTGACGAAACTCTTTTGTGCCCAGTCTGCAGGACTCCTTTCCACGCTCCCATCACGACTTCTTGCGGTCACACCTTCTGTGCCGACTGCATCAACCGCGCCCTCGAGATCCAGCCCGTGTGCCCGATTGACCGGCGCCCGCTCAATAAGGCTCGCGATTACCACACGCTTCCCCTGATCGTTAAGGACCAGCTGGATCGGCTCAAGGTCAAGTGTCCGAACCGCGGTTGCGACTACGAATGCTCGCGCGATCTTCTCGAAGGTCACTACGAGCGCCATTGCGAGTTCACACTAGTTCCCTGCCCAGACCCCCAGTGCAACAAGAGGATTGCTCGTCGCGACGCGCTACCTGAGAACGGGTGCATGCACCAAGAGGTGCCGTGTGAATACTGCGACAAGATTGTGCTAGTTTCAGAGCTTGAGGCTCACTACGATACCGACTGTACCGGTGCCACGTCTGACTGCCCTCAGTGTCAAGGAGTCGTTTTACGTCCTCTGTTGGAGATGCATAAAGCTCAGGTTTGCCCCGAAGGGGAGACTAATTGCAAGTGGCGCGCAGCGGGTTGCAAGGTCTCCGGCAAGCGCCGGGTTGTTCAAGAGCATGAGCAAGAAGGATGCATGTTCGAGGCTGTCGGTCGCCTCATGGAACAGCGGGCTGAGGATATGAAAATGATGCAGGACCTTAACAGCCGGGTCCAACTTTTGGAACTCCGCCATCGCCGTCGCCGTGACCGTAGGTCAGACATGGCTGGCGCGCAAGTTGTCGACTCCCCTGCTGGAGCAATGGCTGCGTTTTCCGAGTTCGACGTGCTTCCCCCTATTGCGGAGAACAACACTCTGGCAGCAGCATCTGCCGAAGACTACATGCTCGCTCAATTCGAGCGTATGGAGGCCCAGATGGATGATCTTCGCAAGAGCCTGCTTGACGTCGACGCCCACCAGTCCCTTAGCCTCCTGCAACAGTCGGCCGCCATTAATGAGCAACTGGCCGAGCTTTCTGCAAAGATCGGCGTCCTCACGTTGCAGACTAACTGGCTGCTTAACATCACCCGGCACATGCAGCAGCGCTCGAACAGCTCTTCGGGATCATCAGGCGGCTCAGGGTCTTCAGGCCCTCACAACTCGTCCGACTCTCGCGGAGGTAGAGATGGTAACAACAGTCGAAATCTTCCCAGGAGGGGCGCGTCTTCCTCCGATAGTGGAGGACTGCCACGCCATTTAGCCGACCGTCGTGGGAGTGTTGGCAGAGGAGAAAACCCCCCACGGCTGTGACATGGTAATACCTACCTATGGGCTTGTTTGTTTTTTTGGGACCATATTATTCTCGGAGTTATGAGCAGGCGTGCTGTGGGATAGAGCGGGAAACGGGCTTCATTGCTGTATGGAAAAACGGGCGTTGGACGGGGCTCAGACATGACGGCGGCACCATGACGGATGATGCCTACCTCCGGGTAGCCTACAATGATCGATTGTATGGGATTAATGGAATAATGAAGATGCTCAAATGGAGACAAATGACCATCAGCTATAATAACTGAAGATCAAATCCAATCACAACGCAATCTGGTCCGAAGCCGTCTCTGTGTTGGCTCTGTTTGGACATTGTTGGCGTGACGAGGCCAAGCCGCCCCGCGGGTGCCTGTGTAGCCTCTTATCGATAAGAACCCTTACCAGGGTTCGTGACAAGCCGCGCTCTGTTGCTTGGACCAAGCCAGCGAATGCAGCCCCGCCATCCCGCGAGCTCACCACGCCAAAGCCCAGACACCTCTTGGGCCTCTTGGAGCTTCGGCATCGATCACCCGTTTGGCTTCCATTGCCTTCAGTCGGTTTCCAGTTCACATATCACCTGGGCATCTTCCAGTTAATATTTCCCTTTGTTCTTTCTTCCCGTGACTGAGACCGCGATCCATATCGACGACTTTCCCCCACGGCCTGACCCAACGGCCTGCCAAGTACCTGTTACTAATCATCGATTAGCTCGGCCTCGCTCCCGCACGTCGTTGACGTCCGCATAACATGGATCCAAGCCGACCACCGGCATCTGTGCCGGATGCCCCCGACAAGGAGACAATGGAACAAATTCGCCTGAGGAGGTTGGCCAGACTTGGTGGCCCTCCTCCTTCGGGTTCCTCACCAGGTTCGCCGCGCAGCGGGACTCCGTTAAATGCCGGACTTAGCGCAGCGAAGCCTTCGGATGATAAGACGGGCGGCGGCAACGGCGATGCTACGAAGCCCTCAACTGCCCCGACCGAAAAGCACGCCCAAATCAGTATTACCCCTGCCCCTGCGGCATCCTCGCCGAGCTCAACAGGTAGTATGGACAGCCACCAGTCTCGACCAAAACGACGAGCATCAGAGGTTGATGGGTTAGCAGCAACAACGCCCCCGCGCAAGCAGACTCCTCGCGAGGAATCCTTCGAGGATTATTCCGACCGCATTCTCTCGACCATCTTTCGCGTGTCCGTCGATCCGAACAAGACGGCCGACGGCCATGGCCACAAGCTCATCTTCCTCTCCAACTTGAGCCAGGAGCTTGCCGACGAGGGCGCTCCGCTCAAGCTGTCGGTCGAGAGGATAGAGCAAGCCATCGTTGAGGGCGCCTCGTCCATTCCACATAACCGGCCCCTATTTGATTACCTTCTTCCTTGCTGGAAGCGTGTGAACCGCGCGCTCAAGCTGCTCCGTGGCCCTGCGCCTGAGAAGGAGGCTATGCTCAAAGAAGCCCGGCGGTTGTGCTTCAGCAACTGCATCTTTGCCTTGACTATGCCGGAGCTGTTTAGGTATGCCATTAACCCGTATGCTCCGGAGGAAGCGCAAACCCTTTCCCCTCTTCTCGTCTTCGCGGTTGGTTAATCATTTGTGTGTAAACGTACAGCCGCGAGCCGAACCCCCAGCATGATACGCTGGTTCCTTACCTACTGCGCGATCTCGATAGCGACGACGGCTTGGACCTGGACTTTATCAGCGAAGCTGTTACCCGCATGCCTGAAGACGACACGGTTGCGCCGCTGTTCACCACTGCTATGGTCGACATTAGCCAGAAGCTCTCTACGATGAGCATGAATGATGATTACAAACCTTATGTTAATGTAAGTCCTTCTCTAGGTGTGTCCCAGGGGTTGTTTCGATTTTCGGATTGTTAATCTTCGCAGGCCCTGTTGAAATATTCCAAGTTCCCCGCTCTGCTCAATGCGCTGGCAGAACACCCTTGCTTCCAGATGGCGCAATCAGCCCCGAATATCGAGAGAAACACGATTCTTGGCCCCTTCTTCAGGATATCGCCCTTACAACCGGAAGTGACTACTGTCTACTTCGCCAGCCCCCGGACCATGGACAAGGGCCGTATCCAGACCTCCCAGAATGCTCTGCAGATGACGCTTGCGGCGCACCAGAATGACCTCAAAGATATCATCAATGCCTTTATTCGGGCAAGCCCGCAGACGCGTAACAAGACGTTGGACTGGTTCGCCTACATCATGAACGTCAACCACAAGCGCCGTGCCATGCAGGTTGACCCGCGCGAGGTGGCGTCGGACGGGTTCATGATGAACGTAACCGTCATTCTCGACATCCTTTGCGAGCCGTTTATGGACAGCACCTTCTCCAAGGTTGGCCGTATTGACATCGACTACTTCCGGAAGAACCCCCGGGTCGATATCAAGGACGAGACCAAGCTTAATGCGGACCAGGCACGGTCCGATGCTTTCTACGCCCAAAAGCTCGAGGGAGAGACCAACTTCATCACAGAGGTCTTCTTCCTTACCCTTGCAGCCCACCACTATGGCAGTGAGGCGACCAATTCGAAGCTCAAAAACCTTGAGCGCGATATTAAGTATTACGAGAAGAATATCGCCCTGATGGAGGCCGAGCGCCCCAAGTTGCTGAGCCGACCTCATGAACTCCGACGGCTTGATGAGGCGCTTAAGCGGCACCAGACCGTGCTGGATCGTGCACTTGCCCTGAAGTACTCTATAGAAGGCGTGCTACTGGAGCAGAAGATGCAAAGCCGGTCTCTGCAGTTCATGCGCTATGTGACCGTCTGGCTGCTTCGGGTTGCCAGCCAGACTGATTACACGCCGGACAAGCAACTTGTTCTCCCGCTACCCAAAGATCAGCCGGAAGCATTCCGTTGTCTCCCCGAATATGCACTCCAGGACATTGTTGACAATTTCAAGTTTGTCTTCCGGTACATCCCGCAAATCATCCTATCGGCCGTTGGTGATGAGATGATCGCGCTGTGCATCACCTTCCTGGAGTCGTCCGAGTACATCAAGAACCCGTATCTCAAGTCTTCCCTCGTGACATTGTTGTCTCACGGGACATGGCCGACGTATCACCTTAAGAAGGGCGTCCTGGGCGACCTGCTGATCAGCACCAAGTTCGCGAACGACTACCTGCTCCATGCGATCATGAAGTTCTACATTGAGTGCGAGCAGACGGGCGTTTCGTCGCAGTTTTATGACAAGTTTAATATTCGCTATGAGATCTTCCAGGTTATTAAGTGCGTCTGGGTCAATGACCTGTACCGGCACCAGCTGGTTGAGTCGAGCAAGTACGTGTTCTCTGAGTTTAGAGTCAATTTCATTTTTTTTTGCTAACATGAACAGGACCAACCGATCGTTCTTCGTCCGCTTTGTCAACCTGCTGCTGAACGACGCCACATACGTGCTGGACGAGGGCCTGAGCAAGTTCCCCAAGATCCACGACCTGCAGGTCAAGCTGAAGGACCCGAACCTGCCCTCGCAAGACCGTGAAAAAGCCGAGGAAGACCTGCGCACCGCCGAGGCCCAAGCAACGTCTTACATGCAGCTCGCCAACGAAACTGTCGGCATGATGAAGCTCTTCACGACAACCATCACTGACTCCTTCACCATGCCCGAGATTGTGCACCGCCTGGCCGGCATGCTCGACTACAACCTCGACATCTTGACCGGCCCCAAGTCCAAGACACTCAAGGTCGAGAACCCCGAAAAATACTTCTTCAACCCGAAGACCCTGCTCCCCGAGCTCGTCGACATCTACCTCAACCTGCGCAAGAGCACCGCTTTCATCGAGGCCGTTGCCGCAGACGGCCGCTCGTACAGCCCCACTACCATGGAAACCACTGCGCGGATTCTCTCCAGCAAGGGCCTCAAGCCGCCGGAGGACTTACAAGCCTGGCATGAGCTCTCTGAGCAGATCTACCAAGCCAAGTTGAGCCTCGACCAGGCCGACATGGACTTTGATGACGCGCCTCCCGAGTTCGAGGACCCGATTATGGGTATTATCATGGACGACCCTGTTATTCTGCCGTCGAGGCACGTGGTCGATCGCTCGACCATCGTGCAGCACTTGCTGAGCGATCCAAAAGATCCCTATACACGGCAGCCAATGACGGTGGATGACATTGTGCCGGATGATGAGCTGAGGGAGAGGATTCGGAAATGGAAGGAGGAGAAGCGCAGGGAGAGGCAAAGGGAAAGGGAAAGGAAGGAACGGGAGGTGGAGGGTGATGAGGGAGGGCATAAGGGGGGACAAGCGGATAAGATGGATTTGGGGGAGTGATTCCCTCGATAACTTATGATAAGGGGGAATACATTAGCTTGGGTTTGGGGGGGAGGGGGGGAATTGTTGGGGTGTTCTGTAGGGTTCTTGTCAATTATGGTCGGCTGGGTGGGAGGGGTATAAGGCGTGCGTGTACTTAGCCATTCGATTACTCAGGTAGTTTACTCCGGACGATTTCTGCTCTGACCAGGGTTGATAGGATACGGATGACATGAGAGCACAGCACACAACAACAGAGATTACATTGTTGTTCTTCGAATTGGTCCCGTAATTACTCCTATATAGTGCCACTGGAGTCAGAGCTTGTTGAATAAAAGTATCGGTTTCGTTCTTTCAAAAACTCTCGTCTTTGTTGGCTGTAGTTCGGGTGACACAACGTCGACATGATATTGCAACATAGTATCTTAATCTGTTTATCCGGACCGGAGTCTAACTAACCCCTTATCTCCGAACGCCCCCGGAATGGAAAACTTTACCAGTATGTCGCGAAATGTAGCAATGGCGCGAGAGACGTGCTGCATTGCGAATCTTGCACCTGCCCCTGACCGGGAACCACATTGACCTTCATCTACTATACGGTGTAATTTTACATTATTATTGATACTGATTTTAAACGCGATTCGGTGTAACAGGGGAGTAGGAGAACGATGTTCAAGACAATCCGGGTGTAAGGCGCGGGGCTCCACTGGGTTGGTTGCGAGGACAGTGAGGGGGAGGGGTTGATGCGGGGGT
>Ga0065720_1020957_pt1 | contig 12058 bp, 15 predicted proteins | sample Thericmetagenome_FD_59107 | JGI IMG/M metagenome (GOLD analysis project Ga0065720, IMG submission 59107) | Thermophilic microbial communities from the Joint Bioenergy Institute, California, USA of rice/straw/compost enrichment - eDNA_2 v2... | ecosystem: Engineered > Solid waste > Grass >... | reverse complement strand
AGTTCAAGAATTGGAAAGAAATCTAGTAAAGATCCTAGTAAGAGAAAGACAGAAGATCCTATCTCTAGGCCTATCGAGGATATGAAAAAGATGAAGAAAACTCCAAATGCTGGTCAAGAAGAGGCCGCAGACAATAATTAAACGCTTGGTTCTTGAAGAAAGCCCAAGTCAATTTATTTTGTGAAGTGAAAACAGCCTTGTTTTTAAATTCCCTTGTATAAGCTATTTTCTTCATTGGAGTATTCATGAAGCAAATTTGTGGCATTTTTGGTATGAGTTACTGATAATTCCTTTGAGAACTCCATGTTTTTGAGATCCTAATTTTGATAATCAGATTTAATTTGTCCAAAAAGTTCATTCATTCTCTCAGAATTAACAAATATAGAACCTGTCTAAGATTTGCCTGAAATAGTCTGATATTATCTTAGTCAGTATTTTCAGTAGAAAGTTTAACAACTATCATCTTAATAACTGAATCTGACCTTTCCTGTTAAAAAACAACTGGGTTCTATTGATTATCAAACAGCTAACAAACAAAATTTATATCAGAATGGAAGTTAAGGGTTCAATTATTTATGTTATTAACAGCTCTCTAATTTAAATAAATCAAAATTTAAATTGGGCAAATGCAAAACACACCTTATCGTCAATATCTAGAAGCTTCTCCTTTCTCTGAGCCATTCTTATTTGAAGTTCCCCAGCTCAAGCACTTCTATGAACAGAATCTTCCTAAGGTTGAAGAGACCCCTAATAAAAGATCTAATACAATCTTTACTTTAATCACATCACCTGTGGATGCTGTATCAATTGCCAGAAGGAGGTTACTCTTGTTAAAAAGCAATGATGTATTTTGTGAAAATCTAGATCTAGTTTCATCAGAAAGAAAGCCCAAGTACGAGGATATGACTTCAAACCAACATAAACCCCTTAAAACATCAAATATGCAAAATAAAGAGGGTGAACAAGAGCATTTCTCGTTGCTTGACCATGAAAGAGAAACTATCATCAGTCATGAGCATGATGAAAATCATGAACTTAGAGAGGATGATGAAATTAAGATGAATGAGGAGTTTGAAAGGGAAACAAAAGGACGTACATCTGGCAAGGAAGAGATAAGAAAAAGAAAAAGAAAGTCAAACCATCAATTGAAAATTTTGAAATGGGAATTTGAAAGAGATGGTTTCTGGGACAAAGAAAAAATCCTAAATGTTGCTAAAATTACAGGATTATCAGAGTCTCAGGTAACTCAAAATTCGCTTAAGTTTAACTTTTTTTAGGTATATAAATGGTGCTGGGATCAAAAAAAGAAGATGGAACTTAACAGCAAAGAGAGAAACAAACATAAAGCTGGACTGGAAGATAAAGAGAATATTCCACCAAAAGAGCACCTTGGTGTCTTAAAGAATTCAAAAGCCATCTCAAAATGTAGGGTAAAGGGAAAGCCTTTCAATCCTATTAGATCTACTCAGAAGCTCAAACTTAAGACTCTTTCTGATAATAATATCATCGTTGATGATGTCAATAAAAGATTAACTTTCCTCTAATAAGTCTTCCCAGTGTATTTATGTAAATATGTCTGTATATTTCTCTTTGATTAAGTGTACAATAAATTGCTTATATACTTGACAAATTACATCTGACTCTTCATCTCAAGAAGGGCTTTATCAACAACATTCTTATATTTATATGCAATCAAGCCAAGTTGTTCAATCTTGGTATCACTAAACACATCACTGCTAGCAATTGTCGAATTATATTCCATCACAAAACTAGTCAAAGATTAGCACAATTTATCAAGTCTTACTCTCTATCGTAATTCTCCAAAGTTGGGTAGATGTCGTCATTATTTGCTAGATCGCCTTTTCTTCTAGTAACTAAATGAACACACATGTGATTTATTCTATCATCAGTACGACTATAGTTCTGTATAATTGAGATTCGTTAACAATTGGAGTTACTTGAATGAAGACAGTAGTGGAAGTAGAGTTATGGAATTTTTCTAATTCTTTGGATAAAAAGCGGATTGCAAGACCAAAATCAAAGATCTAGATGATTATTCAATTTCTCAGGTTAATCTACTTCAGCTGGTGTCAGATCTTTAAAGTTTAGCACTTGTCTTTTGGGAACAAGCATGATATCTATAAAAATAAAGGTTTTTTTCGATTGTCTTTACGGCCAGAAAGTTTGGGAGCCAGAGGAACCATTGCATATATATAGTTCTTTTGGTAAAAGATTAACTTATTAGGAATGGTCATGTTTCCGAACTTGAAAATTGTACTCGAGGCATTAGAAGCCGTATTTGACACACTTTGCATTTGCAATCCTTATAAATAAAAGTTTAACGAAAATTATATACTGTTCTTTTATGCTTAAACCAAGGGTCTTGTGAAAATTTCCTTTGATTAGACAAATTATTCTTTCATATGATAATAATTATATCCTCGAAAGAAAGATGATTTTTGAGGCCAAGTTCAGTTTTTGAAATTTTTCTCATAAATCAGAGCCCTAAATAAATTTTTATGAGTTTATTTGTTCAGCTATCTAGAAAGGGTTTCTTTGAGACTGGGCTTCTCAGCACCTTAAGAAAGCCCAGACCTAAAGTCTCTCCTAAGACCATATTTAAAAGAAAGGAAGCCAAGCGTATGAGAATGATGAACAAATTTTCTGCTGAATTCACCGGAGAGAAGCCAGTTCACAGCTGGCTGGATCCTAAAAAGGTGAAGGCTCTTGCAGCTGCTTACCAAGAATATAGAAATAAGCATCGCTTTAACACCCCAATTGATAAAAAGGATGTTGCTGAACTCAAAGAGAAATCTGAATATTTTGCAGATCTTTTCGTAAGGTTCATTTCAAAGAAAATCATGGTTCTAGTATTTTAAATGGAAGGAAGAGCAGCACATGGTTCAAAAGGCTGCCGAGAAGCAAGCTGAAGCACAAAAAGAAATAGAGAAGTTGCCTTACTATTTGAGAGATGAGATGGATACCTATTACAAGAGAGCTAAAGTTCCATTTGATTTCCCAGAGGAGCATCACTTTTTACATCTGTAATCTTACTTTATTTCTTGATTTAAACAATAGATACTATGAACAATTAATGAGAATCCTGCCTGACGAACTAGCAGAAAGAATTCAAGTCAGCATGAGACTTCAAGCTATTGCCACTGATACACTTGGTCTGGGAGAATAAGAAATTATATAAACATAGTCTATGTATAGATATTCTGTTAATTCTGTCTTCTTGAATAAGAGATTGAATCAATTATAAAATATTAATTTTGTCAAAAAGGAGATATGATCGGCGCACCTGTTCATAGGTTCTTAAGAAATCCCAACTATGCCTCTACCATCTACAACAGAGTCATGAATAGGTTTCAAGTTTCAAGCCAAAGTTAATATTTTAGGACTTCTTGTTTTGATAGTACCCTCACAGTGTTAGAAGATCCTCAACACAATCGTCAGCTCTTCTTGATTGGTACAACTAATTCCAGTACCCTGTTGGCTGAGAGAACCAGAGAGCTCATTAGAAAGGAAAAGCCAGACAGTGTCTTTGTTCAGACAAATCAAAAGTGGTGGAATACTATCCAGCAAATAAAAGGAGTCAATACTCAACAAGAACTCAACTTATATACCGATATCCTTAGAAGAAATCAAGAATGGGAAACAGACAACGGTTTGAGAGGCGTTATTTTCAAATTGAGATTCTATCCTTGGTTGTTCTTGATGTCTTCATTCTTTGGTAATGATGATTTAGTCTTACTAATACTTTTTAGCCTTCCCCAACGATTTCCACCCATTCACTCCAGGTCTTGAAATGAAATATGCCATAGAAGAAGCCCTTAAGCTTCAATCCAAGGTCGTCTTCGGTGGTCTTGAAATCAATGCTGAAACCTTCGCCGCTTTCAGAAATGAAAAGAGAATGGATATTCTTCCACTTGTGTATAGATGGGTTAACGCTCTTCATAACCAACTTTGGAGAACTGAATATCATGATACTTACAGATTGATGGACAGATTGGGAGGAGAAGCTTTCGCTGAAAATATTGATAGATATAGAACCAATTGGTTCATCAAGTTGTTTGAGAAATATGCTCCTCATCAAAAGAGAATTCTCATTGATCAAAGGGATATTGATCTCTTCTACGGTATCTACAGAGATTGTCCAGGAAAGAAGATCGTTGCTGTTGTCAACCAATGGCATACTCCAGGTATTGAAGCCCACTGGAGACATACTACTGGAACTGAAATCAAGGGTGAGCCTATTAATCCTGTCGGTGATATGGATATTGAAAGACTTATGGAAAATAACTTGATCAATGATGTCTTGAGAGAATTTACTAGCAAGATTTCCAAGTCCGAACCAGCTGATTCTGAAAACTTCTTAACCATGTATCACAAGAAGACCATGGAAGCTGAAAGAGCTAGACATGTTCACTTCCTCAGCCACGATGATCCTCATATGCCCGGAAATGAAGGCGGCCATCACGTCAAGCACTAATTTCATGTTTCCGAATAATCCTGCATAATGATATACACTCCTCTTTTAGCCAAGATCTTAAAAGAACAGATATTAAAAAGATAATTTGTAAAAAATAGAAATTTTTTTCTTTTTTAAAAGATGAAAGTAGATGCTACAGACGAAAAGATAGATGTAAATAGTTGGACATAGAGGCATAATCGAGTATAGGATTTTTTTAAATGTAGGACAACTAAGTTTGCATCATCTGACTAAAATTCAAAGTCTTATCATAAAGGGTATATTTAATTTCAAGTTCAGGTCTTAATTTCTTTATTCTAATATCCAACCAATATGTTAGTCCGCATATCTGTTCCAGATATAATGTCCTTAAATTTGGAAAGGCGTCTTTTGATTTGAAAATTGACTCTAAAAACATGCCCTTAGGAGGGAACTCACCTAACCCTTTATCACATTGTCCCTCAGCATGCTCAAGGTGTCCAAGTCGAAATATCTTCAGATTTTTGTGTTTGCTTAATCCCAAGACTGTCTCACACTTAACCCAACTATCTCCTGACATATCAACTTCCTCCAACAAAGGACAGCCCTCCCAAAGGACTGAAAAATCTTCTTGCATTGGGCACTCCCTGATATTTAAGACTTTAAGCTTGTGTAAATGGGAAGATAAGTAAATATGGAATTTTTCTCTGAATGATCTAATGTAGACAAAAGAGAGCTTCTCAAGGTTTGGAACATATTCCATTTTATTGATCAATTTATCGGTAATTTTGGAGCATTTCTCAAAGCAGTTTCTCACTAAATGAAATTCCTTAAGGCTTTCTCCAAATCTTTTGAATAGTAGTTCGACACACTGTTCACCGATTCGAGAGCAGTATTCAATTCTAATTGTTTCCAAATCTGAATTAATCTGGCATAGTACCTCAATTCCCTCAAATGTAAAATGTCCATTATAATTAGTGGGGCTTCCTCCAAAACTCAAATGCTTTAATTTATTGCAGTATTTGGCCAGATACACGAAGATAATGTTTGTAAGATTTTCGCATCTAAGAAGAGAGAGGTATTCTAGTGACCTTAGATTTATCTTAGAGATAACTTACCGAGATTTTCTATCCTGGAGAAAAATAGTTGTAGTCCTTCATCATCGATGGGGACAGCATTCAGAATCAGATTTTGTAATTTAGGGAAGGCATTTGATATAGCTTTTATTTCGTTACTATTCAAATTCTTCTTTCGATTGACTTTATTGCTAAGGTCCAAAGTTGTGACATTAGGAAGCATTATATTTCCAAGAACTGTAGCAAACTCAATATTAATGTTGGATATAGTTAGACTCTCTAAGGATTTTGGAACCATCATTAGAAATCTATGTTATAAGCAAATATCAATAATAATCTTACGAAAGAGTGTCTGTAATGGCCATATTTTCACTCAATACTAAATTTTTTAGCATCTGGGCTTTTGTGAGTACTTTGATAAAGTTCAAACTATTGATTTTTTGAGGAATGACAGCTAGATTCATTGAGAGTAGTATATCTGGACTTTTTTCAATTACTCGTTTCCATTTAGTACAAACTCTTGTAATAATTACCAGCTCAATGACATTCACGTAAGAGAATATAATCTTCAGAGGCTTAAGATCAAGATTATTGATTCTGCATTGTTTGACTTCCCATGAGATCGTGATATTTTCCTGAAGATTCTTGAGAGGGACTAGTCTTTTTAACATTTTATTGCAGTTTCAATTGAACAATAACAAAATTTCTTGTTTTTGAAAATTAGAAAAAGTCCTCTGGGCGCATCCACTTCGTTAGTTGATTTTAAAACTTTCCAAATTAAGAAAATTATGGTGCTTGACAGTAAATAATTCTCTCCTTTAATCAAGACTTAACTCTTCTGTTCATCTTAATAGAATACAGAAAATTTATAGTTTATTTATTAGAAAAAGATGAGAATTATTTCCTTCTTCTTATTGAAACAAACAGAGCAAAGGGCCCATATTATTGCAAGCGCTCACCAGCTTGACTTTATCAGGTATCATACATTCTCTATCTCTTAATTTCTAGCTTCTTTAAAAGGCCATTTTTCAAGGATCATTTGAATTTTGCAGCCCGTACAGCTGTTTCGTAATCTTTTTTAGCAAACAGAGTATAATTTGAATAGAAGGTTAAAACCTGGAGAGAAAACTTTCATAGAAGATAAAGAAGAGAAAGACGTTAGAAGTTTCGTCGATATTCAAAAGAATGGATTAGCAGGTATGCGATATCTGATCAAAATTTGATAAATAGTGGTTATTGTTTTTGATCAAGAGTACCCAGAGAAAGTCATTCTTCTCATAGCCAGAGAAATTATCAATGAGTTTTATAAATCTTACAATGAAAGTCAATTCCAGGCCATTAATGGTTAGAAAGACTTTTTCTTATTTGATTTCATAGGTGATACTAATTTAAATATCCCTGCTCTTGAAACTATGATCAAGAAATATCAGGATCCCAAAGAAGCAGATAAGTTAATGAAGCTTCAAAGTGAACTAGAAGAAGTGAATAAAATTATGACTAAGAATCTGGATGATGTATTTCTTATAACTGATATCTTTTGACACATTTAGATCTTGAAGAGAGGAGAAACACTAGAAAATTTGATGGCTAAGAGTAAAGATGTCAGCACTGTTTCCTATAATTTCTACAAGAAGGCGAGAGAAACAAACAAGAAATGTTGTTCTCTTTATTAAATGATTGTCCTTACTCATTTTGGCCTTTGTTGTTGTATTTTATGCTTGCCATTAATCTTGTGATTGATTTAAAAAAATAGTTGCTGCACTCAAATAATAAATCTTATTGTCTCATGAATATATAAAGATATCATTACATTACTTGCAGAATGAATTTCATATGAATTATTAATATACACCAAACGAGCATATATTTTTAGAGTGGATCAATAGTTTTAGCTTTTATATTCTCAAGGAAATCTGCAAATTGTTGGTGTGTATACTCCTGCTGGGCCTCTTTGTTATTATCAGATTCTCGAAGACCTTTTTGATTAGGAGCATCGCTTCTCTGGCTCTTCGACCCATCGGGCTCGTAAATATTAATTTTGGGATTTTCTTTTGTTCCCTTTTTTTCAGATGGAGTATTTGAATCTTCTTCTTGAAGATACTTTCTAATTAACTCATCATCTTCTAAGTATTTGAATTGTTGTTCAAAGTTTTGTAAGTAAGAAGCATGATTTTTTCCTATTTTCTTATCTGTAGGTGGGAGGTTGCTTTGTCCTTTCTTTGTCAAGAAAGAAAGAAGCTCATATTCTTGGTCTATAGGTTCCTGTTGAGTCTCTGTTGTCTGTTTGCCTTGTAAGTATCTTTGAGTGTTATCTGTCTGATTTTGGAGAGTGAGATCTCTGTTAATCTATGTAAGCATTAGAGAAATATGGAAATTAATCTTACTGATGGAAGCTGTTTCTTTCTAATATCCGCTGAGTATATTCTAGGCTTGGTAAAGGCTTTGTTACTATCTGTCAGTGTTGTAAATTTAAATCCTTGAGTATCAGTTTTTTCATGTAACCCTGCAGCTGTTGACTTTGACTGATTTAGTTTATTGGCACTCCAAGTTCGTTTCACTACAGAGGACACTGCAGAAAATGGTCTTTTAGGATTGGATTCAGCTAATTCTACCATCTTGGCAATATCATTCGGAGAACATTTGGGTGAGTAAACTTTTTCTTCTTCTTTCTCCTCAAATGCTTCGTTTATCAAAACATCTTTCTATTCGAGTCTTAGATAATTGTTTTAATAGGTATACTTTCTCAAAGATCTCCATCCATTCCATTGGGAACGGGTTTGAGTTATAGAAGTCTTCGTCTGGTAAATAAGCATTATTATGTTTATAGAGATTCATGGATTCAGTGTTGAAGATTCCATCACATACTAAGCCGAAGATCACCTTTACAGTACAATACTTTCCATTTTCAAAGAATGTAAGGATTTGAGCTTGATGAGTTTGGCTCTTTGTCCAATTTCGCTTGAATTGTTTAATAGAAGTAGATCTTCCTTCAGCAAAGAAATTGTTCCAGTCGTCTCCTCTCACAATTCTGAGATGAATCTTATATAATTATACTTTTCATCTAAAAGTGTACTTCAGTTTCATCCAAGAATTTTTGAATATCTGTGGTTTCACTAAAGAGATAATGCACTCTCATCGAGTTGATCATGTAGAGGCCACTAACCTTCTTTTTTCTTGGAAAATTGATCTCTCCTCGAGAATCCATCATTTTCTTAAGATGAGCATTAGTTGGAGACCCTTTTGAGCTTAGAGTATAATATCCATGATCATCCCCATGATAATCTTCATAGGAAGGGACGTGGAAGAGCTTAAAAGAAGTTTTCTGATTATAGAATTTATATTGCAATTGAATATTCTTGGGGTCAAAATATGCACTATCAATTTCGAGATTATTCACTGAATGGAAGTAGATAAGAAGTCTCCATTGATTCAGTTTTTCATTTAGTAGAGCAGGTCTGTGCTTTGGCTTTTGATCAATGGGGACACGGAGTAAAGCATCTTGGATGGGTATCTTTTGAGCTCTTGCAAATTTCTGTTCCACCTAAATTTTATTTGATTGACTACAGAGGTATCTTACATCTATAAGTTCATGTTCACTAACAGCCAACATGTAACATAGATCACAAACTCTGCAAGGTCTAGTAGAATTGTGAGTGATCTAATATTTTATCATCTGTAAAATAAATCGATTACATTTATTCCTTTCAAAAATATGCCTCTTTTTTTCAGATGCTGGCATAATTCCCATAAAAGCTTATAAGTCAGAGTTTTTGAAGCATCATCTTTCTTGAAAATAAGTCCACAAAGCTTGCAATAGACAGAGCATGTTAAAGAATCCAGAGTTTTTTTGCCTTCAGCATCCTATAGATTAATGGATTTTCTAACGATTTTACATCTATTGTGAGAAGAATGGGAGCAACATTTTCAAGTTCTATCGCCTTGAGATTGAATAACCAGGTAACTCCTGCATAATCTGTCATAAAATCGACCACCACTTTTGTGATTCTTACATTGTATGACTATCATTGTTACAAAGATTATCCCCTACAATTATACTCTTTCAAGAAAATGAACTAATCTCGCAGCTGGAGCTTCATAGTCTTTCAAGCTGGCTCCTGTCACTTGATGGACTTCAAATGAGTGGGGTCTGTCAGTCATAATTGTGCTTTTTTGAAGGAGAGATATCTTAGGATTCTCATCTAAGATGTGCAATTTATTCTTAATACGAAATCCGTAATTTGCCTGTAAGTGATTAGTCAAAGAAGATATGAATGTTACTTTTTTCTCCCTGGAGTTGCCTGTAAAGTAGACAAGACGGAAAATACAAGCTTGCATTCCACGTGGGAGAATAAATCTTTGAAACAGCGTATTATTGTCAATTGAATATCTCTTGTACTCTCTTAAGTTCCTCAGCGTACTCACAAACTACAATAAAAATGAGTATTATAAATAAAAAAACTATACTTTAGCACATAAGTAATCTGCTGAACCTCTAGATCTGGTAATTGCATAAGGAAGGTCTTGCTTCTTTTCGTGGTCGTATAAAAACCCATATCTTTTTTCTAGGCTTGCTTCGAACTCAGAGTACACAGCATCTGAGACCTTTGTCAAGACGCCATCATTCATTGCTATTGTATGCTCAGTTTATTCTTCTAAAATGTATATACCAATGATAAATGCGTTGTCAATATTGAGGAATGTCTCTGGAATATTAACTTGAAGTTTTTCCAGAGGATATTTAGAATATGCGAGTGCCTTATAAAAAAAGAAACCTGGTTTGATTGGATAGTTCTCATAAAATTGCTCATAAGGAGGTGTAAAAGAGATTTTTTGGATTGTTTTCTCCCAAAGACGATCTTGCTAGAACAATTAACATTTATAACTTGGATTGCTAACCATTTCTTGTAAATCATCCTCATTTCTTGCTGGTGTGCTTCTAGTTGGTTGTGGAGAAGTATTTTTTCCAAATCTGACGCTCTTTGTTGTTTCATGAGCTCTATCGATGCTGTCATTTCTCTATTCAGTAAGAATATCAAGATGGGATGTTACTTTTTCTCTTTCTTTTAAATGTGCTTCAGTGATGAAAGTATCTGCCATTCTTTGCCAGAGTACAGTTATAAATACAAAATATTTCAAAAGTTAAATTTTATTCAAGTAAGAAAGATAATGTAGCTAACTAATGTTTTTCACTTTTATTTCTCTTTTTCTTCCTGATTGAAGGAGAATCTGCACCTCTCTCTAAGCTTCCATCAGGATTTTGATCATAATTTGCTAGTACAATAACTGGCTCAAGTTTTTCAGCCTTCTCATCGTATTTGACTTCGGCTAATTGAGAAGTAAATGTATGAAATCTGTGAGCATTCTGATTCTTATTCTTGAATAAATTGGGAAGTCGATGTGATAAAAACTTTTTATCATGCTCACTTAATTTTTCACCTAAGTACTTTGTGTTGAAAATATATTTAGTTGGTTTCAAGTTTTGATGTGCAAGAATCATCAATGGATCGATATCTTTGACTTCAGCTATATCACCTTCATCATCCGAATCCACAATAATTTTTTTAGATTGATATGATCTCTTTTGTATGTAGCCTGATCCTTGGATAGCTTCAACTAAGCGTGCTCTAGCTTTTTTTACTCCCTCATTGTCCTCAGTTTGACCTGGGAAATGATCAGATATATCAAGTGTCTTTCCGTCATCTTTTGACAGTGATGTTGAAAATTTTGCTAATGTTTTGAAGTTATTGCTGAGAGCTAATACTTTGTCATTCGTTTTCTCTTGTTTTTCTAAAGAGCTTTTCATTTTTTCTGGCTCTCCCCCGGGTCCAAAATGCTCGAATGGAGAAAGAACCTTTTTCTCATTGAGTTGTTGTTTTACTGTTTTATAGCCTGAAATGGTCTTATCCTTGTTATCAAATTTAATATTGTTATTTATGCCCTCATCACTGACAGTTTCTAATGCAAAATTGGTAAATCTCCTTTGCTGTACCTTTACTGGATCATATGTATAATTTTTTATGACTCTTGGGGTATCTAGTGGGATATCAACCTCCTGGAAAGGATGATCTTGTATTTGCATTTTCTATAATCTCATGAATAATCATCAAATTTCTACCCTTAGGTACTCTTTGGTAATAAAATTGTGTTTTTTCTTGATAATCTTCTTTGATCGAATCTCATTTGGAGATGCTGGAGGAGATTCTTTTACCGTTTCATCATTGTCAAATTCATCAGATTCATTTTTCTTAGGACCTATCGTCTTTTGCACTTGGAGAGCTTTTCCTTTATCAATTTCTTGTAAAATATCTGCTTTTTCCTGTATCAACTTTGTTGTTTGCCTCATGATTGACAGCTTCTGATCATTTAGACTGATTTCAGAACTTAGTTGAGCGTTTATCTTTTTCTTGGTATGCTGTGTGTTTCCCATTAGAATAGAAATGGCTAAGATCTCATTTATTTCAAATATTTATTTTTCTGAGAAAATTACAAATTTTGTATGAGGGTTTGGGGTTTGGGGTTTGGGGTTTGG
>Ga0065720_1020956_pt1 | contig 12059 bp, 11 predicted proteins | sample Thericmetagenome_FD_59107 | JGI IMG/M metagenome (GOLD analysis project Ga0065720, IMG submission 59107) | Thermophilic microbial communities from the Joint Bioenergy Institute, California, USA of rice/straw/compost enrichment - eDNA_2 v2... | ecosystem: Engineered > Solid waste > Grass >... | reverse complement strand
AAAAAAAAAAAAAAAAAACCTTGGATATTATCTCTTTAAAACCGCGATCTAGAGACAGACGAGATACTAATGCGACTGGCAAACAGTTAAAAGAGCTAACAGAGTCAGCTAAAGTGCGCCCTCAGCTGCTCAAAACACACAAGCAGCGTGTGGAAGAGCTCAATGCCCATCTCGCTCGCCTGACCGACCACCACGACATGCCCAAGATCGGCCCGGGCTAATGAGCAATGACACTGCTAAACCTTCGCTTACATGTTGTATTTGTCAAAATACTCCTGGATACGGAGATATTGTGGACGGAACACACAAGCGCCATGAGGGGGTTTTCGCAATTCAGGTTGTTGACCGCGTTTTAGCTTAATTGTTTGATACCCGTCTATATACAAATATACAATGTCTTTGCTATGATATACGCAGTTAATGTGCTGTTTCCTAGCCAGGTCCAACACAAAGTAGTTTCCCATATACAGAGGTTAGCAGCCCACAGCCCATGTCCATCCTTCTATGTATGCCAAATAATTCCTCCAGCCCAATGCCATGCCAGTTGATATTGTTGAATAGTCAAAACGAACGTGAATATCGTGAGCTCGTGATCCCGATATTAGCAGCTATGCCTTCCTCCCAAAGATGCTGAAGGATTAAAACACGCTTTCAGCCATGCTGCATGCATAATGAATGAATATCTCGATGCTGTGAAATGAAAGAACGCTCCATACAATGCCCAAATGAACGAATGCTGGTTCTGCATAAAACGAGAGAAACGAAGCCGGCCGTTGAGTTAGACCAGGGCGAAGAAGCCGAGGCAGCCGGCCATCACAGCTGCAAGCAGTGACCCAACAAAACTGCGGGAAGCCGTGTTCTGCAAGCTCGGCGGCGGCTTGGTCGAGTCAGCATCGCCGGTCTCGGTGGGGTCAGCAGGAACCCAGGTTACGGCCGTGACGGTAACGACGACACCGTTGGAAGTAGTCGTACGGGTGGTGGTGATGGGGCGAGAAGTGCGAGCGGTAGGACTAGTGGTGGTGGGCTGATCGTCGGTCTTGTCATCATCATCATTTGAGCTAGTGGCAGGCGGGTTGGTCGGGCTCGGGGCGTTGGTCACAGTTGTAAGAGTGGTGTCTGCGAAGAGAGTCAGCACACATCTTTGCTGTTACTCAAACGAACAAAGGAGAGGAAAGTCCGGCAGAGCACGCCGGAGTGACGTACCTCCCAGCGTGGAGGACGTCTTGGCTGTCTCGCTAGGAGAAGATGAAGACTCCTCGTCGGACGTCGTCGTCGAGGGAGATGGGGCAGGAGGAGGAGCAGGAGAATCAGAAGAAGCAGGAGGGGGAGGGGGAGCGGGAGGAGAAACTGTTATCTCAGTGGTGGACGTACCAGGTGGGGAAGGGGAGTTGGAACTTTGCGGGGGAGTAGTTGAAGAGGGAGGGTTGTTGTTAGAGGTAGGCGGTGAGTTAGAGCTGCTGGGAGGAAGGACAGAGGTAGTCGTTTCCGGAGGAGGGACTTGGGTGGTGGGGGCCTGGGTGTTGCTGGTCTCGGGGTCCGACGATGTGGTTGTCTCAGGGGGCTGCGTCGAGCTGTCTGAGTCATCATCCGTCGGCGATGGATCGGCAGTCGAGTTGTCCTGGCGTCTAACCAGATGCCGGATCGAGGTCGTCAGGGCTCCCTCCGCCTTCCGGACTGCCTCGATAATAGTGTGCTCCTGATGATGGTGATGATGGGGAAGGGTGGTGATTGTCGCAGGGTTGGCGGCGTTCTGATGATGAGGCAGCATCCTGCCGCGGCAGTGATTGCCGGCGACATGGACAGTCATGAGTAGCAGTAGGGCCAGTGGCAGGACAAGGAGGAGTCGCCGAGTGTGTGAGCGCATGGTCTTGGGTGAGCCAGAGAGCTGTTGGTCGTCAATTGGCGCATGAGTCTGGGCGACAGTGTCCTCCTTCTCGGTCACAGGAAGAAGAGGCTCCGCAGACGGAGACTTCTCGCCCTTAAAGAGATCCATGGCAGATGAAGGACGACGACAGAAGTTGGCCAAAACAAGACTGTGGCGATCTCTAGCGTTTTATACGTTGACTGACTGCGCTGCAATGCAGGACAGCTCACTTCTACCCAGCCGGTTGAGAGACTGTGACTGGCCAAGCTACGGAAGGTTAGCGGTCAAGAACAAAACAAGTGAATGATAAGAGGGTAACGGGGAGAAATGCCAGAATGTGAGGACGTAAGCCTGGGTTATAAGCCCAACCGGCTATGTAAATGACGAAAAGTGTAACCTTGTCGGATGGTCATACACACCGTTTGCGCTGCACAGTCCACCTCGTTTACGAATATCCGCTGTTTATTCCTCTGCAGGATTTTGACTTTGATGTCACCGGTGATCAGCTCCGGTGCTGGCGACTCCCAACGGCACAGGCCGGCAGTTGTGGACTCTCGCTTGTGCTGTTGGTACTGTTGTCTGTCTGGCACAGTCTGTCTTTGTATATATCCGTTGAGGAATGCGGTCAGTTGGCAATCGGCGAAAATATAATCTCGCTGACTCGGCGCCAGACCCGTGGACGACCCATGGCATCAGTGGAGGGGCTCCCGGGCTGTTGCAGCGGTAGGCTCAGCTGGGACCTCGAAGACGACATGACGCGGGAAGAGCAGGGGTCCGCTGCAGCACAATGAGCGATCCGCAGCAGTCCCCCAGTCCACAGTCCTTACTGTGGGACACAGTCTGTTCATCGGGCTGCTGTTGCTGTTGCTGCTCTCACCAATCTGGTCTCACACCCACGTTGTCAATAAGGAATTCTTCCCACCTCTACCGTTCCATCTTGAGACTTCGACCCCGCGAAACAGGCGTTACAACCACCCGGTGGATGTTGATTTGGAGATATCGTCCGAACCACCGACCCATCCCAACTGACCACCAAGACAACAATGGAAACGCGGAGATCTGATCTCGCCTTTCAGTGCTGTCACTGTTGTCGCGACCAGGGCCCAAGCTTCACCTCTCGCAGCACAGCCTCCAGCCATCGTTTTTCGCCTTGGTCTATGTACAGTTCTACCTGGTTTACTTGTTAGCACAGTACTTAATTCGAGTCGCAACAAACCATAGCAAGGGCGTCAACCAAGGTACAACACCAATGCAATTGAGTGCTCAGAACGTCAGCCTTGGGGGCGCTCAAAAGGCTATTGTGCCTCTCTAATGGCCGAGATATCTACCATCCAATCAATTTTTGGTATTAAAAGTTGGGCTATACTTAGATGTTAAGAGGTTGAGTGATTCGCAAGCTATCTTCCCAAACATGAGATGTGGCTTGCAAAACAAGTATCATTTTAACAGATATACTAAGTAAAACTGTATTGCCTGATTCTCTGCCTGCCGCCAATGTGGGGGCAGCGCCGCGGACTGTCCCACCAGGCGGACCACAGCGGACCGCAGATTGGCCTTGGCAGCTGGAAACATACAACATCATGAAAGCTTGGCATGCGCTGGTACAGGGGACAAAAAAAAGACTCGGGGAGCCGGTCCCAGCTCTTTGGACGTGGTGTTTCCTCTTGCTGTTTCGCCTCTTCGTGTCCTGCCGCGCGACGAAGAAATTCCTGCAGCAGAAAGCCGGTCCGCGACAATTGCATGCTCTGCGCGTTAGCATTCTTGCAGACGTCGACCCAGAGCAGGGTCGCCGGTGCACCAACCTGATTCAGAACTCACCCAGCAAAACTCTGTCCTGTGCTCCAGGGTTGTTTTGTGGATCCGATCCGCTCGTATCGCCGACCTCGACGTCATTGCTCGCAGGATTCTGACAGTCCGAGAGCGCGTTGCTAGGTCAGGGGGCTGATACACTACTCCGATGGCCACCCACCACCGCGACCACTGTAGAGAGGAGAGAGCCTGCAGGCTATCGGACAGCGTAGCGTTCTCCCACTCGTCGCCGCGCAGAGCCCAACCATCAACACGAAATTTTGGAACAATGGCGGTTTGAGCCACAGCACCGGGCAAGCAATGTGTTGATTGTTGGAGAAGGACGGATGCTAGTAGACAGATGCCGGGTCAAGCGGGGTGCAGATTGTCTTCAGCACTCCGAGCCTGGTGCTGACCTCCCAGCATGCATGACTTCGTCAGCGCAGGAAGGCAGCGAGCCTCTCGTCCATCCAGCAACTGAGCGTTGTCAGCATGCTTACAGCTGGCCCAGGCTGTACATACCTACATCTATCTGTATGGTGCATGGCATGATGATTGTGTAATGGTCAGTTTCGATGCCCGTTAAACCCGAACCGCGATCAGAACGTCAGGCTTGGCAAAAAGCTCCCAGCCTTGGAGCCACCTCCAGCCACATGGATAGACCAGTCGCTCAAGCGAGATGCGCCGAGATTCCTGTGATGCGGCCGTGGCTGTGTCACTGCCAAGGTTTGAACATGGCATGGTCGACCAGACACCGTCCCGAGTTCCGTTCTGCAGCGTAATCCTCCCCAATATGTACAGTGTCGTTATTTTAATATTGGGAACGGCTCTAACATCAATTCTCTTCCTATCTACTGAGCTCTATGCTCCAAGCAGTTTGATTAAAGTATGTTCTTTGTCAGCGTAGAACTGTATCCATCATTGTGTTCTTCTATGCTATATAACATCTAGGAAGCACAATTATGTGAAATCTACCTTTTGGTTTCCCTCCTTGCAAATACCCTAGATCTCCCCATCATTGCAGCGCATCTTAGGTATCTGCACAAGTACATTCATTTTCTGCTTAGAGGTATGTCTGGAAGTATAATGAGCAAGACCCGGCTCTTGAGCTCCATCACTTGCGACCGAAAGGCTCAACTCTTTTTGAGCTTCAGCGTGCACAACAACTCGCTTCGTCGGGTAAACTTTATATGGTAGCACCTACAAACGTACCTGTTGCAAACTCAAGTCAGAGCTAATGAATGACAGTTCACCTCAAAAAGTTCTCTTACCCAGAGCAGAAGCGCCAATCCAAACCGCTACTTGAGCCCCAAGTTTTGGTGGACACCAACTACAGAACACTTGTGTCAGCATACCACAGCTTTGGACTTCCGGAGCCAAAGTCAAGGGAAACTTACTACTGCCCTCCCTCTACATTCACCACCATTACAAAATAATACCAACCGCCTGCATATCCAAGACCGCCAATAACCATGAGAATTAGCCAAACTCGGAACGTCAGCCGTTTTACTTTGGGAACTGCCTGTCTCTCTGAAAAGCCATTTTGAACCCAAAAGCCATTTTGCATCACAAAGCCATTTGGATACTTGGCGGCTTCATCAACAGCCTCGGCGTGAGCCACCTGATTTCGCCAACATCGGACGATATAAATCGCCATGATGGCGGTCAACCCGGCATTGACCCATTCCCAAATAGCGATCGCAAGGATGTGTCGTTGGTTCAAATATCCCTCCCCTGCTCTCACGACCCAGATGGCAGCCATGATCTGCAACAACAGTTCAGCGCCTGCAGTGGCCACCCATGCACGAATCCAGGGCATCTCTCCCTTCCACACAATGGCGTATGTCACGGTAGTGAGGGCTAGGAGCGTAATGCGCGGTCGTTGCAGATAAAGCATCGCAACATCGGCGACTCTAATGTGTTCGTAACCCGGCGTCCTCATGATTAGGACTGCGCAAAGGACATTTCCCACGAATGTCAGCCCCCATGTAGGAAGCCAGTTGTACCAGTATACATTCTTGCGTTTCTTTTTGCCAAACATGCGACAGCTTATTATGTAGATGAAGGGCCGGCAGCCGACCGCTAGGCCAAGGACCATTGTGACGAGATTAGTGATGGCGAACGCGATGAAGGTGTCTCGGCGTCTGGGACATTCCGTGGGGATGCTTGGGTAGATTTGCCATTGAGCGGGAATCGACTGGGTTAAGTGGGAATCGCGTGTGGTGCTCATGGTTGGTCGGTTGAAGACGTTGCCCGTAAGGGATGATTTCGAAGAGGAGATGGACGGTCTGCTGCAAGTTCATTGTTGAGCTTATATTGCATATGTCCATCCTTCTAGTAAGACTTCCCCTGATCTATCTTATTTCAACGCATCACGCTATTCTTACGGGAAGGAGCTGAAGTTGTGCTCAGCAGACTGGCACGCGCGCTGTAATAAGATGATAGCATTCCTTTCTAGGACGCACTATCTTCCGACCCACGTTAAGGTTAAGAAGTATCGGCTGGTAAGTGCATAAGGCCGGCTAGCTTTATGGCCCGAATACCAACAGAGGGTAACCCGTCTTCCGAACAGGGCAATGTCAGGCCATCGCGGCACCAACTGTAGGGTCAGCGAAGGAATAAGCTCATTTTAAGCTCAGCCTTACGGCCCTTCGTACAACGATTCGTTGAGTCAAGAAGACTTCGCAGCTTGGGAGCCACGAGCCACTGATCGCGACATGCGACCTTACCCATTAAATAAACAAATTGAACACTACTTTGGCTTCGCAGGCATCATTGAGCGAAACCCATCTTTTGCTCACTTGCTCAGGAGCTTAGACATGATTATGAGATGCGGGTTTCCGAGACGACGAGAGCCAACTGGTTTTGAACTCGTCAGAGTCCAAAGAACCCGAAGTTGTCGAGGACCAACTCGGTCAGAGGGAGTTGACTGATGTCTCTACACCATCCATGACCAGTCGGTAGACAACGGTCTTGGCAAACCCCTCGCGAAGGTTCCCCGTCCTGACGAAGAGGCGAAGCGACTGGTCTGCTGTTACAGCTCGTGGTGGCGTGAGGCGGACAGCAGCAAGCCACATCCAGCCACACGGGTTCCTGGAGTGCAGTGGTGCCGCACGGGCTGATTCACGGAACCGCATGCTTGGGGCCGTGGGCCCCTGGGTAACACGGTCACAGCTAAGACTGTCAGTTCCCCACACAGCACAGCTTGGGCTGGATCCGTTCATTCAGGGCAGAATGCTGAGCGCCGTCAGTCACAGCTGGCCTCTTTCATGTGATGCAACATTGGCGATGGTGGACACGCAACAGCAGCGCCGGATTCGAGCTCACCATGGCACCACCATCTGCAACGTCGGATAGGATTGGTGGGAAAGCATGAAGGGAAGGAAGTTTCTCTTCTAATCCATTCTCCTCGAACCTGGCAATTCTCTGAACTTAAACATCCTTGAATTCCCATCCACGGTTTCCGTTGCGTGGCCACATCTCGCGATCGAAGTAAATACTGCCCAACCAACTAATTATTATTTCAACGACGACAGCGATCTTGATGAACTCCCAAACAACAATCAGCCATGACAGACGACCGGGCTTCATCCGTTACGAGCTCCTCCAGTACCGATTCCTCTCCTGCTCTACCAGCGACTGACGCCCCTCCTGAACGCATCCCCTCGCGCTCCTCACAACCTTACCACCGCGGCTCATTCTCCAACATTACCATGCCCCAGTTCGCGCGCGAATCTTTTATGCCAAGCGAAAGTGGCACCGAAGCAGACGACGAGCATGTGCCGAAAGGCTTACCGGTGCCGCGTTCCCGTCACCATGGCAAGAGCGTATTAGCCCTCGGTGGTAAGGCCGAGGTGGTATCGGAATCATCCACTTCGGTGTTGTCGCCTGATGTGTTGGAGGAGGAAGGGAGGGTAAGGAAAAAGCAAAACGGGGGGATGGATAGGGAAAGGAAGAGGGTTGGTGATAGAGGAAGACGGCGAAGGGAGTTAGTAAGGAGAGCAGTTGAGGTGGGGTTATTGGGGTTTCAGGCCGCAATGGTTGCTGCGAACCCTGATGCTGAGGGAGTTATCAGAACTTATTGGAGAGGTATGTGCCGTTTGGTTCTTAGAAATATGGCAATATGGACACAGCTGACTAGTTCGATGCCAGAACTGCTCTCAGTTGGCAACCTCTGGTGCGTCCTGATCGCACTCTACCCTCTGAGACTTGTCTGTTGGGCCTACCGGCAGGGCAAGCTGTCGAGAACAATCCCAATCCGCATTCCAGCCTCATTTGACCTTGCGCCGATGCTCTACCCGCAAATTATCCCTGTCCTCATCTCCCTCCTGGTGGCGCATAACCTCCAGGGCGTCGTTCTGCCCAGCCTGGTGCTCAGCATCAGCGCCCTTCCGAGGCCGCTGATCCCGACAGCGCGTCCTTGGGAAACATTCAGTAACATGCAGTGGCTGCTGTCTTGTCTACCTTTTTCCCTACATAAGCTGGGCTTTGGGTCGCCGCATGATGGAGAGCAGGAGATCGCGCCCGAGATTCTGGCTCTGCTCTATCCCTTACATCAGACGCTATGCCTGATCTTGCTATATTTGACTACGACCAGCTTGCTCGTCTCAGAGGTTCATCTTCTATCAATTGGACTGATCCATCTACTATTGTTTGCCCGCTCCCCTCAGGCAGTCATCCTGAGGGCCATTCTCTGGGGCGGCGGTCTCGGTCTGCTCGTCTCATGCAGCCATGTCATTCGCTGGGGCATTACTCTGGCCCGCATTCCCAAATGGCGGTTCAGAAAAGCCCCGTCCGATGAACCAACCTTAGCCGAACTCTTCAGGGAACTTTTGTCCCTCCTCCGGCCGCGCACATCTTCAAAGACCTCCCGCTTAAATCTCGAATCGGACTACTCGACAGACGAAGACGAAATTCTCCTTTCCCATCCTGCACACACCTGTCCTGTCCCCGACCGGCCCCCTTCCAACCACGCCACGACTCCCTCCGGCCGACGCAAACGTGTTCCCTCAGCCAGCCTGCGCGCGTTCTTCTCGCTCACCTACGAGCAGTCAGTTACCCGACGCTGGCTTTATGCCGGCTACGTCTACGCCTGCACACTCGTGATCGCCTTCCTCGTCGTACGTCCACACATCCAGACGTACGCCCTGGGAGGTCGGGAACCCCTCGGCTGGGCAGTGGGCTATTTCCTCGGAGATTGGCCACAGTTCCGGTTCTGGGCTGTCAAGGGCAACTGGGAACGGTGGATTTCCCTACCCCCTCTGCGAGACGACATCGAGAAAGGGTTGCTCTGTGAAGGAACAGGCTGGGTTGACCGCTTGCGCATGACTTTCCTCGGACCGGCACACACCAGGCTCGCCATCTCCGCGTACTACCTTATCCTCATCACTTTTGCGCTCTCCCTCCTTCTTCTCCACCTAGCCCGTAAATCCGTCTGCGGTTCCGACGTCGACACCCGCCGCAAGGTCTTCCACTTCCTCACCGTTTTCATGTTCCTTCCCACTCTGTACATCGACCCTACGTTTGTCGCCCTCGCGATGGCTGTTGTCTTGGGTATATTCCTCTTGCTTGATCTACTTCGCGCAAGCCAACTTCCTCCCCTTTCAAAACCTATCGCTCACTTTGTTGAGCCGTTCGTCGACGGCCGAGACTTGAGAGGACCCGTGGTCGTGTCGCACATCTTTCTATTAGTTGGCTGCGCCGTGCCGGTGTGGCTTTCCCTGGCTTCGCTGCCCCGTTCAGCGTCGAACAATGAGGAGGATCCGTGGAAGGGATGGGAGCTATCCTCTCGTGAGGTTGCTCTTGTTGCCGGAGTGGTGTGTGTCGGGTTGGGTGACGCAGCGGCATCGCTTGTGGGGAGGAGATGGGGGAAGACGAAGTGGTTGTGGGGAGGGGGGAAGAGTGTTGAGGGGAGTGTAGCGTTTGCGGTAGCGGTGTTGATCGGGTTGTTGGCTGGGGCAGCGTGGTTGCGGGTTGGGGGGTGGCCTACTGCTGTGCCGGGGATTGCAGACCTAGGTAGTGGAGGAGGTAGTGGAATGGAGAGCCTAAGAAGTGTGTTGGATGTCAAGAGGCTCTGGGGATGGCTCGGCCCAGGCCCAGGGGGCACAGGTGTGCTGGGGAAGGCTACAGCTTGTGCGACAGTGGCTTCGTTGACTGAGGCGGTGTTGACGGGGGGTAATGATAATGTGGTTGTGCCGGTGGTGTTGTGGGAATGTGTAAAGGCGTTGGCGGTATAAACATGGGATAGATGGCTGTAGAGCATGATAGAGTATCTAAGCTAACATATCGAAAACTCATCTTCTCCTGAGTATACACCAATTACACTAAACCAACCCTATATTCTACATCTAAGTTTCTAGGTATAATACACTCAATACTTCCATACCGCAATACCAGCAGCATCAACGCTCGTCTTCCGCGCCAGAATCTCCGAAACAACCTCGCGAACACCCTGCTTGTGCCGGCGCTCAAACAGGAACATGTTGAGAATCTGCTTGGGCGTGTACTTGCCCGCGCGAACCTTGGCCTCGACTTGCTCCTCGGTCGGCACGGTAAACACGTTGTAGGGGTACTCCTCATAGGCAACATCGTTCAGTAGCGTCAGCTTGGGAGCGTTACTCTCGACGGTGAAGTACTCGTCGGTCAAGCGCTTGGCCTCCTCGGGCGAGAGCTCAGCCAAAGTAGCAGGCTGCCACTTGACTGGGCGCTTCTCGATCAGCAGGGCAGTCACGCCCTCGGTGAAGTCGTGGGAGGCCATGAACTTGGAGGCCATGGCATGCTCACGCAAGAAGGTGTCATGGATGTTCCAGGCACGGCCGATGCGCATCTGGCGCAAGGTGACGTGAACGGCAATGGGAGAGCGCTTGTTCAGCGTCTCGAGGGTTTCCTGGGCCCAGGCCTTGGTCGAGCCCTCCTCGGCCTCAAGAGCGCGAATGATGGCATCGACAGAGTCGTGGCTGAAACAGCGGTCGATAGCCTCGCGCAGCTCGCCGGCAATCTGGATGGGCTCGTCGTGCGGCAGGCCGGTGACGAACTCCTCGATCGTGGCGTTGATAACGCGCAGACGAGTCTCGAGATCGTCGGTGTCCTGGAAGCGCAGTTCGGCCAGACGAGACTCCAGGCGCGGCAGAGAGGTCGAGTGCAGGTAGTGAGTGGCGATGCCAGCGTAGAAGACGTTGGCACCCTTGAGGCGGGCGCTGGTCAGGGCAAGGTAGGTGCCCACAGCGCCGGGCATACGGGGCAGGAAGAAGGAAGCGCCAACGTCTGGGAAGAAGCCGATGTTGGTCTCAGGCATGGCAAACACGGTGCGCTCAGTCGCAATCCGGAAGGGGGCGTGGATGCTGAGGCCGACGCCGCCACCCATGGTGATGCCGTCCATGAAAGCGATGTAGGGCTTGTTGTAGGTCGCAATCAGATGGTCCAGACGGTATTCCTGGGCGAAGTAGTCCCTGCTCTTCTTCTGACCCTCAGGGCCCTCCTTGTTCCACTGGGCCAGCTGGGCAACGTCGCCGCCAGCGCAGAAGGCCTTGTCACCGGCGCCTTTCATGACGATGACATTGGCCATGTCGGACTTGCCCCACTCGATCAGGCGCGGGGCGATCTTGCGAATCATGGAGCCATTGAGGGCATTGAGCTTCTTGGGGCGATTCAGGGTGATGGAGCGCAGGCCGTACAGGCTGTTGAAGACAACATCCTCGGGCTCGTCTCCAGGCTGAGGCTTGAACAGCTCATAGGCCTCCTGGGTAGAGATGGACAACTGCATATCACCTTGTCAACAACACTTCTGACAAAAGAAGAGGAGAGAGAGCATACCAATCGCTGCTGCTGGCCGGCAAGCAGCTTCGCGCGGAGGGGCATCCTAGGCGAAGCGAAGAACGTGGCTGATCTTTGGCAAGCACGGCAGGCAGAGGTTTGGGCTGAGAGCGAGGATGCTACTGCGGGCACCGCTCGCAGGGTCAGGGTGCGGCCGAACATTGGGACAAGAGGGAGAGGAAGGCGGCCTAGGAGGAGGAGGGCGAGTGGGACGGGAATAAAGGTGGTTGCTGGTCTAGCGGCAGGAGAACGGGAAAGATCCGAGGTCGACGGCTTAGTTCAGTGTCTCCCCCTCTCACTTGGACCGAACTGGGTCTTAGCTTGGCGATCGACTATGCGCCGGGTCCCGCCTTGTCTCTCTCGCTGCGGCGCCGTTGCCGTCTGCCGTCGATAATCGTCCTTTTGAATCTCGGACGCTGGATATCAAGATCGACTTCCATCCTCCATTCTCTGATCCCGCGAGCCCCACTGCAGCTTTTGGTTTTAGTGACCCGAACCCTGGAGTTTGCGTCCCTCAGAAGTGTGTCGCGGCTTGTGATTGGCTGTTTGGACCGAGGGGTTGCTGAGGGGTTGCTCCAGCGGACAGCGTCGGCCC
>Ga0065720_1005080_pt1 | contig 12060 bp, 11 predicted proteins | sample Thericmetagenome_FD_59107 | JGI IMG/M metagenome (GOLD analysis project Ga0065720, IMG submission 59107) | Thermophilic microbial communities from the Joint Bioenergy Institute, California, USA of rice/straw/compost enrichment - eDNA_2 v2... | ecosystem: Engineered > Solid waste > Grass >... | reverse complement strand
GCTCGAAGAACCCGCCGAGCCGCTGCCAGTGCTCGCGGGACAGCACGAGGCAGGCGCCCATCGCCCCGGCCACCTCGGTCGGCGCGATTCGGGTCTCCGGCTCGCCGAGACCGCCGACCCAGCTCAGGCCGAGCACATGGACGACGTTGCCGCTGGAGTTCAGCCGTTCGGGATCGTCGGCGAGGCGCACGGCGGCCGCCGCGATGCCCACCTCGGGCCGCGTGCGCAGCTCCTCGACCAACCGGGCGAGGGTGTTCGGCTGGACCACGGCGTCACCGTTGACCAGCGCGACGTACTGGCCATCGCCGGCCGCCGCGCCCAGATTGCAGCCCGCCGAGAACCCGAGGTTGCGACCCGGGCGCAGCACGGTCACCCCGGGCAGCCGTTCCAGCGCGTCGACGTCCTCGGCCGGGGCCCCGTTGTCGACCAGGAACACCCGGACCCTGACCTTCTCCGAGGCCAGCAGGGCCCGCACACCGGTCTGGAGCATGGGTTCGGCCAGGTAGGCCAGCACCACCGCGTCGACGGTGGGCGTGCTGTCGTCGGGGGTAGGCGTGGTGTCGGCGGGGGCGTCCGGTTCCGGCTGATGTGACTGGGTCATGACGCGGGCCAGTGTAGGCGGCACGGCGGCCCCGGCCCGGCATGTCAGGCGCCACGCCCGGCCCGGTCACGGTCCGGCGCTGTCGGACCGGCCCACTAACGTGCGCCGACATGAGCTCATCCGCTCGCCAGGGTCCGGAGTCGGCGGCCCCACCGCGCCGGGTCGCGCGCCAGCGTCCGGCCCCGCCCGTGCCGGCAGCCGGTCGGTCGGCGGTTGGGCGGTCGGGATCGGTCGGGCCGAACCCGTCGGCCGGCCGGCGTACGGGGGATGTCCTGTCGCTCGCGCAGGCCAGGCGCATCGCCCTGGCCGCCCAGGGGTTCGGCGAGCCGCGGCCCACCGGCCCGGTGACCCGGCGTCACCTGCAGCGCGTGCTCGCCCATACGCGCCTGCTGCAGATCGACTCGGTGAACGTGCTGGCCCGGGCCCACTACATGCCGCTGTTCAGCCGCCTGGGTCCNTACCCNACCNGCCTGCTCGANGCGGCCGCCTTCGACCCGCCNACCCGGTCGGCCCGCCTGCTGTTCGAGTACTGGTCCCACGTGGCGGCGCTGACNCCGGTCCACCTGCACCCGTACCTGCGCTGGCGCATGGCCGAGGCGGATCGGCACGCGTGGGGGTCGGTCCAGCGGCTGGTCGCCGAGTCGCCCGGCCTGGTGGAGTGGGTGCGCGCCGAGGTGGCCGAGCGGGGCCCCGTGACCGCGGCCGAGCTCGAGCGCGACCTGCCCCGGCCGGAGAAGGTCAACTGGGGCTGGAACTGGAGCGACGCCAAGGCCGCCCTGGAGTGGCTGTTTCTGTCGGGTGAGGTTGTCGTGGCCGGGCGCACCAGTACGTTCGCCCGGCGGTACGACCTGCCCGAGCGGGTGCTGCCCCGGGACGTGCTGGACACCCCGACGCCCAGCGAGGCCGACGCGATCCGGGAGTTGGTGCGCATCGCGGCCCAGGCGCTGGGCGTGGCCGCCGAGCCGGAGCTGCGCGACTACTTCCGCCTGGTCGGGCCGCGGTTCACCCGGGCGCTGAACGAACTGGTCGAGGAGGGCACGCTGCGGCCGGTGACGGTGGTCGGCTGGTCCGGGCCGGGCACCCGGGGTGGCCAGCCGCGGCCGATGCGGGCCTGGCTGTACGCCCAGGCGAGAATCCCCCGCGCCGCCACCCTGGCGAACGTGGCGACGCTGGTGAGCCCCTTCGACCCCCTGATCTGGGAGCGGGGTCGCACCGAGCGGTTGTTCGGCTTCCACTACCGGATCGGGATCTACACCGTCGCCGAGCAGCGTGAGCACGGTTACTACGCGCTGCCGTTCCTGCTCGGCGACGAGCTCGTGGCCCGGGTCGACCTCAAGGCGGACCGGAAGGCCCGGGTGCTCCAGGTCGCCGGAGCCTGGGCCGAACCGGGTCGGGACGAGGCCGCCGTCGCCGAGCGCCTGGCGCCGGTGCTGGACGAGGTCGCCGACTGGCTGGGCCTGTCGGCGGTGGCCGTGACCGAGCAGGGTGACCTCGCCCGGGCCCTGTCGCGCGCCCGGGGCGGGCGACGAGGCGTTACGGTTGTCGGGTGACCTCCGCTGCGACACCGATGGGGCCGGAACCGGCCGAGGGCGACCCGGTGGACCGGGCCTGGCCCGGCCAGCCCGCTGACCCGCGGTTCGTGGGGCCGATCACGTACGCACCCGCCACCCACGAACAACCGCAGGGCCGGGCCGGCGGCTTCTTCGCGCGGCTGGCCTCCCGGGCGCCGAACTGGTCGGCCCCGGTGGCGATCGCGGCGTGCTTCGCCGGGGTGGCGACCTGGGTGTTGATCAGCGATCCCACCGACGCCAAGGCCACCGACATGCCGTCCTGCCTGGTGAAGCTGACCACCGGACTGGACTGCCCCGGCTGCGGCGGGACCCGGGCGTTCTACTACCTGCTGCAGGGCAACCTGCCGCAGGCGGTGCGCCACCACGCCATCGCGGTGCTCGCGGCGCCGGTGCTGGTGTGGCTGTACGTCGCGTGGAGCGTCCGGAAGATCACGGGCCGACGGCTGCCCGTGCCCAGCCTCGGCGGTGGTGCCATGCTGGCGTTCCTCCTCGCCTGGGCCGTGTTCTCGGTGGTCCGCAACATCCCGGTGGAGCCGTTTACGGCTCTCTACGTTTGACCGACTGAGGGGTCACCGGCGCGCCGTTGGTTGGGCGACAGGACCGGGCGCAGACGCTAGGTTGTCTGCATGGCCCGTGTTTCGGATGCGCGCCGACCGTTCGGCCGGCTCATCACCGCGATGGTGACCCCGTTCAACCCGGACGGCTCGCTCGACGTCGAAGGCGCCGCCCGGCTGGCGACCTACCTCGTCGACGAGCAGGGCAATGACGGCCTGGTGGTCAGCGGCACGACCGGTGAGTCGCCGACCACCACCGACGCCGAGAAGGACGCGCTGCTGCGGGCCGTGATCGAGGCGGTCGGGGATCGGGCGCATGTGATCGCCGGGGTCGGCACCAACGACACGCACCACACCATCGAGCTCGCCCGCGCCGCCGAGAAGGCGGGCGCCCACGGGCTGCTGGTCGTCACGCCGTACTACAACCGGCCCCCGCAGAGCGGGTTGATCCGTCACTTCACCGCGGTGGCCGACGCCACGAGCCTGCCGGTGATGCTCTACGACATCCCCGGCCGCACCGGCACGCCGATCCACACCGACACGCTGTTCAAGCTCGGCGAGCACGAGCGGATCGTCGCCGTCAAGGACGCCAAGGGCGACATCGCCGAGACCTCCCGGCTCACCCGGGACAGCGGCCTGGCCTTCTACTCGGGCGACGACAAGAACACGCTGCCCTACCTGGCGGTCGGGGCCGTGGGCGTCGTCGGCGTGCCGACCCACCTGTTCGGCCGCCAGACGAAGGAGATGATCCTGGCCTTCGAGTCGGGCGACCACGAGGGGGCGCTGCGGCGGCACCAGGCCCTGCTGCCGGTCTTCCTCGGGTTCTTCCGCACCCAGGGCGTGATCCTCACCAAGGCCGCGCTGCGCGAGCAGGGCCTGCCGGCCGGCCCGGTGCGGCCGCCCCTGGTGGACGCGACCGAGGCCGAGATCGCGCAGCTGCGGGCCGACTGCGCCCAGGCGGGCCTTGTCCTCGGCGCGCGGTAACGCTGGCTCGCCTCCGCTCGCACGGGCCCCGTCACGGCCCGGCGCCGGTCGTTACTCGGCGGAGTAGGTGGGGCCCTGGGGGCGGGGCCGTTCGGCCGGATGGTCGGGGTCGCTCCGGCCGTCGCGGGACGACTCGCCGTCTGCGGTGCGGTCGACGGGCGCGGCCAAATCGGCCAGCGGCCGCCGGCGGTGCAGGACGAACACGATGATGGCGACCAGCACCACCAGGCCCACCAGGCTCCACGACCGGCCGCCCAGCCAGCTCTCGACCCGGTCCACCACGTCCTCCGTCGGGGCCGACTCGCTCGTGCCCTCGGCGTCGCGAAGGCGCTGGGCCGCGGCCCGGAAGTGGTGGGCCTGCACGTGGGCCGGGATGATCGCGAGCACGGCGTCGAACCGCGCGATCGCATCGCCGTACCGGCCCTCGTAGTAGGCGTCCACCCCGGCCCGGTAGTCCCGGTCGACCTGGCCGAGCTCGGTGTCGACCTCCGCTTCGGCCAGCAGGTCCCGGATCACGGCCAGCCCGACCAGACGGTCGCCGGTCGGCCCGCTCACGTCGATGAGGCCGGCGATCGCCGCGTCGTAGGTGAGGACGATGCCGGCCGGGAGGGCCTCCTCCGGCCGGGCGGGCTCGCTCGGTCCGATGAGGATGCCGGGCGAGTCGTCGTGCACGGCGCCGGTGCGGAAATGGAGTTGGACGGGGACGGCCCGGTCCGCCGAGCCGGGGCCGGCCGTGGTCGCCACGCCCACCACACCGTCCGGGTCGGCCAGGCCCTCCACCGTGACCAGTTCAGTGCCGATCGTGAGGTCGGCGTCGTTGGCCAGGGGCAGCACCGGCTGGTTGCTGCGGGCGATCTTGATGAGCGCGGCGTCCCCGTCGAGCGGGTCGGCCGCCATCACGACCGACGCCGGCATCGGCTCGTCGTCGGTGACCGCGCGGCGGACGAGCACCGAGCGCTCAGGCGCGTCGCCGTCAGGGTCGGTGCCGATGGTCGCGTTGAGCCACAGCTCGGTCAGCAGGTTCGGCGCATCCGACGGGGCGATGAGGCCGGCCGCGAGGCGGCGGTCGACGATCTGCTGGAACGCCTGCTCCGCCACGGCCGTCTGCTCCAGGCAGGACCGCGCGGTGAGCAGGTAACCCTTCTGCCCCACACCGGCCCCGGTGCACCAGACGCTGGCCGACACCGGATCGCTGTCGACGAGTTGGCCGGTGAGGCGGTCGTGAACGTACCCCTCCCACCGCACCTCGATCACCACGATCGCCGGTTCAGCCAGCGTGGCCGCCCGCTCGGCCTTGGTGATGGGTTCCGGCAGGAGGCGCTGGCCGGGCTCGGGCGGCTGGGTCGCCTCCGTCGCGGTGACGGGCCGCTGAGGTGGTTGGGCGGCCACGGCGACGGGTGCCAACACCGTGGCGCCCCAGAGCATCGCGAGCACCACCGCCCACCGGCGGACGGCGCGGTTCACGCGCATCCCACCCCCTGTGCTGGGCACCCCTGTGAGGGCACCCTGTGATGGCCCGTCTGGCCATCCTGCCACTGAACGCCGGCCACCGAGTAAGGGACGGCTGGCGACAGGCTAGGAGATCACGACCCACCCGCGGCAGGGCCCGCCCCAGGTGGGCGCGGTGGTGTGGCGAGTGCGGCGCGAGGCGCCGCTGGGGGCCTGGTTGCTGGGGGCCGGGTACTGGAGGCCTGGTTGCTGGGGGCCTGGTTACTGGAGGCCTGGTTACTGGGGCTTGGTGCTGGTCAGCGGGCTGGGCGGACGGGCCGGGTAGGCTGGGGACGTGCTGACCATCGACGCCTCGATCCTCGACGCGATCGTGGCGCACGCGCGCCGCGACCACCCCGACGAGGCCTGCGGGCTGGTCGCTGGCCCCGTCGGCAGCGACACCCCGACCCGGCACATCCCCATGGCCAACGCCGAGCGGTCGATGACCTTCTACCGTTTCGATGATCGTGAGTACCTGCGGGTGGCCCGGGAGATGGACGACCGGGACGAGGAGCCGATCGTCATCTACCACTCACACACGGCCACCGAGGCGTACCCGTCGCGCACCGACGTGGGCTACGCCGGCTGGCCGCAGGCGCACTATCTGCTCGTCTCCACTCGCGAGCCCGACGTCACCGAGGTGCGTTCCTACCGGATCGTGGACGGCGTGGTCACCGAGGAACCGGTGAGGCTGCTCAACGCGTCGCCCGACGCCGTCCAGCGCTACATGTTCGGCCACACGCCGGTGTCGGTCGAGTACGAGTGTCCGGCCTGAACCGTCCGCCTCGCCCTGACGCCCGCCGGGCGCCCGCTCGATTCCGCGAAAAGAGAAACCAGGAGTAGATAGCGATGTCTATTGAAGTGCGTGTCCCGACGATCCTGCGCTCCTACACCGGTGGTCAGAAGGTCGTCAGCGGCTCGGGCGACACCCTCGCCGAGCTGCTGGCCAACCTTGACGCGCAGTTCCCCGGGCTGCGTGGCCGCCTCGTCACCGAGGATGGCACGCTCCACAAGTTCGTGAATATTTACGTCAATGACGAGGATGTCCGGTTCATCGGGGCGCTGGACGTCAAGCTCAACGACGGGGACACCGTGACCGTGCTGCCCGCAGTCGCCGGCGGAGCCGGCCAGCGTGGCATCCCCGGCGGAGCCGGAGCCGTGTAGGCATGGCCAGGTTCGACAGCCTGCTGGACGCGTGCGGCGGGACCCCGCTGGTCGGCCTGCCGCGACTCAGTCCGTCGNCGGACGTACGGCTGTGGGCCAAGCTCGAGGACCGCAACCCGACCGGTTCGATCAAGGACCGTGCGGCGGTGTGGATGATCCGGGCCGCCGAGGAGGCTGGCCGCCTGCGGCCCGGTGACACCATCCTCGAGCCGACCAGCGGGAACACCGGCATCGCGCTGGCCATGGTGGCGAAGCTGCGCGGCTACCGGCTGGTNTGCGTGATGCCGGAGAACGTCTCGGCCGAGCGGACCCAGCTGCTGCGCATGTACGGCGCCGAGATCATCTTCTCGCCCGCGGCCGGAGGCTCCAACGCGGCGGTGAAGATGGCCCGGCAGATCGCCGAGGAGCACCCCGACTGGGTGATGCTCAACCAGTACGCCAACGAGGCGAACGCCCGGGCCCACTACGAGACCACCGGGCCCGAGCTGCTGCGGGATCTGCCCACGATCACGCACTTCGTGGCTGGCCTCGGCACCACGGGCACGCTCATGGGCGTCGGCCGGTACCTGCGCGAGAAGGTCGAGGGCATCGAGATCATCGCCGCTGAGCCGCGGTACGGCGAGCTGGTCTACGGCCTGCGCAACATCGACGAGGGCTACGTGCCCGAGCTGTACGACGCCAGCGTGCTGACCCGGCGGTTCTCGGTGGGCACGCGCGACGCCGTGCTGCGCACGCGGCAGCTCGTCGAGGTGGAGGGCATCTTCGCCGGCTTCTCGACCGGCGCGATCCTGCACGCCGCGCTCGCCGTGGCCCACCAGGCGCTCAAGGAGGGCCGGCGAGCCGACGTCGCCTTCATCGTGGCCGACGGTGGGTGGAAGTACCTGTCCACCGGGGCCTACGGCGGCACCCTCGCCGACGCCGAGAACGCCCTCGAAGGCCAGCTGTGGGCCTGAGCTGAGCTACGGTGCCCTCGCCCCGCTCGGGCGGGCTCAGGAACCCTACAGAGCTTGGGGCCCCTACAGAGCTTGGGGCCCCTACAGAGCCGTGACGGTGAGCAGGACGGCGTAGGCGAGGACGACGGTCGCGGCGGCGAGGAGGACGTACGGCAGGCGGCGGCGGTACACCGTCACGAACGCGCTCACCGTGAGCCCGATGCCCACGACGCCCACGCCGATCATGGCCGGCTCGTACCAGCCGGGCGCCGTCTTCATCAGGATGGCGATCAGGCCCCGGATCCCGACGCCCAGGCCGACCACGCCCAGCACGGCGGCCCAGGTGCAGACGCCGAACATCTGGCGCAGCCGGGGCTGCCGGCTCACGGCGGGCATGATGCCGGAGTCCTGGGCCCAGGTGAGCGGCGCGTCACTCGCCGCGACCGGCACCATGGACGTCGGTTCGGCGGCGACGCGGGCCAGCCGGGCGTCGTGCTCGGCGGCCACGGTCGCGAGGCGACCTCGCTGGGCCGGTGTGTAGCCGGCCCCGGAGTACCGTTCGTCAATCCCCGTCTGGTGGCCGTACTCCCCCGAACGCGGGGAGCTGGTATGCGTTTCGGCGCTCACGATGGGGCTCCTCTCCTGGTGCTCCGCGGTCCCCCGCGTCCGACCGCCCCGCAGGGAGGCGGCCACTGTGACCTTAGGCAGGTTCCCCGTGGACCGCAACGTGGCCGATGACCGTACGTTTGGTGATGATTACGACAGGTAGCCATCGGCCGTGATCATGTCACCTTAGCGACATGATGTGGTCGAGCATTCTTTGTCGGCGGGCTCGCCAGCGTAGGCTCCCTGCCGTGATGAACGCGCCGGTTGGAGTCTTCGACTCAGGCGTCGGAGGACTCACCGTTGCGCGGGCGATCCTCGACCAGCTACCGAACGAGCAGGTGCGCTACCTCGCCGACACCGCCCACGTGCCGTACGGGCCGAAGCCGATCGCCCAGGTGCGTGCCTACGCGCTGGAGTGCCTGGACCGGCTCATCGCCGACGGTGTGAAGCTCCTGGTCATCGCGTGCAACAGCGCGTCGGCGGCCTGCCTGCACGACGCCCGCGAGCGGTACTCGGTGCCGGTTGTCGAGGTGATCCGACCGGCCGTCCGACGGGCCGTGGCGACGACCCGGACCGGCCGGGTCGGGGTCATCGGCACGACCGCCACCATCACCAGCGGCGCGTACGTCGACGCGTTCGCGGCCGCGCCCCACGTGCAGGTCACCGGGGTCGCCTGCCCCGCGTTCGTGGACTACGTGGAGCGGGGCATCACCTCGGGCCCGGAGTTGCTGCGCCTGGCTGAGTCCTACCTGGAGCCGCTCAAGCGGGCGGACGTGGACACGCTCGTGCTGGGTTGCACGCATTATCCCCTGCTGGCTGGGATGATCAGTTTTGTTATGGGCGACTCGGTGACCTTGGTCTCCAGCGCGGACGAGACCGCGCGTGAGGTCTACCGTGTCCTGACCGAGCACGGGTTGCTCCGCGACGACCCGACGCCTCCGCAGCACCGCTTCCTCGCCACCGGTGACCAGGCGCCGTTCACCCGGCTCGCCCAGCGTTTTCTCGGCCCCGTCGTGCCGCCGGCCGGCTTCGAACCCGCTCCGCTGGACGGCGCCGAAAAATCTACTGTGGATGATGCCCGTGCCCCTGGCCGGACCGTCACCGCGGGAGCGCTGCGATGAAGTTAACTGTGCTCGGGTGTGCGGGAAGCTTTCCGGGACCTGAGTCCGCCTGTTCGTCCTATCTGATCGAGGCCGAGGGATTCCGGCTGCTGATGGACTTCGGGACGGGGTCGCTGTCCGGGCTGCAGCGGTACGCGACGATCAAGTCGGTCGATGCGATCGTGCTCAGCCACCTCCACGCCGACCACATCCTCGACGCATGCAGCTACGTGGTCGTACGCCGGTACGCGCCCGACGGGCCGTACCCGCGGCTGCCGCTCTACGGCCCGTCCGGCACGGCGGCGCGGCTGGCCGACGCCTACGGCGAGGGTCCGCTGGACGACGTCTACGACTTCCGGGAGCTGCGCCCCGGGACCCTGTCGATCGGGCCGTTCACGGTGACCGTGGACCGGGTCAACCACCCCGTCGAGACGTACGGCATGCGCATCGAGCACGGCGGGCGGGTCCTGGCCTACTCGGCCGACACCGCGCCCTGCGAGGCGTTGCTGCGGCTCGCGCACGGGGCCGACCTGTTCCTGTGCGAGGCCAGCTACCCCGACGGCGCCCAGAACCCGCCCGACCTGCACCTCACCGGCCGTGAGGCGGGCGAGGCGGCCACCAAGGCCGGCGTCGGGCGGCTGGTGCTGACCCACCTGGTCGCCGCCTGGTGCAGTGAGGCGAACGTGGTCGATTCCGCCTCGGCGGCGTACACCGGCCCGCTCGAGGTGACCCGCACGGGCGCCCGCTACGACGTCTAGGCGCCCGCTACGACGTCCAGGCGCCCGCGCTGAGGCGCCGGCCCGCGCCGCGCTCCGGCCATCGCTCGACGGGCGCTCGCGGCGGTAGCGTCAGGTGGTGTACAGCTGGCTCGTCAATGTCGTCCTCGCCCTGCACTTCGGGTTCCTCGTCTACCTCGTGCTGGGCGGGTTTCTCGCCTGGCGCTGGCCCAAGGCCATCGTCCCGCACGCGGCGGCCGCCGTCTGGGGCATCCTGATCGTGCTGGAGTGGGTCGACTGCCCGCTCACCTGGGCCGAGGACTGGGCCCGCCAGCGCAGCGGCCAGCCCCCGTTGACCGCCGGCTTCATCGACCGGTACGTCACCGGGATCATCTATCCACCGGAGTACCTGCACGAGGCCCGGGCCGCGGTCGCCCTGATCGTGTTCATCTCCTGGATGGGCGCGTTCCTCCTCTGGCGCCGGCGTCGCGCCCGTCCGCCGGCCGACCAGGCCGTACGCTCCGGGCCCGGGCCAGCGCCGGATGGCCGACACACGTCCGGGTGACGGCAACCGGGTGATGTGGCACCGGTGACGGCGCGGCTACCGTGTGAGCCATGGCAGGCCGACCTCACAGAGCTGTATGGCCCGGCTAGGCGGGCGTCGGGCCGCCCACGAGGCGGCGCACGAGTCGGCGCGCGCCGCCCGCACGGAGGTCGCACGCGTTCGGCGTGCGGCCGACCGGGCCACGTCCAGAAAGCGGGCCAAGGCGTCATCCACGCTCTCCTCACTCGGTTTCATCGGTGTGGGAATCGCCGGACTCTGGATGGGGCTCGCGCACGCCGTGGGATGGGTCGTGCGGGCGATAGGGCGCAAGGCGGCGACCGCCCGGGAACTCGACCGGTCCCACCGGCGGGACGGCGGCGGGCTGCTGCTCATCGGTCTGGGCGTCGTGTTCGCGGTCGCCGTCTACTGGGGCGGCGCCGGGCCGGTGGGGCAGTTCATCGCCGGCTACACCCGGTTCTGCGTCGGCGCGATCACCGTCGCCCTGCCACCGCTGCTGTTCCTGGCCGGCATCTGGCTCATGCGCGAGCCGGCCGAGGAGGGGCCGCGCGGCCGGGGTGTGGTCGGCTGGACCTCGCTCACCCTGGCCACGTCCGGGCTGCTGCACGTGGGCAAGGGGCAGCCGACCGAGGCGGCGGCGATGGACACGGCCGGCGGCTGGCTGGGTCGCCTCGTCGGCGGGGGGCTGGCCGCGGCCGTGACCCCGGTGGTGGCGGTCATCCTGCTGGTCCTGCTCGCGATCTTCGGCACGCTCGTGGTCACGGCGACGCCGATCAACCGGATCCCGTCCCGGCTGGTCGCCCTGTGGCGGTACCTCATCGGCGCCGACGCACCGTCTCCTGTGGAGGGTGAGGTCATCGACGACGACGAGCTCGCCGACGAACCGCGCCCGCGAGCTGTGCGGGGCCGGTCGGCGCGGCGCCGGCAGGCCCGGTACGCCGACGCCGAGTTCTACGAGGAGCCGCCGCAGGAGGTGGTCGTCGTGGAGCGGCGGCCCCTGTCGACCCCGGCGACTGGCCGCGCGGGCGAGGCCGCCGAATCCGCGCACCTGGCCGGAGCGGAGTTCGCGGGGAGTTCGGGCGGGCGGGGCGCGACCGGGCTGGACGATGTGCCGCGGGCCCGCCGGCCGGAGCCGCCCGAGCACTCGTCCATGTCCGGCCGGGCCTACCAGCCGCCTCTGCAGCTGCCGACCGACTACACGCTGCCGCCGATCAAGCTGCTGCACCCGGGTGATCCCCCGAAGNCCCGCAGCCGGGCCAACGACGAGGTGATCGCCGCGNTNCGCGGGGTGTTTGAACAGTTCGATGTGGACGCCACGGTGACCGGGTTCGCCCGNGGGCCGACGGTCACCCGGTACGAGGTCGAGCTCGGGCCCGGGGTGAAGGTCGAGCGGATCACCCAGCTGTCCCGCAACATCGCGTACGCGGTGAAGTCGCCCGACGTGCGCATCATCAGCCCGATCCCCGGCAAGTCGGCGGTGGGGGTGGAGGTGCCCAACGCCGACCGGGAGAACGTGGCGCTCGGCGACGTGCTGCGCTCGCGTATCGCCCAGTCCGACCACCACCCGCTGCTGGTGGCGCTGGGCAAGGACATCGAGGGCGGCTACGTCGTGGCGAACCTGGCCAAGATGCCGCACCTGCTCATCGCGGGCGCGACCGGCGCCGGTAAGTCGTCCTGCCTGAACTCGTTGCTGGTGTCGGTGCTGATGCGGGCGACGCCGGACCAGGTCCGGCTGCTGCTCATCGACCCCAAGCGGGTGGAGCTGTCCGTCTACGACGGCGT
>Ga0065720_1020953_pt1 | contig 12073 bp, 11 predicted proteins | sample Thericmetagenome_FD_59107 | JGI IMG/M metagenome (GOLD analysis project Ga0065720, IMG submission 59107) | Thermophilic microbial communities from the Joint Bioenergy Institute, California, USA of rice/straw/compost enrichment - eDNA_2 v2... | ecosystem: Engineered > Solid waste > Grass >... | reverse complement strand
GGGGGGGGGGGGGGCGAGGATCTTTCGCAAAGTTGGTGTTTGTAAACCCGCCAAAGTCGCTCGCGACCGTAATAAATCAGATACTGCCGTTTATGCGAAATCGAAAACTACGTGGTTGGGAACTCGGTGGTTGACGCCCAAAAGTCTTGATCCCAACCAAGGGCGTAGGTTGCATCAGGTCAGGTTAGGTAGGGAACCCCAGGGACACAAGGCTGCGCGAGTCTCACGACGCGGGCTGCGATGCAGAGATACTCGGTTTCGGCGGCATTGGTGCTGTCACGGAAAGCAGCAGGATTCCACACGAGGCGCAGATTATTGCAGGGTAGGTCTACTTGTCCGGGAGGAGATCGATCGGAAGCAAACACGGCGACGAGGGCATCGGGCTTAGTGCGTACTCAGCGGTTTGTCAGTGTCGGTTCTGTGGTCTGGGGAAGGCTCAGACCCGGCCATTCTCAGTGGTTGATTCCAAGCGGTTTGATTGAACGAGACTGTATTTGCCGCGCCTCTGTTCCATGTTCCTGATTACTGCAGGGGCCAAGACACGGAGCGGGCCCACCGGTTTGATGCATGACATAAGCTTGGCATGCACAGATGCCCTGGTTTCTTCCCGGTTTTGGAATAGTATACTCGATATAATAATTTTATCAATAAAAACATAAGTCCCTGACAGTGCTATCATTTCGGGGCGGCCTTATCACCCCTCCTTCGCGGACTTCGATGGCTATCAACCACAATCCCTCAAACAATATACCCGGCATGCGATGCTCATTCAGGTTATTCTGAAAATGAACACTACCGCATCATCCAATTGTTACAATAAAGTTGTCTTTGCTAGATTCCTCCTTTACCAGCCCCACGTCCAAGTCGGCCCGACGAATGGCGTCGACATCGACGTCAAGCAGCAGGCAAAGCAGTGTTACTCCGATACTATTGGCACCTGGCAGGAGAGCAGGCACATTGGCAAACACCTACATCCTATCGAAATTAGTCCAACTAACTCACCGGAGTATGAGTGTATGGGAGGAAGATGCGCCAGAGATAACTATGTACAAAGCAATACAACCCCTTATGCACATCCCCTACCGCTTGCACAAGCTAACACCACACCCCTTCGCTGGGATTTTGATTCAATCCTCTTAATCAAAATGTAGGAACAGGTGCCCCTGATCACTAGCGGTGGCCGTTGGTCGTCGCCGCCGCAGCTGGGGCAGCCCGCAGAGGGCGCTCAGGGCCGTAGGGCTGAGGTTGCTGCGGACCCTGCTGGTGCAGCTCGTCCTCTGTTTCGTCGTCAAATTCGCCCTCTTCGCTGCCCTCCTCTTCGCCTTCGTCATACTCATCCTCATCATACTCACTCCCATCCCCCTCCTCCTCACCATGGCCATTCTCGGCATGACTGCCGTGACTGCTGCCATGGCTGTGGCCCCCGTGGTGCCCGTTCTGAGTAGCAGCAGCGTTCGGGTTCGAGCTCGTGCCATTGCTGGCATTTGTCCCCGCATTCGTACCAGACGCCATCCCCTGCGGAATCCCACGTCCTTGCTGCTGCATCTGTTTGATGATGCCGTTAAGCTTATCTAGCTTCTTGCGCAACTCCTCGATCTCGGACAAGTTCCTATTGCGCTCCTCAGCCATTTTAAGGATGTTTCCATTGACCTGCTCGTGTTTCCGCTTGAGCTGCTCATTCTCCTTCTCAAGCCGCTTGGTCTTCTTGGTCATGTCCTCCATCTCCTTGCGGAACGTCGTAAACAGATCGTTGCTATTGTTAAGGGTATCCTCAACCTGTGGCCAATGTCAGTGATTCAATCTCATCGCTTCTATGGACTGTGATGGTCAAACCTGTTTGAACTTCTCGACGTAAACACTGAGCTGGTGCCGCAAATCGGCTTCAGTCTGAGTAAACGCTTGCACTTGCGCATTCAACTGCCTCGACCGTGCATACTCTGCCTCGTAGTTCTTCTTCTGTTGTTCATACCGAGCCAAATTATACTGGACCTCGAGCTCTTTGGTGCGCATTTGCGAATGGAAATGTAACTCGCGCAGCTCATATTGGTCGATAAGTGATTTGAAGCGCTGACAGAATCTTCACCACTGTCAGCATTGTCTTCCATCCGAACCAAAAGCAACAGGGACAAAACGCACAGCTCCTCGATCTCCATATCCACCACCTGCTTACGTGGGTTATCTTTGTCTTCTTGATATTCATCCATTCGACGCAGAAGGCCTGAATACCGCTCGTCCCACGTTGCCTGGCTCCGAATTTGCGCATCGGCAAGAGCTTTGTTCTCGTTCTGCCCACATAAAACTCGTCAGCATCCTGCTTCTTCCCCATGCCGTCAGTAGAATCATGGGATAGGACCTTCAACTTGTTGTTTTCCTTCTGAAGCTCCCGGCATAACTTCTCCAGCTTTTCCTTCAGCGAGACCGTCTTATTAAGCTCCTGTCTGCTGTTGTCCTTGTCCTTCTGAAGCTGGTCGGTGCGCTTTTTGTTCTTGATGCTCTCACGCTCATGACGCTTCATCTCCATGAAGAGATCTGAGCAGCGCTTCGTCAAAAATTCAATCTTTTGCATGTCCATCATCTTGGCAGTCTGGTTTTGGAGCTCCCTGTTTGCCTTTCGAACCTCGCGCTCTGCCCACATGTTAGCCCCCGAACGGTTGATCGGCCACACCGAACCCAGGCAAACTGCACACTCTCGATTTTCCCGTCTCGAGGACTGTCGAGTGTTAAGAAGCCATGTTGTAATTGGTCAGCAAAAGACGGTGCGAGAAGGGTTTACCCACCAAGTTCAGCCTCTTGATCCTTGTCTAGGGCCGCATCCATCTCCAGCTGGCTGATTCGCTGCGCAATCAGCTTAGATGCCTCGCTCGGTTCCGGCATCTTCTTCGCCTTTCCCTTCTTTCCCGAGGGGGCAGCAGCAGCAGGCACAGCCTGGGCAGCACCGGATTGTCCGTTCGGCGGGACAGACTCAGTGGCCGGCCGGCCGTTCGTAGGCGCTGTGGAGGGGTTGGGGGTCGACATTGTCGCGCGGGCAATATCGTCAGCTAGGAAGATCAGTACCTGTCGAGCAGTCACGAGGGATTTGAATTGTCCATACGGAACTTTCTGTCGAAAAAGAGCAATGGGAGGTGTGCACTCGGTGCTGAATGTCGACCTAAGCCGTTCGGTAATCTGGCAAAAAATTGGCCGGAGAGACTGGATGTCGGCGCCGAGAAGTCGCTTATCCGGTCAGAATAACCACGCAAGTCGACGACATCCAGCGCAGCAATGACCCTCAAGGGCTCTCAATGCAGGACCCAGATTCTTCACCGCGAGGGTCGGCTTGGAAGGGATCGGATTCCAAGGTTGCCAAACAAAAGAGGGGTGTGTTTTGGATGTCCAGGTCTCAGAGTAACTCGCTTGGCTTTGACGCCCTCGAGCCAGGGTCCAGAGCGCAGGGGCACGAATGGACGTGTACTTGATGGAGGTCCGACACGGATAGATGTATCGGATGGGCTGTGGTACAGGATTATCAGGTGGGTGGGTGAACAGACGAACAAGAGGCGAAGAGAACGTAGGCAGTGTGTGCAAATCCCAGCTGTGCAGAGATTGCGGAGCAGAACTCCAGAATGTCGTTGTACTTTCTGTGCATTAGCCTTCAGCCTCAGGTTGCTCTCCACTCCCACCAGTCACACACACAGCGCACACCTCTGGCCCTCTTTACCAGTCCTCTCTGACCCCTCTATAAACCTCTCGGGAGTCCTGGAAACCACTGTTCAAACCTGTCAGTGGAGCTCCATCTTTCCACCCATTTGTCACTTCGTGACAGCCATCGGCTCCCCCAACTCGCGCCGAGTCAGCAGCCGTGTGGGAGCCACTAAAGGTCTTGGCAGATGGCTGAGTACCTGATCCGACCCAGAACCGTGCTTTCTAAGCTATGGAGTAGGCATTAAAAAAATGTACCGCGTTAACATTTGATTTTGCAGACCCACTTGACCACTGCCACCCTCGGCAAGGGCCAATCGAATCCCATTTTTCCATCCACTGTCATGTCTTCCATGCCCTTCTTTTCTCTTTCCTCACCTTGGATTTTTTCCTCAGGTCTCGCTGTTCGGCTCCTGTCAACCCGACCTGCCGAACCTGTGAGCTTTTACGCTCATACCTTTTCTTTCTTTTCCTTTCTGCCTGGCAAATTTCACTTTAGCTACAGGCCCCATGCTAGCACAGTCTGGGCTACATTAAACGTGGGATTTAGTGACGAGATTTTCTCTTCACTCCCCAACCTCCTCAAACTATGTTCCGTAACACGGCGAAGCGGGCTGCAAAGGCGGCCAGCGACCTCGCCCAGCTCTCCAAGCCCGGCGACAAGCTTCATGGCTTTACTGTTTTAAGGACGAAGCATGTCCCAGAGCTGGAGCTAACCGCTTTGCACCTGCGGCACGATAAGACCGGAGCCGAGCATTTGCATATCGCCCGCGATGACAGCAACAATGTCTTCTCGATTGGCTTTAAGACCAATCCGCCCGATGATACGGGCGTCCCTCATATTTTGGAGCATACCACGTTGTGTGGCAGTGAGAAGTAGGTCGATACCGGTTATGTCTATGACTCGAGTTGAACATGTCCATGCTGACAAGATGCAGGTATCCCATCCGGGACCCCTTCTTCAAGATGCTCCCACGCACACTTTCCAATTTCATGAACGCCTTTACGGCGTCCGATCACACCTTTTATCCTTTTGCCACTACCAATGCCCAGGATTTCAAAAACCTTATGTCCGTCTACCTGGACGCGACCCTCCATCCTCTATTGAAGAAGTCCGACTTCCAGCAGGAGGGATGGCGCATTGGACCCGAGAATCCCCAGGCGCTTGCTGCAGGCGGCGAGGCCAGACCGGAGGACCGGAAGCTTGTCTTCAAGGGCGTCGTCTACAACGAGATGAAGGGTCAGATGTCCGATGCCAGCTACCTTTTCTACATTCGGTTCCAGGACCATATTTTCCCTGATATCAACAATTCGGGAGGTGACCCTCAGAAGATCACCGACCTTACCTACGAGCAGCTCAAGAAGTTCCATGCTGAGCATTACCACCCGAGCAACGCCAAGTTGTTCACCTATGGCAACTTTCCGCTGGCAGATCACCTCAAGGAGATTGATGCCCAATTGTCTGCCTTTGAGCAGATCCAAGCCGACAAGGCCAACCACCGGCCGATCGACCTGACCAGTGGCCCGAGGGAAGTCCGTCTATTTGGCCCTGTGGACCCTCTCGTGGATCCCAACAAGCAGTTCAAGACCTCTGTGTCTTGGGTGCTTGGTGACACGTCCAACGTTGTAGAATCCTTTTCTTTGGCTCTGATTTCTGCCCTGCTCACTGATGGCTACGGATCTCCTATGTATAAGGGGCTCATTGAAGCCGGCCTGGGCACAGATTGGAGCCCTAACACTGGCTATGACAGCTCTGCTAAGGTTGGCATCTTCTCGGTCGGTCTGACTGGTGTCCAGGAAGACGATGTTCCTAAGGTCAAGCCCACGATCCAGAAGATCCTCCGCAATATGCGAGAGAAGGGCTTCGACCGCCACAAAATCGATGGTTATCTGCACCAGCTTGAACTCAGCTTGAAGCACAAGACTGCCAACTTTGGCATGTCGTTGCTGCAGCGTCTGAAGCCTAAGTGGTTCACCGGAGTCGATCCCTTTGACTCGCTTGCCTGGAACGACACACTTGCAGCGTTCGAAGCCGAGTACGCCAAGGGTGGTTATCTCGAAGGTTTGATGGATAAATACTTGCTCAATGACAACACCCTGACCTTCACCATGGCTCCATCTCCCGACTTTATCCAGGAGATTGCCAGGGAGGAGGAGGCTCGCTTGAAAGAACGCATCAATAAGGCTGTCGAGGCCCTGGGTAGCGAAGAAAAGGCGCAGCAAGAGTTTGAGGCACAGGAGTTGGCTTTGCTTGCTGAGCAGAATAAGACAAACACCGAAGACCTCAGCTGCTTGCCGAGCGTTCATGTCAAGGACATCCCCCGACAGAAAGAACCGGTTGTGTTGCGCCACGAGACAGTTGGAACCATCAAACTCCAACTGCGGGAGGCCCCCACCAACGGTCTGACTTACTTCCGTGCTATTAACACCTTGGAGAGCTTGCCTGATGAGCTTCGGAGCCTCGTCCCGTTGTTCACTGATTCCATCATGCGGCTTGGCACCAAAGACATGACCATGGAACAGTTGGAGGACTTGATCAAGCTCAAGACTGGTGGGGTGTCAGTCGGTTACCATTCTGCCTCAAGTCCGACGGACTTTACCCAGGCCGTCGAGGGCATTGCCTTCAGCGGCATGGCTCTTGACCGGAACGTCCCGGTAATGTTCGATCTCCTCCGCAAGCTTGTGGTTGAGACGAACTTTGACAGCCCGGAAGCTCCTCAGCAGATCCGCCAGCTCCTGCAAGCTGCTGCTGATGGCGTTGTCAACGACATTGCCTCTTCTGGGCATGCCTACGCCCGCAGAGCAGCTGAAGCTGGATTGTCCATGGACGCTTGGCTGAAGGAGCAGGTTGGCGGCCTGACGCAAGTGCGGCTGGTAACGAGCCTTGCTAGCCGGCCAGAGTCCGATCAGTTCCGCGATGTGATTGAGAAGTTAAAGCGGATTCAAGAGCTTGCTTTCGCGGGCACCATGCGAGTTGCTATCACATGCGATAGTAACAGTGTTGGCAACAATGTCCAAGCTCTCTCGCAGTTCCTCCAGTCCCTTCCGTCGACTCCAGCCAGTTTTCCAGCTCGCAAGCCCATCGACTTTTCGAGGAACATTAAATCATTCTATCCACTCCCATATCAGGTGTATTATGGCGCACTTGCCCTGCCGACTGTGTCATACACATCCGCAGACAACGCGCCGCTCTCTATCCTGGCATCCCTTCTGACCCACAAGCACATGCATCACGAAGTTAGGGAGAAAGGTGGCGCCTATGGCGCTGGTGCCTACTCGCGTCCTCTCGACGGCGTCTTTGGCTTTTACTCCTATCGTGATCCCAATCCGGTGAATACCATCAATATCATGCGCAACGCAGGCAGGTGGGCCGTTGACAAGAAGTGGTCGGACCGCGACCTTGAAGACGCCAAGATCTCAGTTTTCCAGGGCGTTGATGCTCCCCGTGCCGTGAATGAAGAAGGCATGAGCACATTCGTATACGGCATCACCGAAGAGATGAAGCAGAAGCGGCGCGAACAGCTCCTCGATGTCACCAAGGACCAGGTCCGCGAAGTCGCGCAAAAGTACATCGTCGAGGCATTGGAGAAACAGTCGGAGCGTCTCGTATTCCTCGGTGAAAAGCGCGAATTTGTCGACAACACCTGGACGGTGAACGAGATGGACATCACTCGGCCTGCCCGTTGACGAGCGCGCCGCAGCTATCTGTATTATTATTGCTATGTATAACACAACACTGATGATACCCGTTTCAAATATCCCGTTCGAAAGCACACCGCCAACTACATTGCTGATATCGGACAACTTTTTCAGTTTGTGCTTGACTAGTCTGGCCACAACTTATCCAACCATAAGCCCTGTCATGTTCCACGCGTGTGTAATACTTTTCCCAATTTGCGCTTACTGCTTTAAGAAACAGACATCGCGTTGATTTTGATACGTCTCACTGCCTTACGCACCTGGCTTTGAGACCACTGCACAACGCAAGAGCAAACCCCCCAGCAATCGACTACGGGAAATGGTCGACTGGGGCCCGTTTATCAGAACCGCCTTCCTCAGCTTTGGATTCGCGGACTAGAGGACGGAGTACATGCCTTCAAGTAGATGGCAAATTAGTCAATTAGGGAGCTTCAGATGCCAGCGTGTCAGCCGAGTTCCCAACTTTTGTGTCTCCCTTACATATCAAGCTCACTGCACATACACGATGCACGGTAGGTTTGGCATGCACATCTTAAAAATCCGCGCGCGCTTACTGCGGCTCTTCCCCGAGTGGTCGGTTGGCAGACGGTTCGAGAGAGCCATTAGCCAACAGTTGCGGTCGGTCACCTTATTTTATTTGGAATAATAGACTCGTGCTGGGGCACGAGTGATGCAGGGCCTCCAAACAATCCCTCTCAATGCTACATCACCGCCAGTCCCTTTGTAATATGATGGCATCACGGTGCGGGCCGTGACATAGGTATCGCTACTCTCTACGCGTCTGTGGGAATGCAGTTTTTGTTGGAGAGAACCAGCAGCCTCATGCGTGGCAAGTGAGATAACAGCGGCCAGTCCATTTCACTCCTCCAGATGGAATGGTGTCACCGAATAGCAGCCGAGATCTCGCCTGACGCTCATTATCTACATTTCGTGCCTTCAATGCACCCCCTTCATCTGAACAAGCATGCAGATGTGGAATTCGTCAGCAGCCGCCTGCACTGCCCCCTCTTCTCCCAACCATCTTTCATCATATAGGAAGCACTCAATGACAGATCCCGAGTGCGAGAAGAGACCCAAGGTACGTACGTCCAGGCTGCAGGCTAAGCTTGGGAACGGTATCCAACCTTAAGTTACCTTCCCACCTTGCTCAATTCCATTCAGTTGCCGGTGCGCTAATTTATTTCGCTATGTCGCATCGTCATCCACCTCCATTTCGACTACCTATCACTGGTTTTTTTAGACAGATTAGCTGTGTGGTCCTGGAACGTGACCTGGAGGCGGGCTAGGGACCCGCAGATGGGACTTGTTCCCCTCCCCCTCATCCCGTCAAGGACCCCCCTTTTGTGTTTCCCTCTTGCATTGTGTTGGAAAGAAACAAGCGCAAGAAGTTGAAAGCAACAAAATTTTGAGCGTGTGCGGCCATACTAGGTACCTACTGTGTAGGTAGCGGGGAAGAAGGGTTCCGGCTTCCGCTTTGGTATTACCGCAGACCGCAAATTGCGGCTTGAAAACGGGACTGGCACCGGAACGTGGAACGCCCAGTCCATTCGATCCGTCGACCACGCCCGGCAGGTCCCGGAGATACTGTAAAAAAGGACAAGTCACAAAGGATCCCTTCTCCTCTTCCCTCTTGCTCCTCTCCTACTCCATCGAGACCTCGCAGGTTGTGGGTTAGTCAGTCGGGTGGCCTCCGCAACATGGCTGGCCGGCTCGCCAACCGAGTCACCAGACGGTTGGCAAGAGAGCGACAAAGCGAGAGAGGGGGAAATTGTGCGAGGTGAAGGTGATATGTGGCGAAGAGCAGATGGCTGAGGATACTGGTATAAGATGACTCAACCGGAGACTCGTACGTCCAAGCCATGATTTATCAGGCGCCTTGCACTAGGACAGAGAGAAGCCTGGTGCCAACTGTCGTTGTCAAGCAAGCAGCGGCAGCTAGAGGGAATTGGAGTACGGGAGAGTGAGTGGATCAACTGTCATCACAGCCACAAAGACGACGACACTGTGGCCACCTGGTAGCCAGGCGTCACCGGGATAGGAGACCGGGTAGAATGGTCACTGGTAAGATTCTTCTTGTTTCCCTGGTGTCCTCGGGTCCACGGCTGGTGGCTCGTAAGAAGCTTTCGGTGGCATCCGATCCTTGCTAGGTCTGGACTGGGCCTCTTGATGAATCACAGGCATGGCGGTGGAGGGGTGGTGGATCCCCCTGATGGAAGCATGGCTCGTGCGCGTGGCTGCTCGGAAATCAAAACGAGAAAAAAATTGGCGAACCCTCGAAAAGTCCCGTGGCCCCACAATTGATTGCACGCACCAGTGCAAGCCCCTCAATTTCCAACCTCCAATTCCTTAAGAAGCGGAAAGCTCCCAGGTCTCAAGCAGCGCCCTTTTTTTTTTCAACTTTGCACTTCCTCCTCGCACATCGACACCGCATTCGACCAGCGCTCTGAAATCTGTTCTCTGCATTCCGCCTCGACTGCGAATCGCAAACTCGCACGATCCGGGTCGTTTGGCTGTTGCACCTGCTGCACACTCGCTGCCAAAGCGCTCCTTTGTAAGTGAGGTCCAATCGACAATTTCCCTTGTCGAGGCTTGTGCAACGCCACCCGTAAAGGGTACGACCCGGAATCCATCCAATGTGTCGTCCTTGGCCGCGCAGCCCCAGAACACCACCAGCATCCACTACTGCCTGTCTTTCGTCCCCATTCCCCGTCGTCCGCGCCCGCGTCCCAATGCGTCCCCTGTCCTCGCCTGTCCCCGTTGCCGTTGCCGTTGTCTGTGCCCGTGTCTGCGTTGCCGTTGAGAGATGATGACCGTTGCTTTGCTGCGTTGTCGTTGGGAATGGCCACTCTGCAGGAGTTGCGCCGTCTGCTACTGCAGCATGGTTGTTCACGATGATACTGACGCTCGCTTTCGTCTCAAGGCCACAGCAGCAAAAACTCGCCACAAAACTCTCCGGTTTTGTCGCCCCGACTCCTCGTCGACGACTCGCCTTTGGTCTTCTCAAAGGCACCCCTCTGCACCACGGCTTCCTCGGCCGTGAAGCTCGTTTCGGACGAAGATTTCAGCCTCCGAAAGACGTTCCACATCATCAACGTGGTCCCGCCCCCTGCTGAGGTCGGCTACTAGGGAAATCGAGCTCTTTTTGTTCGACTTCTCCCTCCATCACCACCACCCCGAGCTCGTCTCCCACAACCAGCTGCCGCATAGGACGAGTTGCGCGGTTCTTCCTCTTACCGAGGAAGAGTCGACGAAGTCTCGTCAGACCGACCAGGGAATCGTCCGCTTCCGACATCGACCCCCTTAGGACCTGCTTGCGCTCTCGTGCCATCAACCGACTAATAAACAGCTACTAGCCATCTTGTCAACGAGTTTCTTTTGACAAGCCGACCTCGCTAGCAACAAGCAATTACCTCTCGTCCGTCCAGCTCGATCCAAAGTTAACGCGTCAGCAAAAGAAACCCTTCTTATCCATCTTCCCCCTTCGCTAAATCGTGGGATATGGTTATGCCAACGGTTGTCTCGGAACGTTTCGTACCGCTCGAATACACGGAATATACGAACAATCATGTCTTTTTAAAGAGCTGTAGTACCAATGGCTTTGTTGACTACAACAGTCAGCAAGTCTTTGACGAACACGATGACGGACTAAAGGCTAAGCAGCGGGCTAAGGTGCTCATTGGCGAGGCTCTGCGCTCTCGCGTGGAGAGTATCGACCATGAGTTCTGCGAGCCCGGTGAGGAGGATACATTTTTCGTTGCCGACCTCGGCGAGGTCTACCGCCAGCACATGCGCTGGAAGAAGAACCTGCCGCGCGTCAAGCCGTTCTATGGTAAGATTGTGTGCATCTGACTTCGTGACATCGAGGTCCCTGCTGACATATCTCTAGCCGTCAAGTGCAACCCGGACAACAAACTCCTGGAGCTACTGTCCGCCCTCGGCACCGGCTTCGACTGCGCCTCCAAGGCCGAGATTGAGCAGGTCCTGAAACTGGGGGTCGAACCCGAGCGGATCATCTATGCGCAGCCCTGCAAGACCAACTCGTACCTGCGCTATGTCGCTAGCCAGGGCGTGCGCCAGATGACCTTCGACAACACCGACGAGCTCCGCAAGATTGCTCGTTTGTACCCTGGCGCGGAGCTCTTCCTGCGGATTCTGACGGACGATTCGTCGTCACTGTGCCGCCTGAGCCTCAAGTTTGGCGCGTCGCTTGACTCGACCGACGGCCTACTGGCCCTGGCCCGCGAGCTGGGCCTCAACGTCGTGGGCGTCAGCTTCCACGTTGGCTCTGGCGCCTCCGACCCTAACGCCTTCCTGAAGGCCGTCCAGGATGCCCATGTCGTCTTCCAGCAGGCCGCTGCCCATGGTTTTTGCCTCAAGACTCTCGACGTTGGCGGCGGCTTTTGCAGCGACAATTCCTTCGAAGAGATGGCCGGAGTTCTGCGTGTTGCGCTCGATGAGTACTTCCCGGCCCACTCGGGTGTCAACATTATTGCCGAGCCCGGTCGCTTCTACGCCTCGTCGGCCTTCACGCTGGCCTGTAACGTGATTGCTCGCCGCACCATCCAGGACGTATCCTCGAACAGCTACATGCTGTACCTCAACGATGGTCTCTATGGTAACTTCAGCAGCATCATGTTCGACCACCAGCACCCTGTCGCCAAGATTCTGCTGTCGGGCGGCCGCTTCCTCTACAACA
>Ga0065720_1020952_pt1 | contig 12073 bp, 9 predicted proteins | sample Thericmetagenome_FD_59107 | JGI IMG/M metagenome (GOLD analysis project Ga0065720, IMG submission 59107) | Thermophilic microbial communities from the Joint Bioenergy Institute, California, USA of rice/straw/compost enrichment - eDNA_2 v2... | ecosystem: Engineered > Solid waste > Grass >... | reverse complement strand
TGGTGGTGCAACCATTCTCGGCGGAGGGTACCTTTTAAGTTTTCTTTCCTAAATCCCTAGTCTTACTTATCTCTTGACAAGAAAGTCTGATCCCATTAAGAAATTGACTCCAGAAGAAAAGGAAAACGTCACCAAAACTCTTAGAGTCTGTGTCACCGGTGCTGCTGGACAAATCGGATACGCTTTCCTTCCCCTTATCTCAAATGGAAGTGTCTTCGGTCCTCACGTCAAAATCCAACTTAGACTTCTCGATATTCCTGCTGCTGTTAAGGCCTTGGAAGGACTTAGCATGGAACTTCATGATGGAGCATATCCTCTCCTTGAAGACGTTGCTTTCGGCTCTGATCCAGAGGAAATGTTCAAGGACTGTGATGTGGTTGTTTTCATCGGAGGATTCCCAAGAAAGCAGGGTATGGAAAGAAAGGAGCTCCTTAGTATCAACGGAAACATCTTCAAGACCCAAGGTAAAGCCCTTGACAAGGTCGCCAAAAAGACTGTTAAGTGCCTTGTCGTTGCCAACCCTGCCAACACTAACTGCCTTATCCTCCAACAGAATGCTCCCAGCATCCCCAAGGAAAATTTCACTTGCTTAACCAGACTCGACCACAACAGAGCTGTCTCCCAACTCTGGAAGAAGACCAACATGCCTCTTTATTCCATCAAGAACGTTATTATCTGGGGTAACCACTCCTCCACACAATATCCTGATGTCAATCACGGAACTATCGCTGAAAAGCCCATCAAGAAGGTCGTTGAGGACGAAGAATGGCTTAAGGGAGCCTTCATTACTAAGATCCAAAAGAGAGGAGCCGAGATTATTGAATATAGAGGATCTTCAAGTGTCTTCTCTGCTGCTAATGCTATTAAGGACCACCTCAGAGACTGGTACCATGGAACTGAGCCAGGAACCTGGGTCTCCATGGGTGTTGTCAGCGATGGATCTTATGGAGTACCTAAGGGATTAGTGTTCTCCTTCCCATGCATCTGCAAGAAACATTTTGAATATGAAATTGTCCAAGGATTGCACATTGATCCCTTCTCTCAAGAGAAAATTAATATTACTACTAAAGAGCTTGAGGAAGAAAGGGATGAGGCCTTTGCTGAAGAGAAGAAACCTCAGGAAGCCGCTGCTGGAGAACAAAAGGAGTAACTAAATGAGTGACTAATTTATTTATTGCAAACTATATCTAATTGATATCAAATGAACCTATTTATACCGCCAAGATCTAGCTATTTAAGCACAATAAAACAATCTCGATAGGTTAGGATTCAAGTTCATAACATAGAGAACAATAAACTTGATAATGAATAAAAATATAGACAAAAATACTGATTTTACTTAGTAGCATTTTGGTCAGCCTTCAATTTCTCAATAATCTGTCTGGCTTGCTCATTCCAATCTGTTTTTGAAAACACAAACAGATAGGAAAATAGGTTAATCCACACCGAAATAATAAAACCAAAAACTACTCCATAGAGCCCAGCATCAAATCCAAGGCAGGAAATCCACACAAAAGGGATTGTTATGCAATAAAGATTCACAATTATAATGAGTGACCCTACTCTTTGTTTTCCAATAGCTCTCAGAGAACTACCCAACACACAACTCACGAAATCAGGAGGGTACAGTAGCAAGAAGAGTCTCAATACTAATTCAATCTTCTCTTGGATTTCTTCATCCCCAGAATAAAACCTTGCTAAATTGTCGGCAAACAAAATAACCAAAATTTCTATGATTCCTGCAGTAGTTAGACTACAGTACCCACCTATCCTCAAATAAGCTTTAGCTAGGGCTACTTTATTTTCTCCCATAAGATTCCCTACTAGATATGACGTGGCTGATCCTATCGCCCCTGCCCAACAAAAGAACATGGACTGTATATACAGCCCGATCATCAATCCTGAGACTTCAGGTACAGTTAAAGTCCCAGCAAATACATTCATGGAGTCATATCCTGTTGGAAGAAGATCATTGAGCCACATTCACAGCCATACTTGAACAAGTCCCACAGCCCCTTGAACGAATCTTTTTCCAAGAAGAAAAATGTCTTAGGAATTGGGTTATAATGATAACAATACCAGATTGTAAGCACTCCTGATACTGTTTGTTGAATATTCACAGTCCAAGCTGCTCCTAGCACACCGAGATCTAGCTTATATACCAATATATAAGCAAAAATCCAATAGGTTCCACATGAGTTCAGTTGGATTTTGGGGACTACATGAAATTTCTTTCCAGCAGTTAAATAACTGTTGAAGATTTGAAAGATCATGTAGCCTAATATAGAAGGAATGGAGTGAAAAATGTAAGTTTTCATATTTTTCAGAGTGCAGGCTCATATCCCATTCTTTCAAAGAGTTTTGGGGCTTGACTCACAAGGAAACAACACACAATAAATAAGAAAAGATTGATGATTATTGCCCTGTGCAAATAAAGTCCCATTAGCCTGTAGTCTTTCATTCCGTATGTATGAGCAAACCTGTTCATAAGTCCAGAATTTATTGAGGAAATGATTGCCAATGACAGCATAACCAAGATAGAGTTCCCCAATGTTACGGCAGCTTGAACAGCCTCATCGCCGTTGAATTGAAGGAAGTACAGCAATAAATTCCTTGTAGATACATTCAGAAAGTTTGAAATAGCCAGCTTGAAGCCTCCTGATACAATTTGTTTTAAAATTGTCTTCTGATCAATTTCTTCCTTTGATTGTATCAAGTCCTCTTCATCCCAAGAGTTACTTTGACGTGGTTTTCCTTCCTCGTCTAAATCTGAAAGCATATATTCTTTTAGTTCTTTGCTCATATGTGCGTATCATTTATATCTTATTTAATAAATTAGATCAGTTTGCCGAGATAAGACGCTCAATTAATAGATCAGACGCCCAATCAAATTTTAAATCAGTGATTGAGAATGATACCGATAAGAAGGTTCAGGTCAGAATAACAATTACCCAAAATTGAGAAGATATTTTTGGCATTCTGTTTAAATGCCTGGCTGTCTCCTAGTGAATGTAATTGAGTTCTTAGTATTAGGTAAGGAAATTCATTTTGATGTTTGCCATATTGAAACTAGATACTAACAATGAAATATACAGGTTTGTTTGGTTTGTCCTGGACCTTTATATCAGGCAAGCTTATTGTAAAAATAGATATCTAGACAAGAAAGAATAGGTGTGGTTATTGGTCCATTGCTAATTTAGTTATGTTTAAGACTGAATTAATTTAGTATAAAATAGTCAGACGAGGTCATAGTGTGTATCTTGGAAATAGTCATATATACAATAAGAGACAAGCTGAATCCAGGCCCGTTTTGCTTGAATAATAGCGTTGTATTTTATTTTATTTTTGCCAATATTTTCATGACAAAATTGCTTAATCTCAATTAATAAAAATGATGCCTCTTCTGTATTTTATTTCGTATTCTTAAGACCTTTCATCATCAAGAAAGAAGAATCTGTCTTTTTTGATTCAAGGTATCAATAATTGATTCTTTTCGTAATTTCTAGAAAATAAATCAAGAATAAGCTGGAAATATATAATTTATTCCTAAAAAACCCATTTATGAATTCAAACCAAGTCCAAGTTGTAAGTGACAAGAAATTTAACATTAGGCTCGATTATTGCAGTTCCTGAGGTATGGCTTCTCGAGTCAATTTGGCTAAGACAATATTGACAGCTGCTTTTCCAAATGCTGAGTTTACTTCAGGAAAGGTGGACAAATTGAACGCTTTTGAGATCTATGTTATTGATGCCAATGGAAAAGAAACCTTAGTCCATTCCAAACTCAACGGAGATGGCTATCTTGACAACAATTCAGCTACAAGTGTGATAAAGAAGATTCAAGAAGTGATCTAAATGAGATGAGTTTATAAGAAAATTCTCAAGTGGCATTTTGCGAAATGATGGAGTTTCTTGAAACGCAGGAGAAATTCTAGAAAATAAGCAAAATTTCATGAGAGGATTTTTCTTGTTTATTATCTGAATAATGATTATATGGAGGAGTATATACTAATTAAAAACCTACCTTAGAAGGAAAAGAAGTGTTTCATTGATCAGGACCATCATAGGCATGTAAATGATAAAGCAAAATAGTCCCAATATCCTTAATTACACTTCCAATATTAAGGATTTAACTTCTATTTTCCTTATTATCTTATGTGTAAAAACTTTTTCATCTCGATCAAACAAGATGAGCTCCTCTCCAGTAAGTGTCTTCTTCTGATTTTTCATCATTGAAATCAGGCCCTGCCTACTTTGATTTAAGTCTTACATGATAGAATCTCTTGTTTTTTTCTTATGTGCTTGTTTTCATCTAACTAGACAGAGATATTTCAGAAATAAGAGATTATTAAGAGATAACGTTATAAGCCTGAAACATTCTTCTCTACTGATTTAACAAACAAAATTACAATATAAGAAATTAGAGAATTCAATTTTGCTAATCTATGAATCAAGAGATGAACTTATCTTTTTTATTAAAGCCTTTTAAATCAGGGATATTATACCTTTTTCATCCTACTTTTCTAATAATGAGGAATATCCCTATTTTTAGAGATTTAGTCATCTGTTTTTTTATTCTTATTATTAGAGGGAAACAAGCTATTTCTGTCTTGCTTGTCAACACAATTTAGATAAACATATTCTATTAGATCTCAATATGAACATGACATCATATAGACAAGACTGCTATAATATAATTTCAACTCTAATTTTGAATTAAAGTTGAAATTGTTCTTGATATTTTATCTCCATTTCTTTATCATTTTCTGTCATTTCAAGCACTTCTTCATTACCTTCTTCTTGAGTTTTTTCATTATCATCCAGCAAAAGGCTTTGTGTACTATGATCTTCACTTAACTGGCTTATTGAACTCTTCATTTGTTCGCTTCTGTTCTCAAGCCACCTCCTTACTGTCTTCAATCCAATAACTGATTGGGATTGCATGGCCAGTTCTTCAACTTTTTTAATTTTATCCACAACTCTGATATCTACTCAATCTCCTTTATCTAGCTCATTACTTTGTAAATACGAGATATTGTCTTTTTCAAGACTAGAGAAAGTAACTTAAGATATTTTAACAGATATAAAGGATGGTATATAGGTTCATGGAGACTATTATTATAGATCCGAAGATTAGGAGAGAAGGATATTTGTCATGAGCGGAGTAAGCTAAGATAAACATTGTTACCATATAAGTGATGACAGATAGCTGTTCCATTTTCATGAATTCTTGCCCAGAATATGGTTCCACATATTTTAAAAGTAAATAGTAAGCTAAGATGACGATAAAGCAGGTGTGGAAAGCAGTGGTATGTTCATCAATCAGACTGAGCGAGAGAATAATTCCAAGTTTGAGACCCATCAATGCAATTGTCCAATAAAATGCAGATTGCTTATAACTGTTTATCAGAGCTCCGAAGATCTTTCTCGTTCCTACTGTATTGAATGTCTTTCTTGTCATGACTAGCAGTATGAAGAAGGTGACTGAGATGGCAATACCCCAAACAAAGATAGCAGGAAGAGCCCAATTATTCTTGATGTTAAGGTAGTCGGCTGATCCACAGCTTACCTTTGGATCTATCTGAGCAAAGCCAACATCATTTATTTCATGGAGGAAACAGGCGGAGAATCTTCCAAGATTAAGCAGTAAACCAGGTTGCTCATATAATATCAAGTAGAAAAGTACACCAGTGATAGTTCCTCTAAAGTCCTCTATTTTATGCAATTTACTAATGATTGAGACCAAGATTAAAGTCAGAGCAAGTTTGACTATGGGTAAGATAATCCAATACTTAATCTTGAAGAAGATGATCTCATTTGGAGCAACACCAAGATGAAGGAATAAGCAATCTAAAGAAGATGATTGTCTTGCAGAAGGACTGGAGATATATGAGAGCAGATTTGTGACAACCTGAGTCACAAATTCGTTGATCTGGACACTTGAATATTTAGCATATACAAAGATGATGCTCATGATCTGGATGAAGGAAGTCAAGAAGTTAATTTGAATACCCATATAATATTTTCGCTTGAACCGCATTTTGGTATGATAATCCACATCATCTTTAATAAAAACCCTCACAAAGTTCTTGATTGAAACAATGGAACTGTACAAGCTGAACAACTCCCAGCCATAAGCTAGCAATATTGATCCGACTGCATTTAACCACAAAGAGAAGCCATTACTACTACACTTTGCACAATTATTTCCATTGGGCACGTACCCTGCTTCATAGTTACATCCTTGACAGAGAGCCCCACTGAATTGTGTATTACATTGTGATGCTGTATCATTCCCTCCTTTGCATCTCGCCAAAATACCTGAGTCTCCGATACAAGCAAACAGAATTGAGCTATTCTCAGCCCTCCAGTATCTAGGATTGACATTCAAAATTGCCCCACCTGGACAAAATGCATTTGTTGGGCACTGAGCACATGGATTGCTTGGGTCTAGAGAGTAAAAACCTGGAGTGCATACTTCACAATAGTCGGTCAGATTATTCTTGAATTCTCCTGGGAGACAATCTCGAGTAACAAATTCCAATATGAAAGTCTCGTATATGTTCTGGTATTTTAGTGTCAATAACAATTGAGTAACATTTTGCTTGTGATTGAGCTTTATATCTGTTCCAGCTAGTACAATATTATTTCCATTCTCATAGGTAAAGGCATGTAGGCGAGAGGAATTAATTGAAGGAGGTGAGCTCATAGTATAGACCACTGTCTGATTATAATTATCGTACATAATGATATGGAATGTTGAAATATTAAGCATTGCGATTGAAGCATTCCTGTACTGCCACACTCTTGTACCATTCTCAAGTCTATAATTGTTTAGTGTAAATTCAAAATATTTTGGTTCATAGTTTGATACTTCATCTAGGTTCTGAGTGACTAATACATTGAAATTAACAGCCTCTGACCCAATATTGTGTCCATACTTTGCAGCAGAGTTTTCGAAAACGGCTCCTTCTTGACTTATTTTCTCCATCTCCTCAGTGTATATCGCACCACCTATGGCTGCAGAATTGTTAATAAAAGAAGAATTGGTCATTTCTATTCTTGAATCTCTTAGATATAAGCAACCACCGTGACCATCGACTGAGTTTTTAGTGCAGGTAAAATTCTTTAAGGATATCTTGGAAAATTTGAGTTGAATATTTCCACTGATATTACTGACGAAAACATTTTCAAATGTTGCGTCAGTATTATGAAATTGACCAATATAATCTTGCTTTCCTGCGAAGTCTTGTAGGGTGATATTTTTGAGTTCGAGGATGGCGCTCGGGGCAATTTCTCCAAGCTTAAAGAGACTCTGTTTTGCAGTGATATTTTGGAAGTAAAGTCGGTGAGGAATATCTCTACTTAGTATTATAGATCCCATATAGGCATCAAACTCCAAATTACTTAAATTGACTGTAAGAGAAACTCCTTGAATGCTACCGGAGATTATATTTATGGGATAATTTGTGAATTTGGCATTTTGAAGGTTAATATTATGTTTATTATTCCAAGCAGAGGTATCATCAACAGAAGTTATCATCAAGAAACTTGTGATATCAGAGTCCAATTTAAAAATAGTAGTTGGAGGGAGAGGGCTCCAAAAGTTCACACTGTTGAAACTAAGCTCTACAGACCCTGAGGTTTGGATTCCAATTAAAGAGGAACTTAGTGTAGGGTTCTGTGTTTTAAAATTCAGTTGCTCTCCATAGATTTGTACATTTTTGGAAGAAGTAGTGAGAAGTGCTGATTGCATTATTGTCATGTTGGTCAAATTCATTGTGAGCATTTTGCAGGCATTCAGCCCAAAGAGAGTGGACAAAGTATATGGTGGTGTTTTGACTAATAAGTCATTATAATTTGTAACGGATATGGAGCATGAGTTTATCTCTTTAGATGTAAGAAGTAAATACCCATAGAGGGTTTGATATGCGATATTGTCAAATTTAAGGACAAAGGATCTACTGGCAATCACCTCGAATACATTAAAGCCAGCGTTCGTTATATTTAGATCTGAGGCTGTGAAACTGAGGGTATCTGTTGTAATTTCTAAGAATGCACGAGAGTTTGTGCCAGGACTTTTTTGTTCAAAAACAAGGTCAGAGGTCATATTAGAAATAATCAGACTTGTTTCAATATTGGGCATGTTATTTATTCCTGTAAAGCTCATGAAGGGGTGGCTCTGGCGATTATCCAAGAAGTAATTATTGAAGAAAGTGTTAGTCATGCTAAGAGTTTTGGTTGTGAAAGCAAAATAACTGGTGGCATAGAGTCCAATCTCATTGTATCCGAAATAACTCAGTGAATCGATAGTAATGGATCTGGCTAAGGCTTTCATAACTGTTGCTCCTGGGGCGTCAATATAACAGCTCTTAATGATCAGTGATTCTATATTGATATCTGTATCTCCATTTCCTTCTATATGGATAAAGCTGTTGGAGTAACGATTATAGCCATCATATAAGACTGTATACTTTGTGTAGAGGCCATAAAGGATTGTCCTGTTTACAGTGACTCTTATTGGAAGGTCTTGGAATTGAGGCTGAATTGAAATTATCTCAGCATCAAAATAATCCACTGTGATTGTAACTACTGAAGAAATCACATTAGAATCAAGACTTATCCAGTAATTATAAACACCTGTGACATCAAATAATGTATCTTTCAATTCACTATGTAGAACAGTATTGCCTTTAATATATGCTTGTTGGGCAATATTGTCCCCTTTAATTGAAAATCCACTATACATACTCACACCAGAGATAATATTGTTTGAAATTGTAACATTTTCGACTTCCACTGAATTTTGGACTTTCAATATACTCCAGAATGAAGAATCTATCAAAATATTTTGATTTAATATAAACCCTGCAAATTGAGAGTTGAAACCAAACAGATCGGTTCCTTCCGCATCGATGTTTGAGAAAACATTTTTTTCGATCACAATTCGGTTCAAGTATGAATCAACTGAACTTATAGCAGTGATAATGCTATTAAAAGGATAGCCAAACATGTTTATATCTCTGTAAATATTGTGAGCAATAATAGCAAAATAGCTTATGTCAATAAGTGTCTGATTTAGTAAGTGTATTATAGGAATATCTAGCTCGGCAAATATGGCTTTTTCTAATGTAAGATTCCTCTTCGTAAATTGCCAAAATTTAGATAGCAATCCCTGATACATCATCAATGAACTTGAAGAACTAATAGTTATATGTTGATAGATATTTTCTGTCATTATCAAGAATGGTGACTCAGTATAGATTAGATGGGAGGAGAGAGAGCTGGCGTCGTGAAGGTCCCTAAATGTGCAATCCTGAATATATAAAAATCTGTAGATTAACGATTCAGAATTACTATCGCTTGTGAAAGGACTCATTGACGTTGTGTAGATCAAGGCGCTTGTCGCAGTGCCCTCATTGACAAAGCTAGTATTTATGAAGAACCAGTTTGAAGGGATGTTTTGATATAGAACAGAAGGGGTAAGGTATTGATCACTAAATCCTCTAATTTCAATCCAGTTATTTTGAGAAAAGAAGCTATTTTGTACGACCACTGTGGAACAAATGAAGGTAATGAGTCCTGCATAGCTCTGATTGTTTGAGGAGAATTCGTTTTGAGTCGCCTTCAGATTAGTTAAGTTGACTTGGAAAGGGGGGATCAAGTTAATATAGGGGTTGAGCTCACTATTCAAAGGGAGGAAATTTAGAAGGCTCGAGATTTTGGATTTTTGTATGTTGACGTTATCAATTAGGAAACGCTTTACTTTAGGCATAGCTTGGTCATGTGATGTGAGGATTGGCATGATTTGGAATAGAGAAATGACCGGCTGTGTGACATTTAGAATATTCACATTACTTATGCTTAGAGAGCTTAAAGGAATCTGTAAATTCAAGACTTGGACATTTTGAGAATCTTGTACGTTGATATTCTGTAAAGTGACGGAGGAGTGTCTATCCAAGTCCAGACCATCTTCAGATCCTTGTAGTTTAAAGACAATTAGGTCTGCTCTAGGATCAGTTCCAGCAGATCCTCCAACTGCTATAATGTTTGAAATGTTCACATTGGAAATGGTGATGTTCAGGTTATCTTCAAAGTTGATCAGACTATGATAATAGCCCATGAGAAAAGCATCTTTGACAATGAGGTTGTCAACAACTATAGAATCGAAATTACTCAAGCGGAATATCTCAACTTCTGAGAGATCAAGGACTGAAGGAAAATTTTGATGAATTTCGATATCTTTTAACAATAGGTTTCCTCTTTGAGCTTTTGAGAAAATCTGAAAGAATGCTCCTTTTGCTACGACTTGACCTTTTTGAGGAAGAGCTGCTTCTATATAGACGTCAATAGAAGAAAGCTGTATTGGGCTATCACTATCTGTATTTCCGGTTTGTAGGTAAACAATTACTGGTGGGTCAATATTTACCATACTCGTGAAGATCTTGATATTATTCATGATAAACTTCTTGTCAGTCTGTGTACATTTTATACTCAAGATCCTCGGTGAGTAGGCTACTGGCCCTGTGTTGGCTCTTATGCACATGTTTTGAAGAGAAACATTCAGTTTAGAATCCGACATGATCATTACGCATTCGAATTTGTTCGAAGCGCTTCCCGCATCGACAAGCAGGTTAATATTTGAGAATTCAAAAATTGAGGACTGTGTTGTTTTGAAGCTGACTCTAGCCTGATCATCTGCAATATTATTAATCCATACAACAGGTAATGTGCTGCAATCTCCATCATACGTTACATCAGATGTAAAATGCACAGAGACATTTTGAAAGCTACCATCTGAATTAATCTCATAAGGCTTCCCCGTGTTAACGAACACAATTGTCACAGGCTTGTCATCTAATTTAGTTTGCAGAAACTCTGAATAAGCCTGAGAATAATTTGCGTACGGCTTTGTCACTGAGCCATCAGCATCATTGCCTGTCGCATTGTTATTTATATACACTATTACTTGGGGATCAGCTTTCGTAGCTAGGAAGGATAATAATAGCAGGATAAGGATCTGATAGCTACCGTTCTGAAATTTAAGCATCTTGGAGAAATAAAATTTATTTTATACTAGGAATACAGATACATCATGAATTAGAACTTACTTGTAAATTTTTGATCGAAGGATCTAGAATGTCATAAATGGATACAGTATCATGTTTAAAACCATAGTCTCTCAATAGAGCTCAATTCTTTATGATAAAAATTCATACTATCTAAAATCTAAGATTTGGTCAAATGAGCTTCAGGGTCATTCTTGTCAAGGTCGTTAGCCTTCCAAACAGTGTTAAGAACGTTCTTCCTAAGCCAATGTCCTCTCTTGACTAGATAACCACTCACAAGAGAAAGCAGAACACAGAATACTAAGCCTAAAGAGCCAGGGACTCTAAGCAGACTGTTAAGATTAGTGATAAAGACAGCAAACTGGAATATGATATATTTCTTGAAATCTTTGAGATTTTGTCTTTTGAATGCTGAAAGTCCCATTATGGCGACGATAAAATTGATTGAGTAGAGGAAGAGTCCGAAATTGAAGAAGTCGATTAAGCACACGACTCCCAAGAAGATGACAGTAAAAAAGGAGACTGCCTTCAAAATGAATTCATATCTTCTAGGTTCGTCCATGGAGAGCCAAGTTCCTTTGATCTCTGCCGGTCCTTCTGAGCAAATGAATTTTCCAATTCCAGCGAGAAAAGAATTTCCACCTTGGGTCTGAGGAGCGGGAGGTTGATTAAAGCCAATGGGTGCATAAGGAAAATTAAAGGGAACTTGATTAGAAATACCTTGACTTTCTTTCTGCACTGGAACGTAGATGATTCCATTAGTGGTTTGAATTGGGATCAGGACTTGTCCATTTGGCAGAGTAGCGAAGGGCTTATTATCTTGTGTTTCGACAGAAGCAGTAGAGGGAATATCGTTCCTTGTAACAAATTGTGGATTCATATATCCTTGATTATCAGTCTGGTCAGTCATGTCTTGACAACAATTGCTTTTTTTTTTGAGTAATTATGAACTTAGTCTAAGACAGAGTTATATAAGTAGCAACATATTCAGTTAACTGGCTATG
>Ga0065720_1020951_pt1 | contig 12076 bp, 9 predicted proteins | sample Thericmetagenome_FD_59107 | JGI IMG/M metagenome (GOLD analysis project Ga0065720, IMG submission 59107) | Thermophilic microbial communities from the Joint Bioenergy Institute, California, USA of rice/straw/compost enrichment - eDNA_2 v2... | ecosystem: Engineered > Solid waste > Grass >... | reverse complement strand
ATTGTCGAATCCTTGGACTTGGGTTGGGGTAGGTCCGAATTTCTGGTCAAAGGCATCAGCGAGATTATGGGCTGGGTCGGTTGAGATGATGAGAACCTAGACAATTTAGGGAAGAAACTGAATACTATTACATTTTTGCGGTATTTGGATAAAAGGACTGCAAGGGAGCTGGAGGTAGTAGTCTTGCCGACACCACCCTTACCTCCGACGAAGATCCATTTCAAGCCTTGGTCTTCAACGAGGTTTTTAAGACTGCCTTCGTATTGACTTACCATAGCTGTTTAGATACAATAAATTTTATATGATTTGAGACTGAATTGAGTTTCATTACACGTGAATAGATCGGGAATATGGATTATAGACCATATTACGATCGGAAAATCACAGTAATTAAACAAAAAATAGAATATAAAGAAGTTATTGGAAACGAAGTTAGATAAGATAACTATTGTTAATTGCATTTTTTCTGTTGTTTGTTTTGAAAAAAATGTGCTTAGCCAGTCTAGAAAATATTTTCCCTCCAAAAGTGGGTTCCTCCAACAACCTCTGCATCGGCTTGGAGTTGTACCTATTATCATCAAATTGAGGGTCCTTGCTACTATTATCCCTGCTCTTTTTATAAGACGCATAGATCTCTATACTCCTCTTGTCCTTATGATTTACAATCACACTAACATTATTCCCTGTCAGCTTGCATATCCCAGCCTGTTCAAGACTCTCGTTTATAATCCTCTTTCCTCTTTTCTCAGCCCTTTTTCTTCTAAAGAGCTCCTCCTTCGGGACAATTCTGAATTTATCATCCAAGTAATATTTTTCTAGTACTTGTTCCCCTATCTTTGGCAAAGAGGAATGGAAGGCATCTAGCTGTAGATGGTCTGGGTCGAGGGAATCCTGGGATCGGTCTTCATTTCTCTTTCCTCTGTGGGAGTATTCTATACTATCTCCATTTATCTCCAAGCCAAATTTATCAGGAAGAGGGTGCCTAGCTATAAGTTCTTCAAGACCTCCAGGTATTCTTTCTCGCTCGATGCTTTTCCTTTGGCTTTCGAGAGGTCTAAGAGCAAGACGCCTTTTCTTTAAGTCTTTGATTTTATCTAAGTTTTCTTCCTTGAATGGCTTTACTTCAAGTTCGTCTTTCTTTTCAACACACATGGAGAGAGCGGTGTGTAAGCTAAGTTTTAGAGATTCATTTTGGCTCTTTCTGAGTGGCAATGGAGTTAGTCTTTTCACGTTTATACCAACAATGGTTGGTAATTGTTTATTATTACTAGTATTTTTCTTCATGTCCATGCTTGTGTTCAGCTTCGAAACAGAGACTAAGGAATCTCTGGGTTTAGGGTCGTCTCTGGGTTTGGGGTGAGGTTTAGAGTTAGAGTTCCTTACGTAGGAATTTGGCTTCATTCTATATTGTCTTTTTTGGAAAGCTCTGGGATCCCTTAGGACGACCTGATCATATTCTTCTTTATCTAGGCTATAGCCAGAGCCTTCAGAATCCGATTCTGCAGAATTAACTTCAAGATCATTCGGGTCCTTTCCATTGAGGATCATGTTATAATTTTGGTTGAGCTCGTTATCTGTGAAGTACTCTCTCCAATCCTCCTTGATATCTTGGACTACCTCAGCCAAGCTTCCTCTGTTTCTCTTCACACATTCAACAAAGGAAAGTTCATCTTTGTCCAAAGAATCCAAGTGGTAGTCTTTTCCATCCAATTCCCTAAGCAGTCTAATTTCATGGTCGTTATAGTTTATAGTTTTTATAGGGCTTAACAATTCACTGTCATCAGTTAGAGAAGTAATTACAGGATTTGCTTCAGTCTCTAATGGCTCCCTTTGTCTTATTTTAGAATTGTCTCGAGATTCTGGTATAAATAATCTTGAGTTGTCTGGACTTTCATTGTGGTTATGATTTGTTCCATTTAGTAGATTACTAAAATGCTGCTGAAATCCCTTTACTAAAGAAGAAGGCTCTGAACTAAAATCTCTAGATGTTTCGAGCTGAGTGGCGTTACTCATTGTACTATTTAGCACTGTTCTTTTCTTTCTCCTGTTACGGTTCGCTATCTCAGCTTTCTTGGCTTCAATTTTCTCTTGTCTCTCCTTCCTCCTCTTCTCTTCCTTTTCTTCCTTAAGTTTTATAGACAAAATCTGTTGGGCTGGAGTACCACTAACCTCAACCAATTTGGAAGGTTTTAGCCAACCTCCAGTAAGGACAAGTTCCTGAGTCAAGGAGGCCCACACATAAGTATACTCAAGCAGACTGAGCAAAAATTGGGTACCAAGTTCCTCTAATGAGGTATCGGTAAATTGGACAACTTTGTCCCCATAGTCATAGCCCCATAGTGAGACTTCTAAAGTAAAGCTGTTTGTAACCTTGAACTCTCTCCAAACTGTGACACGAGCTGTACCAGCTCTGTCTGGAGTAACTCTGAAGCAACAGTCATTGAAGGAAAAATAATGACTCCTTCTGGCAAAAATTCTTGGGAACAGCCGAACCTTTGTCCAAGAGCAGAACCCACCATCCGCTGCTGTATTACATCCGTAGATAAAAGCGTTCTTTTTCGTACTATGCCCATGAATATCACAGAACACTAATATCTCTCTTTCTTGTCTGAACTCTTCAAGTGCCTGTTTGCAATAGTAAATGCAAGGATGTAATTTTTCGTTTGGCTCATTCCATTTTCTGTTCAGGTCAGAACCTGCTGGGTTAGTTCTGTTATTTCCTGCAGCGACCCCTTCTGGGTTCAGCATTGGAACTATTTTGAAGACATATAAGTCTCTTAGACTTTTTGCAGGTTCAGTCTTTCCAACGAGATATTTGATTATTCCCTGCATCACAAATGAAGAGTTAACCTCACCAGGATGGACCCTTGCAGTAAGGAATACGCCTTTTCTTCTCTTCATTCTTTTTGAAGTATCTTTTCCAGTAATTGTCAGCATGTATAGAGGGATACCTGAAATAGTATTCCCTATTTTCTCCCTCTTATAATATAAGAAAGGAGTGTTTATTTCAACAGTGCGGAACCCATTCTTTGATGAGCTATGGTCCTGATAAGAAGAAGCCCTGGATCTGAATTCGGATGTAGAAGTTGCATGGCTTTCCCCTTGGAGTTCACTCTCGATTTCTATGAAAAATTTCACTAGATCTGTGAAGGTATAGGGCTTCATGTAGGCGAAATAGACTAAGTCATTATTATTCGTAAAATTGTAAGTGAAGGAGAGGGTGTAGTAATAAAATTTCTTTTTCTTGATTTGTTGTTGTGGATCATTATTATTATTATTAATGCTGCTATTATTATTATTCTTAGTTTGATTTTTTGTGCTTGTATTTCCTGTAGTTACTAGATTATTAGGCTGGGCTACGGCATTGGTCTTGATTGTCAATTTGTTTTTAAAAGTTGGAGAATCGAGTGAGTTTGTCTCTGTTCTCTGGGTATTGGCCCCACTGACATCAATAGAGGGGTAATCAGTGATCACTTCTCCTAGGGGCGGAGGTTTGAATGATTCTCTTCCAAGTTCTTCATCAAGTTCTTGATCGGAGTCTTCAGCATTATTCCCGCCAGTTGTGGTATTATTTAGGATATACCCATCTCTTTTCATGGTGTTTCTATTGTAGGTTATATTCTCTCCTCCTAAGACCCACCCAACCTTTTTCACTTCATTATCTTTGACTGAGAAAATGGAGATCTTCATCCCATCACCATATACACTTTCCCATTTACAGCAGTTTTTTATGTGGAAGGTAACCTTCCCAGGGGCTTCTGTGCAAGCCACTGAGAAGTAGAACCATTGTGTATGGCCCTTAGTATTCGTGTCGACGTTTAAATAGAGATCATACTCGACTTCAGATACACAATAAACCCTGGCCAGATTCCCGCTCTCGAAGTTGGAGTCGAATCTTAGCAGGTCATCTCCACCAATTTGCTTCTCTATTCTATGAGTCAGGTACTTATGGAGGTTTGGAGGGATATTCTTATGCTTTCTGTATACTTCGTTGATAGACTTTTTGTTGGTGCCCATAACATACATCAAGAAGTCCTTCATATCATTTGAGTTGGTTGGTCTGACTATGGTCTGCATATGAACTCCCCTAGGCTCGTTATTGTTCAAAACGGGATCAGGATATAAGAAATTCAAGGGAGTAATTTCAGAAAAGTTTCTATAATTTTTGTCAAGGATCAGTCCACAAACCTGGCATCTATTAATCTTTGATTTCCCCAGACCTGAGATGCAAACATGCGTGGAGGGTTCTTGCTGTTCTTTCTCTTGTTTTTTGCCAGCTTCTCCTGTTGATTCGTACCATGTGACCGCATCTTCTGGTTTTAAATTTAGCCGAGGAGTCTTAACTGGAGAACTCTTTTTCTTGACCCAATGGAGCTTCGGCTCTGCGTCGTATTTCCCCTTTTCAATTAGTGGGCGAGGCTCGTTCATCTTAACATTTTTTATTTTATATGCGAAGCAATTTAATATTGTTAGAGTTAAAATTTATTTCAAAGAGAATTCAAATACTTGAGAATATTTACAATGTCAAATCTCAGAGATTTTGAAAATACTGTAGAAGAGCTCATCTACACCGGCCGTGTCGAAGGGAAGCTTCTAGACCCCTTATCAAGTAATCACATTTCCTTTTTATTGTCCCCTCCCTCTTTCTCTTCAGAAAGATAATTTCAATAGATAAATTACTTGAACATTTAAAAAGCAAAACAAGAGATTTCAAGGCTAAAGACCGTCTCCATCAAGAAATGATCGGAAGATTGACTGAACAGAATGAGTCATATCAACCTTTATTCGAGGCTTTGGGGTTCAGCTTCGATGATTTGTCAAAAAATTCAAAAGAGATTGCTGACCAAATCAGCCAAATTGCCTCTCTTTTGAAGATAAGGAACCCTGATGATGCCTCAATATTAAATGAACTTATCACATTGAAAAACGAAGAAGCCGATTTGAAGATCAAACTCAGAGAAATTCAAAATGAGAATAAGAAATTTTCAAAGGTTATTAGCCTGCTTGATGACAGTATTCAAGACTGGAGATCCCTTCAAGAAGACATCGAAAGAGAAAGAAATGACTTTTTGAAATTCAAGAGAGATGTCAACGACAGAATTGAAGACATTCTGGTTCCTAAGGATGCCGAATATGAGCAACAAATAAATATCTTGAATGTAACAGCTATAAATTCAATTCTAACTCGTGCTAGAAAAGACTTCAGGCTAGTGGATATAGCTCTGAAATCGATATTTCAAATATTGAAACCCAATATCAGAAGCTTCAGGCCCTAGAGGAAGATATGCAGAGAACTCTGGGGGAGTATGGTGATATTGCCAGTATTCCCTTGGTAAAGAAGAATAAGTTTTTTTTTTAATGAATTAGGACTATGAAGAGGCACTCAAGGTACTTAATAAGAAGAAAACCAGGCTGGCTGAAATTGAAGAACAAATTCGTAAAAATCAGAAGTTAACCAGTCCATAAGTTCTGGTGAATTTAGAATTATTGTTTTATATTTTGTTGAGTTTCTTGATTAAGTATGGAAGCCTTGTAAGTTTCCTCTGTGTGTTCTTGTCCGAAGCACACTAAAGTCCCCTGGATTATCTTGTTGGGTCTTTAATTATTTACTTACTGATGAATTCGAACTCAAAGCGAACTGGTTTATACAAAGGGCGAATCTTTGAATATAAGAATAAATTTATAAAACAAGAGATTCAGTTCAAATCTAAATGGCAATCACCTATCACCTTGGCAGAATCATCCTCTGTACCGCTTTGTTCATTCAAGGCCTTTACTTGACTGGCGTCTTCCAGAATGCTGGTATGATTTCCTCCATGGGAAAGGGCGCTCAAGCCTTTGGAAATTACTTCAAACTCAATAAGAGTCACATCGCTTTGGTTCAACAAAACATGGTCACTATTGCTCAATTCATTGGAGCCTTGGTCTGCACCTCCGTCTTGAACATTATTCCAACCTCAAAGTTCTTCATTAAGCTGAATATTTTGGGTGAAGTTCTTTTCAGTCTTTTCATTGCCATTCCCTGGAATGTTATTCAAGGCAGAGGAAGTATTCTTGACCCCAACGATAAATCTCTTTTCCACTTCTACGTTAACGTGGCTATTATCGGAGGTCTCATCTACTGGCACTCAAGCACTGAGAAGAAGAGAAGTCATTAAGGAAAATTATATATATTTGCTTATTTGATTTGTCTCGCAGTATTTCTATATTTATGGGACTTGTCTTGGTACAATTTTAAGGAACACATGAAAGACTAGGAATCTGCTTGAAATTTTTTCCTGATTTGAATTTAATGTAGGTCTTGCCTAACATTTGTAGAAAAAGTGGATATCAAAACCGAAATACATGGGGCTGGATAGCCAATATAGCTTAAACAATACTATTTTAAAGGGTACAAAGAATAAGCTTATTGCATATCAAAAGGAAGGATGGCGAAGTTCTCAGCCAGAGACTTAGCAAAGAATTCTTCAATACTATTGGCTTTATTATTAACTTTCTTGAGCACATTAAGTTCCTTGCCTTGCAATTCAGTGAACACATCAGCGAGCATCAAGATTATATGTCTTCTCAAAGTAATAGCAACTGGTCTGTGGCTAACAAAGATACGGATGTCCTCACTGACAAGAGGGAATACAGTGACTTTATCTTCGTATTCAATCTCTGCTGGGTCTAATAGTGGCTCGTCATCCGTAGCTGAATCAGTGAGTTCAGGGAGTCTATGTCCAGATTTTTGGGATAATGAGGCTTTGCTAGTGTCTCTTGATAATTTATTGGTGCCTAAATAGGTTTAAGATTAGTTCTATTGTAGTTTTACTTGATCTAGTATCCTTCTTTTCTTCCTTAATTCTATCAGGGAATGTGTATGCTGCAGCTCCTTCGGCAGAAGGTTGCATTGAGGCAATGGCGACATGCTTGGGTTCCTTCTTCTTGTAGCTGACTGTGGCCAAAACGAGCCTGACTTTTCTCACTAATGATGGTAAGAAAATTATTATTTATGTTATTACATGCTTCGTCTTGAGTGAAAACGAGTTTCACAATGGAGTCCAAGATCCATTCAAGGAATTCTGCTTTAAGGCCAAGAGTTTCCAAGTTCTTTCTGATGAAGTTGAGGATGTATGATTTAATAGCAGGTCTGATGATTTGTTCTAGTTCTGGAATTCTCTCAGGGATGGTGTGTAAGGTTTCTAGATTGAGAGTTTCTTCTCCCAACTCTGCAATAGCGGCTTCGACTTCAGGTCCCACTCCCAGCTCGACAACTCCTTCGAAGAGCTCACCGAAGAGTCTTTGAATCAAGTCATCAATGACTTCTTGGGTGATTTCTATATTTTTGAATTGGGCGTATTCTTCCTCATCTTTGAGGGATTCGATGGTAGATAGTAAAGTGAGGATTTCTCCTACAAGACCACCGAATAGACCAACTAGGAATATTAGGATTTGGATAAGAAAAATAATACTTGTATTGCCATCTTTACCGTAGGAATCAATATCAGAGATGGCTTGGGCGAAGACTTTTTCATTGGTTGTAGCCTTGCTGATGAGAGTTTCAAGAATTTGTTCTAAAATATGACCCAAAATATATTAGACGCTTACCAGACAATCTTTCTCTTCTTTGTTCTTCTTCTCTCTTCTTTCTTTCAATTTGTCTGATTCTGATTCTCTCAGCTTTTTCAGCTTCAAGTCTCTCTTGCTCTTCCTTAGCAAGTCTCTGTCTTTCCTTCTCATCCTCGACAGCCTTTCTGTGCTGTTCGATAATAGAAGCAAAGAGATTCTCAGTAACAGTGTCAAGCACATTCTGGATCAAGTTAGTTTCATTCAGATGTTCCATAGCCCCCTCAACCAACCAAGGAAGGAGTTGAGCATCGAGGTCTATTTGGAGCTTATCAACGAAGAGGCCAGCTCCTTCGAGCTCTCCAATAGCATTCTTGAAGACATCTCTGAGATATTCTTTGGCAGAGACACGAGCTACAAGCTTCTTGTGAGTCAAAATCATGGACTCCTTCTTAAGTCTATGCTCTTTCTTTCTTCTCTCCTGAGAATGTTACAATAAATTATTCATATATTACGTTTTCTTCCATCAATTTTCTCTCTTTACCTTCAAGTCTTTGAGCTTCCATCATTTCAGCGAGTCTCAATTCATCATATCTCTTTTGCTCTTCTCTCATAACTCTTAATTCCTCTTCTTCGAGAACCTCCATTCTTCCTTGTTCGAGACTTTTACCAATAAGGACTTGCAAGATGGGCTCAACTTCATAATCAAAGTTAAATAATTCTCCATCCCAAATTTGAGTCTCTTTATCTTCACCAGTCTTCACAGGCATATAGTGTCTGGGAACTGGCTTTTCAATAACAAATTCGGTCTGGCAGTCTTTTTCATATACAGGTGGCTTGTCAGTCAAAAGCTCAACATTTTCGTCAGTTTGTAGTTCGACATGTCTGCGACCATCAACAGCTCTAGGGGTATTGACTTCTCCTCCTATGGCATCAACTTCACCACTCTCTGTGGTGTTTTGAATTATTCTTTTAGGTCTGGTCATAGAAGCCCTCATTTGTTGGGCAGCTTCACGAGAGGTTGTCACTATAGCAGCATAGGTGTTTCCTCTAACAACACGCTTGTCCCACATAATGTTGGCATAGTTTCTCTGAGGTTCTCTATGGGAATTAGAATGAATATGTAAAAAATATTACTCCATTTCTTCTTGTGGAACCTCTCTGTATTTTGTCTTTGGCTTTATCACTCTTGGCTGTGCTGAAAAGCCATACTGGTCAGTGGAAGGGTTTTGCATCATCATGGCAGGTGCAAGAAATGTCTGATGAAGATTTTAAAACTGTTTATTTTATTTGTTTAATAAAATGTCGAAAGTGTTTCTTTGCCAAATTCACAACTTTTCTTACTATACTGCTTAAAAAATCATGTTACAAAATACTCTACGACATAACATATAAGTACCAATTTAGTCTGATTCAAAATCAAATTCCTTACTTTTTGAAGACTTAAAAGAGTCTCCAGAGTCGACCCAATGCAGAAGCTTTCCTTCTGACCATTCGCCTTCTCTGGCAATGCCTCGATGTTTATAAATTCCATATCCATGTTGTTTTCCATTCTTCCAGAATCCCTCATATTCCCTTCCATCAGGCCATTTGAAAACTCCATATCCATTCTTCTGATCTTCAAAGTACTCACCCTCGTAAACCCTTCCGTCAGGCCAGGTGAATACCCCTTGGCCATGCATTCTTCCATTCTTCCAACCTCCTCGGAATGTTCTTCCATCAGCCCATTCATAAAATCCAAATCCGTGTATAGTATTATCAACAAAGTCTCCAGTGTACTTTGAACCATCTGCCCATTTGAATGTGCCTTTTCCTTGTTTGGCTCCAAACATGAAATATCCTTCATACATGGACCCGTCAGAATACTTTTCTATTCCGTATCCATGTTGCATATCTTCACTCCATTCTCCAAAATATTGAGTCCCATCATGATGGAAATAAGTACCTAAGCCTTCAGCTTGATCATCCACCCAGTCTCCAATATATACATCTCCATGAGAATGAATTATTCTTCCCTTCCCATTGGCTTGATCATCTTCCCACATTCCTTCATATACAGTTCCATCTTTCCAGATTTGTTTTCCTTTTCCATGTCTTCTCCCTTGACTAAATTCACCCACATATACAACATCATCTATTTCATATGCCTGATATTTACTCCAATCATGAGGTTCTTTCTCATCGGGAAAAGTATAATCCCCGAGCTGCTTAAGGATAGACAGTACAATGGTGTTGTTGATAGATATATGTGTTGTGGGAACCGCCTCTGTAGGCAGGTGAGAATAACTCTCAGGGTTGGTTTGAGTTGACAACCGCGTTGAAGCCGTCTCCAGTTTGGAGTCTGTTCTTCGTTCAATTGTGACCTCCTTAGAATCACCAGTAGAACAGGAATTACATAAACCCATGTTAGCAGTGTAGATTTATGGAGTAGTTTGGATGAAGTGTCGAGATTCCTTTTTAAGGAGATAAAAAAATAGAATTAAATTGCGAAATTTTAGACTCGAAAGATAAAATCCGAATTCTTTCTGTTCTATAATAATTCTATAATATGATATCCCCAGAAATGCCTAACTCAATCCATAATTCATAGATCAACGAAGAGAACCTGTGATAATCTTTTCAAAATATAAACTGTTATTCAAGAATTTGTCTAATAGACTCAAAATTTGTTTTCCTTTCACCAGTTGCTCATACCAGCAAATTGAGAAGATTTAGTTATTCTCCTGCTTGTTTTCGAAACGCCTAAGCAGGCATCATAGAAAATTGAAGTTTCTTGAATTTTTTCTCAAGTTTAATAGCTGAAAACACCTGAAATCCTATTATAACATCCTTAATTCATCCATCTGTAACTGACATTTCATTCTAACTATTTCTCGTTTTGCACAAATATATTCTTGTTGGAAGGTTCTTTTAAATGCATGATTTTGAGAAATCGCTTTGCATAAGTTTAATGAAGTAAAGACCCTTAATTGATATAGATTATAAGTTCCTGGATTAGTAAGAAAATAATTATAATCAAAGAGTTTTGCCACCTAGCGAAAAAAATTCGAAAATTTTGGACCCTTTAGTGCTTCAATAAATTGATTGGGAGGTCTAATTCTTTTAAATTCGAAATTCAAATTCAAATCTTTCGTGCTTATATGTTGCTGTTTGGGAGGAGTTTGCATAAATTTAAATTTTCAAAAGTTAAAGATACAGAATGGAACACGTTACTCTTGCTGAAGTCACTAATATTGACAGAACTTTGGAGAAGACCTCCGCTACTAAAGGTTCAGTCACTAAGGGATTCGCCACCAAGGGATCTGTCTCCAAGAACACTGCCACTAAGAGTGTCGGTAAGACTCCCGTTGGCTCTGCCAAAAAGTCCCTCAGCAAATCCGAAGCTAAGGCTCAAGAGAAGTCTGAACAATTCTCTGAAAGAGTTGACCAGACTACCACTGAAACTACTGAGCAACCAAGTACTATTGTTGAGGAAAGACCAGCTGAAGAGACTGTTGCTAACACTGAAACCGTTCAAGAAAGCACTGAACTTGGAAAGAGAAGTGCTGACAGAGAACAAAGAGAAGCTGAAGAAAGAGAAGAGGAAGTTGAACTTGAGAAGAAGGTCAGAGTTGAAGAACCTGCTCCTCAAGAGTCCTTCTCTGAAGCTCCTACTCAGGAAATTGCCCAAAGACCTGTTGAAGAGCCCACTACCGAAACTCAGGAACAAACCCTTGAAGTTGTTCAAGAAGTTCCTCAAGAAACCTCTGAAGGGGCCATTGAGCAAACCACTGAAGCTCAATAACTATTTTTTCCTAAAAAGGTTCTGCGTAATAGCATGAATCTTCTACTATAAGTCGTAAGTACATTGGTGTGTACGATGGATATTTAAGGCTTTTATGCCCTATATAATTCGTGATAATTCATTCCAAAAAAAGAAACCAAATTTGCCTTTACATTTTTGGAATAAGATTATTGCCGTGAACTGATTATATTCAGAAGATAGGCTCAAAGCATCAAAATTACAATTTAGCGAAATTACAATAACAGTATAGTTATGGGATAAAAATATCATCATTCTTTCTAAGTAAAATATCATCTATTGAAGTGTAATTTTTTGGCAGAAAAATAGCTTCAAAGAACCTATGGGGTGTTAGACCCATAATATAAAATAGCGATGTGTTTAATACCCTTACTGTTGGAAAGTTCTATTGTCCTCTTCCCTCGGATTTATGGCCTAAATTTCTATTAAAATATTCAATATGAATGGGAAATGCCTTTCAAATAAACTTTTTATCTCTAAAATCCTTCTAAACAAATATGAAGAGTTGGATAGAGTTAAATTCATAATTTGCTAGAAGCTTTCCTCTTGTAATCTGGCCGACCTCTTACCATTTTTTTTGGGGGGTGGGGGCGGAGAGGGATCCATGAATATCTTCTGAAAATAACCCTTCTCAAAAAATGAAATCTATCTACGGTTGAGGAACTAAAATGATTAATTTTTTTCTTCCTAAATTTCTTTAAAAAATGATAATATTCTTGGTTTTTT
>Ga0065720_1004717_pt1 | contig 12076 bp, 9 predicted proteins | sample Thericmetagenome_FD_59107 | JGI IMG/M metagenome (GOLD analysis project Ga0065720, IMG submission 59107) | Thermophilic microbial communities from the Joint Bioenergy Institute, California, USA of rice/straw/compost enrichment - eDNA_2 v2... | ecosystem: Engineered > Solid waste > Grass >... | reverse complement strand
CGATCGAGCGCGCCTGGGCGGTGCTCACCGACCTGGAGGCGATCGCGCCCTGCATGCCCGGCGCGCAGCTCACCGGGGTGGACGGAGACGTCTACTCCGGCAAGGTGAAGATCAAGGTCGGCCCGGTCGTGTCGCAGTACGCCGGAACCGTGAAGTTCCTGGAGAAGGACGACGCCAACTACCGCGCCGTCATCGACGCCAAGGGCCGCGACTCGCGCGGCGCCGGCAACGCCTCCGCCGCCATCACGGCGCAGCTCCGCCCGGACGGCGATCGTACCCACGTCTCCGTCGACACCGACCTCAAGATCACCGGCCGGATCGCCCAGTTCGGCAGCGGCATGATCAAGGAGGTGTCGAACAAGCTCCTCGGCCAGTTCGTGGCGAGCCTGGAGCAGAAGCTGCTGGCCGACGCCGGCGCCTCCGACTCCGCCGAGCCCGGCACCGCCACGGCCGCCACCGAGGACAAGCCGAAGGAGACCGCCGCGACCGAGCCGAGCACGGCCACGGCCGACGCCGAGGACAAGGCGAAGGAGAGCGGCACCGGCACCGCCACGGCCGAGCCGGGCAAGGATACGGACGCCGGGACCGAGGCGAAGGCAGCCGACGCAGCCGCCCCCGCGGCCGAATCGAGCACGGGTACGGCTGACAAGCCGGAAGAGACCACCACGACCGCCCCGGCCGCCTCGGCCGAGACCAAGCCGGCCGAGAAGGCGACCGAGCCGACCGCCAAGCCCGCCGCGACCGGCGCCCGCGTCATCACCCCGGCCGAGGAGGCCGAGCCCCTCGACGTGCTCAGCCTCGCCGGCAACTCCATCTACAAGCGGGTCATCCCGCTCGTCATCGCCCTCGTCGTCATCGTCGCCCTGATCGTCTTCTTCGTTGTCTCCTGACCGACCCCACCCCGTGGACGGACCGCCTGCCGGGGCATCGCCCCGGCCAGGCGCGTCCGCCCCGGGACCGGTGCCGTCCACCGTGGACCGGGCGGCGCTCGCCGTCGCGTTCGCGGACCGCCTGCGCCGCCACGGCATACCCGTGGGCGTCACCGCCATCGAGTCGTTCGTCCGCGCCCTCGCGGCCTCCCCGCCCGCCTCCACATCGCGCCTGTACTGGGCGGCCCGCCTCACCCTGGTACGGCACCGCACCGAGATCGAGATCTTCGACGCGGTCTTCAAAGCGGTGTTCGGCGACGCGACCCTCGGCGCCGACCCGCACGCCCGCCGCCGACCGGCCTCGCTGCCACCGCCGCCCACCGGAACATTCGCCTCCGTCCCGGGCCCGGCGAGCACCCGCCAGGACGGCGGCGGCCTGCCTTGGGCGACGTTGCCGCAGGCGACCGAGGCCGCCGAGCCCGCCGACGGCCCGCTCGCCGTACCGGAGCCGCTCCCCAGCGCCGTCGCCGCGTTCGCCGACACCCCGTTCGAGGACCTCGACGATCATCGTCTCGACCTGCTCGGCGCATGGCTGCGCGCAACGGTCTCCGACTGGCCCACCCGCCGAAGCCGCCGCCACACCGCCGGCCGCCGCGGCCACCGCGTAGCCCTCCGCGCCACCGTCGAACGCTCCCGCCGTACCGGCTGGGAACCCCTGCGGCTCATGCGGCAACGCCCCGTGCACCGCCCCCGCCGCCTGATCCTCCTCTGCGACGTCAGCCGGTCGATGCGCGCCCAGGTCACCGCCTACCTGCACCTGATGCGCGCCCTCACCACCCTCGCCGGCGCCGAGGCCTTCGCGTTCGCCACCACCCTGACCCGCCTGACCCCCGCCCTCCGTCACCGCTCCCCGAAGGTGGCGATCGAACGCGCCACCGAGAAGGTCACCGACCGCTTCGGCGGCACCCGCATCGCCACCAACATCGCCGCCCTCCTCGCCTCCCACCACGGGAACCTCATCCGCGGCGCCATCGTCGTCATCGGCTCCGACGGCTGGGACACCGATCCGCCCGAGGCCATGACCGCCGCCATGACCCGCCTACGCCGCCGTGCCCACCGCGTCATCTGGATGAACCCCCGCGCCGCCGCCCCCGGCTTCGAACCCCGCGTCGCCGGCATGTCCGCCGCCCTGCCGTACTGCGACGCCCTGCTCCCCGCCCACACCTTCAACGCCCTGCGCCAGGTGATCGAAACGATCTCCCGTGTCCGCTAGCGCGGATGCCCTCGTCCTACGCGACAGGTTCATTTGACGAGGCGGAACCTCGGATGCGCGGCCCATGCCCGCAGGAAGGCCGGCGTGCCGAGGGCCGTGTACCAGGGATGGGGGATAAGCCCGACAAGACCCGGGAGGTCGGAGACGATCGGCAGGTGTTCCTCATCCACCTCCACGTCGGCGATCCCTCCGACCACATCCATGATGGCGGCGGCCAGGTGAGCCGCGGCCATGTGGTCGATTCGATCGTTGCACATCGCGGCCACGTGGATCTCGTGCGTCGGTTCATAGCCGATGTACGGTTTCAGATCCAGAACCTCGGAGTGCCAATCCGCGGAGTAATTCACTCCAGTGTTCGGTGCCTGGGAAACGAGGAACGGTCGATGCGCCTCCGGCGTTTCATCTTCCCCGATCCCTAGATGCACATTACAAACAAGGATGTCGTATTGGCCGACACCGGTCTCCGCAAACCGGGGAGAGAGGCGGGACAACAGCCGGCGCAGGTCACCCAGCGCCGTATCCGACAGTTGCTCCGGCAACTCGATGGACAGTACAGGCCCGGCCACGCCACCGAGCATAGCGAGCCGTGGTGATCCGCCACGTCGACCGCCCGTAAGCGACCACGATCATGGACGCCGTCCGACTCTGCCGCGCCACCGGCACAACGATCAAGACGTCGTCAAGGATCGGAAATCCACATTCAGGAGGGCGGTGATGACCGGCTCGATCAAGCGCGTGCCCTTCGACGTGGAAAGCTGCAGTCGTCGCTGCCGGACGGGCCCCTGCTTCATCTGCGGAATCGTCAACGGAGCCTCCGGCCAGCCGGAAGAAATCGTCTACTACGACGGCGGACACATCGCGTTTCTTCCGCGCTTCCCCGTACCGCGGGGGCATGCCCTCATGGTGCCCGATACCCACGTCGAGCACGTCGTCCGAAATCTCCCGAGGCTTGGTTCGTCGCGATGACGAAGTCCGTACGCCGGATCGCGCTAGGGCACGGCCGAAGTGTTGGCGATCTGCGGCGGGAGCCGGGCTGCGGCCCGGAGTCGCCTGCGGGCGGGACCGGCCCCGGGTCGCCTGTCCGTCCGCCGCGCTGCCGTACCGCGACGCCCTGCCTCCGCTCACACCCGCAACGTCCTGCGCCAGGTGATCGAGACGATCTCCCGCATCCGTCAGCGCTGGTCGGCGGGCAGGAGCGCATCGGCCAGCATGCGCCAGTACGGCATCGCGGACCGGCCCGGCTCGGTCCCGATCACCTCCACGGCCACATGGTCGGCCCCGGCCTTGAGATGCTCGTGGAGCTTGTCGACGATGCGGTCAAGGTCGCCCCAGAACACCAGGTCGTCGATGAGACGGTCGCTGCCGCCGCTAGATATCTCCTCCTCGCGGTAGCCGAGGCGGCGGAACTTGGCGATGTTGTGCGGGCTGTTCAGGTGGGGGCGCAGGTGCGCGCGGCCGATCGCACGGGCCCGGTCCGGGTCGGACTCGAACACCACCGCGTGTTCGACCCCGAGAAACGCCCGCGGGCCGAGGATCTCCCGCGCGTGGGCGGTGTGCGCCACGTTGACGAGGAAGGTGAGCGCGCCAGCGGCCCGATCCCGGGCCAGCTCGAGCATCTTCGGGCCGTACGCGGCGAGGATCCGGGGCATCGGCACCTGTGGCCGGGGCGTGGTGGCCGAGGCCGCCAGCGCGTCGAGCTCGTCGAGGTACCGCGTCATGGCGGCCAGCGGCTTGACCCCGGGCCGGCCGACCCCGTACCCCAGGCCGAGCACGTACCGGCCGGGATAGGCGTCGGCGAGCAGGACGCCGGCGCCGTACGCCGCCGGCGCCTCGCGCCCCCAGATCTGCGCGATGCCGTTGACGATGTGCATGCGCTCGGTGCAGGCGAGCAGGTAACCGGCGTGGGTGAACGCCTCGCGCCCGCCGACCTCGGGGAACCAGAACGCCCGCCACCCCAGCTCTTCAAGCTCGGCGATCTCCTCGCGCATGCGCGCGGCCGGTTGATGCTCGAAGTCGAAGGTGTAGACGCCGAACGCGCCCAGATCCCTGCCGTCGATGCCGCCCATGGGCCGCTCCTTCAATCGACATATCGAAATCTGTCGATATGATAGGCCGCGCCGGCGCCCCCGCAAGAACCTCGTCGCCCGGTCGTGGGACCCCGCGGCCTAGAGGGTGCGCCCGAGCAGGTCAACAAACCGGGCGATGCGCTCCTCGTCCCGCTTGTAGTGGGTCCACTTGCCCACCCGCGTCGCCCGGACCAGCCCCGCCCGCTGCAGTTCGGCCATATACGCCGACACGGTCGACTGCGCGAGCCCCACCTTGGCCTGAATGTGGCTCACGCACACACCCACCTCGGCCGGATCCGCGATCGCCCCCTCCAACGGGAAGTGCCGCTCCGGCTCCCGCAGCCATGCCAGCAGCTGCAGCCGTACCGGATTGGCCAACGCCCGCAACGCGTCGACCACCTCGGGATCCGGCACGGACACGTCTTCCGACATGCCCCCAGCCTACGACCCGGCAACGTATCGCAATACCTCGATCCGACCCCCGAGCCTCATGGCCGGCGCCCGGCAGAACCGTCCTGGCTCCATGTCGGCATCCCATCGCCCACGACCGGACTCCACCAGGCCTCCCGCACGTGACGGAACGGAAAGACGCACGGCTACCGCTCGTCGTCCTCGCCCGACGAAGGCGGCTTGGGCCTCTTGTACCGGTGATCGGCGCGGCGACGTTCGTGCTCCATCCAGGCCTTGCCCTCTGCCGCGATACCTTCAAGAACGTGCAGGGTGTGGGAGACGCCTGCGGCGTCCAGCGTCTCCTCGGGCTCGCTTTCGGAGTCCTCGCCCTGTGGGAGCTCTTCGACTCTCGGCTCGATCTGAACGCTGATCTTCTGACCGTCGACGAGGGTGAGGTCGAAGGTGCGTGCATTGTTGTCCGCCTGGCTGACCCGTACGGCGGCGACGGACTCGAAGCGGTAGCTCATGCGGTCCCGGTCGTGGAACGTGCCATCGTCGAAATTGAGCGTGGCCGAGTACTGACGTACGCCGTCGGCGGTGAGCAGGAAAAGCAAAATGCGGTACTTGCGGTACCGCCAAAGACCGCCTTGCACACGGGCCCGAGTCGTGGACGCGGGTGCCTCGATCGCGGCGTGCGCGATCACATCGCTCATGGTGAGGCGGTAGTGCTGGAGGGCCTCGCTGAGCAGCACGTTTCTGTCGTGGTCCAGCCAGGTGGCCATTTCCCGGTCGGCCGGCCTGTCGGAGAGTCGTCTTTGCCACCGGTCGAACGCCATGGCGGTCTCGTCGGCCAGTTGCCTGGCTTCGGACTTGTCCGCATCGTGCCAACGGCGTCGCAAGGTGATGCGCAGGAACGCTCGTCCCGCGAGCCAGGCCCCCATGACGACCAGGACCAGTGATGAGACCGCGTACAGCGGATCCGCCGCCAAGGCGCCACGTGCCGCCCAGTACGCGCCGAGACCGAAGGCCATCGCTCCGAGGACCGTGGCCGCCTGCACGAGCGGGGGAGTGGCGAGTTCGTGGCGGTAGTTCCACAACGTGCCGTTCTCCCATCGGGTTTTGACATCTTCAGCCCGGTGACGGATCAGCCAGTTGATTTTGTCGACGCCTCGCCATGTCTCCCCGTACGCGCCCACGATCTCATCTCGCAGGCTTTTACGGATGCCGACCGTCCACCTCAGCCAAGAGGCGCTGTCGAACCCCCGTGGCACCCGCTTGGCGAAGTAGTATTCGAGTCGTTGATCCACTCTTCGGGCGAAGCCTTCGGCCGGCGGGGTGTTGGTACGAAGCGGCGGCATGCCGTACACGTCATCCTTGGCCCGGCGTCGCCGATATCGGAAATGCCACTCCGCGCCATCGCGGCAGGCGAAATACCCGCCGACGATGCTCATCAGATAGGCGAGCAGCTCGGGAATCCGGCCGCTGCGTGTGAGCAGGTAGCCGATAGGCACCGCTCCCGCTACCAGCACGATCGCACCTGCCACCGCCTGTAACCAGGCGGAGATGGGAATGGTGAGCGGCCCCGGCTCTCGCACCTGAGGACCCGCCGGAGTGGGTTGGAAGAACTTCCAGACCCTGTCCTGCCGATCGTTGCCCGTCTGCTCATCGACGGCTCGCTGCAGGCGTCGGTGCCACAGCTCGTCGTTGAGCTGTCCTTCCAGGAACAGCTCAAGGTGGCGCAGGATCGTGCTTCGCTGCAGGTTGGGAAGCGCATCGAACTCCTTGAGCAGGAGGCGAATGTCCGCGCCGGGCTGCTCGGCAGCGTCAAGCAGCCGGCGGATCATCCGCGCTCCGTCCGCCCAGGGGCCCTCACCGGTTATGGGAAGCAGACGGTCGCGGTTTCGTAGGAGGATCAGCTCGTCGTTCGAAAGCTCGCGTCGCGTCCTGCCGCTCAGCAGGGCGAGCGGCCAGTAGAAGCACACCTTGGCGGTGCGGTGGTGGTCGACGACGGCCTCATTGATGAGCTGCCAGGCACGTCTGGCCATGCCGCCATCGAGGTACCGTACGCCTGCTTCGAACTTCTCCATCGGCGATGGATCCGGGGAGATCATGTAGTTGACATCGCCGTGTACGACGCTCGCCTGCACGCCGACCTGTGCGTAATCGCCGGCGACGTTGCTCAGGGTGGGATCCTGCGTCATGGCAGAACCTGCGCAAGGGAGATGATGTTCGCCAGGGCCGTGGCGAGCTCGGCGACATCGCCGATCAGGCCGCGGAGCCTCTTGAGGGCCAGCGTCAGCCGCCGCTTGCTCTGCGGCGTGGTCGCCTGAAGGGCTTCGTCTGCGATGGCGAGTTCCTCCCTCGCCGCCGCATAGGTGTCCTCGTCCAGGCGGCCTTCGGTGCGCGCGTGTTCGAGCCGGGCGCGGAAGTCCGCGAGCGCCCCCGCGAGATCCATCGGCTGGCTCTGGTCGAGGGTGAGCTTGATGTCACCCTGGATGACGCCGGCCTGGATGCCCACGCGCGCGTTGTCGCGTGCGATGTTGCGGTAGGTGCCCTTGTCGGGCTGCATGTTTGATCCCCTCGCCGTAACCTGGGCCGTCGGCCACCGGCCGCCCTCATCCTCTGCAGCGATCTCCTCGGCCAGCGCCATGGCGAACGCCGCGGCATTCGCCACCGCACGCTCCTGCCATCGGGCACGATCCGTGATCTCCTTCGTGCCGTCGGCCCGATCGCTGATGCCGCGTATGACGACCACTGGCAGGGCCCCGTTCAGGTGCCCGGCCTGCGCCACCCCGGCGCCTTCCATCTCGATGGCGAACGCGTCGTTATAGTTCTGCCGGATCCACTGAGCGTGGCCGGACACCTGGGAGTTCAGGACGACCTCACCAGCGGCGATGGCGCCGAAATGCACCTGGGGGACGGCGTCACGATCCGGTAGGCCACGTATCCACCCGCCGCTTCGTTTGATATGCCGAGCGATCTGCTCGGCGGCATGGGAGGTCTCCCACGCGCGCGGACGGCTCTTCAGACCGTCGTCCTCGCTCGTTCCTCCGTGGTACGCGTAGACGCGCGTGGCCACCACGACATCTCCGAGCGCGATGTGGGGGTACAGGGCGCCGGCGACCCCCACGAAGAGCAGTGCCGCCGGGGCGAACTCGTTGATGGCGCGCTCGGCCAGCACCGCCGCCGATTGGTTCCCGGGGCCGACCTGCCCCAACGCCACCCGGCAGCCACCGTTCGCGGCGCGACCGACCTCGAACCGAGTGCCTTGCGGATGGCGGTGCAGCTTCACATCAACGAGGTTGTTCCGGACCGCTTGATACTCGAGGTCCAGCGCAGTCAAGATCACAATGGGGCGGTCACTCACTCTCCTCCTCCGTTCACCCTCGGTGGGCCGGACCATCGGCGGGTACAGGATCGTTTGCGGACCTGCTCGAAACAGCCGGGCGGGTCGTCCTGTCGCCGACTTGCGGGTACCTGCCGGGACGATGAATCCCTGGGTTTTCTGCACCTTGCGGTAGAAGTTCCGGGGGTCGAGCGCGGTGCCCCAGACCGCCTCGTACACCTCCTGCAGCTCACTGATGGTGAAGGTGTCGCCGCAGAAGGCCGTCGCGAGCGAGGAGTACTCGAGCTTGGCCCGGGCGCGTTCCACGCCGTCCGCGACGATGCGTTGATGGTCGAAGGCGAGTCTCAGCTCGCCGGAGAGAACGCGGTCGGCGGGCTGCCATCCCGCGTCAGCCGCGTCCGTTCCCGCGGTCGGCTCGGGCAGACGCGGCGCGATCGCCAGATAGGCCACCGAAATCACCCGGCCTCGCGGGTCACGTCCCGGATCCCCGTACACGCCGAGCTGCTCCAGCCGGAAGGAGCCGACGTCGAGATCGGTCTCCTCCGCCAGCTCCCGGCGAGCCGCGGCGGCGATGTCCTCCCCGACGTGCTGCAGGAATCCGCCCGGCAGCGCGAGGTGGCCCTTGTACGGCTCGACGCCGCGCTCCACGAGCAGCACCTGCAGCCGCGAGTCCCGCAACGTCATGATCACCAGGTCGACGGCGAGCAGTACGAAGGGCGGCACCCAGGGTTCATCGGTCATGCGCGAGAGGCTAGCTTTTTGTCGATCTGACAAAAATGGCCTAGAGGTAAGAGGTGCATCCCTGTGGCGGGATGCACACCGGAACAGAGGGCAGTGCCCAGGGCGCCAATGCAGAGGCGGCGAGACTCGTGTGATCGGCGTACGAGCTGGACACCAGTCCGCCCCGGCCGCAACGCGTGCGCAAGCAGGGCGGCATGTGCGGCGATCCGAATGGGCCACAACCCGTGAAGGGTTCATGGCCGCTGGTCGACCCTGCGGCTATTCTGCGCGATATAGGGTGAGAGTCCTCCCAGGGAGAGGCTACAACCGCGATGCTGCTGAGTTTCCGCACGGCGAACCATCGATCCCTGCGCACGGAACAGCAACTGCTGCTGACGCCCGCCTACGCCGAACAGAACGGGCCGGGCACGACCTGGCAGGCTGTGCCGGTTGTAGCGATCTTCGGGCCGAACGCGTCGGGGAAGTCGAATCTGCTCGACGCGATCAGGTACATGGCCCACGTGGTCAGATGGTCCTTCCGGGAGAACGAGCCCGGCGAGGGCATGCGTCGAAACCCGTTCGCGCTCAGCGCCGACGAGCCCTCCACATATGTGGTCGACCTGTTGCTTGACGGGGTCCGTTACACGTACGGCTTCTCCATCGATGATGTGGCCGTTGTGGAGGAGTGGCTGTACAGCTACCCGCAAAAAAGAGAACGTAAGATCTTCGAGCGCACCGCCGATGGTTTCACCTATGGGATGCACACCCCTGAGTCGGTGAAGAGTCTGGAAGAGCTTGTCGAGCCGAATGTTCTTCTCCTCTCGGTTGGCGCGCGTGCTCGACAGGACATGCTGCGGCCGGTCTACCAATGGTTCGCCGTACAGCGCTTTCGACCGCCTGCAGGTGGCCGTGGGCTTCCCATGCGGACCAGGCTGGATCATTTGGAGGAATCCGGCCTGCAGGATCGCATTACGGCTCTCATGCGTGCTGCTGACACCGGTATCGACGGATTTGAGATCGTCGAGGAGAGCGATGAGGAATGGGCTCTCCGGGTTGCCGCTCTGCCGCAGAACCTCCGTGGCCGATTCTCTCCTCGGCGGCAGGCCAGGCTGCTCTTCAAGCACAGGTGTGACGCCGGTGAGTTCGTTCTCCCGCTGGACGAGGAATCGGAAGGCACTCAGCAGATGTTTCATCTGGCCGTGTCGGTGCTTCCGGTCCTGGGGTCCGGAGGTGTGCTCCTCGCCGACGAGTTGGACGCAAGCATGCACACCTACCTGAGTGCCAAGCTCATCCAGCTCTTTCAGGATCCGGTCACCAATCCGTACGGGGCCCAGCTCATATTCACCAGTCACGACTCCGCGCTACTCGGCCGTGTGCAGGGCCGTGACGTGCTGCGACGTGACCAGATCTGGTTCACCGAGAAGGATGCCGACGGAGGCACTCAGGTCTACCCATTGACGGACTTCAAGCCCCGTAAAGAGGACAATAGGGAACGGCGTTATCTAACCGGTCGATATGGCGCGGTCCCCAATGTGGATGACGAACTTTTCGCCGCAGCGCTCGCGACACGTGTAGATTCGCCTCATGTCCCCCCGGAAGTCCAAGATCGATCCCCGTTGGAGCCGCCGGGCCTCGGTTGAGAGAAGGTCCTCGCTCGAGCGTCGGCCACCCGGAACGCGGGTCGAACGCAAGCGTTTCCTCATTCTTTGTGAAGGGGACACCGAGGAGAAGTATTTCCTAGGGATGCGTATCCGAGGCGGGCCGGTCCTGGATGTCGTAAATCCCAGAACTCGTCATTTACAGGTGATCGACGAAGCCTGGCGACGCCGTAACATCGACGATTGGGACGAGGAGGACGAGATCTGGTGCGTCCTCGACACCGAACTCGACCGCAAACTCACCCTGGCCATGCTGGAGAAGGCCGGTGATGAGATTCGGCTCGCGCTGTCCACGCCGTGCTTCGAATTCTGGCTCCTGCTGCACCACAAGGACCACCGGGCGCCCTTCCAGACGGCGAAGGAGGTGGAGAAGGCAGTGAAGTGCGTCGTGCCGGGGTGGACCAAGGGGAGTACCAGGTTCGCGGACTTCAGGGAGGGCGTCGCCGACGCGTGTCGGCGGGCCAAGGCGATCGAGCGAGCGGGGGAGGACCCGATGTCGAATCCATCCACCTCCGTGTGGAGACTCGTGGAGGCCGTCCGGGGATCGCACAGCGGGTAGGGGCGACGCCCGCACCGGCACGAGCGTGCTCGTCTCGACGCGGGATCGCCGTCGCTGAGGACTCGTGGTCCGCGGCATGGGGAGCCGCTGCGGCTCGGCCCAGTCTCGGCTCAGTGGATGGGGGATGCCGGGGATAAGGTGCGCCGGTGGACAGAATGCGGGAACTGTTCCGGTCGGTTGCTGATCGCGCGTTCGAGTACCGGCGGTCGTTGCCGGAGCGGCCGGTCGGGGTGCCGGTCGACCAGGAGTCCTTGATCGAGGCGTTCGCCGGGCCGCTGCCCGATGAGCCGTGCCCGCCCGAGCAGGTGGTGGCGGAGCTGGTCGCCGCGGCCGAGGGCGGGCTGGTGGCGAGCGCCGGGCCGCGGTACTTCGGGTTCGTGGTGGGGGGAGCGTTGCCGGCGGCGACCGCGGCCGACATGCTCGCCGTCGGGTGGGATCAGATCGCGACCAACGCCGTGACGTCGCCGGCCGCGATGGCGGCCGAGGCGGTCGCGGGCGGCTGGCTGAAGGAGCTGCTGGGGATTCCGGCGTCGGCGTCGGTCGGGTTCGTCACCGGATGCCAGGCGGCGAACACGGTGGGGCTCGCGGCGGCCCGGCACCGGGTGCTGGCGGAGGCGGGCTGGGACGTGGAGCGACGCGGGCTGGCGGGGGCGCCGCGGGTCCGGGTGATCGCCGGGGAGGAGCGGCATGCGACCATCGACCGGTCGCTGCGGCTGCTCGGTTTCGGGACGGACGTGGTCGAGGCGGTGCCCGCGGGGCCGAACGGGGCCCTTGATCTCGGGGCGCTGCGGGAGGTGCTGCGGGCCGGGCCGGCGGGTCCCACCATCGTGTGCCTGCAGGCGGGCAACGTGAACACCGGCGCGTGCGACCGGATCGGCGAGGCGTGCGAGCTCGTGCGGCGGCACGGCGGGTGGGTGCACGTGGACGGCGCGTTCGGGCTGTGGGCGGCGGCGAGCCCGGCGACCCGGCACCTGGTGGCAGGACTGGAGCTCGCGGACTCGTGGGCCTGCGACGGGCACAAGTGGCTCAACCTGCCCTACGACTCGGCGTTCGCGTTCTGCGCGCATCCCGAGGCGCACGCGGCTGCGATGGCCAACACGGCCGCGTACCTGGTCGGCTCCGGCGGCGCACCCGTCGGTGCGGACCTCACCCCGGAGTCCTCTCGCCGCGCCCGGGGGTTCGCGGTGTGGGCGGG
>Ga0065720_1020950_pt1 | contig 12080 bp, 29 predicted proteins | sample Thericmetagenome_FD_59107 | JGI IMG/M metagenome (GOLD analysis project Ga0065720, IMG submission 59107) | Thermophilic microbial communities from the Joint Bioenergy Institute, California, USA of rice/straw/compost enrichment - eDNA_2 v2... | ecosystem: Engineered > Solid waste > Grass >... | reverse complement strand
GGGAGCACACCACTAGACCCACACGAAACCACGAAAACCATCCTCGAATGGGCGAAAAACCAAGCCAGAGAGACATCATCATGAGCATCGAGATACGTCATGTGATCGTCGGCGAATGTGACTGCGGGGTACCCAAATACTCCTGGGAGCACACCAATCATGACCACTACTGGGAGTGCGATTACGGCATCATCCCGAGCTTCGACATCCGAAACCCCGCGCCACTAACCATCACCAGCCGCGATTTCGCTCACTGGGTGTTCGAGGAAGGCCCCCAGCGGATCAGTCGCGGCAGCGTACACACCGTCACCGTCACACCTATGCCCGACACGAACGGCGACATCACAGCCACATCGGAAATCCGCATGTTCTACCACATCGAATACCTCGGCCGCAGGTGGACCTGGGAACTGCTACCCGCCCACTGGGGTGAGCCGCCGTCCCGCTACAACAACGCCCGCATTCCCATCTACCTCGGAAGGTGGCCGGACTAGCAAGCTCTTTCGATTCACTAGTTCTCGATGAATTGAGGTCGATTGGCCGAGAAGTACAAACTCACCCTCTACTCGACTAACGACTCACTGCGCGCCAAGATCCGCGATGCGTTCAAAGGCGCGGCATACGAGGTCGTTGAGGTCACCGACGGGGCGAAGATCGCCCGGTCGGACATCAACGAAGTTCAACAGGCCGGCGCCATGGGTCGGCTACAGTTGCCCGACAAGGTCGACGCCGTCGTTTCGACCACCGGACTGAACTCTGCCACCGAAGGATTGGCGGCCACGCTCGGCCTCAAGCAGGGTCGCAACGACGTCTACGCTGTGGTCATCCCCGAGGCCATGGACTGGCTGCGCAATCTGCTTGCCAAGCGTGGTGAGTTGGTACTCGTCGGAGCTGATCAAGCGAGATGAAATCCATCCACCGCCTGAACTTGCCGGTGACCGATTACCAGGAGATCACTGGCCATAAGGTCATCTCAGCGGCACTCTGCCGCACTGGCCGGTCGGACTTCATCGACGTCTGGTTTGAGGCCGGAGATCTCCCGATTGGCCTTTACATCATCGGCACCGGCAATCCGGTGCCGTGGGATGGCGAGCCCGACTGGTGCTACCGCGCATTCGAGTTCATCTCCACTGTTGTCACTCCCTCAGGCCCGGTCTGGCACGTCTACACCGGCCCGATCAAGGTTTATATCGGTCAGCCACAGGAGAGTTCATGACTCAGCCGATCACGTTCGTCCACTTCACGAGTGAGTCGGGCGACGACTACTACTACGCCTTCGACGGTCATCTGACCGACGAAGAAATCGAAGCCAAGATCGTCGAGAAGTTCTCCGACTGGGAGGACCCCGACTGCATCAGTGCTGCCGGCGTCCTGTATTGGCCAAAGGAGGAGGTCAAGGGGCCGTGAAGCTTGAGCCACCAGTCAACAAGAACTACGCCGCTACCGTTGTCCGCGTCTCGCACGTCGTCCAGCTCGACGGACTTGACAACCTGGTCGGCGTCCCCGTCTTGGGCCACCAGGCGCTGACCCAGAAGGGCAAGGTCGTCGGAGATGTGCTGGGCCAGTTGCGGATCGCCTTCACCGCCGAGACACAACTGAGCCACGAGTACGCCTCGCAGAACAACCTCTACCGCGAGGCCGAACTCAACGCCGACCCCGAGCAGACCGGCTACCTCGAGAAGAACCGTCGCATCCGCGCTATCAAGCTCCGCGGCCACCGCTCCAACGCGCTGCTGATGCCTCTGTCGTCCGTGGCCTTCACCGGCATCGACCCGAACGAGCTCCAGGAGGGCGACACCTTCGACACGCTCAACGGGGTAGAGATCTGCCGCAAGTACGAGATCCCGCGTAAGAAGCCCAGCCGACAGCAGTCGAAGGTCGAGAAGGCGTTCAAGCGCGTCGACCGCAAGCTCTTCCCCGAGCATCTCGACACCGACGCATACTGGCGCAGCAAGGATCTGCTCAAGGCCGGCCGCGAGGTCATCGTCACCCAGAAGCTGCATGGCACCAGCATCCGCGTCGGCCGCGTGCCCTGCCTGCGACAGAAGGGCCGTATCGAACGGTTCCTCAACCGGTGGTTTCCGACCGCGGACTTTGAGTACGACGCGGTGTACGGCAGTCGCAAGGTCATCAAGGACCCCAACAACCCGTATCAGAACCACCACTACGGCACTGACCTGTGGAGCGAGTACGGACAGGGGATCGCCGACCTGATCCCCGAGGGCTACATCGTCTACGGCGAGCTGATCGGTTGGACGAAGAACGCTGAGGGCCAGATCATCCCGATCCAGAAGAACTACACCTACAACCTGCCCAAGGGCGAGTGTGAGTTGTACGTCTACAGGGTCGCGACGATCAACGCCCAGGGCACCCTGGCTGACCTGTCGTGGGACGGAGTCAAGCAGTTCTGCGAGGAGCGAGGCCTGAAGTGGACGCCGGAAATGTTTCGCGTCCAGCCGTGGGAGCTCGACAGCATGTACATCGAGGCCCTCATGGATAAGCGCTACGCCGACGACGGCAACCTCCAGACGAAGGATCAGATGGTTCCCCTGTCTGACCCCAAGACGGTGGACGAGGGCGTGTGCCTGCGCCAGGAGGGCATCGTCCCGGTGATCCTGAAGGCAAAGTCGCCACAATTCCTTGAGCACGAGACCAAGCTGCTCGACAAGGGCGAGGAAGACCTGGAGAGCGCCGCCTAGTGCGGCCCCGCCTCGCCACCCCCAAATCTCCGATCTGATGGGAGAAGACAACTAAGTGACCATCGCTGACAACGTCGAATCGAAGAGCCCTGAGCGGGAGGCCGCAGAGATCGAGAAGCTGCGGCTGGAGTCCAAGAAGCTCGCCCTCGAGATCGAGGAACTCAGCATCCAGCAGGGGCTGCGCAAGGCCGAGGCGCGCAGGGCCATCGCCGAAGCGCGTGAGGCCGAGGCTGAGGCCAGCCTTCGGGAGCTGTCGCTCAAGGACAAACAGCGCATTGAGGACCTGACCAGGATTCAGGACCACTACGTGTTCCATCACTTCTTTGATGGGTCGGTCAACGAGAAGAACGTCTTCAATGCCCTGAACACTATGAATGCCTGGCACCGGTTGCATCCCGAGTCCGAGTGGGAGATCACCATCAACTCGCCAGGCGGATCTGTGATCGACGGTATGCACCTGTTCGACCAGATCACCGCCTATTCGCTGCGGGGCGGCGGCGCCCACAAGATCACCATCACTGTGCGCGGGCACGCCGCTTCGATGGCCGGCATCCTGCTGCAGGCCGCAGACGTCCGCCGCATCGGCCCCGAGTCTTACCTGATGGTCCACGAGGTCTCCTCTTGGGCGCAGGGCAAGATCAACGAGATCAAGGATGAGGTCCGCTTCCTCGAGAAGATCTCCGACCGGGTCGCCAACCTGTTCGTCACCCGCTCCAACGGCAAGATCACCCGCGAGGAGTTCGACCGCCTGTGGGAGCGCAAGGATTGGTGGCTGGATTCCGAGGAAGCCCTGGCCCGCGGCTTCGTCGATGAAATTGGCTAAACACCGGCTACGCCAACTTCGCAAGGAGCAATGGGAGCGCCTACTGTTCGGGCGCCCCATTGCCTTCTTCGAGGGTGGCAGATGGTGGCGCAGTTCATTTCCGAGCACCTACGACAGGGAGCCGATCTGATGACGAACGACAGTCGCGACATTATCGTCGTGGACATCGAGACCTCCAGCCTTGAACCCAACGCCGTTGTGCTGGAAGTTGCGGCGATCAACCTGGAGACGGGGGAGTGGCTTTACTTCGCCCCTCATGTTGACCAGGCATGGGTTTCTTGGGCCGACCCCGCAGCCCTTCAGGTGAACCGCTACTTCGAGCGCGGCGTTTGGCGCAACAAGCTCTCGCCGAGGGAGACCATGGTGGCGTACCGCGATCTGGAGAACCTGTTGAGGGGCAACACCCTTGCTGGGAGCAATCCGGCCTTCGATGCCCAACGGCTTCCGATCAAATCAGTGTGGCACCACCGCCTACTCGACCTGTCCGCTTACGCCGCGGGCGTGCTGGGGCTTCCGCTGAATGAGCTTCCCGGCCTGCATAAGGTTTGCGAACTCCTCGATATCGAAAACGAGGAGGAGCACTCAGCTCTGAGTGACGCACGTGCGACGGCGAAGTGCTTCAAGAAGCTCATGGAGCGGGCGAAGTGAGTGATCAGCTCAACTTCGGCAATGACCTCGTAGCGACTGCCGTCAAAGGGCTGGTCGAAGTGTTCAAGCTTGTGGACGCGGTAAACGGGCTACAGGGGCACGAGGACGAGATCGCGGCGGAGCGGAAGCGCTGGGGCGAGCAGCTCCTCGCCGAGAAGATTCGCGTCGAGCAGGCCGAGGCCGAGATCGCCTCTCTGAAGGCCGAGCTGGCCAAGGTCAAGCGCGACCGCGATGCCCTGGAGTCCGAGCTGGAACGCCAGCGCAAGGATGCGCTCACCCACTACCGCATACTCCAGGGGGTTCGCGACGCTGCTCAGCAGTTGCACGCCGTCCTGTACGGGGAGCCGCATGGGTGAATGGCCCTGGCCCAACGACACCCGCGAAGACCGGCTCAAACGGATCATCGACTCCTACCGCACAGCCCTGATGGAGGTCGATCCCCAGACCTGCCGGCTCATTGATGCCCGCATGGTCGCCTACGGCCAGAAGTGGATCACCTCCGACGTGGTCGTTGACGTCGAGCGCCTGGTGACTGCCCAGGAGGTCGCCGAGCAGTTCGACATCAACCCCTGGAACGTCCACGACTGGGCGCGCCGGCACCCCGACAAGATTCCGCGGAGAGGCAAGAAGAACGGTAAGACGCTGTTCCGCCTGGGGGACATCATCGCCTACCAAGCGAAAGGTGGTCGTCGCTGAGCGTCCTTGAGGGCATCCGAAAAGCACTGGAGTACGCACCGGATCGTGAGTTTCGACATCCCCAGCATTTGGAGGGCACGCTCTACGTCTTCGGCCGAGAACATCTGATTCAACAAGGCGAGTCGAATCATGGCAACAACTGAAAAGCGCGTGATTTGCATCGAGGAGCAGTGTGGGCTGCCAGTTGCCTTAACCAAGAGTGCGTACTGGTGCGAATACCACTTCAACCTCTGGCGATACAACAAGACAAAGAAGCCATTCGATCCCGTCCCGCCGGTCGGCACGCTGAAGAAGTTCAACCTCACTCGGGCGGACTACCTGGAGATGTTCAATGCCCAGGATGGTCGCTGTGCGATTTGTTTATCGCCACCAAAGAAGACCCGCTTGGCAATTGACCACGACCACTCGTGCTGCCCAGGAAACGGTTCATGCGGTAAATGCATCAGGGGACTGCTCTGCGCTGGCTGCAATGTCCAGTTGGGGACCATCGAGCGGTTTCTTGACCTCGCGCTCGACTACCTCAAAGAGTACGGCTCTGTCGAGCAGGCCAAAGCAGTAATAAAGCGTGCTTGTGATAAGATAGGAGTGGATTGAGTACCTCCTACCCAAAAACGGGTGAATGGGCTCCCATTCCTGGTTGCGACGGCTACGAAGCATCCTCCGCTGGCGATATCCGACGCAGCGGCTCCAGGCAATTATTGAAGCAAAGCGTAGCTAGCAACGGTGCCGCGAAGGTCAATATTGGGAACTCATCCCGAATGGTGCGCGATCTGATTGCGCGCACATTTTTTGGTCGACCCCTTATCAAGGGGTATCGCGTCATCAATTTGAATGGCGATCCCATGGATAACCGCGCAGACAACCTTGCGTGGTCGGGCCAGCCTGATCGTTCGGAACACGCAAAGCGGCAGGCACCAACAGTCCCGATTGAGGTGGTAGAGGCGTATGAGCGGAATGAGGCGGATCGCCAGTTGCTCATCGAATTAATGCAGTCCTAGACGAACGACGAAATGCCCCGGCTGACCGTTTGGTTGCCGGGGCTTTGTCATGGGGTTAGGCGCCTCCCTGCGGGTTGAGCGGCGCCGGCCGGCCCACCTCTGCGCGCACCTGGGGCCGGCCCATTTTCGTTTCCAAGGAGAGTCGAATGGAAGAGACCTGCCCGAATTGCGGGGCTGTTCGACCTTCCTGGCACGGGGGATCTCACGTCAGGAAATGCCTCAAGCATGCGGTTGAACATTCGGTGTGCTGCGACGGTTGCGACCCCGATGAGGTGTGGCGGAATGTGCATATCCCATTTGCGGGGCGCCCGCGGCATTGGGCGGTCCTATGATCGCCGCTGCTAAGTGGGTGGCAATCGCGGCGGACATCCTGGCATACGAGGCCGAGCATATCCATGACGGTGAGTTGCTCAGCCAAGCGTGCGACCGCTGGATTGAAGCCCATCCGGTCGCCGCCCGTATCTGCATTATCGCGGTCGGAACGCTTCTGACGGCGCATTTGGCCAATTTGATCGACCCGCAGTACGACCCAGTCGCGATTCGGTTCTGGCGCCGATTGGGTGCGCGATTGCGGAGTATCCGTACTCCCGCATGGGAGTTCGTACGTCGGCACCTGACCTAACGCCAATTTTCAAGGGGAACAATGGCGCATGAGGGGAACGAGGGCTGGCTGCGCAAGTGGTTGCGCCTTCAGCCGCACCAGATCATCGGATCGGATGAGGACCCGTATCTGAAGCGTTGGTACGTGATTCCGCGCAATCCGGTCCTGAACATCTATCTGCACAAGTTCTGCCGCTCCGACGACGACCGGGCCCTGCACGACCACCCTTGGTGGTTCGCATCCCTGGTCCTCAAGGGCTGCTACTGGGAGCACCGGCAGGATCGGCCGCTGACCGTCGGCAGTCGGCGAACCGCCGGCAGTGTCGCGTTCCGGCTGCCGTCGACCGCTCACCGGGTCGAGCTCGACGAGGTCGACGGGCGTGAGCAGCCCGCATGGACGCTCATCGTCACTGGCCCGCGGGTCCGCCGCTGGGGCTTCCACTGCCCGCAAGGGTGGAAGTACTGGAAAGACTTCGTTCACGACAACGGATGTGGGGAACCGTGAACCTTCTCGACGGCACAACAGAATTCATGCACCTGGCCGGCCAGCTCAAAGAACCGGCATTCGAGGTTGAGCGCGAAGACTGGCAGCTCTACCCCGAGGCGCGCCGACTCCGGATGGACCTCCTTGAAGAGGAGTACATCGAGTACACCTCCTCCGAGATCGCCGACGACCTGGTCGGCGTTGTGGATGGCCTGCTCGACATCATCGTGATCGCCTGGGGCTCGCTGTTGACGTATATCGGCGAGGAGAAGGCCAAGGCCGCTGCCGCCGAGGTGCTCCGGTCCAACCTGTCCAAGGTGGACGGCTCGCTCGGCCCGATCCGCCGCCGCGGCGATGGCAAGATTCTCAAACCCGAGGGATGGACGCCACCCGACATCAAGGGTGTGCTGCGTGGCTGAGGATTCGACCAGGGTCGTCAAGCGGGAGGTCAAGGACACCAACCCGAAGGACGCGGTTGGAACCGCCAAGGTACCTTTCTCCACCATCCCTACACCGGTTCTCGCCGAGCTGGGGTTGGTGATGCTGGAGGGGGCTCGCAAGTACGGCCGACACAACTACAGGGCAGTCGGGGTCCGCGCCGGTGTCTACTACGACGCCGCAATGCGCCACCTGGCCCGGTTCTGGGAGGGGGAGGACCTCGACCCCGACAGCGGGATGCCGCACCTCGTTCACGCGATGGCTTGCTGCGCTGTACTGCGTGACAGCCAGATCCAGCAGAACTGGACCGACGACCGACCGCCGAAATCGCCCGATCAGTGGCTCGTAAAGCTCAATGAGAAGGCGAAGGAGATCGTCGAGAAGTACCCGAATCCCGTTCCGCCATATACGGCTCTGTAGTGATGTTCGACATCTATGGGAATCCGCTGCGCGCTGGGCATTGTGAAGTGCATCCAGACGTTCCGTCCCCCTTTCCCTGCCCGAAGTGCACAGGGGAGGGCCGGCAGCCCGCGCCCGAGCCGTGCGAGGGCTGCTACTACGCAAAGGGCGACGTGGACTACTGCGACGGCACCTGCAAGACCCTGCCGATGTCGGAGTGGAAGTATTTCAAGGGCCAATGACGGTCGGAAGCGCCGAGTGTCGATGTTCGACCTCACGGGCGAGCAACGAATCGCCCTGGCCCGCATATAGGCAATCTCGACACGGACAAGACCGGGAAGAAGCGAGGATCGAAGTGACGCAGACTTCAGGAGGCATGCCTTTCACGTAGGTGCCCCAAAAGGGGCTTCTCGTGAAAGGAGCCGAAATTGGCACAAGGCAGACGGTCCAAGAAGGACCAGGAGATGGCTGCCGATCTCGTTAAGCGCGGCATCTGGCACGGACGCCGCTTCGCCCCTTGGTATCAGGGGATCAACTACCCCCGTCTGGATGACGTGGGTTCTGCGGCCTATCGCCGCCTGAAGGGGGTGAGCGCCCCCAAGGATTGAGAAACGACTGAGGGGGAAACCCTGAGCGGGCCTGCAATTCTGACGCTTGACATTGAAACCCAGCGAGGCGTCGTCGAAACCTTCGACCTCTGGCCGAAGTACATCCCCATCGACTGGGTGCAAGTCCCGACACGGATTTTGTGTTTCGCCGCCAAGTGGTATGGCGAAGAGAAAGTGCATTTCCACGCTGCATGGGATGACGACGATATCGACGCCTACCAGAAGATGATTCGTGCCGCCTGGGAGCTTCTGGACGCCGCGGACATCGTTGTTGGCTGGAATTCAACCAAGTTCGACGTGCAGCATCTCCAGGCGGCGTTCGGTCGCCTGGAGATGGGTCCGCCTTCTCCGTTCCGCAGCATCGACTTGATGAAGGTCGCCAAGAAGAACTTCGCGGCCGGCGAGATGTCACTCAAGCTGGACTGGTTCAGTCGGCAGTGGTTGGGGGACAAGAAGGTCAGCCACGAAGGCCGCGACCTCTGGCACGATATCCGCCACGGCAACCGCGAACAGCGCCGTGCGGCGCAGAAGCTCATGAAGCAGTACAACAAGCACGACGTGCGGCTGACTGAGCAGCTGTTCGACCGGTTCAAGCCGTGGACGGGCATCAATTTCGCCCTGTACCAGAACGAGGGCGACGGCCAGCCGATCTGCACGTCCTGCGGGTCGAATGACGTCCACAAGCGCGGCTTCTTCTACACGACTGCCTTCAAGTACCAGCGCTACCGCTGCAATAAGTGCGGATCGTGGAGCAAGGGTCGGCGCATGGTCTACACGACGGAGCTGCGCCCATGTTGACGCATCTGATCGCCTTCTGGATCGGCATGGTCGTGATGTCGGTCTGGGTCGACTGGCGCGAGTGGATCAAGGCCTGGGTCAAGTACTTCTGGGATCGTCTCGGGTCCGTCGAGGAGACGATTTGAGGTTTTTGGAATGGCTTGCTCGCAGGTATCCCAGGGTGTATCTGGCGCTGATGTCCGCTTACCTGGGGCTCAAACCATCGGAATAGACACCTTCTCCCAGAAACCCCACGCAGTGCGCAAGCGAGGGCGGCAGATCGTCTGCCGAACATCAAGGAACTGGCTGGCATGAGTAAACCTCCCATCTTCTGCTGCGGGTGGCGGTCTCCGTGGTGCGTGACCGACACGATCATCCACCGGCTGGCGTGCGCGGTCTTCCGTCATAGGTATCCGAAGCCCCTGGAGTTCGTGTGCGACAAGCACGAGGAGCAGATTGTCCGCGAACTCCCGATGGCGTAATAGCTCACATGAGGGAGCTGTGGTCATAAATGATCAAGAGGATTGAAATCACCAAAACGGACCCCCGCCCAGCATCTAAGACGCTCCTAGTCAACGGGCGTCCGGTACTGCGCTTCGAAGGCTTCACCCCCGAGGATCACGCGTTGATTGTGGGTGACCGGAAGTGGCGGATGGCTAGGGGGCAGGCGGATGCAATGTTTGGGGCGTTCGCGAATGCTCTCTTCGATGCCGCTAAGGGTGGTGAACTGTGAACGCTTCCACGGTCCTAGCAGCAATCCGCAGACACCACCACACAGCGGCCATCGTCCCAGAAGTCTGCATCCAGGACGACCACGACGTATGGGAAGAATCGTTCGAAAAGACTACCGGGGTTTGGACTAGGCGCATCGACGCGCTCATGTTCAAATCCTTGGAGCGGACGGCCATAGAGATCAAAACGTCCGTGGCCGACGCTAAACGAGACACTTGGCAGAAGGTCTATCCCTGGAAGCGGTGCGTTCACCGTTTTGTCTATGCGTGTCCCGCTGGGCTTCTGGACGTGCCTCCGTATCCCGGTTGTGGCTTGTGGTGGGTTTTCGAGGATGGGCATGTTGAGGTGAAGCGTAAGGCAAAGGTGAATATCACTCCGGAGCCGTTGCCGCAGAGGACCGTTCAGAATATCGCGTACCGGGCAGCCTCTTGCAAGGGTGGTGCCTTGTGTTGCAGATGCGGGGGTGGGCATGACTGAGTGCAGCATTTGCCGCGTCGCCGAGGTCACCGCTGAGGGCGCGACCTGCAAGGAGTGCGACGAGTGGTTCGTCTGGTTCGACTCGCTCAGCGACGACGAGCGCGAGCACGAGCTTGAGGCGATGCTGAGGCTTCTCGACTACTCCATCGGCCCCGATGTGTGAGTAGGTCAGTCATTAGGGCGCATGCCGCCCGATGGGGACTCTTATTCAGGAGAGGCAATGGGATTCCGAGAGCGACTCGAGCTGCGACGCTCCAACGCGACTGTCCCACACCGTAATCGCTATCGCGAGCGCAAGGCTGGCCAGGACGGAGCCGACTGGCTCGCTGAATGGGAAGAGGAAATCGAGGTCTGGGAACCTGGTCAACTGACCGAGCTTGACGACTTCATCAGGGAGCTCGACCTTGCCGAAGAGGTCGAAGCCCTCCCCGATGAAGAGGGGGAGCCTGGATTCCGGTGATCGGTCCACGCGACAGCATCATCCGTATGCTCCACGGCGAGGAACTGACCGTCGAGGAGATCGTGCGGGATCACTCGCCATTCGTCGATAGCGACGATCTGTACTGGAACGAGTTTTCCCACCTCTGGGTGGACAAGATCCACGATCATGTGGGCGAGGGAGACTGAATGGCTAATTCCTCCTGCGGCATTCCCGAAAACGGCGTCATCCTCAACCAGCTCCACATCGTGGAGTACCTCGACCCAGAAGATGACGAGGTCTACAAGGTTGACGTCTCCTGCGGGGGTGACGACAGCGAGCTTTCAACCGAAAAGTACTTCGAACTGATCGGCTGGGCCTGGATGATGACCGTGGCCCCACTGCTCGCCGACATGGTTCGCCAATACCTGGACGAAAGCGGCGAGTAATGCGCCATTGCAAGATTTGCCTGCAACGCAACCACTTTGACGATATCTGCGCTGAATGCGCCAAGGAATTCGGCGTCAAGTGGATTGGTTGGCGGCATCTCGCCAAGTCTGAGCAGGAACCGGCCTGGACCGGCGACTAAGGGGAACACATTGCGATTCAGCGATATTCGTCAGACTCTCATCAAGGGCATCCACGCGCCGGCCGACAACGTCTATCTGGTCGGCGACAAGGCGGTCGACAACCCGTCGACTCCGCGGTGGGTGAGCCCGTATCAGCGGGGCGAGTTCCTGCGACTGGGGATCGACTCCAAGGACATCAAGCAGCCGGTCGCCAACCGCGCCTCGCGTCGGCGGAAGGGTTTCCCGCGCCGCCGCATCCGCGGAGTCGCACTCCTGGCCAAGGACCTGCCCTGGAAGGTTGCCGCATGAAGGGAATGAGCGAGAAGGTCAGGCACCGCACCAAGCCCGCCGAGCCGTTCGCCCAGCCGAACGCCTTCGGCCGGATCACTCGCACCCGCGAGGATGGCCCTCTGCGGATCACTCCGGCGGCGAAGGGCGTCCCGGCTCAGGCGTACGTCGCGTGGGAGCGCGGCGATGAGGTTTTCTACACCTGGGAGCGCCTCAGCGACCTGATCCCAGCCGGGAGGCGCTGATGGCCAGGGATGTTGACCACCTGGCGACCGCCAGGAGCCTTGCGCCTTACCGGGTCGAAGGCGAGTCGGCTGTCGCCCACGCCCTGATCGCCGTTGCCGAGAGGCTCGACAAGTTGATCGAGGTTCTCGAGAGTGGCGGCTAAGGCGTGCTACATCTGCGATAAGCCGATTCATCGTGGCG
>Ga0065720_1004907_pt1 | contig 12080 bp, 9 predicted proteins | sample Thericmetagenome_FD_59107 | JGI IMG/M metagenome (GOLD analysis project Ga0065720, IMG submission 59107) | Thermophilic microbial communities from the Joint Bioenergy Institute, California, USA of rice/straw/compost enrichment - eDNA_2 v2... | ecosystem: Engineered > Solid waste > Grass >... | reverse complement strand
CAGACTCAAGCTATGCTTTATCGCATCAAAAGCGGATTGGATACCAGAAAAATTGGGGAGCGGTATCTCGTCAAATGCCTTGGGAGACATGATTTGGACCAGAGGATGGCCGCTGATTAGGCTTCCGCTGGAAGCAGAAGCGAAAGATGGATGTTTCAAATGTTATTTTAGTTTCAAATAAAAGAAAATTCAAGTGCGATTAATTAAGCTTATTGTGAGGCTTTACTTTCTCCCGCAGATGTCCTACATAAATATGGTGCGGATTATTCGGGTCATATTTTTCCCGGCTCGACCTTTCGAATTCGTCAATCAATGCAGCAAATTCGTCCGGATTCGCTTCAAGCCCAAACTCGCGTTTCATGTAACGATAGTGACAAAAGAAAACTTTTTTGGCTTCGTTGCCTGGTTAACCTTTTTTCTGCAGTTCTTGTATTACCGCGTCTGCATACTGCTTGCGCATCATACGCTTCTTCATCCGCCAACTGATTGTCGGGTCCATTATATGTCGACTCCTATCGGTTCAATGTTCCGGAAAACCGGATTTTGCCGACCGCAGAAATTTTATCTACAAGGATTTTATCCTTGCGCATACCTTTCTTTTCAAACTTCTTGTAAGGCTAGATAACATCCCCTACTCTTTATAGTACCATATTTTAAGCCATTCTTTGTAACTAATAACAAGGAGCAGGCCGGAGAGCAGGAAATGGCTGAAAAAACTCGGTTCGATGCTCGGCACAAGATCAATCCGTATATGTTTATTATTCCTATAGCTGTTGATCCCTTAATCGGCTTGAGGGGCTCCGCTTCCGAAAACGTCAGTGCAGTTTTCTGGAAGCGGCCGTTTTCGCCTGTTTCAATCCTGAAACTCAGCCCTAACTTCGGCCGCGGCCTGTACAAGATTGTGAAGGCTTGCCCAAGTTTCAGCTTCTCCCCGAGTCTTCAATCCGCAATCCGGATTCACCCACAAGCCTTCAGAACCGATGGCTCGGACCATCCGCCGTATGGCTTGCTTCAATTCCTCTACATCCGGAATGCGGGGAGAGTGGATATCATAGACACCCGGCCCCACATTTGTCTGAAAACCGCTCTCCCTCAGTGTTTCGACGATCTCCAGATTGGAACGGGAGGCTTCGAAGGTGATGACATCCGCATCCATGGCATCGATCTCCCGAATCATGTCACCGAATTGGCTGTAGCACATATGGGTATGAATCTGCGTTTCCGGCTTGACGCCGCTGTGCACGAGCCGAAAGGCGGGGATCGCCCAGCTCAGGTATTGTTCATGCCAATCCGACTTGCGGAGAGGCAGCTTCTCCCTGAGCGCTGCTTCATCGATTTGAATAATGTCGATGCCATGGGCTTCCAGGTCCAGCACTTCGTCGCGAATGGCGAACGCAATTTGGAAAGCAATTTCTTTTGGAAGGATATCCTCCCGAGGAAACGACCAGTTCAGGATCGTCACGGGGCCTGTTAACATGCCCTTGACGGGTTTGTCCGTCAGATGATTGGCATATACGGCGTATTCAATGGTGATCGGCCGGGATCGGCGGACGTCTCCCCAGATAATCGGCGGCTTGACGCACCGGGTCCCGTACGACTGCACCCAACCGTTATCGGTAAAAATAAAACCTTCCAGACATTCGCCAAAGTATTCGACCATATCGTTTCGCTCGAATTCTCCGTGCACGAGCACGTCAAGGCCGATTTCTTCCTGGTGCCTAATGCACTGTTGGATCTTGTCCAAGATAAACTGCTTATACTCCGTTTCGGAGATGGATTTCTTCTTGTAAGCCGCACGGTTAACCCGCACATCCCTCGTTTGCGGGAAAGATCCGATAGTGGTAGTTGGAAGCAAGGGCAAATTCAAGTTGTTCTTTTGGATCGCTTTCCGTTCCGGTAATGCCGGCAAGCGGGTGAAGTCGCGCTCCGTCAAAGCGGCTATTCTTGCCCGGACGCTCTCGTCCGGTACGCAACGTACGCCCGCAAACCGTTCTTCATTTCGTTTGTACCACTCCGTCTCAAATGGACTAACGCTGGACAAGATCCGCTTCAGTTCTGACAACTCCCGAAGCTTCTCCTCAGCGAAGGCGAAGTGTCGGGTATATTCCTCAGACAACCGGGTTTCACGCTTGACTGAATAAGGCACATGCAGCAAGGAACAGGACGTTCCAATGACGACATTCCGGGCATAACGCTGAATGTCCTGTATCGTCTGCAGCGCAGCAGCGTAGCGGCTCGTCCAGATGTTCCGGCCGTTTGTAATTCCCGCGAACAGCGTTTTGTCCTCTGCAAAACCATACTCCCGCAAAAGCGATAGGGTCTGTGTGCCTTCCACGAAATCCAGACCGATGCTGTCGAAGGGCAGAGTCTGAAGTGTTTCATAACAGTCACGAACATCGCCGAAGTAGGTTTGGACGAGCACTTTCACACCATTTTTGGCGGACAGCAACGGACGGTATATCTCTGTAAACAAGCGGATGTCCTCCGGTGTCAAGTCCGTCACCAGATACGGCTCATCCAGTTGAATCCACCGGGCGCCCAGTTTCCCGAGCCGATTCAGAACATCCTGATAGGCCCGGACGATGTCAGCTATAACATGCTCCACCCGCTTGCCCCCGGTAAATTTAGCCAACTTAAGCAAAGTGAAGGCACCGACAAGCACCGGTTTGGTTTCCAATTGCTGCCGCTTGGCTTCCTCGAACTCGTCGAATATCTTACTTCCTGCAACCTGAATCTGCGCGGTATCATCGATCTCAGGCACCAGGTAATGGTAGTTGGTGTTAAACCATTTCTTCATGGCCAGTGGTTTCACATCGCCCCGCGGCCCCTGATACCCCCTTGCCATCGCGAAATACGTATCGAGAGAATCTAGTTCCAGCGCACGGTAACGATCCGGAATCAGATTGAACAAGACGGCCGTATCGAGCACATGATCGTAAAAGGAAAAATCGTTGGAAGGAATGAAGTCGACCCCGTGAACTTTTTGCACGTTCCAATGCGCGCTTCGGAGGTCAGCACCAATCCGGCTCAACTCCTCCGAGCCGATCTCCCCCTTGAAATATTTCTCAACGGCAAACTTTAATTCCCTTGAAGCCCCGATTCTCGGATATCCTATGACAGACGTCTGCATCCTCATTACACCTCTTACAGTTGTTTACACCAGATTATAGCAAGTGGGATGAGGTATCAGGTAATACGCAGTTATTATTACCGCCTATAGTTTTTTTCTATGGGAACAAGGCGTAGTCAAAATGGCTGAAACACCGTTTGATCAATATATTGAAGGAGTGTTGACAGAATAACGCTATATATTGTGTTTTTGTTGATTTTTAATGAATAATGTGATAAGATGGATTCATCTCACTCAATTGAATATGGTTGTTTTGGTCAGGTACTGCGAAGGCAGTTTAATAGGGAAGCCAGTGCGAGTCTGGCGCTGTCCCCGCAACTGTAACGCGGACGAACGTTCAATCCACTGTGTAGAAATACATGGGAAGGGAACGGGAGGAAGATGCGAAGCCAGGAGACCTGCCTGATCGAAACAGAGTTTCCTTTCTTCGGGGATTGAGATAAGGAACGGCTCGGCGTTTGTTGATGGTTGGCTGTGTCTTGTTTCATATTGTTTTGATATGGAACGGGCCGGTTGTTGTCAGCTGTCTTTGCCCTTGTCGTTTCCAGCACCCTTGTTGAGAGGGTGCTTTTAATTTCGTTTGGCAAGTGGTTGGATCGCTTGTCGTATCGCTTGCTGGAAGTCAGCGGTTGAATTAAAACTGCGAAGATTAAGAGCTACNCAGGTTAGAACTGTAAAGACTAGAGCGTAAGGATCAGAGCGTGAAAGGTGTTTGCTTACATAAAGGAGGATGCTCACCATGAAACTGTACACGAAAACTGTATGCCCGAGATGCATTTGGATTAAGTCTGAAGCACAGCGTTCCGGCAAGGATGTAGATATCATTAACATCGATCTTGATGATGAAGCTCGGGAACACCTGATCAGCGCTGGCATTATGACGGTGCCGGTATTGGAAGCGAATGGACAATTCTGGCATCAACCCGAAGACATTTTGGAAAAGCTGGGAGGCGCGCAAGGATGATTGCTTATGCCAGCCGCACGGGCAATGTCCGATATATTGTTTCGCAATTGCAATTGCCAGGGATCGAAATTGACGAGAATACGATAGTCGAGGAACCTTTCCTGCTATTGACCTATACCGATGGTTTGGGTGATGTACCGTCCACTGTTCAACGATTTATGGACAAAAACGGAAAATATTGCATAGGCGTGGCAGCAAGCGGAAACCGCAATTTCGGACACCACAACTTCGGCAAGGCTGGCGACAGGCTAGCGTCACAATGGAACATCCCGCTGGTGAGAAAGCTGGAGCTGCGCGGATTTCCCCAGGATTATGAAGCAATCAGGCAATTTTACCGCGAACATATTGGCGAAGGAAAAGGGAGTGCAGGAAAACATGAAGTCGTATTTGCGGCTAAACAATGAAGTGCTGCATCACTACAAACATACAGGTAAACTGGATCTGGCCAAGGACAAGGAAGCGGCACGGCGTTATTTTCTGGAATACGTGAACGTTAAAATGCGTTATTTTATCGATGTGGAAGAAAAAATCCGCTATCTTGTGGAAGAAGGATATTACGAGAAAGAGTTCTTGGAACAGTACGATATGGCGTTTATAGAAAAGCTTTTCCAAAAGGCATACAGCTACCATTTCCGCTTTCCGTCTTTCATGAGCGCGAGCAAATTTTACGACAGCTATGCGATGAAAAGCAGAGACGGGGCGGAAATTTTGGAGAAGTACGAGGATCGCATCGTCATTATCGCCCTGTATTTGGCTCGCGGCAACAAGGAATTGGCTGAACGGGCTGTCGATGCAATGATGACCGCCTACCAACCGGCGACACCAACGGCGCTCAACAGCGGCAAACGATCCCGGGGAGAGCTGGTCAGCTGCTTCAAGTTGTCGATGGACGATTCGATGAACAGCATTGCGGCCAATATCGGCTACTGTCTGGAACTGTCCCGTCTTGGAGGGGGCGTAGGCGTCAATCTGACGGACATCCGTCCGCTGGGCGATCCAATCAAGGGCATTCAAAACCGTGCCAGCGGCGTCATGCCCGTGGCCAAGCTGCTGGAAAATGCCTTTTCCTATTCCAATCAGCTTGGGCAGCGAAACGGCTCGGGAGTCGTGTATCTGAACATTTTTCATGCTGACATTGAAAGTCTCATCTCCGCGAAAAAACCGAATGCCGACGAGAAGATCCGCCTGGCGACCTTGTCCACGGGCATTATCGTGCCGAGCATTTTCTTCGAGTTGATGAAGCGGGATAAAGATATCGTGCTGTTTAGCCCTTATGACATTTATCAGGTGTATGGCAAACGGATGTCGGAGATCAGCATGAGCGAAATGTACTATGAATTGCTGGATAACCCGAACATTCGCAAGCTGAAGCGGATCAATGCCCGAAAACTGTATACGGAAATCAAGAAGGCTCAGTTTGAATCCGGCTATCCTTTTGAAGTGTTCGATGACAACGTCAACGTCCAGCATCCGCTGCGCCGATTGGGACGGGTGAAGATGTCCAACCTTTGTACAGAAATTTTTCAAGTGCAAGAGACCAGCGTCATCCATGACCACGGTATAGAGAATGAGTATGGGATGGATGTATCCTGCAATCTCGGCTCTCTTGACATTCACAAGGCGACGCAGACGGATTTTGAAGCGCTCGTGGATACGGCCATGCGACTTTTGACCAATGTTTCGCTCATGACCAACATCCGCAATGTGCCGTCCGTCAGCAAGGCGAACCGGCTCATGCACTCAGTTGGGCTCGGGGTCATGAATCTGCACGGGCACTTGGTTTCGCAAGGATTGGAGTACGCCTCGGAGGAGTCGATCCTGTTTGTCGATGCGTTCATGGAGGCCTTGAATTACTATACCCTCCTCGCATCAATGCGGCTTGCTCGCGAGAGGAAGGAGACATTTTACGGTTTTGAAAAAAGCGATTATGTGGACGGTTCCTATTTTGATCGGTATGTGAACAAAGAAGAGAGGGAGTTGCCGGATTCAGTGATGCACGCATTGGGGAAGGTGCCGCTCATTACGCGACAGATGTGGCGTGAGCTGAAGGAACAGGTGATGGAGCACGGACTGTTTAACGCATATAGGCTTGCTGTGGCTCCGACGGGCAGCATTTCCTATATCCGAAACTGCTCGGCTTCCATCGCGCCAATTACGGAAAGGGTGGAAATCCGCGATTACGCGGACAGCCGCACCATTTATCCGATGCCGTTTTTGAACGATGAAAACAAGCATTTATATAAGGAAGCGTATGAGATCGACCAGTATCGCATGGTGGATCTGTACGCGGCAGCGCAAAAGCATGTGGATCAGGGCATTTCCATGACGTTGTACGTAACCGATCAATGGACGACGGAACGTTTGGCCCGATTGTATATCTATGCCTGGATGAAGGGAATCAAATCGGTCTATTATGTGCGGCAGCGGCTGCAGACGATTGAGGAGTGTGTGGCATGTTCGATTTGAAGCGATATGAGGCGGTGAACTGGAACCGGAATGGCCAGGATTTGGTTAAGGTGTTTTGGGACCAGCAATGGAAGCAGATCTGGTTTCCCGAAGAAATCGCCGTAAGCAAAGATGTGAAGCAATGGAGACAATTTGACCATCAGGAAACGTATAAACAGGTATTGGGCGGACTCACGCTGCTCGATACGATTCAAACGAATATCGGGATGAACGAAATCGCCCGATTTGCGCCCGATTTGCAGGAAAAGGCTTTGTATACGGTGTTTGCCTCCTTCGAGGCGATTCACGCCAAATCGTATTCGTACATTTTCACTACGCTATGTACGAATAGTGAAATCGATGCCATCTTTGAATGGGTCAAGCGCAATGAATATTTGCAATACAAGGCGAACCGGATCAGCGATGTCTATCGTTCGATTCAGGACAATGACCCCGTTTCCCTGTGGAAAGCGATGTTTGCTTCGGTCATGCTGGAGTCGTTTCTGTTTTATTCCGGTTTCTTTTATCCGCTTTATTTGGGCGGCCAAGGGATGCTCAGAAACAGCGCGGAGGTCATTTCTCTTATCCTTCGGGACGAATCGATCCACGGGGTTGCCGTCGGATATTTTGCGCAGCAGCGGTTCAAGCAATTTCCGGATCAGTTGAAGGAAGAATTGACGGTCTGGGGCTATGAATTTTTGCTCGATTTGTATCACAATGAAATGGCATATACGAATGATGTGTATGCGGAAACCGGGCTTAGCCCGGAAGTGAAAAGTTATGTGCGTTACAATGCCAACAAGGCGCTGATGAATCTTGGATTGGACACGATGTTTCCCGATGAGGAGATCAATCCGATCGTCATGAATGGTATTCGGAATGAAGGTTCAACCTACGATTTCTTCTCACAAAAAGGTTCGACGTATGCGGTAGCCAAAGTCGCTCCCATCACTGATGAAACGTTTCGTTTCTGACGTCAAGGGGACGATTGCATGACCTTGCAACAACTTAAATATATTCTCGCCATCGTGGACTGCGGTTCGATCAGTGAGGCGGCCAAGCAACTCTATATTTCGCAGCCAAGTTTGTCCAATGCGGTGAAGGAACTCGAGGAGGAGTTCGGCATCGAAATTTTTTTGCGCTCTTCCAAGGGAATTGCGCTGACCAATGAGGGAATGGAGTTTTTGTCCTATGCCCGACAAGTGGTGGAACAAGCCGAACTGATGGAGCAAAGATATTTGAACAAGAAGCCGTCCAAAAAACTTTGGTCCATCTCCACCCAGCATTATGCCTTTGCCGTTCAGGCGTTCGTGGCGCTGCTGAAAGTGTTGAACGAAAATGAATATGAATGCACGCTGCGGGAAACGCGAACGCATGAAATCATCAAAGATGTCCGAAATTTGCGCAGCGAAATCGGCATACTATATTTGAGCGAGTTTAATCGGAAAGTGATCAATAAGTTGCTGAGGGATCATGATCTGAAATTCCATCCGCTGTTCATCGCGAAGCCCCATGTGTTCATCAGCGCCCATCATCCTCTTGCGAACAGGGATTTGCTGGAGGTGGACGATCTGGATGATTACCCGTGTCTCGTGTTTGAACAAGGCGAATATAACTCGTTTTATTTCGCGGAGGAGATTTTGAGTACGCGAAATTACCGCAAGAAGATATTGGTCAGCGACCGCGCAACGCTGTTCAACCTGTTAATCGGCCTAAACGGGTATACGATCAGTTCCGGAGTGCTGAACCAAGACGTGTACGGGGACCTGATCAAGCCTGTGCGCCTTCGGACAGATGAAGACATGCTAATCGGTTATATCACAAATCAGAAAACTTCTCTGAGCCATCTCGGGCAGCTGTATGTGGCTAAATTGAAAGATGTTATTGACCGTGCCGGGTATGAGTTGATGAGTTGAACTGGAATTAGAATGGAAACACACAAAAATCAATGATATCAACATTATAACACAAAACACGCTTTATCATGAAGGAGATAAGCCGTCCCTTTTCAGACCAGCTATCGATCCAGAAGGCCCGTCCACCCTCATCGTACAAACCGCCCACTACACACAAACTGCGCGGTTTCCAGACATCGGTTCGTGTTTACAACGTGTTCACGATATGTGCCACCAGCCGAAGATTATGCTCGATGAGCAGGTTGCGGGATTGGATGTTGCCCTCCGCCATCAGCTTGAGGTGCATCTCTTCCTCCTGTTCGCTGAGAGGTTGGGGGAAGGCATTGTTCTTGACATAGGACACCAGCAAGGAGAGCTGCTTGATAAACAGAATAATCGCCGACAGGATTCCAGGCATGTAGGGCACACCTCCTGAATATCGCTCCGCCTTCTGATGAAGGTTCACGTATTCTACAGTGTATGTGGGCGGTTGCCCATTAGTGCCTGTACGGGAATCGCATCCATTCGCCTTTCAGCCACGGAAACATCTTCGTTGCCGAATGCTCTGTCGGCCTTCACCTCGGTACGTCTGGCTCCGATGGAGAGGAGTCCTGACCCAAGGACTGTTGCATCATAAACTGTTGCATCATAAGAATAACCCCATAGACGAGACACCGCTTATGGCGTCAGGTCTATGGGGATTTCCCGATCCTGCCAGGAGGAATTTACCTGTCAACGCTCTGATCGATTCCGATGACGACTCGGAGCCATCGCTGAATGAGGCTTGCCGCTTCCGCACGTGTCAGGTTGTCTGTTGGCTTCAGGCGGGACTCCGCGCCCTTGACAATGCCATGCTTGACGGAACGTGGTCGGTTGGAATCAGGCCAACATGCAGATCCAATACCGGTGGGGGGACGGATACGGTACGGCTGATGGCTGGTTCGAATCCGGGGCGGCTGACAACGACCCGATAGAGTCCAGGCGCGGTATCCCAGGCAAATCGTCCGTCCGAACCGGTCACCTGGGGATTGACGGGAGGTGTGAATCTGCCCTCATCCTCGTACTCGTTCATCTCAACCCAATCCCCGAGATCAGGATCAAAGGTTTGCAAGACAACCGTCGCGCCGGGAAGCGGCCAGGTGTCCGGATCCCCTTCATCCGCGTTATATATGATCCCGCTGGGATCTATGAGAATCACCCCGAAGACGATCGGATTCCCGACTTCGTCGCCCAGGAAGACTGGCGTGAGCTCGATCTGCAGCGGCGATCCCAGACCGTGCAGCTTCGGTATAAATGTATGCGACCAGTTTAATCCTTCTTCATCCGTTGCACTCATCCAAGCCTCATAGCGGTCTCCATCCCCATCTGTTACGACGAGATTGACACGGATCGCCCTCGGATTGTCGTAGAATGCCGTCACCGTTATCGGGGATCCATATATGGCCACGGGCCAACCACTGTCCGCACCGCCCAGCAGTCCTTCTAAGTCGATGTTCATGGGGATATATGGGATTAAGGAAGGTACATCAAGACTGCCGAGACCTTCAACGGGGCCGGGTACATGAAGTTCAATAGATGGAGAACCTGACTTTCGCTCAAGCTGGTAGTGATCGTTTAAGGTCCCCCACGACCATACGGTTCCGTCTTTTTTGATGGCGAGCGTATGATAGGATCCGGTGCTGAGGGATGCCACCGACTTCATCAACAGGCGACGGGCCAGGGGATATTGAACCTCGAACGTTCCATCACCCAACTCACCGAAATAGTTGTATCCCCATCCCCACAGGGCACCGGACTCCGGAACAGCATAAGAGTGAAAGGGACCTGCTGCCAGGGAGGCGACTTTATCCAGTCCGACGTGCTGGTCTGTCATGACCCGCACCGGGACACTGCTGTTCTCGTTAAATCCGGCTTTTCCGTTGCCAAGCTGGCCACTGCTATTCCCCCCCCCAGGCTCACACGGTTCCATCTCGCTTAATGGCGAGCATATGGCGAAACCCTGCTGCGATGGATTCTACATGGTTCAGCTGGGGAACCTGTTTGGGCACAGAGTTGTAATGTGGCGTGCCGGTTTCATAACCAAGCTGCTTTTCTTGGTTGCCTCCCCAGGTCCAGNNCGNTNNANNNCTNGCCTGCGGCTATGCTTAGCACTCCGGACAGGCCGGGAACACGTCCGGGAATGGTGCTGTAGTTGGTGCCGATCAGATCGTATCCGAGCTGACCGGATCCTCCGAAGCCCCACGTCCAGACGGTTCCGTCCCGCTCTAGCGCAACAACATGATTTGCTCCTGCCGCTATTGCCTTGACGTCGGACAATCCGGTCACTTGCACGGGAATGGAACTCTGGCCGCCAACAGGGATGGCCTCATTGCCCAGTTGACCGTAGAGGTTGTCTCCCCAGGTCCAGACGGTTCCGTCATTTCGCAGGGCGACCGTGTAGAGGGAATTCGCTGCAATGGCGGTGATATAGCATAGACCGGGGACCAGAGCGGGTGGCATATGATCATCGAGTCGGCCGTTGCCCAGCTGACCATGTTCCCCGTTGCCCCAGGTCCAGACGGTACCATTGCTCTTCAGGGCTACGGAAAGGTAGGTCCCTACAGCCACCATTGGCTTCGTTCGAAATAGGGTTAACCCCGTACAATCCACAAGCCCTTCAAACACTTGTCCCGGGATACTGGATGGTATGAATTCGGTGCCGATGAGCGGCGTACTTCGCCCAAGCTGGTAGCTGTTGTTGTCCCCCCAGGTCCAGACGGTGAGGTTATTTTTCACGATGATGGAATGTGCTCTGCCTGCAGCTGCGGAAACCGCGATGCCTTCCAGATTGGACCTCACGGCGAACAGGTGCCAGCCGCCATCTGTTCCGACACCGATTTGACTGCGTGCATTGGATCCCCACGATTGCACCGATCCGTCGTCCAACAGAGCGATCGTATGTTCATAGCCGGCTTCGATGGCGACGGCATGGGTCAGTTCACCGGTTGAACTGATCTTCACCTGAACGGGACTCGGCGATGACGTACGTGTCCCGTTGCCGAGTTGGCCAACGCCGTTGACGCCCCAGGCCCATACGGTTCCATCCTTTAGCAGAGCGACGGAAAAATGGAGACCCAATGATACAGAGCGAACATGGGTCAATCCAGGCACTTGCTCGGGACTGGCATTATAGCTGTTCGTGCTGGTCGTGCGTCCCAACTGGCCATTTGAATTGTCTCCCCAGGTCCATACGTCATCCGTTTCAGATACGGCGGCCGCATGATTGAATCCCGCACTGATCGAGGTGATATCCGACAAGCCGCTGATCTGTTGCGGTATAACGCTGTGATTGCTGTCAGTCGTGTCGTATCCGAGTTGCCAGGAGGAGTTGTAGCCCCATGACCAGACCGTTCCATCCTGTTTGAGGGCCAATGCGTAATACCCTCCCGCAGCAATGGCGGCCACATGTTCCATACCGCTTACTTGCACGGGAACTGCACTGCTGTTGGTTGTTCCGTCGCCAAGCTGACCGAAGATGTTATTGCCCCAGGCCCATACCGTGCCATCTTCTTTCAGCGCCATGGATGTGCCCACTCCTGCTGCGATGGCGACGACATCGCACAGTCCGGTGACTTGAACAGGAGGGCTTCTGTCCGATGTTGTTCCG
>Ga0065720_1004361_pt1 | contig 12083 bp, 7 predicted proteins | sample Thericmetagenome_FD_59107 | JGI IMG/M metagenome (GOLD analysis project Ga0065720, IMG submission 59107) | Thermophilic microbial communities from the Joint Bioenergy Institute, California, USA of rice/straw/compost enrichment - eDNA_2 v2... | ecosystem: Engineered > Solid waste > Grass >... | reverse complement strand
GCCACGAATCGCGTTGAATTTTGAGTCTTAATAACTACCTAGGCGCCCTCCGGCCCTGCAGGTTTCCAGTTTTGGCTTCTGGAAGCGCAATTGGCCAACGACTATCTATAATCCTCAGCAACCATGGATTCGAACTCCCGGAGAATTGTCCAAATGCACGACTGGGCGCCCGCGCACGAAGCTATGTATCCCGCCGTCTCTTCCTCGCTCCCGACCCATTCCCCATCCCCCAGCCATCTCGTGCCACCCGACCAAGCCCAAAATCATTCGCGACTTCGCAGTATGAGCGTGTCGTTCCCGTGGCGTCAGCGCCCGAAATCTGCATTCTTCGGCTCCGTCCACAACAATGCTTCTACGAGCTCCCATAACCTGCCTCTCGAGACTAGCAAGAGCCACGGCTTCGGCGCTTTGTTCGACCAACACAACACACTCTCTCAAAATGACCCCGCGCCGACGTCTTCGAAGCACACACATCATCGCGACAGCCATCTCGGTCTTAAGCGGACACTGCGCAGGATGTCGGCATCGCTGAAGGAGGGTGTCATGGGACTAATGCACCGGCGGACTTCTGTACCTGCTGGCACCACGTTCGACGGTGATGGACACGCCGTCAGGCCTCATCTGAATCTTCATGGCAATAGCTCAGCCCGACCAACGACCTCACAGTCGGCCTGGCACCGCCTGCGCCATGCGGCCAGCTTCCACCACCGGTACTCGAGAGTCCTGCATACGGGTTACGGCGATCGCGTGTTCGAAGACGACCTCTCTACGATTGAGTCCCCGACTCTGCCTATCCCTGGTTCTGCCGAACACCCGCCCATTATCCCGAGAAAGACTGGTGCCGCTGCCAGACAAGCTGCTGCTATTGCCTGCAGCGGTATGCATGGCTACGATGTGATGAATGTGCCGCCCATGCCCCGTCCTGGTTGGCTATCGGGTGATACGTTCGACGACCACGAGAGTGGCATCGGCATCGCGTTGACGAGCTCTGAAATGGAGGCTTACGTCCCCTGTGACGGAATCGACTCTGATGTAGACGTGGAAGCCAGCTTAGCGCGCGACGAAAACTCTATTGTCAAAGTCGACTTCATCTCCCAACTGCCATTGGAGCTGTCTATCCAGATTCTGGCACTCCTAGATGCCCAAACCTTAATTACGGCCAGCAGAGTCTGCCACCGCTGGCACTATGTTATCCAGAACCAGCACATCTGGCGTGAGTCGTTCCTTCGCGAGAAGACACAGACCTATGCCACGAGCGGGCCCGTCAAGCCTGGCGCTGGCCTCGGCGTCCCGCCGATTCAGCCTAGCAACAACTGGAAGGAAATTTACAGGGTCAAGACCGAGCTCGACAAGAGGTGGAAGGAGGGCAAGGCCCGGCCGGTTTATCTCAACGGCCATACCGATAGCATCTATTGCTTGCAGTTCGACGAGTATGTTTTATCCTCTCTTACGCCGCTACTCCTACGGTGTTCTGACCTTATCTTCACAGGGAGAAAATCGTTACAGGCTCTCGGGACCGCACCATCCGCGTCTGGGACCTGCATACCTTCGCCTGCAAGCTCATCATCGGCCCGCCCGAAATTGTCAACGACTGCTCCTATAACCTGCTCTACGACGAGCACGGCCAACCCGTCCACTATGCCACGGTCCATGATCCTGACAGCCCTCGCGGCCCCATCCAAGCCTACCATTCGATCCCTGCGCTTTACTCTCCCCCGATGCACCACAATGCTTCTATCCTCTGCCTGCAGTACGACGATCGCATCTTGGTGACCGGCTCCTCCGACGCAACATGCATCGTCTGGACCGTTTCCGGCACCGGCTCAAACGCAGGATACCGCCCTCTACGTCGCCTGCGTCACCACACGGCCGCCGTCCTCGACCTGGTTTTCGACGAGCAGCACATCGTGACCTGCTCCAAGGACATCTCCATTTGCGTCTGGGACCGGGCAACGGGCGCCCTCCTTCGACAACTGCGCGGCCACTCAGGCCCTGTTAACGCAGTGCAGATGCGTGGCAACACCATTGTCTCGTGCAGCGGCGACTTCCGTGTCAAGCTGTGGAACGTCGACACGGGCAAGAACATCCGCGAGTTCCTGGGCCACACGAAGGGACTGGCGTGCTCACAGTTCTCGGAGGATGGCCGGTACATTGCCAGCGCAGGCAACGATCGCGTGATTCGCATATGGGACGCTAATACTGGGGAGTGTGTGCGCGAAATGAAGGCGCATGAGAACCTCGTGCGTAGCCTACATGTTGACTCTATCAGCGGGCGGCTGGTCAGCGCGAGTTATGATTCGGATATTAAGGTGTGGGATATGGAGACGGGCCAGCCGTTGTTGGATTTCCCGAAGTGGCATTCTAGCTGGGTGTTGAGCGCGAAGAGTGACTATCGGAGAATTGTTAGCTCCGGGCAGGATCCCAAGATTCTAATCCTCGACTTTGGTGCCGGTATCAAGGGCATCGAGATGCTTGAGAGCTGTCGCCGCTCGCCTAATCTGCATGAGCAGCCCGGGTACATCTGATGATAGGTATTACTTCTTTTTTTGCGGAATTACGCTCTTTTTTGGGGCGCCGAATCATATAAGACTTCAACGATAATCTTTAATTTATGTGAGAGGAAGGGAAATTGGGAAAGGATACTGAGAGAGGGGGGAGGGGGGCGCAGGCAGACATGGCTCTGCACTCGCTGGCCGACTGGCAGCCGTGTCTGGATTTGGTCTTGTTTTTTCTTGCATGTGTCCTTTCATCTTACTGCATCGAAAGAGGACATTTTCCCTTATATATCTGTTTAAGGTAATCTTGTTCTTTGTATGTTGTCTGGATTTTTACCTTGGGCGTCTAGAGCAAAATCTGTTTGCATGCATCTGTATGGGGTTCTGGAGTTGGACAGAGAGAGGATGGCGGACGGGAAGAAAGAGACGGTTCGGTTCCCACAATGTTAGAACAGAGCTGGTAACCCATGGCTGGTAAGGAAGGAAAGGAAATGCGGTTGTCGGGAATAAGATGATGGGTAGATAGATGTCTTTCTTGTCTGAGATATTGTAGCATCCTAATTCGTATTGCGTTCTGTGAAAAGAGGCACAACATTCTGGCCCAGGGAACTGTCCTTTGAGTTTTGTGCTCCCTTTGTCGTGCTCCGACTCAGCTCTGTTGGTCTCCACGGGTGGATGGATGTTGACGTGCCGAGTCCATGTCCCGTGCGGCCAGAAAAGGGGTGGACCCCACGTTGTGTGCCCATCCCGCGTCGATCTTACTTCGGCCTTGATGCCGGTCGTGAGCCATAGCAGGAGATAATGTTATGCAAGTGATATGGCTCCCTCGTGAAACGATGTTCACCTACACGATTCAAGTAGGGCTAGAGACAGATGTGATTGTGTATCTTAATTGTGGTTGGGTACCATGACGCGTATGGATCTCTGTTCTCCAGCTTTGTGGACATTGCGGCCGGATGGATTCTCGGCATGGACATCCACGTAAGTGTTGTTCTTCGAGGTTATTTTGAGGGTAATCTGGCTCCATTTATATATGCATTGGCGGTTTGGGGTTCCATGACGCGAAAGAGTTAGTATCATCCTGTTCGCCGAACAGCTTACCCTGCAGACAATTAAATCTTGGGAAGACGATATTGAGCTTCAATTTGGCGGCTGATTTACCTGAAACAATGCTGTCCTTGGAACGTTGACGTAAATGTCAGCAGATATAATGTTTTGCTTATCTCCATGGCTGATCTCAAACTAATGGAGGATCCTCCATTCTTGCGGACAAAGGCTCGGAGTCTAGATAACCTCAATGGGGAGACCATTGGTAAGCAATCAAAGAATCAGAGTCCGAAACCACCACGTGTGCTCTCTATGGAAACTGTCGTGGACGCAACATCCAGCCTTTGTGCTTCTCGAATTGGAGATGGATGATATGGTCCGTGAGACGTGGTGTTGTTTGAACCCTGCATTGGCGCCGCACAGAGTACATAGCGTCCGCGATGCGGCTGCAATTGAGGAGGGGTCCGTGGGGGTGTTCCCGAGTTTCCCGTCTGCGCGTGTCCACCGCGTATCCATGATGTCGGTCCACTATGCATCCGTAGCGTCGTCGAGACATCCATCGGGTGCCAACTTCAACCACGCATCACCAAAACAGCAACACTGCCAAACATTCGGCGGTGACAGTCGCACAGCGCATACGAAAACAGTACAAGATGTCAAGGACTCCAGGCAATGTTTCCATGATGAGTGGCAGTGACAGCAGAACAGAAAAAGACCCCTGGTCTTGGGTATCCACACAGCCGTTTCGAAACGCTGCTTTTGCGACGACTCGCGGCCCGCCATGCAAGGTCTTGGCAAGGCTTGGCAATGGCAGCAAGACGGTCCCTGCCTTTCGATCTGCCAAGCCCAGCGCCATCAGGCGGGTTGGCGATCCCACTGTTTGGTTGGGCGCTTTCCCATCACCGGAATGGAACAATGACGTGGTCTCCGCGCTTCAGAGTCTCTGGAATGACGATCTCCCAAGTGCTAATTTGCTGGGCAACCATGATAGCATTCCATGAGATGATAGAATATGCGCTGGAAAATGCTGATCGAGAGATCAAATTCTTGGATGAGAGAAAATATTGGTGAAAAAGAGAAAAACGACAGATTCCTTGTTCCTTAACCGTGCAGAGTCAGTGGCATAACAAACTGTCCTGGCACTGGATTGCCGGTTCGAACTGCCAGCAATTGGCCAGCAAGATCCCGACAACAAAGAGATCATTCGAACCATCTGAACCTGTTCTCTCCTCCCGTTGCCCGGCCCTCTTTCCCCTTTTAAAGTTTAGCCTGTCTCGAGCTGCGGAACACGCTATCGAGTGAGGGAAGGACTGGTGAGCGTAAAGCCTGTTTTTTTCGCGCTGCTTGCTTGCTGGCCAAGCAAGACATGACGTTTGTTGTGCATGTCAATGGTGAACTGAACTGACGGTGATGCAATCCATGCTAACCGAGACGCCGGAGCCAAGATCACAGAGAGCAGTGCGTCCCCCTGGATGCAACTCTACATGCCGTGTGAACGGCACGCCCCCCACCCCTCCCCTGTCCTGCCCCTGTCTGAGGGAAATACAGGGCTGCACGAGAACGAGAACAGCAGCAGCAGCGACCCTTGTCGTGACATGTCAGGTCGCTATGCGACGTCCACCAAATCGTTGCGAGCTGGCTTTCTGAACGCGGAGTGGATGGTTCGCATGGGAGGGGAGGGCGGCTAAGGAGTGGACGGGATACGGGGTTGGCATAAAAAAAAACAAGATACACGGAGGATAATCTTGGGTGTGGCACCCTGGACGCCGATCACGAAACACCCTTATAAGAACTGTCGACTTCTCTCCCACGTAACTCTGGACGAAGATTTTCTTCTATATTGACCGTTGTCGGTCTTCATTGCTGCCGCCATATCCGTTTTGCTCGTCACTGGCGGTTCTGTCACTCGTTTGCTGCATCGTGCGTTTACGTTCTTTTTGTTGTTGCCTCATATTGGAGTCATTAAGAAACCACAACACAAAGACAACGTAAGTTCAAAGTTGCTCTACACTTTTTGTCCTATGTCATTGCCACATGTGAGCCTGGGTGATCTATAAAAGCCTCGAGTGAGGTGGCTTGTGCCCTCCAACAAAGCGTCGACCCCCCACGACCCCTATTGTTGACGTCTCACTTTATCGCCTGTCCTATTGTTTGGCTTGGCAACCGCCAATACAGGCATCGACAGCAATAGCAATAGTTCAGATGATATCTGTCCCATATTCACTAAAGTAAACAACAATGGAAGGATCGCGAAGGTGTTTCACCTCCATAGCAACTGGCATGCCATCATCACCTTAGGTGCTGCAATTTTTTCCCCCTTTACTACTCTTTTCCTTTCCTCTTCTATTTTCATCAATGATTCAAATCGCAGTAATATTTGGCTGGCCAAACGCACTCACTAACAACATACAGTCATCGACACTTTTCCCCCATATACATCACGGAATAGCTGGTCTACACCATGATGGGCTTCAATAAACTTACCACAATATGCCTTTTGGCATTGAACTTCCTGTCCCCCATGGCCCTTGCGGCTCCAGCTCGGCGGCAGGCTCCGTCGGGCTGGTGGCTAGCCAACATCACACGGCAAGGCAGGCCTGCCTTTAACCCAGACCCCAACTACAAGATCTTCCGCAATGTCAAGGATTACGGCGCCGTCGGCGACGGCGTGACCGACGACACGGCCGCCATCAACGCAGCCATCAGCGACGGCAACCGCTGCGGACAGGGCTGCTCCTCGCAGACCACGACCCCGGCGCTCGTGTACTTCCCTCCCGGCACATACCTTGTCAGCAAGCCTATCATCTCCTACTACTACACGCAACTTGTTGGCGATGCGATCAGTCCCCCGACGCTCAAGGCGGCCGCCAACTTTGAGGGCATGGCGGTCATCGACGCTGACCCGTACGACGAGAATGGTAACAACTGGTGGACCAACCAGAACAACTTCTTCCGGCAGGTTCGCAACTTCGTCATTGACTTGACTGCGATGCCGTTCGAGGTCGGCTCAGGTATCCACTGGCAGGTGGCTCAGGCGACAAGTCTCCAGAACATCGTTTTCAACATGCGCACCGACGGCGGCGATGACAACCGCCAGCAGGGCATTTTCATGGACAACGGCTCCGGTGGTCTGATGGTCGATCTTGTCTTCAACGGCGGTCGCTACGGCGCTTTCTTCGGCAACCAGCAGTTCACGACCCGCAACCTGACTTTCAACAACTGCAAGACTGCCATCTTCATGAACTGGAACTGGGCCTGGACCTTCCAGGATGTCAAGATTAACAACTGTGAGGTCGGTATCGATATGTCGAACGGCGGCCCTGATGGCCAGACTGTTGGTTCTGTTCTGCTTCTCGACAGCCACATCACCAACACCGGCATCGGCATCAAGACCGCCTATGACCCGGCTCAGCCCCACACCAACGGCACTCTGATCCTGGATAACGTAGAGATGACCGGCACTCCCATCGCTGTCCAGAACGACGCTACCGGCACTACGATTGTCGACGGCAACCAAAAGATCGCGTTCTTCGCTCAGGGTCGCACATATGGCGGGTCCATCGGCGGCACAAGCGGCAAGGCCGTTCAGACGACTGAGCAAGCTATCGTCAAGCCTAACGTCCTTCTCGACCCCGCGACGGGCAAGGTGTTCACTCGCAGCCGGCCGCAGTACGAGGATGTTCCAGTCAGCAGCTTCGTCAGCGTCAAGGCCAACGGCGCCAAGGGCGACGGCGTGACCGACGATACCGACGCGATCCAGGCCATCTTCGACAGCGTCACTCCCGAGCAGATTGTGTACTTCGACCATGGCGCCTACATAATCACTAAGACTGTCCGCGTCCCGCCTAACATCCGCATCACTGGTGAGGCTCTTCCTCTCATCCTGGCTGGCGGCGATAGCTTTTTCAAGGACCAGGCCAATCCGAAGCCTGTTTTCCAGGTCGGTCAGCCGGGTGAGAGGGGCCGCGTTGAGATGTCCGACCTTATCTTCGGCACTGCTGGTCCTCAGCCTGGTGCGATCATGATGGAGTGGAACGTTGCTGGCATGGAGCCCGGTGCCGCTGGTCTCTGGGATGTTCATACTCGTATCGGCGGCTACGCCGGAACCCAACTTGAGCTAGAGCAGTGCGCGAAGAACCCCAACATCACGAACCCGATCAAGCCCGAGTGTTTTGGCTCGTTCCTGATGCTGCACGTCACTCCAGGCGGCAGCGCCTATCTCGAGAACACCTGGTACTGGGTTGCTGACCACGCTCTTGAGCCCGAGGCTCGCGATCAGCAGATTGATGTCTTCAACGGCCGCGGTGTGCTCATCGAAGGTGATGGTCCCGTCTGGGGTTGGGGCACCTCCTCCGAGCACTCAGTCCTGCACAACTATCAGTTCAATAATGCACGGAACGTCTTCCTCGCCCTGATCCAGACCGAGACGCCCTACTTCCAGGGCAACCCCGACGCGACCCAGCCGTTCACAGTCAACCCGAACTTTGCCGACCCCGACTTCGCTACTTCGTGCACCAACTCCCCCAACCCAGAGCAGTGCAAGCGGGCCTGGGGCGTGCGCGCCATCAACTCGACCGACGTGTTTATCTACGGCGCGGGGCTCTACTCTTTCTTCGATAACTACGATCAGGAGTGCCTCAAGACACAGTCGTGCCAGACCAACATGGTATCGCTCGAGGGCAACAGCCAGGTGCACCTCTTTGGTCTAAGCACCAAGGCCTCGGTGAACATGCTGACGGTTGATGGCAACGCTGTTGCTCTGGATGCGGATAACAGGAATAACTTCTGCGCGACGGTGGCGTGGTTCCAGTCGACTGCTTAGAGGGTGGGTGGCTGGCCGGTGCGTCCATACTGAAATGGAGGATGAGGATGGTGCAATGGCGACCAAGGGATATCTCTGAGTTTCCTTGCTAGATACCCAGGCATTACCATGATTTCTTTGCTTTTCTTCATGCAATATTTTATTTCACCGAGGAGCACTACCTAACTGAGATACCAGTGCAGTTTGCCTGTTCATTGCTTGGAGTTTGGGAATGATTTGGTGCATTCGACATTACATGCATATGTTGGGCATAGAGAGCATGGAGGATAGAAAGGAAAATAAATTCCTCTCATCTGTGTTGTACATTTGATCCCTCCAGGACTTCATATCATTGGCGTGATGGCTGTCGATCGTGATGTTCACGTGAGATCTTGACCCTCGGAATCTTCGAATGGCCCACCGAGGAAGAAGCACGGGAACAAGAGACCACAGTGTGTATAGGTANCTCCGCTGTCCCCTCCATCTCGGCTCGGCGACGACCAAGCCGATGCCAAGAATGCCAAGACTGCAGCAACAACGTCATTCCCAGTGCCTGCCAAGACCACGATCAACATTGGGGCTTCCTCATTCTTTTTTCAGCTGCAACCGTCTTGTGACTGACCCTCGTCGTCGTCCAAGACGCCGTCGCAGTCAACGATCTCTCAGGCGCTGGAGTTTGCTCTTTTCTTCTGCGAGATCGCTCATTTCGTTCTGGGTATTGCTTGCCTCTTCCATGACGTAGCGCATGCGACCAGGCAGCATACCTATTTTCTCAGTCGCTTCTCGATCATCTGATTTCCCCTGAACACTCAGCAACAACGCTCATATGGTCGGTAACGCATCACCAACTGTCCGTCGTAGACCTACCTCCCAAGGCGCCGATATCCTAGATTTTCCTTCCTCCATAAACAGTTCCTCGTCTTCATCACCGGCACCCACAGCAATGTCCTCTCGCCCAGTGCGCAGTCCTCCCCACCTCCCAACCCGCATCGAGCTCCTCGTCCTAGGGCTCTACCCAGCTCTCCTGCTGTTCGGCGCCCTATTCTCCTTCGTGTCTCCCGAGACTCGCGCTTCGCCCTACGACCCCGTGCGACAGTCTCACTACCCGCCCGAAAAAGCGCCGTCCTATTTCGCGCGCAAGGATAATATCTTAAACGTGTTTTTCGTCAAGCGCGGCTGGGCATGGGTTACCATCGCGTTCTTCGTCTTCTGGGCGACTCACCCAGCTGTTACAAGAAAGGATTGGGGGAGTAGGATCAAGGCTGTGATGAGATGGGCTTCTGTTACGACTTGGTGGATCTTCGTGACGCAGTGGTTCTTTGGTCCGGGTCTTGTGGATAGGGGGTTTATGTTGACGGGAGGTAGATGTGAACGCGAGATTGGGGAGCTTATCGCTGAGGTGTTTAGTGCTTCTGCGTGCAAGGCTTCGGGGGGCAAGTGGAAGGGTGGGCATGATATTAGCGGGCACGTTTTCTTGCTCGTGTTGGGGAGCTATTTCTTAATCCAGGAAGTTGGATGGGTTGTTGTGCGGTCGACGAAGGCTGTTGAGGATGAGAGGTGTGTTCTGATGGACGATGGCGCCATCAAGAGTGCTGCGGTCGAAGCACCGCCTGATAAGAGGGAGGATATGCAGGTTTCGACCAACGTTTTTGAAGCTCTGGCTTTTGGCGGCAAGTTCGCTGCCGTTGTGATTGGACTTTCTGTATGGATGCTCTTGATGACGGCCATATACTTCCACACTTGGTTTGAGAAGGTGAGTTCCCTCTTAACCCCTTTCCTTTCTCCAGTTTAACTCTCTTGGCTAATATTGACAGCTCACTGGCCTCCTTACTGCGCTGGCCGGTTTGTACTTTACGTATATCCTTCCACGTTACGTTCCCGCTCTCCGTTGGGTAATAGGACTACCTGGATTTTAACTTGTACCAGAACATAACTGAGCCCAACAATACACATTGACCAGGATAGACTTAATACAGCACCTTCTTTAATCCTTCTTGTCGGTATTGGACTTTACGATCTCTGTCAGCTTTCAGTCTTCAACTTCTGTCTTGTCTTTGCTTGGCTTGGCTGAGAAAGAGCCCAGAGGCCACATAATTTGTAAAGTCATAGTGATCTTGCTCAAAACACGAACACATTCCTTGATGTTCTTGCTCCTTCCTCGAGTCCCATTTCCCCTGTCCTTTCACCCAATTCCCGCTCCCACTGTTCTTCGTTGCTCTCTACCCTAACCCTCAGGATCGATAATCCGGGAACAGCGCACAGACCACTACCTATGACCTCATCGTCCCACTTTCTTGTCCCTCCACAGAATCACAGGCTCCCCTCAGCAGCAGATTGAGTTCCCAGGGTCCATCAGGGTCCAAAAGTCCGCGCACATTCCGTGACAATATGACGGCACTGCCTGACAGTATGTCGTCCGTCAAGGTCCCTGCCAACCTGCCTGAGCTGGTCAAGGCTGCCTTTGACCGGGCAGTTGCCAGCGGCGATGTCAACTTTTTCGCGACCCAGGTAACCTTGATCAATGTCAACTCCATTCCTGTATGTCACGGCCCATACATGTGTGTTTGCGTTTAATACGATGACTTTAACTTTGTTGATCAACTACTAGTTCCAACTCCGTTTCTCTCCAGCCCTAGCCAAGAAACCAAACGCCCCGCAGCCCGCCCCTGCTCCTGTTCCTCCTACTCCTTCGACTGTCTCGACCACGACACCGACCGATGCAGCCCAGAAACCTCTGTTCAACCCTTTCGCGCCGCCAATCCCTCCACCTATGCTAGTCACCCACCTTGAGCCGAGCCACAATCTCATTCTCAACAAGTTCGCAATCATTCCCGAGCACTTCATCCTCGCAACACATGCTTTCAAGGAACAGACACATCTTCTGGAGGCGGCAGACCTGGAGGTTGCCTACCAATGCATCGAGGTGTACCATAGTTACCACAACTCTAAAAACGACAAAGGAGGAGAGCTCTTCGTCTTTTTCAATTCCGGCCCTCACTCGGGAGCAAGCCAGCCCCACCGGCATCTACAACTCTTGCGAGTAAACCGTATGAAGGAGGGTCTTAGTAGCAATGATGCCAACATATGGACCGTGCTGGCTGGGGAACTCTGCCGGGACGAGGTTCGGTCTAGGCTGCCGTTCCGCGTGTTCGCTGAGCAGATCCGCAACGGCGACGGCATAGTCAAGCCCCTTCATGACGTTTATCTCCGTCTCTACCGAAAAGCTTGTGAGGCTGTGCTGGGCACCGCAAACACCGCAGCCACAGGAGTAGGTCAAGTCAGTGGCGAAGCTAGCATCAGCTACAACCTCGGGATGACAAGGGACGTGATGGTGGTTGTGCCACGCATTGCTGAGGGCCAGGCTGTCGTGGCCGATGTGGATGGGCAACGGCAGGAGGTTGGTCGCTTGGCACTTAATGGCACTGTACTGGCTGGTACTGCGCTGGTCAAGACGCAGGCTGAGTGGGACGCCTTGAGGGCAGAGCCACAGCAAATTCTGGAAGTGTTGGGCAGGATAGGGGTTCCGAATATCCAGGCGCCGGCGTTACTATGACACATAGAGATTTTTCGCTGCAGGTTGGTCTATTCTCTACTAGATGTCTCTTATCTAGATTTGCTTTTGAACTAAACCGGCTACTTTCTCTGGCAACTCCATAATATGCACACCATATTACCTCTCCTCCTCCTCCTCCTCCTCCTCCTCCTCCTCTTCCCTCAAGCCACCATTATGTCCAACTTCC
>Ga0065720_1003856_pt1 | contig 12094 bp, 10 predicted proteins | sample Thericmetagenome_FD_59107 | JGI IMG/M metagenome (GOLD analysis project Ga0065720, IMG submission 59107) | Thermophilic microbial communities from the Joint Bioenergy Institute, California, USA of rice/straw/compost enrichment - eDNA_2 v2... | ecosystem: Engineered > Solid waste > Grass >... | reverse complement strand
ATCGAGATGTTCCAGTCGAACGCGCTGCCCGCCGGCAGGCAGCCGCACGTGTTCGTCCTGTCGCTGAAGGCCGGCGGCGTCGGGCTCAATCTGACGGCGGCCAGCCACGTCTTCCACTACGACCGCTGGTGGAATCCGGCCGTCGAGAATCAGGCGACCGACCGCGCCTACCGGATCGGACAGGTGCGCAATGTCCACGTCTACAAGATGATCGCGCTCGGCACGCTGGAGGAGCGGATCGACGAGATGCTGGAGAGCAAGCGGCTGCTGAGCGAGACGGTGATGGCCGGCTCCGAGAACTGGATCACCGAACTGTCGACGGAGGAGCTCAGGGAGCTGATCACGCTGCGGCGCGATCTGACGCGCTGAACGCCGTCCGATTCGTCCCGCTCCTCCCGCCGGTGGACGATCCGTCCCGCTCCCCCGCCGGGACCGCCGCAGGTCCGGTTCCGCCTCCGCCGGCGTACGGTCAGCCCCCCATCCCGCCGGGCCGTCAATCCTCCTCCGCGTCGTCGGGACGGAACAGCTCGTTCAGATACAGATCCCGCCGGTTCAGAAACCCCTTCGTGATCTGGTAATGCTCCGTCTCCTCCCAGGCGACCTCGCGGATCTCCCCGCCGTCGAAGCTGTAGATGACCGCGCCCGGAAAGCCGAGCAGAATCGGCGAATGCGTCGCGATGACGAACTGCGCGCGGCCGCTCGCCGCATGCTTGTGCAGCAGGCGAAGGAACGCGAGCTGTCTCGCCGGCGACAGCGCGGCCTCGGGCTCGTCCAGCAGATAGAGGCTGCGGGCCCGGCTGCCGAACCGGTGCACGAAGAGCGACAGGAACGACTCGCCGTGCGACTGTTCGTGCAGCGACCGCCCGCCGTAGCCTTCATAGCGGAACGAAGGATCCTCCTCCGCCAGCCGGTCAAGGTACGACGCGAAATGATAAAAGCTTTCCGCGCGCAGGAAGAACCCCGACGTCACCTTCGGCAGCCAGGACAGCCGGATGTGCGGCCCGAGCGCGGCGTCGGACGCGTCGACTTCATGGATGTGATGGCGCGCGCCGCCGGCGGTGTTGAAGCCGCACTGCCAGGCGATCGCCTCGAGCAGCGTCGATTTGCCGGAGCCGTTTTCCCCGACGAAAAACGTGACCGGCGCCGTAAACGACAGCGTGTGCAAATTGCGGATCGCCGGAATCGAGAGCGGATAGCGATCGAAATCCGCGCGCTCGCCGCGGAGCAGCGTGACACCGCGCAGAAACATGAAGGGCGCGGCCTCCTTTCTTGCAAAGGAAGTCACGCCCAACGTATCAAAACACTGCCCGGGACGTCAATGCCGCCCGCGGAGATACGTGATCGCCAGCGCCGCCGCAAGCACGCCGCCTTTCACGATGTCCATCGCGTAATACGGCACGGACAGCATGATCAGCCCGTTCGACAGGACGCCGATCAGCACCGCGCCCGCGAACGTGCCGAGCGCGTTCGGCTTGCCGGAGCCGAGCACGGAGAAGCCGATGAACGCCGCCGCGACGGCCTCCATGAGATACGGGGCGCCGGCGTTCACCTCCGCGTTCCCGACGCGCGCGCCGAGCACGATGCCGCCGAGCCCGGCCAGGAGCGCCGAGATGACGTACGCCGCCAGCCGATACCGGTTCACCGGAATGCCCGACAGCTTCGCCGCCTCCGGGTTGCCGCCGATCATGTACATGTAGCGGCCGTATTTCGTATAGTTCAGAAAAAGATGCACCGCCAGCACGACGACCAGCATGATGATGATGATCCACGGCACGCGGCCCAGCAGACGGAACGCCTCCGGAATCTTGCCGGTCGCGAAGTCGCCGCTCGGCAGGATCATGTTCTCGGAAATCGTCGCGCCGCGCGAATAGGTGAGCGCAAGACCCTGGAAGACGAACATCGTCGCCAGCGTCATGAGCATGTCCTGGATTTTGAACCGGGTGACGAGGAGCGCGTTGGCCAGCCCGACCACGAGGCAGGCCGCCAGCGCCGCCGCGATGCCCGACCAAAGCGGCTGGCCGTGCCAGACGAACATCGAGACGCAGACCGCGCAGGCGACCGACGCCGTCGAGCCGACGGACAGGTCGAAGCCGCCGACGGCGAGCGACACGGTGAGCCCGGTCGCGATGATCGTCACGATCGAGATCGATCGCAGAATGTTGATCAGGTTGGCGTTGCTGAAGAAATGATCCGTCGACGCCCAGAAAATGACGACCAGCAGAACGATGGTCAGCAGCGTCCCGTATTTGTACAGCCATTCGAACAACCGGAAACTGCCCGGCGCCGAAGCCGTACCAATCGTCGTCTTCATTTTCCCGTGCCTCCCGTACTGTAGAGCATGATTTCATCTTCGCTCGTGCGATCGGTTTCAAGCTCCCGGACGATCCGGCCGTCGTACATGACGTACACCCGATCCGTCAACCCCATGATCTCCGGCAGTTCGCTCGACGCGTAGAGCACGCATTTGCCGCGCGCCGCCAGCCCCGCGACCAGCTCGTAGATGTCCCGCTTCGCCCCGACGTCGACGCCCTTCGTCGGTTCGTCGAACACATACACTTCGGCTTCGGCCAGCAGCCACTTGCCGATCGCGACCTTCTGCTGGTTGCCGCCCGACAGATTCGCAACCCGGGCCCAGCCGCCCGGCGTCTTCACGCCNAGCCGGCCGATGATGTCCCCGGCCGCGAGCCGCTCCCGCGCCGCGCTCAGCCANGCGCCNAGACGCGTATAGCGCGGCAGCGTCGCCACCGTCAGGTTGGCGGTCACCGTCTCCTCCACGAAGACGCCTTCGCGCCGCCGCTCCTCGGGCACGAGCGCGAGACCGTTTCGCACCGCGTCGTAGGGCGAACCGACCGTGAGGCTCCGGCCGCGCAGCTTCAGCTCGCCCGAGACCGGCCCGGACGCGCCGAACAGCGCCCGGCACAGCTCGGACTTGCCCGCGCCGACCAGCCCGGCGAGGCCGACGATCTCGCCGGCGCGGATGTGGAGACTGGCGCCCTTCACCCGGTTCCCGTCGCGAATGTCCTTCGCCTCGAACACGATGTCCCCCGGCACGTTCGTCCGCTTCGGGAACTGGCCTTCCCATTTCGAGCCGAGCATGTGCTCGACGATCTGCTGCTGGCTCATTTCCTTCAGCTCGCCGCGCGCGACCACCCGGCCGTCCCGCATGATCGTGATGTCGTCGCAGATCTCGTACAATTCCGGCAGCCGGTGCGAGATGAAAATAATCCCCGTTCCCCGCGACTTCAGCAGCCGGACGAGCCGGAACAGCCGCTCCGTCTCGGCCTGGCTGAGCGGCGCCGTCGGCTCGTCCAGAATGAGGAATCGGCAGTCCGTCGTCATCGCGCGGGCGATCAGCACCATTTGCTTCTCCGCCAGCGACAGCTCTTGCGCCGGCTTCCGGGTCGGGATGCCGACTTCCAGCCGGTCGAGCACTTCCCGCGCCGCGCGATGCACCTCGCCCCACCGGACCGCGAGCCGGCCCTTCATTTCGTGGACGAGCTTTTCCATCATGATGTTCTCGCCGACGCTCAAGTTCGGCACGAGCGCCGTGTCAACCTCCTGGTAGACGACCTGGATGCCGTGCGCCTTCGCGTCCCGCGGCGTGCGGATGTTCGCCTCCCGGCCGTCGATCCGGATTTCGCCGGTGTAATGGCCGTACGCGCCGGCCAGCACCTTCATCAGCGTCGACTTGCCCGCGCCGTTCGCGCCGATGAGCGCGTGCGCCCGTCCCGCGGCCGCGGTGAAGTCCGCGCCGGCGAGCGCCTGCACGCCCGGAAACGCGATCGAAATACCGCGCATCTCGAGCCGTCCTTCCGCCGTCTGCGCCATCCGGCCCACCTCCCGTGCAACAGATCAAGCGCCCCCATCCGGCCTCCGGCCGGACAAGGGCGCATTCGTCAACCGGTCTTGACTATGGTTACTTCGCGTTGGCCGCCTTCAAATCCTTCATCCAATCCTCTTCGAATGCATCCGTCTGACCCCAGCCCGGAATGATCTCGGCCAGCGTCGTCATGTTGACTTCGCCGGAAGCCTTGTTCAGCGTCTCCTGATCGATCAGCGCGGCCTCGAGGTTATATTCACCCGGCGTCTCTTCACCCGCCAGCTTCTTCGCGAGCAGCCGCACGTTGACGGCGCCGATCATCTTCGGATCGACGGCGGCCGTCGCCACCCACGGGCTGCCTTCTTCCTGCATGATCTGCAGGTCGGCGTTCGAGACGTCGATGCCGTAGATCTTGATCTCCGTCCGGCCGGCTTCGACCAGCGCCCGCGCGGCGCCGATCGCGAAGGCGTCCCACGTCGCGAAGATCGCGTCGATCTCGCCCTTCGGATATTTCGTGAGCATCGCCGCGACGGCGTTCTGCGTCTCGACCGACGTGTTCTCGTTCGCGACGCCGAACCGCTCGAGCTCCTTGATGCCCGGATTCGCGTTCAGCACTTCCTGGTACACGATGTTGCGGCGGATCATCGGCGGGAAGCCGTCCACCCACAGATAGATGATGTTCGCGTTGCCGCCCGTATCCTGGACGAGCCGGTCGAGCGCGAACCGCGCCAGCGCCTGGTCGTCCTGCGCCGTCAGCGTGACGCCGTCAAGCGAAGCCAGATCGCCGATCGAGTCGAACGTGACGACTTCGATGCCCTTGTCGCGCAGCTTCTTGACCGCTTCGACCGTGGCCGGATCGTCGCCGTGGGAGACGATGACGCCGTCCACGTCTTCCGTGGCCGCCTGCTCGAGCGCTTCGAGGAACTTCACCGAGTCGCCGTTCGCGGCAAACGTGTCAACCTTGAAACCGAGCGCCTCCCCTTCCTGCTTCGCGCCGGCGAGGAACTGCGCCGTATGGTCGTCGCCGCCGATCTTGCGGATGACCTTGATCTTCACTTCGCCCCGTTCGGCGAGGGCGGCCGGCACGTTCAGTTCGACCCGGCTCCCGCCGTTTTGGCTTCCGCCGCCGGCTGCGCCGTTCCCGCTGCCGCCGCCGTTGTTTCCGCCTGATTTGCCTTGTCCGCAGCCCGTCACGGCCAGCGTGGCCGCCAGCACCAGCGCGAGTGCGCCGCGGACTCCGACCTTGCGTTTCATTGCACAGTTTCCCCCTCGGAATTGACAGTGTTTTAATACAAGTAAATCTATCGGAAATTATTAGAACTGTCAACAGAGAAGATTTTTCCTGATATGGGAGGGGGGGGATGCAAACCACGGCGTCCGGGAATCGCGACGAAACCGAGGCACGCTATTCGCTTCGAAACGGGCCAAAAACCGCCTTGCTCCGTTTCGTCAGCGTTCCGTTGCCGCGGAGCGCTTCATGACTAACGGTACGGAGAAGCGTTATCCGGCAGCCATGAGGCGGTCTTCCCTTTCAACGGAACGGAGAGACACTATCTGTCAAAGAAGACGTCCGCATACCCGCAGAACACCGCAAGAACGCCCCTGAGTTCCGTTGCGCCGCGGCACCGTGCCCCTTTTCCGCAAATAACGTCCCTGAGTTCCGTTGCGATTTCCCCGTGCAAAAAGAAACGCCGGAAGAGCGCGCACCTCCGCACTCCCCGGCTGTTTCGCCAACCGTATTCGATAATCTGCCCGACTGTCCCGTCCGATCGGGCTGACACGGACGCCGGGACCGCCTGCCGCTACTCATCCGGAAACTCCAGCAGCACCGCCGTCTTGTCGTCCGATTGCTTGACCCGCGGAAATTTCACGCAATCGGGATCGGACCGTTCAACTTGCACCAGCCACTCCGCATACGCTTCAAGCCCCATCCGGCCGATCAGCCGCGCGGTCTCTTCGGCGTCGAACGCGTCCGCAGGGTCGGCCGTCGGCACATACAGCCCGTCCGTCATGAGCAGCAGCGAGCGGAGCCCGAGCCGGTTGATCGTGCCGGACTCGACGAAGCGGGCGAACGCGGGATCGCCGTTCAGCAAGGCGTACCCGCCGGGCTCCGGGGCGTTCGCCAGCCGCCGGCCCGCCACGATGACCGGCAGCACCTCCTGCCTGAGCCGGTCGTCCCCCGCGATGCCGGCAGCCGCCGCTTCCGCGCAGCGGCGCAGCTTCGCCCGGTCGACCTCGGCGAGCTGGTCGCGCGTCAGCACGCGGTACGTGCCGTCCCGGTATCCGGCGACCAGCATGCAGTCGCCCGCCTGCGCGAAGTCGACGGCGTCCGGCCGGACGCGCACGAGAAGCGCGCCGGCGCTCCACAGCGCCTCCTTGCGCGACGGGGCGATGCCGAAGGCCGCCATCCGCCCGGCCAGCCGCCGGTTCGCTTCCGCGAGCATGTCCGCCAGCGACGCGGCGCCCGCGCCCGGACCGGGCGGCATGTCCAACACGGTTTCCGCCGTAATTCGGGACGCGAGCACGCCGCCCGTCTCGCCCGACGGCGCCCGGAACGGCACAAGTGATGTGGCGCCGTCCACGACGCCGAACAGTCCGTCCCGCTCCCGCACGATGAGCGCGTCCTCGTTCCACTCGCCGCTTCCCCGGATGCTGAGCGTCCGGAACTTCAGGCCGCCCATGCCGCAATCACAATTCATAAGCGGCGAACGGGTCCGCGATCGTCACCCGGCTCGCCTCCGCGTCGCTGATGCCGGCGTACAGGTCGGCCGTGCCGTTCGAATGCCGGATCAATCCGCCGCTGAAGACGACGTCGACGAGATCCGGACGCTTCGCGGGCCCGGCCGGAAAATCAGCCCGTTCCGCGATGATGGTCATATCGGAAAACTTCCCGGTATTCGGATCGAACACGAACGTCATCGGATAATAATGCCGGTTGCCCTGCTCGTCGAACCGGGCGATATGGCCGAGCACGCCGAGCAGGCCGTTCTTGAGCACGTGAATCTCGTTGCAGCCGCCCCACTCTTCATCGAGGAACTGGCCTTCGAGCAGCGGCGCCTGCCCGATGATGTCCAGCGACAGATCGTCCAGCCTGCCGATGCGCACGAAGCCGATCTTGCCCCTGCCGCCCTTCTCGCCCTGCGGGCGGGTGAAGACGCCGATGCTCCCGTCCTTCAGCTGGACGAGACGCAGATCCTTCATCTGGTCAGGTCCCTGGAAGAATGGCTTCTTGTCGCCGAGGCCCGATTCCTTGTAGAAAACCGTCCGCCAGCCGAGCATGCCCGGATTCACGGGATGGGGATACGTCTCCACGCCGCCGATGATCAGTTCTCCCGATATTTTCGTATAGAAGGGATCCTGCAGAGCCAGCACGGGCGAATTGCTCCGCTGCACCCATTTGCCGTCCCGCTTGACGAAGAAGCGGATTTCCGACTCCTCGCTGTCCCGGGGCTCGACCCGTCCCGCGATCACGAGCTCTCCGTCCAGCAGAAANGGCGCCGTGATGTTGTACACGTCGNGGCCTTCCACGCCGTCGAACATGATTTTCTCCGCGTAGTACGGCCGCTTGCCCCCTGCGCGATAGACCTCAAGCAGCTCGACACAGGATTTGACCCCGCTGTTCTTCCAGTCTGCCATGACCGCTATTGTCCTTTCCGATGTATGATTCCTGTTTCATTTCAATAAATTAAACACTTCATCGAGTCGAAAAGTTGCGGATGCCGTCGATTCGTCGGAGACGCCGTAGTACATGGTCACCAGTCCGTCCTTCACGATCGCGCCGCAGGCGAAGACGACGCCGGCGAAGAAGCCGTTCGTCTCGTAATCCGCCTCCGGCCACATGAACGGTTCCGCCGCGCGCGCGATGACGCGCCCCGGATCGTTCAGATCGAGCAGCGCCGCGCCCATGCAGTAGCGGTGGTTGCTGTCGGCGCCGTGGTACAGAAGCAGCCATCCTTCGTCCGTCCGGATCGGCACGCATCCCGCCCCGATCCGCGCGCTCTCCCATCCGCTCTCGGAAATGCCCATCAGGAAGCGGTGGTTGCCCCAATGGATGAGATCCGGCGATTCGGCGATCCACATCTCGGGCTTGCCGATCCCTTCGGGAACCGGACGGTGCACCATCATGTACTTCCCGCCGATTTTCTCGGGGAAGAGCACCACGTCCTTGTTCGTCGGCGCGAGAATCGTCCCTTCCCGCGTGAACGACCGGAAATCGCGGGTCGACAGCAGGCCGACGGCCACGCCTTTCTCCGACACGGCGCTGTAGGTGACAAAAAAGCGGTCGTCGATTTTCGTGATGCGCGGATCTTCGATGCCCCACGTTTCCAGCGGTCCCGCCGGGACGACGCTCGGCTGCTCGTCGATCGTGAACCGCTCGCCGTCCCGGCTTCTCGCCACCCTGAGATGCGACAGCGTCGTCAGCCAGATCGTTTCGCCGCGCCGGTTCTTCACGACGCGCAGATCGCTGAAATCCAGATCCGGATCGTTCCGATCCAGCTCCACGATGCACAACGAGGACGCCCCGAAACCGCTCGCATCCGCGCGCAGCACCGGCACGGTCGCCTTGCCCGGATCGGTCTGCTTCGGCCGCTCCGCCACGCGCAGAAGCAGCACAATCTCATCGCCGCATTCCGCGACGCCGGCGTTGAATGCGCCGAGCACTTCCCAGTCCGGGAAAGACGGCTTCACATCGGCCGGCGTAATCAACGGTATTGAGCGGCGAACGCCGTACGCCGATTTGCGGTTTCACTCTCACCAGTTTCTCCTCCCATCCATTCCAGACCGGTTCTATATTTCATTTAATCTTTAAGTCCCGTAAAGGTGATTCCTTCGATGAAGTAACGCTGCGCGACGAAGAACAGCAGCACGACCGGCAGCGCGATGATGATGGACATCGCCATCAGGTAGTGCCATTGCGGCGCCTCGTTCACCCCGCCCATGAAGAAGTACATCCCGACGTTCATCGTGTACAGCTTCATGTCGGTCAGGTAGATGAGCGGGCCGAGAAAATCGTTCCAATAGCCGCGGAACGCGAAGATGGCGACCGCGAGCAGCGCGGGCCGGATCTGCGGCAGCATGATCAGGAAGAACGTCTGCATCGTATTCGCGCCGTCGATCTCGGCCGCGTCGTCGAGCTCCTTCGGAATCGTCAGGAAGAACTGGCGCAACAGGAAAATATAAAACGGTCCCCACGCCGTCCACGCCCGCAGCACCAGCGGATCGAATTCGCCGACCAGTCCGAAATGCTGCCAGATCAGGAACGTCGGGATGAGCGTCACGTGGAACGGCAGCATCATCGTCGCCAGCAAAATGAGGAAGATCAAATCGCTGCCGGGAAAACGGAACCGCGCGAACCCGTACGCGACGAGCGTGGCGCTGGCCAGCTCCGCCGTAATGCCGAGCGCGACGACGAAGATCGTGTTCCCGAGATAGCGGTTGAACGGCATCGCCGTCCACGCGTCCGCGAAGTTCCGCCACTGCGGCGGATCCGGAATCCACTGGGGCGGCCAGGCGAAGATGTCGCCCTTCTCCTGCAGCGCGGTCGACAGCATCCAGAAGAACGGCACGAGGATGACCGCCGCCAGAAACACCACGATGATATAAATGAGTGCCCGCTTGATCGCACCCGTCCGCCTGGTGCCCGTCAAGCCGCCTCCTGCCGCCAAGCTTCTCGCCATGATCGTAAGTCCCCCCTTATCGCTTCATGTCCGACTCGTAGTGGACCCACGCCGGGGACGAGCGGAACACGAGCAGCGTAAGCACCAGAATGATCAGGAAGAGCACCCAGGCGATCGCGGACGCTTCGCCCATGTGCATCTGGGTGAAGCCCCGCTCGTAGACGAGCTGGTTCATGAACTTGCCCGCCGCGGTCGACGGACGGACGAACATCGCGATCGTGAAAATTTGCAGCGCGCCGATCATCCCCATGACGACCTGCAGCAAAATGACCGGCGAGATCTGCGGCACCGTGATATGCAGGAACTTCCGGAACCCGCTTGCCCCGTCGATCTCGGCCGCCTCGTACAGGGAGCGCGGCACCCCTTGCAAGCCCGCGAGGAAAACGACGGTGTTCGTGCCGAAGATGCCCCAGACGCTCATGATGACGAACGCCGGCAGGATGAAGTCCGGATCGCCGAACCAGTTCGGCTTGCCCAAGCCGAAGAGCTTGAGGAACGGCGACAGGATGTAGTTCAGGATGCCGGACTCGCTGTTGAACATCCACCGCCACAGGAGCGCCACCGCGACTTCCGGCAGCACCGCGGGCAGAAAATAGATCGTCCGGAACGTGCCGATGCCTTTGATCTGGTTGTTGAGCAGCATCGCGATCAGCAGCGCGCCGACAACCCCGATCGGCAGCGAGAACAGGGCGTAGAGCAGCGTAATCCGGACCGAAGGCCAGAACTCGATGTCAATCGTGAACAGTTTGATGTAGTTGGCCAGCCCGACCCATTCCGTCTTCCCGAAGATCGACGATTTCGTGAAGCTGAGGTACAGCGAATCGCCGAGCGGGTACAGGGTGAAAACGAGAAAACCGACGATCCACGGCGAGACAAGCGCCAGCCCCATCGCCTGCTTCTTCTTCCATCCGAACAACCGGAACAGGTGGTAGATCAGGAAAGCGATCACGGCCAGCGCGACCGGCACGAGCAGCCAGCGGACCAGCGTCCCCAGATGGTTCTCCACTGCCGCTTCCTCCTTTCCGTTGAGCACGGGCTTTTGAGCGCGCAAAGGAGGCAGCGGACTGCCTCCTTCGCAAGATGCGTTATTGCAGCGCGTTGTCGAGCAACGGTTTCACCTTCGGAATGAGATCGTCCGGACGGGCGCCCGCATTGATGATCGGATCCATGAGCTGCGTCCAGAAGATGTTGTCCCAATCCGGATATTTCTCCGAGTAGCGGTACGGTCTGGCGTATTGCATCGACGCGATGATCGCTTCAAGCGAATGCGCCTTGTTCGGATGCAGTTCTTTGAGCGTGTCGAGATCAGCCAGCGATTTGCGCGGCGGCATGATCTTCCAATGGTGAATCGCGTCGGTCAGATCCAGGAGCGCCTGGAACGCGGCGTCCGGATGCTTCGTCTTCGCGTTGATGCCCATGCCGAGAATGTCGCCGAACGTCACATGCGTGCCGCCCGGACCCGCCGGCACCATGAAGGCCTGCACGTTCTCGACGGTCGAGTCGAGGTTGTCGGCNGCGCCGCCCATGAACATCGCGACCTGACCGTTGCGGAACATCTGGTCGAACCCGCGGTCGCGGATGATGCTTTGCGACGGNACGAGCGGACCTTGCACGAGGTCGGCGTAGAAGTTCAGCGCTTCCTTCGCTTCCGGCGTATCGATCGGCGACGACTTCATGTCTTCCGTGATGACTTCCCCGCCGTTCTGCCAGATGAACATTTGCGCCGGCGGCCATCCGTTCAGCGTGAAGCCCCATTGAACCGTGTTGTTCGGATCGAAGCCGGCTTCGTCCGCGCGTTTGCCGCTCGCGTCCTTCGTCAGCTTCTTGGCTGCGTCGAGGAACTCGTTCCAGGTCCAGCTTTCATCCGGATAGCTGATGCCCGCATCGTCGAACAGCGACTTGTTCACGTACATCATGACCGGCTGCTGCAGCCAGGGCAAGCCGTAAATCTTGCCTTCGTGCGTGAACGGCCCCAGGGATGCGTCATAGTAGTCGTTCGTGTCGCCCGCCGGATGCGAAGCGCTCGCAAGACGGTCGGTGATGTCGAGCATAACGCCGCCCGATGCGAACTGCGCGGCGCGCTGCGCGCTGACCCAGAACAGATCGGGACCGGAGTCGCCCGACAGCTGCGTGATCATGCGCGTGTCGTATTCCGCCGGGTTGGAATCCTGCACGATTTCGTAGACGTCCGACTTCGCGTTCAGATCGTCGAGGATGGCCTGCAGCTCCTTCGCCTCATCGGCGCCGGCCCAGGTCGACAGCCGGATCTGCACTTTCTCGGCCGGTTTGCCGGACGAGCCGCCGTTGTCCGCGGAGCCGCCGTTCGCCGCGTTTCCGCCTCCGCCGCTGCCGCTGTTGCCTTTGTTGCCGCCGCAGGCGGACAATACCAGCGCAATGACCAGGAGAATGGACGCCAGCATGGATAGCCTCTTCTTCATTGACACTGCCCCCTATACATGAGTGTTGGTAACCTATGGTTGTACAATGACAACAATAACATTACAAAATGACAAACTCTATTTTGTAACGTTATTATTATCATTACAATCACATTATGCATCAGGATGACAACGCTGTCAACAATCTTGTTGACCGG
>Ga0065720_1000837_pt1 | contig 12098 bp, 11 predicted proteins | sample Thericmetagenome_FD_59107 | JGI IMG/M metagenome (GOLD analysis project Ga0065720, IMG submission 59107) | Thermophilic microbial communities from the Joint Bioenergy Institute, California, USA of rice/straw/compost enrichment - eDNA_2 v2... | ecosystem: Engineered > Solid waste > Grass >... | reverse complement strand
GAGGCCACGCTCGGCCAGATCGAGCGCGATCAGCGCCGCGCTCAGGCTGTAGGTCAGCCCGAAGACCGCCGCCGTGGCAATGATGCCGGCACAGGCGAGGACAGCGCTGCCCCCGAGAATGCTGGTATGCACGCGAACCTCTCAGTCGCCGGAGGGTATACAGGCAGCAGCCGGCGGGACGGGCACCCCGTGGCGGCCGTTGCCGGCCAGCGGATCAAGATGGGCAAGCAGGGCACCGATGGCCTTCGCATAGTCGAGGACGAGCCCCGGCGTCCACGCCATCCACGCCGCCCGACGGCGCAGCATGCCGGCGATCCACAGTTCCGGCGCGCAGACGAGACGCAGGAGGAAGGCCGGCGAACGCGCCGCGCCGGCAAAGCGACCCTCGATGGCCGCGTCGAGCGCGCTCGCCACCGCGCTCGAGCAGTTGCGATCCGTCAGGTTGTATGTCGTGTCGGTGCGGTAGGCCTCCCAGAAGGCGTGCAGGGCCCGCAGGTTGAGGGCGGGAAGCCGGACCTGTACCGTCGAGGGGCACCATTCCGCGCTCTCCTCGGCATAGCTCGGCTTGAACAGGCCCTCGACATCGTTGTCGGGCGTTGCGCGCAGAACGCGGGCGAACTGCGAAGGCTTCCGGTCGATCTCCACGGCGGGATAGTGACTGATGTAGATGTCCGGCGGCGCCTCGAGCGCGGCGTGTCCGGTCGAGACGATACCCTTCTCGTCGCGGGCCGCGACGTAGCGCTGGACGCCCCTGTGCAGCGGCACCATGCCGCCCGTCGGTGTCCAGACATGCACGATGACTTCGCCCTCGTCCGGCCCCTCGGCGCTGCGGACGGGCAGGAGGCGCCGCGGCGAGCCGGGCTTGAGATCCCGCTCGCGCCCCCTCGCCAGGATCATCGCGACGGAGGTGTCGGGTGGCAGCCGCCGGATGCGCAGCGCCAGCCCGCACATGCCGTAGGCCGAGACGATCATCAGTGTGCCGACGTCCACGCCGACCTCCCCCTGCCAGTGGGTCGGCCAGGGGACGAAGGACCAGGCGCCGATCAGGAATTCAAGGGCCGCCTTGACGATGGAGAACCGCCAGTTGCGGAAGCGCACCACATAGGCGCTGCTCGCCCGCCAGATGGCGTCGACGATGAGGAGCGTACCCACCAGGAAGCCGACGATGACGCCNCTGTGCCAGGACGCCTCGAGGATCAAGAGGACAATGACGATGAGGNCAGCCGCCTTGGCGAGACGCAGAAACCGGCGCCCGGAAGGGGCTGACAGACTGCTGACGGCGGAGAAGGCGGCAGTCGATGAGGAGCGGAATGGCGAAATAGATGGGGGAGAAACGCAGGTCGTCGCTGAGCGCAGTCACGACGAAAAAGATGCCGACGGCCATCCACAGCAGGCCGAGGAGGCCGACGAGCCACCATTTACGACGGACCGCACCGCCGCCAACGAGCAGGAGAAGAAGCTCCACCATGTCTTGCGCCAATTCGGGCAGCCGTAACGCCCGCGTAGCCAGCCCCGTTCGAGCGCGACAGTCTAGCGCAGCGCCCTGCCCCAAAGGTTAACGGGGCCCGGAACCGGTGTTGAAAGGCGGCAGGAATACGACCGACTCTTCCAGGCACCGCCCGAGCGGGACGCACCGCGGGGTTGCTTCCAGGGGGCACGGCGACACTCTGGCGGGCTTTCATGGCCGCCGCAGGCCACCGTGCTGCAAGTGCCTTCACGCTCCTCCAGTTCGGCAGTCTGGTCAGAAACGTAACGTGGCGCCCACCAGTGGCCCCGTCAGGTCGACGTCGAGGCGTTCGCCGCCATCGCGATACGCGAGCGAAAGGTGCCGCCATCCCGCGGAGAGGTAGAACGTGTCCGAAACGCGATAGTTCAGCGTGCCGTAGATCTGCCAGGTTCTGCTCCNGTCGAGATCGAAACCGCCACCGTCGACGTAGCCGATCAGCGACCAGTCGGGCGCGAACTGCCAGCGTATCCGGGCGCCGAGGACCGGCTCCACCCAAGAGTTCGTCTTGCTGCCATGGAGATTCAGCGGCNCACCGACGTCGATCGAGCCCTCGAGCCGCCATGCNCGGGCACCGCCCACGAGATCGACGACGAATTCGGGCTCGGCGATGACGGAATAGCCTGCGAGCGCCGTGATGGAGAGCGTCTCGACCTTGCTTCTGATTCCGAGTCCGCCCAGTCGGGGCGGCAGGGTCACGCCGCGGGAGATGGTGGACCAGGTGAGGTCGCCCATCAGCAGCAACCGGTCCTTACGCAGGGTGCCGTTCAGGAAGATGGCGCCGTCGAGGTTGTTCAGGATGTCGGACCGCTTCATGCGCTTGTGGAAGGCGGGCAGACCGCCGCCCAGCGTCAGGGTGCTGCCGAGATCCGGCAGCCAGGCATAGGCCGTCAGCTGGGCGCGCCAGGCGTATGGCTCGGCAGCTTCCCCGGGGGCCGGAAGCCGCGGCGGTGCGAGGTCCGCAGCCTGTGCCGCTGCCGCGGACACCGTGAACAGCGCGGACAGGGCAAAGGTCTTGAGGCTCATCGCAGGGTGTCCTTGTAGATGCGGCCGTCCTTCATGATGAGCCGCAGGTTCGCTTCGGGATCGGTGAGGAAGTCGAGGCTCCTCGTGGGGTCGCCGTCAGCAACGAGGATGTCAGCCAGCGCTCCCGGGGCGATGATGCCGACCGCGCCGTCATAGGAGTTGCGCGGGCCGCAAAGGCCCACGAGCTCGCCATTTATGCCGGTCGCGATCGACAGGATCTCGAGCGGGTCGTAGAACCGGGGGGCGAGCTTGGCGAGCTGTCGCGCGTGGCCCGGCAGGTTGCGCGGCGAGAACAGGATGTCCGTGCCCCAGGCCGTCTTCACCTTGTACTTCTTTGAGAGTTCGTAAGCGCGGATCGTGCCGGCGGCGACTTCCTGCTGCAGGCCGCGTGCCTGCGGGTCGGCATGCATGTTTGCATCCCCGTCNGCCAGGAAGGGCTGGAGGCTCCACCAGATACCTTCGTCGGCCATCATCTTCGCCGTTTCCTCGTCGGCGAGCTGACCGTGCTCGATCGACTTCACGCCGGCACGGATGGCGCGCTGGATGGCGGCCGGCGTGTAGGTGTGGATCATCACGTAGGTGCCCCAGTCCGCGGCCGCCTGGACCGCGGCCCCCAGCTCGCTCTCGGTGTACTGGATCGAATCCAGCGGATCGTAGGCGGAGGCGACGCCGCCCCCGCCAGCGAGCTTGATCTGAGTGGCGCCGAGCATCAACTGCTCGCGCACGCGCCGCAGGACTTCCGGCACGCCATCGCCAATGACGGCGGCACCAACGATCTCGAAATGGCTCAGGGGTGTCGTTTCGCCCTTCGGAATCTCGTAGCGCATCCGGAAGTCGCCGTGTCCGGACGTCTGCGAGATCATCGCGCCCGAGGGATAGATGCGCGGGCCATTGACAATGCCGCGGTCGATCGCCTGCTTGAGCGCGAAGACCGGCCCGCTGGCGTCCCGTACCGTGGTGAAGCCGCGCATCAGGGTGTGCTCCGCCACCCGAGCGGCCACCAGATTGACATAGCCAATGTCGGCCGTCATGGCCTCGAGCTGCGTAATGCCGCAAAGGGTCGAGTGCCAGTGTGCGTCAATCAGGCCCGGCATGACGAGGCGCCCGCCGCAGTCGACAACGCGGGCGTCACTCACCGTTTCCCCCGCACGTGGCAGGGCTTCGATCTTGTTGCCGGAGACGAGGATGTTCACGCCTTCCTGCAGGCGGCGGTCGATGCCATTGAACAGCCTGAGGTTGGCGAGAAGGGTCGGACGGTCCGGGGCCGAGGGCTGCTCGGTGAGGGCTTCGGCTTCGCGTGGGGCCGCGAACGATCCCAGGACGGCTGCCATGCCGCCCAAGAACATGCGGCGGTTGAGAGCGGTGGTGATGCGGGCAAAAGCCGCCCGTGCTTCCGGCCGGCAGCAGGAACAAGGCTGGACCGCACCGGATGGTGGCACGTCGCAGGTCAGCCAGCGGCCAGGGCTGCGGCGTCGGAATGAAGGCGATGACGGCATGTCGTTCCCCTGGGCCGCCGGATGATGCGGCCTTTCGTTGGACCATAGGAGCGTTGCTCATGCAGCACTCATCCGTCGGCCGTCCCCAGAAACGTACGGCTCAGGCTCCCTTGCTTCTGCGCAANCCGGCATCGGCGGTGAGGCCGGCTTCCGGCTGGACTTCAGCAGGTGGCACGACCCCGGCCTGCTTCAGGGTGCGCTCCAGCATCTGCTCGTAGATCGGGCGTCCGCCAAGCCACTCGGCCACGAGGCTCGAAGCGAGGCAGGCCGCCAGCATCGGCAGCGTGAGGGCGTAAGCGCCCGTGAGCTCCACCACCAGGACGATGCCGACGGCCGGAGCCCGGACGGAGGCGGAGAACAGGGCCGCCATGGCCACGACGCCGAAGGATACCGGCGTGACCTCGAGACTCGTCAGCAGTCCGGGCACAGCCATGTCGAAGGCCATGCCGAAGGCAAGGCCGATGCAGGTCGCAAGCGTCAGCAGCGGCGCAAAGATGCCGCCCGGCGTGCCCGCTGAGTAGCTCACCACCGAGGTGAAGAAACGGGCTACCGCCAGGAACAGGAGAACCGAGAAGGCGGGCGTGGCNACGNCNAGNTCGGCGATGACCCGCTCGCCNCCCGTGACCGTCTGCGGTGCGAGCGTCAGCAGCGCGCCAATGGCGAGCCCGACGAGGGCGGGCCACAGGTAGGGCACCCGGCGCTGCATGGCGGCGGCAAGATCCAGCATCCGCAGGATGCCGTGGTTGAACAGCACGCCGACGACCCCGAGAAGGAGCCCGAGCAGCGCGAAGGCCGGAAGAGCGCCGAGTGCGGCGCGCGACGTTTCGATGAACATGAAGGGCCGCAGGCCCGAAATGAGCTCCGTCACCGTCGTGCCCGCGATCGCGGCCGCAAAGACGCCCATGTAGGTGCGGAAGCTGTAGGGAAACTGCCTGCGGGTTTCCTCGATCACGAAAAGCACGGCCGACATCGGAGCGTTGAAGGCGCAGGCGAGGCCCGCGGCTGCGCCGGCCGCCAGCAGGGCCCGTCGGTCGACGCCGTCGACCTTGCAAAGGTCGGCCGCAGCCAGAGCCGCCGAGCCGCCCATGTGGATCGTCGGGCCTTCGCGGCCGAGCACGAGACCGGAGCCGATGGCGGCAACGCCGGCCGTGAACTTCACCGGCAGGACACGCTGCCAGCGGACTTCGCGCAGGCCCTCGATGGAGCCCTCGATTTCGGGAACGCCGCTGCCGCCCGCCTCGGGCGCATAGCGCCGGGTGAGCCACGCGGCGAAAAGCGTGGCGGCCATGGTGACGAGGCTGCAGGCGACGACGAGTGCCCAGCCATCAAGGTGCCGGCCGAGCCAGGCCGGCCAGAAGACGAGGCTTTCGGCGGCCACATGGAACAGGCCGCCGAAGATACCGGTGAGCGCACCGGCAAAGAGTGCCACAATGACGAAACGCGCCTGGCGGACAGGCGTATAGGGCTGTTCTCCCTGCATCATTGGTCCCTGTTCACCCGGCAACGCGGCGCTCTTGCGCCGCGTTTCTTCCGTCCCGGCAATGCGCAAGGGATCTCAGCCGTGCGACCGTATTGGAAGAGCAGCCGGCCGCCAAGCCTCGACGGGCCTTCTCCGGCAGCATGGCGCGCCGTGGTCGGCCCGCCGTCTGCTGGCGAGGGCTCATCTGCCCGTCGCGGCTTCCACGACGCCCGCGATCCATTCGGCGGGCGTGACGCCGGCCTGCTTCGCGAGCGCACCAATCTTGTCGAGGGTATCCGGCGGCAGCGGAACGCTCACCAGGACGGCCTCCTCGCTGGTGATGTTGTAGACCTGCCGGGAGACCTCCGCCGCCACGCGCTGGATGCGCAGCGTCTTCTGGAGCGGGGTGAGGTTCTTGTTGGCGGCGACCGACGGGCAGTAGGCGGCGATGATCTGGTCGATGATCATGGCACGGCTGACACCGGCCTTGTTCAGCGCGTCGACTGCGGCGTTCAGCTGGTCGGGCCGGTCGAGCGGGTCGACCGAACCGAGCAGGTCCTGAATGGTCTTGGTCTGGGCGGAGCCGGGAAGATCCGGGCAGACGAAATCGGCAGCCCGGGCGGTCATGGTGCCGAACAGCAGGGCAGCGCCGAGGGTCGTGGCCGAAAGAAGGGTGTTGCGCAAGACAGTGGTCCTTGTTCTGGCAGGGTGATCTTCTCCGCCTTCAGGCGGCAAAAACGCTGAGGCCGAGCTGCCTGGCGACCGCGGCAATCGCCGCCTGGCCGGCCACGCTGTTGCCTGCCTCATCCAGCGGCGGCGCGAAGGCCGCGATGGCGAGCTTGCCCGGCGCGATGGCGAGAAGTCCACCGCCGACACCGCTCTTGCCCGGCAATCCGACATTGAAGGCCCATTCGCCCGATGCTTCGTAGAGGCCTTCCATCATCATTTCCGCGAGAATAGGGGACACGTGCTCGCGCGCGATGACGCGCTTGCCCGTCTCAGGATGGATGCCGCCTGCGGCGAGCGTCGCGCCCATGGCGGCGAGATCCCGGCAGGTGACCAGCGTCGAGCATTGGCGGGTGTATACGTCGACGGCCTGCATCGGATCGCAATAGCAGTAGCCGCGGTCGTAGAGCAGCCAGGCGATCGCACGGTTATGGAAATTGGTGGCCTGCTCGGAGGCGTAGACCTCGTCGCCGAGCGCGATGGCGTGCCCGGCAAAGGCACTCTGCATCGCCAGGATGCTCGACCATTGTTCCTCGGCCGTCGCGCCGGGGGCGAGGCTCGTCGTGGCGATGGCGCCTGCGTTGACGAGCGGCGACAGGGGTCTTCCGTCGTGCAGCTCCAGAGCCATTACGGAGTTGAACGGCATGCCCGTTGCGCTGGCGCCGATCTTGGTGCGCACCTGGTCGATGCCATGCGTTTCCAGGGCCAGGGCGAGCGAAAATACCTTGGAAATGGATTCGATGGCGAAGGCATGGTCGACATCGCCCCGCGCCCAGGTCTGGCCGCCGGCGGTCGTGATGACGAGGCCGAACAGGTCCGAGGGCACTGAGGCGAGATAGGGAATGTAGTCGGCGTTCTTCCCGCCTGACGCCGCCTTGCCGGCCGCATAGCCCGCCTCGAGTGCGGCTTCGATCTGTGAGGGATGCATTGCTGTATTTCCTGCATCGAAGGATTTTTCGGAGCGCTTTCGAGCGGGATCGACTTTCCCACTGTCGGACGCTCGGGTGCTGCAGGGCAGTGCCCCGCAGCACCCTCAGCGGCGGGGCACTTGTCGGCTAAGGCTTCGGGCGCCGGGTGGTTGCAGGCACGAGGTGGTGCGTGGCGCGGGCGCGCGGATGGATGAAGAAGTGTCCCTCCGGCGCGTTGTGGGTCCTGATTGGCACCAGATCGTGATCGAGCGACTTTCCGTGCTTGTTGTGCAGCGCGTAGATCACGAACGGGATGGCGAACACGAACAGGAAGCTGACGACAAGAAGCGTCACGTAGCTCTCGTCCGAGGCACCGGGCAGGCTGCTCGGCGGCACGAACGAGATGCGAAGGCGAACACCGACACGAGGAAGCCGACGGACGCCAGCAGGATCTTGAAGCCGTCCCCGCCGGGAACCTGGAAGGAGCGCTTCTTGTCCTTGTGCTTCAGTACCAGCACGATGTAGCCGATGAACAGAAGGAAGTAGGTGATCAGGTAAAGGACCACCGTCAGCGCCATGGCGATGAGGAACGACATATTCCCGCCGCTGCCGGTGTTGGTGAACACGATCAGCGCCACCGTGGTGATGAGAAGCTGGAACACCACCGGCACGCCGTTGCGGTTCACCTTCGCAGCCACCTTCGGCAGGATGCCGCGCTGAGCCGTGACGTACATGCCGCGCGAGGGCCCGACGATCCAGGCGGCGATCTCGGCGAGGACACCGAGCGTCAGCAGCGCCGCCACGATGCGGACCGCCCATCCGAGGCCGGCCCCCGTAGTGCAGGATCAGCGTCTCGAACGTCTGGATGACGCCGGCGCTGAGGTTGATGTCCTGCAAAGGCACGACCGCCGCGACGGCGAGGCCGCCGATGGAGCTGAGGCCGATGGCCACGATCATGAGGATGAACATGGCAAGCGGATAGTCGCGGCCCGGGTTGGCCATCTCGTTGACGTGGGTGGCCGAGGCCTCGACGCCCATGTAGCTCAGGATGAACGCGACGAAGACGACCATGGTCCCAAGCTTGGTGAAGTCGGGAAAGAACGTCTTTGCGCTCATCTCGATTGCGATGGGCTGGCCGCTCGACAGGTAGAGGATGGCGAGCGCCACCAGGATGAGAGCCGGCACCAGGATGCCGCCGAAGAACCCGAACTTGGCAATCTGCGCCGTGTACTTCGTGCCGCCGAGCTGCGTGACCGCGAGGCCCCAGAGGATGATGAGGCCTGCGATCGTCTTGACCACCGGGTCATGGTTCAACGCCGGCCAGTCGAGGATGTAGGACAGCGAGCCGAGCACGAAGTAGAGCATCGGCAGGAAGCCAATGGCGATCTCGAGATAAGTGAACGAGATCGCAGCAAAGCCCCATCGCTCCCCGAGGGTGTTGGACACCCACGCGAAGACGCCGCCTTCCTCCCAGACCTCGACCGTGGCCATTTCCGCCGCACACAGGGCAACCGGGATGAACCACAGGAGCCCGCCGGCCAGGAGGAAGAAAACGAGGCTGAAACCCGAAGTTGCGAAGGTTGGATATTCGTAGACCGCCATCACCATCGAGGCGGTGATTGCGAAGAAGCCGAGCAGCGAGAGCTGCTTGGCGGGCGCGGTTGCCGGTCTGTCCGCCATAGCCGTCGATCCCTGAAGAAGAGCCCGCTTGAGAAACGGGCTCGCTGCGTCAGTTGTGGTTGAAGCCGGTGGCCTCGGCCGCAGTCATGGGCCGCGTCACCGGATGCTGCTCGAACCAGGCAACGGCCCGGCGGATGTCGTCGAGCAGCAGCTCGGCCAGGTCGCGACTGACGCCGTGGCGGACGAGGATGCGCTGGACCACGAGGTCTTCGCGGTTGGCGGGCATCGAATAGGCAGGCACCTGCCAGCCGCGGCTGCGCAGACGGTCGGCGAGGTCGTAGAGGGTGTAGCCCCCGATGGCTGCACCGTCCTTCAACTTCCAGGCGAGCGCGGGAATTCCGGCCTTGCGGTCGCCGTCGAAGAGGATCTCGAACGGTCCCATCTTGCCGATCTTCGCGGCCAGGTATTCGGCCGTGTCGTAGCAGGCGCTATGGATGTGGGTGTAACCCTCGCGGCCCAGACGCAGGAAGTTGTAGTATTGCGAGATGATCTGCCCGCCCGGACGCGAGAAGTTCAGGGCGAAGGTCGGCATGTTGCCGCCCAGGTAGTTGACGTTGAACACCAGCTCGTCCGGCAGGTCGGACTTCTCGCGCCAGACGACCCAGCCCACGCCGAGGGGAGCAAGGCCGAACTTGTGGCCAGAGGTGTTGATGGACTTCACGCGCGGGATGCGGAAATCCCATTCCAGTTCCGGGGCGCAGAACGGGGCGAGGAATGCGCCCGAAGCGCCGTCGACGTGAATCGGAATGTCGAGCCCGGTTTCCTTCTGCAGCCTGTCGAGGGCCTCAGCCACGGCCTTCACGGGCTCGTACTGGCAGGTGAAGGTCACGCCGAGCGTGGGCACGACGCCGATGGTGTTCTCGTCGACGCGTTTCAGCACTTCCTCGACGTTCATGATGAGGCGGTCGCCCTCCAGCGGGATCTCGCGCAGCTCAACGTCGAAGTAGCGAGCGAACTTGTGCCAGCAGATCTGCACCGGGCCGCAGATCATGTTGGGCTTGTCCGTGCTCTTGCCCTCGGCCTGCCGCTTCTTTCGCCAGCGCCACTTCATGGCAAGCCCGCCGAGCATGGCCGCTTCGGACGAGCCGGTGGTGGAGCAGCCCATGGTGTCGCCGGGTGTGGGCGAATTCCACAGGTCAGCCAGCATGCGCACGCAGCGCGCCTCGATTTCGGCCGTCTGCGGGTATTCGTCCTTGTCGATCATGTTCTTGTCGATCGACAGGTCCATGAGCCGGCGGATCTCGTCGTCCACCCAGGTCTGGCAGAACGTGGCCAAGTTCTGGCGCGAATTGCCGTCGAGCATCAGCTCGTCGCGCACGGCGGCGAAGACATTCTCCGGCAGGTTGGAGGAGGCCGGAAAGCGATCCTTCGGCAGGCCTTTCCTCAGGGTCAGTGCCCAGGAGGTGGACGCCGCCCGCACGGGGAAGCAGGACGCCGACGTCAGCCTCCGCCAGGCAAAACGGCAGAAGGAAGCGGCAGACGCTCTGATTGGCAGCCTCGCCGCGGCCGAGGCGCTGGTGGAGGCGCGCCGCGCCGCGCTGGCTTTGACCGAGCGCGCCCTCGCCGACACGCAGGTGCGCGCACCCTTCGACGGCAAGGTGTCGGCCCTCACAGCCGGGGTCGGCGAATACGTTCTGCCGGGCCAGTCGGCCTTCATGCTGATCAACACCGGCACCTGGTACGCCGTCGCNCCCTATGTGGANACGGAGCTGACNGCCATTTCCGTCGGTAACTGCGCGACCGTCTATGCCCTCGCCGACCGNACGGTNCCGATCCGCGGTGTGGTCGAGAGCATCAGCTGGGGTGTGGCGTCGGAGAGCACCATCAACCTGCCGCGTTCGCTGCCGGTTTCGCCCAAGAGCCTCGACTGGGTGCGCATCGCCCAGCGCTTCCCAGTCCGCATCCGCCTCATCAACCCGCCGGACGGACTGATGCGCGTCGGCGCCTCTGCCACGGCCACGGTGCACCATGGCAAACGCTGCTGATGCGCCGCTCAGGATGATCGGCCGGCAGATCTGGCACGATCTCCAGCCGTTCGAGGGCCGCCTTGCCCTGACATGGCGCACCGCGTTGCTGTGCGCGCTCGTGGCCGGGACGGCCATGATGCACAAGCTGCCGGAGTCGGCCATCAGCTGCTACCTGATCATCTTCCAGATGCGTCCCAACGCGGCCGAATGCGTGGTGCAGGCGGTGGGGCTGATCGTGCTGGCGACACTGCTGGTGCTGGGCCTCGCGCCGGTCATTCAGGCGCTGGCGGAGGCGCCCCTACTGCGCATCGCGCTTATCGCGGGCGTGTCGTTCGCCTTTCTCTATCTCAGTTCTGCGACCCAGCTGGGCGAGATCGGCGCCATCATCGGCCTTGTCATCGCGTTCATCCTCACCATGGTGGACCTGATCCCCGTCGGTGAGATCGCGACGCGGGGCCTGCTCTACGCCTGGGCCATGGCCTGCATGCCGATGGCCTGGATGATCGGCTTCTGCCTGGTGCTCGGAACGGGGCCGCACACCCTGGTGCGCAGGACGGTCGCACAGCGGCTGGAGGCGGCGGCCACGCTGCTGGAGCGCCGCGACAGGCGCGAGGCGCTGGCGCTCGCAGCCGAAGGTCAGGCGGAAGTGGACAAGCGCCTGCTGATGGCGCAGCTGCTGCATACTGCCCCGAAGGCTGAAACGCTGTGGCTGGGCGGTGCTGCGGCAAGCGCCCCTGGCGAGCGCTGTTCGCCGCTGGCGCCCTGGCGGATGACGTAAGTCAGGCGACGCGCGACGTCCTCGCACGCCAGTGCCGGGCGGCCGCTGCGGCCATTCGCGCTGGGCGTCGGCCTGCACCGCCAGCAGCGTCGCCTGCGGCCGGGGAACCCGGCGCCGGCGCGAGCCACCCTGCCCTTGCGACGCTGCACGCCATGCTGGCCGGCCTCGCCCGGCCGGACGGTGGAAGCGTTGCGAAGCCTGCGATGTTGCCGCTTCTCGCGCCGGACGCCTTCACGAACCCGGAGCACCAGCAGTTCGCGCTGAAGACCACCGCTGCGGCGCTGCTCGCCTATTCACCTATACGCTGCTGAACTGGGAAGGCATCGCAACGGCCATGGTCACCTGCTACGTGGCCTCGCTCGGCACCACCGGCGAGACCACGCACAAGCTCATGCTGCGCATTTGCGGCTGTCTTCTCGGTGCCGCCATGGGCGTGGCGGCGATCGTCTTCGTCATTCCGCATCTGACATCGGTCGGCGGGCTGATGGCGCTCGTGTTCATCGCCATCCTCCCGGCGGCCTGGGTGTCGACCGGCTCCGAACGCTTATCCTATG
>Ga0065720_1020949_pt1 | contig 12099 bp, 5 predicted proteins | sample Thericmetagenome_FD_59107 | JGI IMG/M metagenome (GOLD analysis project Ga0065720, IMG submission 59107) | Thermophilic microbial communities from the Joint Bioenergy Institute, California, USA of rice/straw/compost enrichment - eDNA_2 v2... | ecosystem: Engineered > Solid waste > Grass >... | reverse complement strand
GACCATGATCGCCAAAGCTATTGCTACTGAAAGCAAGCTAAATTTCTTGGCTGTGAAGGGTCCTGAGATTTTCAGCAAATATGTAGGTGACTCAGAAAAAGCAATAAGAGACCTTTTCAAGTAATTGTTAAAAAAATATTTTTCATTTTTTTAGGAGAGCAAGACTGTGTGCTCCAAGTATTATTTTCTTTGATGAAATCGATGCTATTGCCCCACAAAGAACTGAATCAAATGATGTCTCAAGCAGAGTTTTAACTCAGTTGCTCACAGAAATGGATGGTGTCGAGTCCTTAAAGCATGTTATCGTTGTGGCTGCAACTAACAGGCCAGACACAATCGATCTTGCATTACTCAGACCTGGAAGATTCGACCACTTAACCTACATCAAGCTTCCCGATATTAATTGTAGAAGAGAAATTTTAAAGCTGAATATTATAAAGAACAATATGCCAAGAGAAGATGATATAGACATTGAAGATCTTGCTAAGAGAACGGAAGGATATACGGGCGCTGAAATCTGGATGATCTGCAGAGAAGCTGGAATGAATGCACTTAGCCGAGATTTGATGAATGCCAAAGTCAAGAAGGAAGATTTCGACCACGCCTTGAAGAAAATCTTACCTCGTATTACCAAGGAGACTATTGAGTATTATGATAATTTTGAGAAAAATACAAAGCTTATATAACTCCTGTAAAAATATGTCGATAATTTCAAACCTGTATAACAATAGGCTTCATCACAAAGAAAATTTTCATAAAAGCTTCTTGTTCATATTCGTTTAACATGCTTGCAATATGCTCTAATCTAGGCTATATTCAACGGTAACTCACGATTGGCCTCCTGTTACCATGAAGATCATAAGTGCTCAATATCTATTGTATCGTTAATTGTGTGATCTTTAAGCCTCTGAAATGGTAGCTAATGAGAGCTATAGCTAATAATGAATGACCCCAATATCCATCAAGAGATATACTTCCGCCATGTCTCATCAGCTATTAGGGCCTTTTCTGTAAAAACAGAAGAACTGGGAGTTGTTGGGCCTTATTATTTACTTCGATGACAAGAATATTTTCAAGTTTTAAAATAGAGTGCGGAAGTCCTTCACTCATAGTAGTGAATAGTTTCTCAGAGCTGCTTGAATGTAGAAAATTGTATTTTATTTCATCCCAATCGGTTAAGATCTCTTTAGAATATAAACTAAAGATTCTTCTAAGAATAAATTACATGGAAGTTTTTGATGGCTTGAAAATATATGATCATGATGCCAAGATTGACTTGGCTATTTGAGAAGACTTGTTCCTCTTCTACAATAACGAGATATTTCAGATATTCTCTAAAATTGCATCTCTTTAAATAGAACAGGACTAATTCCCTACATCAGTGAGATAGAATTCTTTGAGAAAATGATCCATAGCGTTCTTATCCTTTCTAAATTTGTTACAATTCTTATCCATCACAATACAGACTATCGTAGAATCCTTCATAAATTACCTTGAACTAGCAAACTCCCTTCAAACCTGGAATATTGAGATGATTCTACTCTAATTCTTAAAAGAATTTATCAAACCTGACTGCTTGGCATCGTACCTCTTCTAATTTGGATCATCTCAAACCTTTGATTTGGTAGACTTCCTAATCTCATAATGCCAAGACAATTTATTTCTAGCTCATTATCAGGTTTCAATGTTTCAACTAGGCTTCTGGCTTAAAATTGCGAGAATCTAATTTGGAATAAATTCCCTTTTTTAAAAGTTATCGGTTGACCTCTGTGGGGTTAAACCTAAATAAAACAGATAGAAGTTATTAATTTGTTGATAACTTGAAACAGCCCACTGATCTCTGTAGTTATTACCAGTAACGTTGACTGTATTGCTGCTATGCTTTTTGACGAGCAGGCTAAAGAATCGCCTTGAGGAAAAGGGCATTTTGAAGTGAAGAATAAAATTTATTAAAATCCAACAACAACGGGAATGGAGAAGAGATTAGGGAATACTATAAACAATATTTTAGAAGACCTCTCAAGAGCCATGCTTTGAGCAAGGATAAGAGCGGCCTGTCATTTTCTGCTGTAACCTGAAGGCTCTTTTATCTAGTTGAAATCCACTTTGGCTTGAGAGTTGTTAAATATCAAGCATTTAGGATATTGAATCCAACAACTCTGTTGATACTGATTTTTTCTAATTTCCAATAAGAAAATACTTTTCGAATCCATTACTGGTTTTTTTTTTTTGAAGGGTTTTCTAAGTCAGCAAAGCAATTTCCTAGACTTTTTAAGAAATCAAAGTTTTTGTTTATTGACAATAATTAAACCGAAATATGGAGAGACATAAGGAAGACCTCTCATAAGATCCTAGACCTGAAACGAATAGTTTGATTATAGATTGGTTCCTATGAAATTGGTACAAGACTCTTCGTTATCTGATTCTGATGAGTCTTAAGGGCTTATACTGATCGAAATTTTTTAAAAGTCCAGTTTAATTATAGTTGCTGTACGCTTTTTAAATTTATCAAAAATTTATAAGAGGCATGAGACAAAGATCCGCAGCCCTGCATGCAGAATCTGTCGATGAGTACAAATCCAAAATGAAAATCCTTTCATCAGGCCATGAACAGTCTAATAGACGAATATCAGTGAGTGCCTATACTCCTGTGTCTAAATTTTCAGCAAAAGAAATCTTAGAAGTCCACGAACTATACAGAAGAGAGCGCCCTCAGAAAAGCCTCGATTATATCAGAGCAGAGGCAAAATTGGCATCTCCTGACATACTCCAAGCTCCACTGGAGAAGATGGTCATTGAGAAGCATGAAACAAGGAGCTCAATCTCATCAAACCCCGAAGAAACCTCATGCTCTTACATTCAGAAAACCTTGGAATGCATGATATTAGGGTTTTCTAAAGTTGGAAAGCATTTTCTAGTAGATGCTTGCTTTGAAGAAGCCACAGACAATCTTCACACTGACTATACTTTTGATATGATTCAAAAGTCTTCTGTTTCTTTTGACATCATAAAAAGATATCATTTCTGGATCCAACATCTCGAAAAAACCTGCTACGAAAGCATCATCAGGACGTATTATAAGAAGGTAGGCTTATTCATCTTTGTATTTGACATGGCATGCCCGGAAACTTTCTCTAGGCTGGAAGCAGCCATTGAGAGAGTCAAGCAGGAAGCTTGCTCAGAGAAATTTCAAGCTCTTCTTGTGGGAAATAAGGTAGAACCCACGAGTACACGGAAGGTTTCTCAAGAGCAGGCCGAAGAAATGGCAAAAAAACATGGGATAAATGAATATATCGAAGTGAATTTTAATAATAGTTCTGACTTTCAAAACCTGATTTCAAAGATCGATCATTATTTGTTAAGCTAAATCTTCATTTCTCTTTGAATTTGTCCAGTATTTCCGTTTTATTTAATATCCAATTTATAATGTGTATAAATTCAGTAAAGGAAAAGGTTATTTTACTGGTAAAGAAAGAAATCGAATTTCTAACCAGAATGGAGATTCATAGCTGAGTCTCTGGCAATGGGATGTCATAGGTTTGAGTCAGTCTTTCCTCTCCTACTGCAGGTTTAATTTACTTTTGAATTTATAGGCATCTTCTTCTCTTAAATTTTGATGCTAGTATTATGTAAAATTATGGATCTTTCGACATTTTTTGGGCTTTTCCAAAAGCTAATTTGATCCCTTTATTAGCATAATCCATGCTTCTACAGTCAGATGGGGTGAAGCAGGGTTAGTAGTGGTTGAATGTTTTGGGAGCACCAGATTTTAATATGTAAAACCAGTGTTTTACTGGAATATAAATTTTAATTGTTACTTTAAATTGAGAGTTATAAGTCATCTAACGACTCAATTATATAAAAGTAATTTTGATTTAATATCAAGAAAATCATCTTCTATTGATATCCATGATCACTTCTTCTAAGAAGATCACTAAGCCTCTCGCAAGTAGCGAGACCTCTTCTTCTAAGTCTAGAAAACCTCTACAAGCATATAAGAGGGCTAGCTATACCGAGAAAAAGAGTGCACAAAGACTGATGAGCTCTCTTCCAATAACCAGACTAGAATCTGTAAGTTTCTTTCTATATTCTGTTAATATTTGAAGGACATCTTCTTCATGGAAAACAACCAAACTATCTACTGCGAACTCTCCATGATCAATAACTTCATGAGATTTAAGACTGCTGAAGTTCTTGATCATGATGGTGTCAAGATACTTAGATTGCCCACACAGGCTAAGGTTTTCAGTATCGGGGTGCCTTGGTAATTGAAATATAAGGTTGGTTTGACTTAGTTAGGCAATATTATGTTAGAAGGTTCGAGAGCTATGGGGACAATGAAATGTACGAATGGGCCCGAGCACTTCAAGACTTTTCCTTGAAGTATGAATGTCTAATCAAAGTACCTATTCTTTTTCTATGGTGTAATGATTAACAGACTCAGGGATCGCAAGAGCCCTTGGAGAAGGAGGAATTACAACAATTAAAAACCATTAATTCAATGTTAAAAACACAACGAGCCTGTTTTTTCAAAAAGTTTCCTTGTGTTGAGGTTGTCTGGAAGATTCGTGGTGGAGCCATGAGCCTCTCTGAGCTAAACTTAAACGAACTTTATATCAAACACCTCGGATATCAAATGAACAGTTTTATTTCTACAGTGCTACATGAAGGCTTCCCTATGTAAGAATCTTCTTTTATTGTTTTAATTCGTTAGGGTCGAGCCTTTGGATGGCAAAGCTATGACTGGCTGCATTAAAAACTTGATGAAAAATTTCTTACTCCACTACACTGAAGGCAGTGAAAGGAAATCTCAATTGCTCTTAAAGACTGGATATGTACACAAATATTTATTGATTTTAACTGGTAGGTTGAACAATTCAGCTATCAAGACTATATCATGACAACCATCGAGGAAGATGAGATTACTATTTCACTATTCTTGGTGATGTTGGAGTACAACACTCCCCAGGGCAAATACATTAAACCAGTATGCTTACATTATATCTTTTCTCATATATTAGACTTATTCGAAAGAATTTATGGATGAGCTAGTAAAGGTTGACAAAGAGAAAGAGAACTTTGTCAACAAGTACTATCTCAAGGATTACAAGGCTGCGTTTTGCAATAATGATAAGGTGTGTGGCATAAAAGAGCTATGTTAAGTGTGCCATTGACTTCTCAGTTGTTTTTATCTGTTGTTTTTTACTTATTAATTGTTAAAAGATATGACATATCTATACTATTAAGAGATTCATTTTGTATTCTGTTTGACGCCAAAACAAAAGTCTTCTCTTTATTTTCTCTTTATTCTCCTGGAGAGTAATCCCTCTCTATTGAGAGGTTTCCCAGTCCATTGAGACTAAATGCTTAATTAAAGTCATCTTTTATGTTACTTTTGTAAGTAAGTTACTAAGCATCGACAGATAAAAATTTCCCACACTTCCCTCAAAGGACATTGACTAGAAATGTCTCTTCTTTTAAGCAATTATGAAATTTGAAACTTAAATTAAAGTTTCACTAGATATTCTTAAGATGCTGAAGAAAAATTTTTCAATCATTAATTACGACACTATTCTATCAGTATAGGATCAGGAGTGTCTTAATACTCTAAGATTCTCCCAAAAAAAAGCACAGAAAAAAACTGTATCAATTTCTTTTGCAATTCTCCCTTTCCCAAGTGAAATTTAAAGCGAGTGCTAACCTTTATTGATTAGCACAATATATCTCCTTGTAAAATAGTTAAGGAACCAAGATTATTTGGATAAGCCCTTCGATTTGGCATTTGATCGGATTATTTATGATTTTCATCTCTCAGGTGTCTCCTTTAATGTTTCAAGCCTTTTTCTTGATAGATTTTATGTGATTAATTCCATCACAAGAATCCTCAAGAATCGACATCTCTAATTTATTTAATATTGAGCAGAATATAATAGTCGCATTAGGATTATACAATGTACAGGTAAATTCAAAAATTTAATTGCCTTCCTTTTAGCTGAGGTATCTCCAGATGTACAATTCTTGGGTCTCTTTTTCCTAGCAAAATGCGTCTTCGAAACTTTATTAAACAATGTCCTACTTATTATGTTCATTGTTATTTTTTCAATTCAGCTTTTGGAATAGGAATTCTAGAGATTAGAGATGATAGGGAGCAATGATGCTTTATTCTGAGCTAGAAATCCTTTAAGAATTTTTGTTGACTTGTACAACAAAATTGATATAATAGTGATGTTTTTATTTTATTTATAAATTAAGCACGATGGCTGAATATCAAAAAATCATGAAGAGCGTATCGGAGGCTGTTCAAAGCTACGAAAAATATGTGCAGAATTCTCCAGAGATAATTTCCACTTTGGCAACGGAGAATCAGTTCTACATTACCTCTGCACTCGAAGCAATGAAACAGTATCTCTTACAAAAAGACGTTCTTCCAGTATCCAAGTTCTTTAGTCTATATCTTCTTGTTAAAGCCACGGAGAGCATGAGCCAAACGCTTATCAATATTATTGTTTCAGACAATGACTTAGTCATGCAGTTAATGAGAGAAGCAGAACCAGAAATAAAGAAGCCTCTTGAAGAGAGAGGTGGGAACATCTTTCCTAGCAATTCATTCCACCAAAACAAAATAATTGGGATAAATTACATCAGACTGCTTCATGAGGCGATTGTCTTTTGGAGAAAAAGTTTTAAAAATAATATGATCAAAACAATGTATGATAACCTCAAGAAAAAAGGAGCATTCCCTGAAGCCTTTGTCTTTATAGGCAAGCAACTAGACCCTTCAAAAGATATCCAATCCTTCAATTATAATATTGTTAAGGAGGAGGGAATGTATAATGATACTTTGGAGAAAGAGAAAGTACCAGTTGTGATGAGAAATCTAAAACGCGAGAAAAGCCTCTTCAGGACCATAGCAAAGCCCTATAGCCCCATAAAATTAAACGATGAGATTAGGCCTGGCTATCTTAGTTCTCGAGATCTTGATGATGAGCTAGTAATAGGAGAGGATAATAGCCCTACAAAGCTCAGGGCTCAGACTACTAGGAAAGTAAGCGAATCTGAGTTCTCGCAACAAATGAATATGAGAACCCAAAACGGAAAATCGATAACGACAATAATCTCTGAATCAAGTTCGCAACAAGAGAATAGGAACCCACAGCCCTTGAGAGTTAAGGCTCAGAAAAATTTTATCAGCGAGGTTGGAGATATAAATTCTCAAGAAAATAATTGTAAAATTGATATGAACGGTACAGTAACCAAGAGTGTCTCATTCCAGCACCTTAGAAAAGCTTCTGCACCAGAGTTCAGTAGCTTTCCTTCAAAGGGAAAATCGGATGAGAAGTCAAAATCAATCCATCAGGCCCAAGAAGAGGCTGAAACTCCAACCAGCATAGACGAGCATAATCAAAATTTACATGGTTCAAAGCAATCATTGAATAATATTGATAACATGAGTGTAAAAAGTGATCAAACTCCTAATCTGGATGGTTTGTCCTCGCGGTCAAATTTAAAACGAAAGACCGCACCTGAGATGCCACTCAAAAAAAGCATCTTAGGGGAACTCCAAAAAATGCAGGATAATATCATGAGAACTTTCTCAAACAGAAGCCGCCAAAGCTCAATAGACAAGTCCACAACCTCTTTTCAAGGCTTAAAATTCATATTGTCACCGAGTTATAAAAGTCTTATGGATACAAATTATGGGTCTATATTGACAAATAAATTTCCTGCATATGAACAGCTTTCAAGAACTGATGGCTCTGACAACAAGTCCACTGGGTCTCAGGGGCTAGGAATAAGGGTCAAAAGTTCTTCGAACTTTTATCCTGTTACTCCTAGTGAAGTAATAACAAATAATCCTGTGAATAATGCTGCCATGGATGATAAAGATCGGCTTATTTTATCCCTCCAAAATAGGATCTTGGAGCTAGAAAATGAAGTAGTCCAGCTGAAGAAATTTATCAAAGAAAACATAACAGTTTCTGAGAAAAATAGACCTGATATTAAGATAAAGATAAATAAAGAGCTTAATTCTCAGGGCTCCATGGCCTTTTCATCCGATAATGAAAAATCTCCTGGTCTTCCTGCTGATAGAGCTTCTCCACTAGAGACCCCAGGATTTAATAAATTACAAGGAAATTTCAAAGAATCTGAATATCAAAGATATGATTATGAATCTGCCAGTAAAGGAGAAGAAAAGGCCAACCAAGAAAGATCCACAACTTTTAAAAGGATCGGTGATAGAAGAATCACTTTTTCAGATCAAAATAATGATATTTAAGGATCTTCTTGTCAAGAAAATTTGGACAAGTATTATAAATGGGAGTCTAATGAGAGTCCTATAAAGCATGAATCCAAATATTAACAAAAATGATTAATAATTCAGAATGGTGTATAATAAATGCATACCATTATAGCTTGCAAAAAAATAATCTTAGTCAACTAACTCTTCGTATTTTTTAAATCGGATCTTGTTTAATAGTAATATAGAATCAGTATTAATCTGTGTTCTAATTTGGTCGAAAATATTTTGGAAACTCTCTCAAGTTACAAGATCATAAATTCTAGATTATGTAGCACATCTAGCAAAGATAAATAAGAAGATGACCAGACCAAGTTATTTTTTTTTTTTTCCTACTTAGGATAAAGCTTCCCCTTTTACAATTTCAGGATGATCCAAAATTTTATGTCCCTCACTATTCACCTGCTGAATTTTTTCTGCAAAATGATTATACGCATCTCCATCCTGACTAGCTATGGGTGATCTTAGTACCTCATCAGGAGGAGCCAGTGCATCGATAAGCCCAATAATTTCAGGTTTGATTTCCTGGCATAATGAAAGAACTTTTTCCTTCACAAAAATAGTATCATGTTTCTTCATATACCCCATTTCTAAAAAGGTGACAAGGTCCTTCTCTATTAAATGGTAGGCGTAAAGCTCAAAAAGCTTATGGAATGTCTTTCCCAAATAATCATTTCCCATGGTCTTAATTGCCTTGTAGAAGTTATTAAAGATGAAAAGTTCTCCATAAGCTCTCACTGCATCACGGAGGTGATAAACAAGAGCAACATTAAAATTATCAGCAAGACTCGAGGATCTTTCAAATTTCATTAGCCGATTTACTGCACTATTAATAAGATAATTAGCACGAGTCTCAAGTGCCTTGAATATGTCATATTTACTCTTTTCGAATGCAGATTTATCACTAGATCTATCATATTCTGGGGCCTTACTGGTAAGAAAATATAATGAAGGAAATGGCGCTGCCTTTTCTCTTTGTCGAAGACTGCTCAGGGCCACTACAAGGAACCTAGCAGTTTGGACAATTAGCATATTATTCTCTCCTTCGACAACAGTTGATGCATCATTATCTTCTCTAATCTCTCCAATTCTGTTATAGGCAGATAACCCAAAGGTTCCGCACAGTTCCCTTGCCTCTTGAATTCCTTGGATAGACAGCCAGGATGTGTAGGGTTTTATGAAGCTAGACAATGCGTGTAGCTCACTAATCATTGGATTACTATCATTGGCAAGTGAATCCAAACTTTTATGGCAGGTTTCGTTAAGGAATCTTATTGCAAAATTTATAGCAAACATCGAAGCAATATATGGGAAGAGCCTATATTGAGTAAGTGGATACTCAATAATAGGGATTTCATTGTGAGGAGCGCCAAATTGTCTTCTCAAATAAGCAAATCTCCCAGCTATTATGATGGCTATTCTCATAGAGTTGAGACTTGCAGAAGCTATTGAGATTCTTCCAAGGGTCAGAGAGCTCATAAAAGTTCCAAATCTCTTATCAGCATTTTTTATAGGACTATTATAAATTCCATTTTCGTCAATGGAGCAATATTTATCCAATAAACAGTCATAAGGGACTCTGAAGTCCTTGAAAAGAATAAACCCTTGATCAAGTCCATCAAGACCAATTTTCTTGCCACAGTCTCCAACTATGACTCCTGAAACAAGTTCATGGTCAGTGTCTGTTCTTATTCTCACAACGAAGGGATGAATCCCATATCCCTTTTCATTTATATACAACTGGGCCCAAACTATACAGAAGGTCGCATGCTTGCCCGCTCCACCAGTCCAGATCTTCATATCTTCGTTAGTAGGGGAATTTATAACGAATTCTCTGGTAGTATGGTCGTAGTCAGCTCTTGTTTTGAGAGTACGAAGATTAGAGCCATGAGCTAATTCAGTGAGCGCGAAACATCCTGTATCTTCACATTGAAGGGCTCTTTCCATGAGTCTAATGTGCTTTTCTGAACCCAGATTTATAAGGGCGCGAGCATATATCCCATATTGGATGAGGAACTTAGTGGCGAGAGATAAGCTGTGTTCTACGAGGGATTCATAAAATGCGCAGACTAAGGATGGATCGTTCGTGTAATCTTGTAACTTGAATGGGAAAGCTTGCGCGAGTCTCCTCATTTGCTTGTAGAAAATGTATCTTTTCTCCTGGCGCTCAGTCTCAAAGTGGTTGTATTTGAGGATTTCCTTGTCATTGGCAAGGAAATTAATGATCTTTTCGTGGAGCTCTGTGTACTTACCAAAGTAAATTTCTCTAACCGCCTTAGCATCAATCTTTGAGTTTTTCCTATAGGCCTGAAGAGTCTCTGAAGGACCGAAAGAAGGAGGAGAAGCAAGATGGTTTTTGGTAAGCAGAACTCTTTTCATAAATTTATTTGAGTTGTAAAATGATTTTAGATAATACTCTATAAGGACCCGTTAAGAATATAAAGGTGCATGAACTTAAACAATGATATAGGGTTTTGCCTAGCAGGATTTCAGCTCTGAATAATTAGCTATTGCTAAAAAAACTAAAGCCAAAAGGTAATTTTGTACTCTTGACTTTCAAACATTTAGAAGGATCTATGACTAATTGAATTGATTTTCATAATATACTACTCCAACACAACAGATAGTTACTTTCCTTTTCTTTTAAGTTCAAGAGTCCGGATTTAAGAGAATTCGAGAAGAATATGTGCATAAAGAGATCTGGGTTTGTTGGCAGGTTTTTTAATCTTCATATAGAGCATTTAAGCCATTCTCCATATTAAACAAAATGATTTTAGTTTTAGCAATTTTAGATCTCCTGACTATTGTCTTCTCGAGAGGAGATCCCATCAAGTCAGGAAAATCATTCAAATCGATTTCATTCCGGTTATTGGATAAAGCTAATACTTCAGAGTTAGTAGGCTGGACTAAGCTCATTCCTGATCCTATTGATAGTTTTACTAAATAATGAAGGAAGAATTTACGGTTATCCTTTTGTGGATCTCCATCTATACTGGAATGTATATCATGATCTTTCTGGGTCTGTTGAGATGGAGAGAGTCTTGCCTTTTCTTGTCTTGACTTATCTGGTTTAGCGATGGATTTAAGGGGAGAGACCTTGAAAGAAGTGGCTCTGCTGGATTGACTCTAAAATGTAAAGAAAAGGAATGATAAAATATACCCATACTTCCAGGAGATTTCTATTTATATAACCAAAGAGGAAGCTATGAAGGCCTTTGTTCATATGAATAACATTGATCTTGATCACTTGGAACAAAGTAAGCTGTAACACCATGAAAGCCAAAGGCATGACTAAGATATCTTGCAAGACATAGAATATAAAATATGCACTCCAAGAAGTTTGCCAGCTAGTATCCTTTTGTGCAGCAATGGTGAATGTGATTAAAATGCAAACAAAGATACAGATTGATGTAATAATGTATGCTGCAAGTCTTTTCAGTTTGAGATGCTTGATGAATCTCACATTGCTAAAAGTAAGATATTTTATATGAAATCACAGAGTACTTCTTGTCAAGTCTTGTGAGGATTAATGAGAAGAGGGAGATTAATGGTATAACTGTAAAGTATGGCAATAAGGCAACATAGATCTGAATCTCTGAGATCAGACTTAGTAAACCCTAGAGATTGTTAGATCAAACCTGAGGTTAATTTACTTTTGTTCCTCCTGCACTTGCAAAGATAGAGGCATAAGTAGAGTATAACATCATTCTCAAATAATAGAGTAGAGTTCTTGTTGGCTTAGTAATAGATTCCTGATTGTTAGCATAGAGTCCCAAGACTTGATTTGAGATCTAATATTT
>Ga0065720_1003854_pt1 | contig 12102 bp, 7 predicted proteins | sample Thericmetagenome_FD_59107 | JGI IMG/M metagenome (GOLD analysis project Ga0065720, IMG submission 59107) | Thermophilic microbial communities from the Joint Bioenergy Institute, California, USA of rice/straw/compost enrichment - eDNA_2 v2... | ecosystem: Engineered > Solid waste > Grass >... | reverse complement strand
GGGCACCCCGGCGGCGCTGACCCTGCTGATCGCGATCGCCTACCTCGGCACCTCGCGGCAGGCGGCGAAGGCCGAGGGCGCGGCGCTCGCGCTGATGGAGTCCCAGGTGGCCCGGCCACGCTGGGCGGACCGGGTGGGCGCGGTCAAGCCCGTGGAGTGCTACGTCTCCCGGGACGCCTACGGCGACCAGGACACGGTGGTGTGCACGTTCGGCTACCGCCCGGCCGACGCGATGCACGACCCGAACGCGCCGGCGACCGAGGACCGGCACGCCCTGGTCGTGGTGGTCGACTACAACCTGCGCGGCATGGCCCGCGACGCCTGGGTCTCCTCGCACGTGGACAAGCTCATCGAGCAGGCCCGCGCCGAGGCCGAGGGCAACCCCATGCTGCGCTTCGAGCCGCTGGAGCCGCAGCAGGCGAGGGCGCTGCTGGAGGCCGCGATGAAGGCGACCCGGGAGTCCGGCGGCCGGGGCCGGCCGCGGCCGGTGAGCGAGAGCTACAGCGCCTACCACGCGTTCGCCCGGGCGCGGATCAAGGCGCTGCCGCCGGGCCGCAAGCGGCCCGCCCCGCTGTACAGCGAGGCCCCCTACAACCGGGAGCGGCGGGCGATGCTCGCCGCCGAGTTCCTCGCCTCCGACGCGGCCGAGCAGCTGTCCGACCCGTCGGCCGCCTCGCGGTGCGCCGACCACATCATCGACTACGGCTGCGACCAGGACTTCGGCCGCCCGCTGCGGGTGAGCCCGACCAAGTGCGAGACGTTCCTGCTCGACTGGCTGCCGCGCAAGGTGCTGCTCAGCCCGGCCGAGCAGGAGGCGATGCCGCACGTGCTCGCCGCCTGGGTGCGGTTCGCCGCGCCCCGCATGGGGCTGCCCGAGCAGGGCGTGATGGCGACCCTCGACGCGGTGTGGGAGGCGACGGCGAAGTTCACCGAGGCGTACCGGGACCCGACCACGTTCGGGCTGGACCGCACCCTGGTGAAGCGCCTGCTCCCGGACGGCGACCTGTCCGCGCTCGCCCGGCGCGCCTTCGCCTTCCCCTACCTGGAGGGCGTCCGGGACAACATCATCCTCGACACGCTCAACCCCACCGACGAGGCGGACCGGCGCATCCTCATCGAGCTCGACCACGTCGGCGAGCGCGGCCGGCCCGACCTCGCCGAGCACCTCGCCTGGCACGAGGAGATCGCCAAACGGCTGTGGGACGGCGACCCGCCGGAGCTGTGGGACGCCGCGCAGCGGCTGCTCGACCTCGGCCACGACCGCCACGACGTGCTGCACGTGCTGATCGAGATCGCCGAGCGCATCGGGAACCACCCCGACGAGCTCCGGGACGCGCTCAACGACATCGCCGACCTCCCGGACTCCCTCTAGCCCGGCTCCAGCCCGGCCGGCCAGGGCCCGGGTCGCTCCCGGGCCGCGCCGTGGCGGGCGCTCGCGTGCCGCGCCGTACGGCCGCGCTCCTTAGGATGGGGATGCCGCGTGCGTCCGCACCGGGCGAGGGGAGCGATCCGGAGTGAGCGTCCCAAAATGATCATGGATCTCAACGCCGATCTCGGCGAGGGGTACGGGATCTGGCGTCTCGGCGACGACGAGGCCCTGCTCGACCTCGTCACGAGCGCGAACGTGGCCTGCGGGTTCCACGCGGGCGACCCGCTCACGATCAGGCGCACCTGCGCGGCGGCGGTCGAGCGCGGCGTGGCGATCGGCGCCCAGGTGTCCTACCGGGACCTCGCCGGGTTCGGCCGCCGGGAGATGGACGTCGACCCGGAGGAGCTGCACGCGGAGATCCTCTACCAGCTCGCCGCGGTGGACGGCATCGCGCGCGCCGTGGGCGGCGAGGTGTCCTACGTGAAACCGCACGGCGCGCTCTACAACCGCGTCTGCCGGGACGCCGGGCAGGCCGAGGCGCTCGTCACCGCGGTGGCCGCGTACCGCAGGGAGCTGCCGGTGCTCACCCTGCCGGGGTCGGTGGTGCACGAGGTCGGCGCGCGGCACGGGGTGTCCACGGTCGCCGAGTGCTTCGCCGACCGCGCCTACACCCCGGCGGGCACGCTCGTCTCCCGCCGCGAGCCCGGCGCCGTGCTGCACGACCCGGACGAGGTGGCCAAGCGCGCGGTGGCGATGGCCGTGTCCGGGGAGGTGACCGCCGTGGACGGCTCCCGGGTACGGATCGACGCCCGGTCCATCTGCGTGCACGGGGACACCGAGGGCGCGGTACGGCTCGCCCAGGCGGTGCGCGACTCCCTGGTCTCGGCCGGGGTCACCCTGCGGGCGTTCGTGTGACGGCGGCGGCGATGGGCGCCATCGAGGGCATCCGCAGGTCGGGCGAGCACGCGCTGCTGGTGGAGACCGGCTCGCTGCGGCTGTCGCACCGGCTCGACGGGCTGCTGCGGGCGCGGCGGCCGGACGGCGTCACCGAGATCGTGCCCGGGCCGGAGACGCTGCTCGTGGTCGCCCCGGACGGCGACCTGGGGCGGCTGTCCGGCCTGGTCGCGGAGCTGCTCGAGGCGGCGCGCGCGCAGCCGGAGGACGACGCCGGCGGCCGCGGGGAGGTGGTGACCATCCCCGTGGTGTACGACGGCGAGGACCTGGAGTCGGTGGCGGAGCTCGCCGGGCTCACCGTCGACGAGGTGATCGCCCGGCACACCGGGACCGAGCTCGTCGTGGGCTGGCTGGGGTTCGCGCCCGGGTTCGCCTACCTCACCGGGCTCGACCCGGCGCTGCGGGTGCCCCGGCTGGAGACGCCGCGCACCTGCGTGCCCGCCGGGTCGGTGGCGGTGGCCGGGCCGTACTCGGCGGTGTATCCGGCCGCGTCGCCGGGCGGCTGGCGGCTGCTCGGGCGCACCGAGACTCGGGTATGGGACGTGACCGCCGACCCGCCGTCGATGCTGCGCCCGGGGACCCGGGTCCGGTTCGAGGCTGCGTGAGGCGGCGATGTCCGACGGCGCCACGCCCGGGATCCGGGGCGTGCTCGAGGTGATCAGCCCGGGCCCGTACGCGACCGTGCAGGACCTGGGGCGGCCGGGCTACGCGCACCTGGGGGTGCCGCGCTCCGGCGCGGCCGACGCGCCCGCGCTGCGGCTCGCCAACCGGCTGGTGGGGAACCCGGAGGGGCACGCGGGCATCGAGCTCACCTTCGGCGGGGCGGTGTTCCGGGTCTCCTGCGGGGCGTGGATCGCGGTGACCGGCGCGCCGTGCCCGGTGGAGGTGGGCGACGGCGCCGCGTGGCGGCGGGCGGGCATGTGCGGGCCGGTCTGGGTGGAGGCCGGATGGCGGATCCGGATCGGCATGCCGTCGGCCGGGCTGCGCACCTACCTCGCGGTGCGGGGCGGCATCGCGGTCGAGCCGGTGCTGGGCAGCCGGTCGAGCGACTCGCTGTCGGGCCTCGGCCCCGCGCCGCTCCAGGCGGGCTCGGTGCTGCCGATCGGGTGCGAGGGGCCGCTTCGGCCGATCGTGGTGGACCAGGTGCCGCAGCGGCCGCTGCCGAGCGCGCCGGTGGTCCGGGTGCTGCCCGGGCCGCGCGACGACTGGTTCGCGCCCGGGGCGCTCGACGACCTGTGCGCCGCGCCGTACGCGGTGAGCCCGGACAGCAACCGGGTGGGGGTACGGCTGCGCGGCACCGCGCTGAAGCGGTCCCGGCGCGGCGAGCTGCCCAGCGAGGGCATGGTCGGCGGGGCGATCCAGGTGCCGCCGGACGGCCTGCCGATCGTGTTCCTCACCGACCATCCCCCCACCGGCGGCTACCCGGTGATCGGCGTGGTCGCCGCCGCCGACCTGCCCACCGTCGCCCAGCTCCGGCCGGGCGACCGGCTGCGGTTCACGCTCGCCCGGTGAGCCGCCGCCCGTGGCGACCCGTCCGGTCCGTCCGGGCGGTCATTCGGTGAAGCCGATGTCCTGGTAGCGCAGGCTGTGGAAGCCGCGGGCGCCGATGTTCGCGGTGGTGGCGCGCACCGCGACGCTCTGCGGGCGCTGGTACAGCGGCAGCACGTTCACCGCCTGCCAGATGAGCCGGTCGGCGGCGTTGGCGTGGGCCCGGGCGTCGGCGGGGTCGAGGGCGCTGATCGCCTTGCGCATCGCCGCGTCGATCTCCGGGCTGCCGATGCGGCCGAGGTTCGCGTTCCACTGCCGGTCGCCCTCGGCGGCGTTCGCGTACTGGGCGAAGCTGCTCGTCACCGGGAACGGCGTGCCGACGTACGAGAAGGGCGCGATGTCGAATTTGCCGGGGATCACGTACCCGGTGAAGAACTCGTCGCTCGGGACCGTCTTGACGTCCACGGCGATGCCGATCTGCTCGAGCGCGCGCTTGACGAGCTCGCCCTCGGACCTGGCGAGCTGCAGCCCGGAGGGGATCACGAAGCGCAGCCGGAGCTCCTTGCCGCCCTTGACGCGGACGTCGCCCTTCTTCACCCAGCCCGCCTCGTCGAGCAGCCGCTCGGCCTTCGCCGGGTCGTAGCCGCCCAGCTCGCCCGCGCCGTCGCGGTAGCCCACCTGGGTGTTCATGAAGAAGTGGTTGTTGAGCAGCGTGGCCGGCCAGTCGAGCCCCTGCAGGTCGGACTGCGCGATCGCCTCCCGGTTGACGCCGAGCGCGATCGCCTGGCGCACCCGCACGTCGGACAGGGCCGGGCTCTCGCCGTTCAGGGTGAGCTGCCGGTAGTCCGGGCCGGCCGCCTGGCGCACCTCCGCGCCCGCGGCGCTGCGCACCCGCTGGATGTCGGCGGCCGACGGGCCGAGTTCGGCCACGTCGAGCTCCCCGGCGATGAAGGCGCTCACCAGGCGCGCGCCGTCCAGCCCGCGGTAGACGATCCGGTCGAGCCGGGCCTCCTCCCCCCACCAGGCGCTGTCCCGCACGATCGTGAGCGTCTTCGCCCCGCGGTCGAACCTGCCGAACTTGAACGGCCCGGCGGTCACCGGGATCTCGTTGAGCCAGCCGTTGTTGAAGGCGTCCGGGCTGCTGTTCGTCGAGCTGGGATAGAGCGGCGTGAACAGCGAACGCCAGTCGGCGAACGGCGTCGCGAAGGTGATCACCACCTGGTGGTCGTCCTCACCCCGCGCCACCTTCTCGATCTCGGCGTACCCGGCGGTGGTGGCGGCGCGGTAGGCGTTGTTCCGGCCGTTCATCGCCTGCCACTGGGCCTGGTAGTCGCGCCAGGTGATCGGCTTGCCGTCGGACCACTTCGCCTTGGGGTTGAGGGTGAGCGTGACGACCTGTTTCGGCTCGGTCTCGGTGACCTCGGCGGCGGTGAGGTAGTCCGGGTTCGCGGTGACCTCGCCGCGCCGGTCGGAGACGAACGGCCGCGGCATGAGGGCGCTGATCACCTTCTCCACCGCGTCGAGGTTGCCGTCGACGTGGTTCTGGTTCCACTGGGTGGGGAACTCGCCCAGCCCCCACCGCAGGGTGCCGCCCTCCTTCACCTTCTCCCGGGGCAGCGGGTTGATGTCGTAGGCCTTCAGGCCGTTCACCGAGGCGGAATCGTCCGCCGCGTCCTCGCCGCCGCCTGTTCCGCAGGCCGACGCGGCCAGTACGGCGGCGGCGAGGATCACCAGGAATCCCCTGGCCCGGCGCGCCGCCGAGGCACCGGAGCGGCGGCCGGCGCGGCCCGTCCGGGCGAATATCTGCGCATGCATTCGACTGTCAGCCTTTCTCGAATCGACAGCCCTCCAATCCTGCTACACAGCGTCATCACCTGACTACAGTGTGTCCGAAACCGGGGGAAGTGTCGCTTCGTCCCCGCCCGCGCCGCCGGGGCCGCCGAGCGGCCGGAGGTCCGATCTGTCCTACCCTGACCTCAACCGGTGCGCTGTGTGCCCAGATGGGGGATCATCAGGGTGCGCCGCCTTCACCGAGGCAGGCGGCCCGCGCGGCATCGCCCCGCCGCCCGCCACCGCCACCCCACACGAAATCTGGAGGACGCCCGGTGAACGTGCCGGAGCTGCGCTCCTGGGTGAGCGACCACCGTGCCGAGATGCTCGACGATCTGGCGGCCTTCGTCGGCATCGAGACCCCCTCCACCGACCGCCGCCTGCTGGAGGACGGGCTCGCCTGGCTCGACGAGCTGCTCCGGGAACGCCTCGGCGCCCCCGCGGTGAGCCGTACCGTCGAGGGCGGGGAGCACGGCGACGTGCGCCTCAACGACTACCCGGCCCGCCTGCCGCCCGCCGGTTCCGGCGACACCGGCGGGCCCGGCGGCCAGGGCGGCCGGTGCGGACCGGGCGGCCGCCGCGCGGACGGCGCCCCGGCGGCCGGTTCGGCGTCCGGCGCCCCGTCCGGGACGGCGTCCGGTACGGCACGGCCCGTGCTGCTGCTGTGCCACTACGACACGGTGTGGCCGGCCGGGACGCTCGCGGACTGGCCGTTCCGGGTGGACGGGGACCGCGCCACCGGCCCGGGCGTGTTCGACATGAAGGCGGGGCTGGTGCAGGCGGTGTGGGCGCTGCGCGCGCTCGACGCCGCCGGCCTCGCCCGGCCGCCGGTGCGGCTGCTGCTCAACGGGGACGAGGAGCTCGGCAGCCCGTTCTCCCGCCCGGTCATCGAGGAGGAGGCCCGGCGGTCCTCGGTCGCGCTCGTCTTCGAGGCGAGCGCGGACGGCGCGCTGAAGACCGAGCGCAAGGGGGTCGGCGTGTTCGGCGTGGAGATCAGCGGCGTGGAGGCGCACTCCGGCCTCGACCCGGAGAAGGGCGTGAGCGCGGTGGACGAACTCGCCCGCGCGGTGCTCGCGCTGCACCGGCTCACCGACCTCGCCGCCGGGACGAGCGTGAACGTCGGCACGGTGACCGGCGGCACCCGGGCGAACGTGGTCGCCGGGTCGGCGCGGGCCGTCGTCGACGTCCGGGTGCGGACCCGGCAGGAGGCCGCCCGCATCGACGCCGCGCTCGCCGCGCTGCGCCCGCACGACTCCCGGGCGAGCCTGCGCGTCACCGGCGGCTGGAACCGGCCGGTGATGGAGCGCAGCCCGGCCACCGCGAGCCTGTTCGCGATGGCCCGCGAGCTCGCCGCGCAGATGGGCGTGGAGCTGCGGGAGTGCTCGGTGGGCGGGGCGAGCGACGGCAACTTCGCCGCGGCCGCGGGCACCCCGGTGCTGGACGGGTTCGGCGCGGTCGGCGACGGCGCGCACTCCCGGCGCGAGCACATCAGCATCGAGGGCATGGTCGAGCGGACCGCGCTCGCCGCCGCCCTCATCCACACCCTCGCCACCCGCCTCCCCTCCCCCGACCCGGAGCACCGCCCCCCGCCGGTCACGCACCAGTCGGCCCCGCCGCCGCCGTTCCTCCGGCGGCACCCCTAGCGCGTTCAGCGGCCGGCGAGCTCCTCCACGGCGGCGCGGACGTCCGCGCTGGTGATCGTGGTGAGCTCGGCGGAGGTGGCGGGGGTGTCGTTCGCGGCGAGGCGGACGTCGCGCCGCATCGCGGCGCGTTCGAACAGGGAGCGGGCGAAGCGGCCGTTGCCGAGGCCGTCGATGAGGCCCTCGCCGCACACCCAGGCGAAGACCTCGAGGAGGTCCTGGCGGGCCTGCTCGTCGAANCGGTCGCCGGCGCGTTCGGCGAGCAGCTCGGCGATGCGGGCGAGCTCGGCCGGGGTGTAGGAGGGGAACGCGATGCGCTGGTTGAACCGGGANGCGAGGCCGGGGTTGGCGGCGAGGAAGCGGTCCATCTCGCGCTCGTACCCGGCGAGGATGATGACGAGCCGGTCCCGGTCGTCCTCGGCGCGCTTGAGCAGCGTCTGCACCGCCTCGGCGCCGAACGCGTCGCCGCCCGAGTACCCGGTGTTGATCAGGCTGTAGGCCTCGTCGATGAAGAGCACGCCGCCGAGCGCGCGGTCCACGAGCTCGTTCGTCTTGATCGCGGTCGCGCCGAGGTGCTGGCCGACCAGGTCGGCGCGCTGCGCCTCGACCACGTCGGGGCGGGCGAGCAGGCCGAGCGCGGCGAAGACGCGGCCGAGGATGCGGGCGACGGTGGTCTTGCCGGTGCCCGGCGGGCCGGTGAACACGAAGTGCCGCATCTGGTTCTGCACCGGCAGGCCCTGCTCCTCGCGCATGCGGGCCACCCGCAGCTGCGCGGCGATCGCCCGTACCTGCCGTTTCACCGGCTCCAGGCCGGCCATGCGGTCGAGCTCGGCGAGCGCCTCCTCCAGCGACGGGGTCTCCTGGTAGCCGCGGTACCGGGCGGTGATCTCGTCGAACGCCTTCGCCACGTCCTCGGCGGTGGTGGTGACGAGCTCCTCCCGGGTGGGGGTGCCGCCCGCGCTCACCACCCGCACGTCGCGGGCCTGCGCGGCGGCCTCGACGAGGCTGCGCACGAACCGGGCGTTGCCCAGCTCGTCGACGATGCCGCGCCGGTGCACGTCCTCGTACCGGGCGAGCAGCGCGGGGCGGGCGTCCGGCGCGAGGGCGTCGCCGCGCTTCGCCTGCAGCACCTCGGTGATCTGGAGCAGCTCCTCCGGCGTGTACGTGGGGAAGCGCACCCGGGTGGAGAACCGCGACGACAGGCCGGGGTTGGAGGCGAGGAAGGCCGACATCTCCTTCTCGTAGCCGGCGAGGATGATGATGAGCCGGTCCCGGTCGTCCTCGGCGCGCTTGAGCAGCGTCTGCACCGCCTCGGCGCCGAACCGGTCGGGCTGGCCGTCCCCGGAGTTGATGAGCGAGTACGCCTCGTCGATGAAGAGCACGCCGCCGAGCGCCCGGTTGATCAGCTCGTTCGTCTTGATCGCGGTGGCGCCGAGGAACTCGCCGACCAGGTCGGCGCGCTGCGCCTCGACCACGTACGGCGTCTCCAGCAGGCCGAACGCGTAGAAGATCTTCGCCAGGGTGCGGGCGACCGAGGTCTTGCCGGTGCCGGGCGGGCCGACGAAGACGAAGTGCCGCATCGGCGGCTCGGTGGTGTACCCGGCCTCGGCGCGCAGCCGGGACGCCTCGATCGAGGCGGCGATCGAGCGCACCTGCTCCTTCACCGGCTCCAGGCCGATCATGCCCTCCAGCTCGGCGAGCGCCTCCTCCACCGAGATCGGCGGCGGCTGGCCGGGCTCCGCCGGGCCGCCGGCGCGCTGCGGCACGGCCTCCCGGCCGCGCACCCGGACCGGCTCGGCCCCCTGCTCCCGCGCGGCGAGCACCGCGCGCACCTCGCGGGCCTTGGTGAACCGGTACGCCAGGGCGACGGCGGCCATGCCGTACGAGCCCCACAGGGCGACGACCGGGGGCAGCAGCTCCACGCCGGCGGCGAGCGTGAGCACCGCGCCGGGCAGGAGGGCGAGCAGCGTCGTCGCCCACGGCGGCACCCAGCGGATCAGGTGCGCCAGCCCGCCCGCGAGCGGGCCGAGCAGCAGCAGCGCCGCGAGCGTCGGCGGATGCCGCAGCGGCCACACCATCATCAGCACGAGCAGCGTCCAGCCGAACACCACGAGCACGGTCGCCGCGCCGCGCGGGAATCGCAGCGCCAGCGCGGCGAACGAGAGCAGCATCGCCGTGCCCAGCAGGGTGTTGAGCAATGACCAGCCGAGGGCGATGCCCAGGCCGAGCGCCACGACAAGTACCCCAGCGTGGATCGCCCGCCTGGCGAATGACGAAAGCCGGAAATAGTGGTACCGAACCTGCTCGAACAGGTTCCGCGCCATGGCTCGCCCCGCCGGCCGGGTCCTGTCGGAGTCCCGCATCACGCCTCCCCGGTCGTCCCCCGGTTATACCGCAACCGGGCCGCTCCTAGGCGTTCTGCGGCAAACGTATTGGGCATGTCGCCGAATGCACAGGGGGCATTACGCGATTCGCGAAACCCGCGCGTCGTCTGACAATGCCGGTAAACGCCGCAAGGCCCCGGAAAACATCAGCGGCGGATCGTCTCCCGTGCCTGGTGACGGCCCGGATATTCGCCGACCGCCACCTGTTTCGGCGTCACCCGGAGCACGTCCTCGTCGAGGTCGGCGAGGGCGATGCCGCGGACCTCGGCCCACCTGCGGCCCTCCGGGTCGGCCACGTAGACGGCGACCCGCGGATCCCGCTCCGCCGCCTCCCACGCCTCGTCGGCGACGATGAGGCGCAGGTCGCCCGAGGGCGTCACCTCGGTCACCGAGCCGACCGCGAGCACGCGGGGGCCGCCCTCGTCGGCGTAGGCGAGGACCACCTGCCGGGAGAAGGTGAGCGCGCGGCGGAGCCGCTCGCCGAGCTCCGGGGAGGGGCCCGCCTCCTCCGGAAGACCGCGGGGCTCGCACAGCGTCAGGGACTCCCGGGTGGCGCCCGGGGCGCCCCGCCACCAGGCGGCGGCGACGCGGCCGGCGAAGACGAGCGCGGCCACGGCGAGCGCGGCGGCGGACGGCCAGAGCGCCGCCCACATCGGCCGCCACAGGATCGACGGCCCGGACGCGACGGCCGCCTCGGCGGTGCCCGGCGCCGCGCCGAGGGCGAGGAGGCCGGCCGCCGCCGCCGCGACGGCGGAGCACAGCACCGCGGCGAGGGCGGTGCGCAGGCCGCGGTCCCCGGCGGCGACGGCCCGGCCGTACTCGCCGGCCCGGGCCCGGACGTACCACAGGGCGGCGGGGACGAGCAGCGCCGCGAGGGCCGCGCGCGGCTCGCCGGTGAGCGGCACCGCGAGCGGCGGCAGCGCGGCGAGGCACCACAGGCGGCCGGTGATGATCCACAGCGTGACCCCGGCGGCGCGGCGCGCGGCGCGTTCCTCCCCGGCGGCGGCGAACTCGGCGAGGGCGGCGAGCGGGCGGCCCCGCCAGGTCTCGGCGAGCAGCCGCAGCACCGCCATGGCGGGCCCGTTGCACAGCGCCAGGCCGAACAGCGCCGCCCAGAGCACGCCGTCGGCCACCGCGCCGAACGCGATCGCCGCCGTGTAACCGAGCGCCACCATGACCGTGACCGAGACCGCCATGCCCAGCCACGGGTCCCGGGCGAGCATCGCGGGCAGGTACGGCCGGGCGCGGAGACCGCGGGCCCGGCGCACGGTGAGCACCGCGATCGGCGGCAGCAGCGCCGCGCCGAGCAGCCGGGCCTCCTCGCGCAGGCCGGTCACGACGGCGAGCAGCGTGACGCCGGCGACCGCGGCGGCGAGCAGCGAGCGCACCTGCCGCGACCAGGACGCCACGAGCTCGCGGTCGTGGCCGGTGTCCCGGGGGTCGACCGGCCAGGCCGGGTCGTGGTGGCCGCGCGGCCGCTCCCAGCGCAGCAGCGTCAGGCCGAGGTTGACGTGCGCGGCGATGTGGCGGTCGTCGCGGCGCAGCGCCGTACGGTAGGCCCGGGCCGCCTGCTCGTGGTCGCCGCGCAGCAGGCACAGGTCGCCGATGAGCACGTGCGGGCCGGGCCGCTCGGGCGCGAAACGGGCCGCGTGCCCCGCCTGGATCCAGGCGTCCCGCCACCCCCGGCGCATGCGGCGGAGCGCGGCGGCGAGCCGCAGCCGCGCGGCCCACGAGCCGGGCGCGAGCCGGACCGCGTCCCGCGCCGCCGCGACCGCCTCGGCGTCGCGGCCGAGCCGCTCCAGCGCGAGGCTCGCGAGCCGATGGCCCCAGTCGCCGTACGGGGCGAGGCTCATCGCCTGGCGGGCGGCGTCGAGGGCGGTCTCGGGCTGGTCCAGCGCGAGCCGGGCGGCGGCCACCGCGCACCACGCCCGCGGGTCGGAGCGATCCTTCGGGGGCGGTACGTACGAGTCGTCCCCCGACGGGTCCGACCCTTCGTCCTCGCTCCCCACGATGGCCATCGTGGGCCAGCCGCCACCCCTTGCCTAGGTCGGGAAACACAGCTCTATCTCCCCAGGCACCGTGTCGGCTGCGCCGTTCGACTGCGACGCTGCGCGTCGCGGGTGAGGGGGCGGCGGGGCCTTCGGCGGGTCGGATGCGCGGCGCGGGCGGGATGCGGGGGCACTTGTCTTGTTTGTCACATTTGCCCCTCTGTTCATACGACTGTCTCAGACGTCTGGCATGACCTAAGCTGCGACCATGTCGGTGCAAGGGAGGGGGACCTGAGCGACCCATGACGGCGCACAGGGACCAGTCCCCGGCCCCCGCCGGGCCGGGGGCCGCGCGGCCGGGCGGCCCGAACGGCCCGGCGAGGAGCGGGGGGCGGCCGGCCGGGCCGGCCGCCGCCACGGCCGAGAGCGCTCCCGCGGCGGCTCCCGCC